>Ga0193735_1000439_pt1 | contig 13196 bp, 16 predicted proteins | sample U1m2metaG_FD_145080 | JGI IMG/M metagenome (GOLD analysis project Ga0193735, IMG submission 145080) | Soil microbial communities from a riparian zone of the East river system, Colorado, United States - U1m2 | ecosystem: Environmental > Terrestrial > Soil > Riparian zone | place: USA: East River... | reverse complement strand
GTTCGCCGATGGCCGGATTCAGCCCCGTTCGAACAACGACCTCAGCGCGTTTCTCGCCGTGATCCGCCGCAGGTACTGCAGCTCGTCCGCCGCGAAGGGTATCGGCACGACCTTGAAGTACTCCGTGAGGGCATTATTCGCGACTGTGTTGTCGAGGGCGAGCAGATCGAGCAGGCTCAACGTCACGGGTGGATTGGGCAGGAATCGCTGAGCGATTGCGACAATCGGCCGCAGCGCTCTCACCGGAACAGCTACCAGCTTCCGATGCGTGCCCATTGCAATGAGGATCCGTTCCGTCATCTGTCTTAGCGTCAAAGGCACCGCGCCGCCGAGGTCGTAGGACTGATGAACCGTCTCCTTCTTTTCCAGAGTTAGACGAACCACCCGCGCGACATCGTCCGCCGCGATCGGTTGAAAGCGTGCGTTCCCGCCGCCGGGTAGCGGGAAGATTTTCGGCGTCAGCCGGATGAGTCGTCCGAGGACGTTCACGAATTGATCTTCGGGTCCGAAGATCACCGAAGGCCGTAGCACGGTCCACCGGAGCCCGCTGGTCTTGATGGAGTCCTGTGCCACGCCCTTGCTGCGCAGAAACGGATACGGGGAACGGCTGTCCGCGCCGTTCTGCGACATGAAAATGACGCGATGAACGTTCTCTCCTCTGGCCGCGGAGATGAGCCGCTCCGTCGCGGCGGTGTTCGACTCACGGTAGCTCTCACCCTTTTTCTCGATCGCGATCGCGGCGAGATGAATCACCGCGCCGCAACCGCTGAGAGAGCTGCGCAGGGTCGTGGCATCGCGGACATCGCCGACGCGGAATTCGACCGGCAGCTGGCCGAGCGCCATTGCGGCCTTCGCCGGATCCCTGATCAGCGCCCGCACCTGCCAGCCGTTTTTCGATAGCTCTCGACAGGTATGAATGCCCACCATTCCGGCCGCCCCCGTTACGAGGACCGGTCTTTTCTTGTCCGCCGATAGTGGCAGCGGCTTTTCGGCGACGGCGGTCGCGGGTCCCTCGCTCTCGTAGGAGTATGACCCGCGGTCAGCCATCAACTCTTGCGGCCGCGGTCCACGCCGCGCGTGCCGCGCACGACGATTCGATAGATGAGCAGGAACATCCCCACTGTGAGGAGGATGTGGATCCAGCCCGGAGCGGTCGTGGTGAACGTGACGAACGCCCAGATTGCAAGCATTACGATCGCTGCGATTATTCCTAAGTCCATGGGAAGATTTCGTTGACCTTGAATGTGACGACCGATAACTTCAACCAGTCATTTGTGCAGCCGTTGCAGAACCGAAAAACGGCATCATCGTTGGGGCGGAGAACTCACTTTTTGAGCCAACAAGTCCTTCGAGTGGGCACAATAAACTTCGCTGACGTCATGCCCCAGTGCGGGGAAGACGGTAGGCGGGGTGAGGGCCTCAAAAATTCGACCGGGCTTCAAAAAACCTCTCCGTCCCATTTTCTCTGAAGCTCCGCCAATCAACCGGCGGAGCTTCTTTTTGCTGTTACCACCTCTCTACCTTCGGCGAAGCACCATAAGCCACCGCGCTACCGGCGGCGAAGCCTCGTCTTCGATATCTTACCCTAAACATGTCGCGCGTAACAGTCACCCGGCGGGTGCGGTTCAACGCCGCCCACCGCGTCCATAATCCGCAGCTCTCCGACGAGGAGAACTCGAGGCTGTTCGGGAAATGCAACAATCCGAACTGGCATGGTCACAACTACACGCTCGATGTCTCTGTCGAGGGTGAAATCGACCCCAGGACAGGGTACGTCTGTGACCTTTCCCAGCTCAAGAAAATCGTCGAGCGCGAGATCGTCGACATCGTGGACCACAAGAATTTCAATCTCGACGTGCCGTTCATGAAGGGCGTCATTCCGACATCCGAGAACATCGTTCTCGCTTTCTGGAACATACTCAATCCCCAGGTCAGGCCCGGCAAGCTCGCCAGGCTCGTCCTGTGGGAGACTGAAAACAACTATGTCGAATACACAGGCAAATAACGAGTTCGAGAAGCTGATACGCCGCGAGCTCGAGCTGATCGGTGAGGATCCGGAGCGCGAAGGCCTGCTCAAGACGCCGCAACGCGTCGCCAACTCCCTGGCGTTTCTCACCGAGGGCTACAGCTCGAGCGCCGAGGAAGTGGTCGGAAAGGGCATCTTCAAGGAAGAGCACGACAACATGATCATGGTGCGAGACATCGAGCTTTACTCGTTGTGCGAACACCACATGCTGCCCTTCTTCGGCAAGGCGCACGTGGCCTACATCCCGAACGGGAAGATCGTCGGGCTCTCCAAGATCCCGCGCATTGTGGATGTCTATGCGAGACGGCTTCAGGTGCAGGAGCGGCTGACGGAGCAGATTGCCGATGGTCTCTGCCGCGTCGTGAACCCCAGTGGGGTCGGCGTCGTGATCGAGGCCTTCCATCTCTGCATGATGATGCGTGGAGTGCAGAAGCAGAACTCGAAGACGATCACTTCGGCGCTGAGAGGTGCGTTCCGCGAAGACCCGAAGACGCGCGACGAGTTCCTCCGCCTCGCCCACAACGGCCACGACTAAAGCGTGCCCTCACTCGGCGGGAAGACCGCTGTCGTAACCGGTGCATCGAGGGGAATCGGCGCCGGTATAGCCGAGGCGCTCGGCAGCCAGGGCGTGCGCGTGGCTTTAGTCGCGAGGAATGAAGCGAAGCTCAAGGAACGCGCGGCGCGCATCAAAGGGTCGATATCTGTCACGTGCGACGTCAGCGATCCCAAAAGCGTCGAGCAGGCGACCAGGCGCATCGCCGGCGAGCTGAACGGCGCTCCCGACATTCTGGTAAACAACGCCGGAATATTCAGCGTCGCAGTCATCGAGGAAACGACCGCCGAGACCTTCATCGAGACGATCAATACGAATCTCGTCGGCCCATTCCTTTTCGTCCACGCATTTCTGGGCGAAATGAAGAAGCGGAAGGGCGGACACATCGTCACCATCGGCTCGATATCGGACAGAACGATCTTCACCGGCAACGCCGCGTACTCCGCGGCCAAATTCGGCCTGCGCGCGGTTCACGAAGTACTGCGGGCCGAGCTTCGGGGCACCGGCGTCCGCACGTCGCTGATCTCACCAGCGGCTACCGACACAGAGATGTGGGATTCGGTGACGGTGACAGACCCGGTCGCCAATCCCCATTCGAAGCGGCCGATGCTTGACCCGGACGACGTCGTGCGTGCGGTGATGTTCGCGATCAGTCAGCCGGAGAGAGTAAACGTCGACGAACTCCGGCTTTCTCGCAGCTGATTGTAGGTTTGTTCTGTAGACAAATGCAACTGAACGGGTGCCAGATTGTCAGTAGCGCAGCCGCCAGCGTTTAGTTCACGACGCCCGGACTTACCTCGGTTGCATTCAGGGTGCAGGCAGTTGCTTTTGGATTGATCCCACCAGATAGGTCGGGGCGTAGTGAACTAACAACTGGCATCTGCGCGACTGACATCTGGCACCCGTTCAGTTGCAGTTTTCTAGCCTTCACACTGATATCGTAGTGTTCATAGAGCTGCTCGACCTATTACGCTGCATCAACGAGCACGAGGACACCTGGCTCGTGGCGTCGTTCAAGGACGTCACCAATCGATTCGTGGTCGAAGGCACGCTGGGCTGCCCGATCTGCTCCGCGGAATATCCGATCGTTAATGGGATCGCTGACTTCAGTGCGGGCCTCGAACACCGGCGCGAGGGCGAGCGACCGGCGGGGATCCACGATCGAGAGGATCTCGCCACGCGCGCCGGCGCATTTCTGAACGTAACTGAGCCTGGTGCGACGGTCGTGCTTGGTGGGAGGTGGGCGGATGCCGCGCTGGAGCTGAGCCTGATGACAGAGGCGCGAGTGCTCGCGCTCAACCCGAAGGCTGGAGCCGAAGAATCGGAGACCGTCGGGCTTCTTCGAGTTGGATCGGAGATTCCGGTCGCTCCCGGCTCGGTTCTCGGTGTCGCGCTCGATGCGTCGTTCCCGGCAGAAACCGTCGCATCGGCAGTGAAAGCGGTCCGCCCGGGAGGGAGAATCGTCGGACCCATCGAGATTCCGCCGCCGGGCGAGCTGGCGCTGCTCGCCCAGGACGAAGTCTACTGGGTGGCGCAGAAAGCGCCGGAAGTGATCAAGCTATCGCGTGCTGGTCGGTGAATCCCGATCGCTCGGCCTCTTCGTAAAGCGAGTCTATCAACGTCTTGTAATGTTTGTCGACGGCTTTGCGCTTCACCTTCTGCGTGGGCGTCAGCTCGCCCCGCTCGATCGAGAAATCGTGCTCTAGCAACCCGATCTTCTTCGGCATTTCGAAGTGCGCCGCGCCGGCCAGCTCCTCGGCCACTTCCTTTTCTATCTTCGCCTGGATCGTCGGCATCCGCAGCAGCTGCGCGCGGTCCGTCCAGATGATGTTTCGCTTGGCCGCCCATCTCTCCAGCTGATCGAAGTTCGGCACGATCAGCATCGCGGGGAACTTGCGCTTGTCGCCGATCATCACAGCCTGGGCGACGTACTTGTTGGTTTTGACTTTGTTCTCGAGCGGCTGCGGCGCGACCTTCTTGCCGCCGGCCGTGACGATGATGTCTTTCTTGCGGTCGGTGATGGCCAGGAATCCGTCGCTCAGCTCACCAATGTCGCCGGTGTGGAACCAGCCGTCCGGATCGATCGCTTCGCGGGTGGCGTCGGGCTTGTTGAAATAGCCCTTCATGACGTACGGCCCGCGAGTGAGGATCTCACCGTCGTCCGCGATTTTCACTTCGACCCCATCGACTAGCTTCCCGACGGTGCCAATGCGGAAGTTCTGGGGCGTGTTGACCGCAATCACGGGTGAGGTCTCGGTGAGTCCATAACCCTCCAGGATCGTGAGGCCCGCCGCGAAGAAGAATTTGTTGATGTCCGGTGAGAGCGGTGCGCCCCCGGAAACGAAATAGCGGAGTCGTCCACCGGTTCGCGCCTTGAGTTTCGAGAAGACGAGCTTCTGCGCGATCGCGTACTGTTGCGCCAGCAGTCCGCCCGGCTCCTTTCCGGCCAGCTTCTCATTGGCCCAACGATCCGCGACGCCACGCCCCCAGAAAAAGATATTCTTCTTCAGAAAGCCGCCGGTGAGGGCCGTCTCCAGAACACGCGCGAACATCTTCTCGTAGAGTCGTGGGACCGAGAGAACGAGTGTCGGCCGCACTTCCTGCAAGTTGACCGGCACAGTGTCGATCGATTCCGCGTAGGCGATCGAGGTTCCCGTAGCGAACATCAGGTAGTGCCCAGCCATCCGCTCGAAGATGTGGGAGAGCGGGAGGAAACTCAGTGCCACGTCGCGGCCCTCGAAAGGAATAGCAGTCCGCGATGCCGCGACATTCCCGTAGATGTTGTCATGAGTGAGCATGACGCCTTTGGGCTCGCCCGTCGTGCCTGAGGTGTAGATGATCGTGGCAAGATCGTCGGGCTTGACTGTCAGGGCATCCTCGCGATAAGTGGCGATCGACTCCTTGTTCTCGCCCTGCGCGCCGCGCTTCTCCAGCTCGGCCATCGACAAGTTCGTGAGGCCGGGAATATCGTCGAAGCCGATCACGGTCTTGAGCGCGGGAAGCTGCGAGCGGATCTCTCTGATCTTTTCGGCCTGCGGTTTGTTGGAGACGAAGATCGCGACGGCGCCCGAATCCTTGAGCATATAGGCGATCTGATCGGCCGGCAGAGTTGGATAGATAGGGACATCGGTGAGGCCGACGGTGAGGCACGCGAAGTCTGCGACCGCCCACTCCGGCCGATTCTCGGAAAGGATCGCTACGCGGTCTCCTCGCCTAACTCCGAGTGAGGACAGGCCTCGCGCGGCATGGCGCACGCGGTCGGCAACCTCGGTGTGTGAGATCGGCCGGTAGGCGCCGCCCGTCTTTACCTGTAGCGCGTCCGGGCGATTGTACTTCGAGACAGCCTCGAAAAAGAGTTGATTCAGCGTCCCCGGAGCGGGTCGCGGTCCACCTTTGGCTTGCATCGGCGCCATTCTCTCCCCCGAAAGCGGAATCTGGTTTAGCCCGGCGGCTTCAGCAGCAGGACGAGCCGCACCGGACTGCCATTCACTTGCACTCCACGATACTTCGCCGTGGCGTTGACCACGATCGAATCAGCAGTCCCCGATGTGAGAAAGAGAGGATGGACACGAATCCTTCTTCCCGCTGTGCCGCTCGCATCGGTGGTAGCGACGACGGATGCTGTCCCAGCGTCGTTTACGAGCACACCAAGCTGCGGATTGCTCTGCGCGACGATGGCGAAGCTCACGATGTACGACTTCACGGCGCTGTCGTTCGGAGCGACGCCGTGCGTCAGCTTCACCTGCAATTGCGTTGACACGTTGAGTGTGCTGTCGGTGAGCGAGTATTGCAAGGTGTCGAGAGTATTAACCGCCTCAATGAGGTCCGGACGCAGCGTAACGTCGACGTTCTGAATCGCCTGCAGCGTCCCGACTGTCGCGATGATCCGCGCGGGCGTCGAGCGGAGGCTGTCAGCAACGACTATCCCGGTGGCGCTGTCCACGGTGATCCCGGAATCGGGCGACAGAAAGTAAACGGGCGCGGGAATGATCTCGCCGCCCTTGAAGTTGAAGACGTGGACCACTGGCCTGACCACCGTGCCGGTCGTGTCGCGCAATGTATCGCCGACGACTACCGACGGCGCCGCCAGACTGTCGAACTGTATGGAGAGAACCGCTGTCGGGCTGCCGCTGATCTCGGTGCAGCCGATGGCGGCCAGGCCAACTATGTAAAAGCACGCAAGCAATATCGCGGGTGCCGACGACCGCTTCATACCAACCGGTCAGCGAGTAGCGTCGCGAGGTTCACGTAGGCTTGCGCCGCCGCATCGGCGGGGCTCTTGACCACGACCGGTTGACCAGCGGCGAATGCGTCGGCGGTTGCCGAAGTGCGGGGAATCACGACGTCGAAGACGATGTTTGCGGGCAGATGCCTTCTCACATAGTCCACTACCCGGTCGCTGGCAGGATTGTTCGCCTCGTACATCGTGAGGAGAATTCCGTCGAGCGTTAGACGCTCGTTGGTAGCGACAATGTCCTGAATCAGGCGCAGAATCTGTGGCGTCGTCTGGAGCGCGAGTGGCTCACACTGTAGCGGTACGATCACGTGCTCGGTCTGACCCAGTACTTTGCGCGTGATCGGTCCCAGTCCTGGCGGGGTGTCCACGACAACAACCTGGCAACGTTGCTCTGCCATGGTCAGGAGATCGTGCAGCACGTTGGTCTCGCGGACGAGCTCAGAATAGGCGGCGTGATCAGCTTCGTCAGCAACTGAGCCGGCGAGGATCACCCTCAACCACGGAAGTGCTGTCGGCAGGATGATCTCGCGCAGGGTCTTCTCGCCGTTCAGGTAATCGGCGAACCCTGCTGTCTCGTGACCGCGAGCGAGGCCCGAGCCGTAGCGCACCGATCCCTGCGGATCGACGTCGATGAGCAGCGTCTTCATTCCCCGGCGCGCGAACGCGGCGGCGAGATTTACAGCGGTGGTGGTTTTGCCGACTCCTCCCTTCTGGCTAACGACAGCGAGAACCGCCCCCACTACTCTGAAATCCCCGGATAATCACTGGTCTTCAACTGGGGGTTCGAGGGAGGAGGCTCGGCGCTTTTCATTTCGTCGAGGGTCTTTTGAGCGTGCTTAACCCAACGCTCGGCTTCGCCGCCTTTCGGCGGATCCATCAGAAACGCCTCGAGGTGAAACGCTGCATCGCTCACGTCGCCGCGCCTGAGGAGAAGAAACGCAAGCCCGTAGTGTGCACCCGAGAGCCGGGGCTCGATCGCGAGAGCGCGGCGGTAACAACGAATCGCCTCATCGAGCTGACCGAGCTTCGAGTAGGCGATGGCCATGTTCTGGAGGACCTTGTGATTGTTCGGTCTCTGGCGAAGGGCGAGTCGATAGGACGTCAGCGCGGCGTCGTAATCGCCCTGGCGTTCCAGCGCGAGCGCCTCGTTGAGGTAGTCGAGGTTTTCGGTCACCGGCTTCGGCTTGCCGCCAGTGAGGCGGTCCCAGAATGACATTTGGTCGAATCTACCGACTATGATGTGAGAGGGCTAGCTTAACCTAACTGCTTTTCCCCGAACAGTTTGAGAGCAAAATGTCACCGCGCAAACACACGGTCGACGCCGCCAAAGGCGTCCTCGAAATCGAATGGCCGTTCTTCGGCGAGTTGTCGCGCGGGCTGGCTTTAAAGGTGGCGCGCGCCTACGACCCCGAGATCGTTGTCGGGATCGCCACAGCGGGGGTTATTCCGGGCGCCGTGATAGCGGCAATCCTTGGGCGCGAGTTCCATTCCCTGGTTGTGAGCCGGAAATACCGGACTTCGCGCGCCCGCGAAGCGCCTGAAGTATTCGGCAGTGCGCCGAAGGAAGTTCGTGGCAGGCGGGTTCTGATCGTGGACGAGACGTGCGATTCGGGGGATACGATGCGTCTGGCGGTGTCCGCCATTCAGGAAGGCGGCGCAGCGGAGGTGCGGACCGCTGTCTCGTTCCGCACCGGCGATTACGCTCCGGATTTTCACGCGATCGCGACCGAGAGCACGATCATTCTCCCTTGGGACCGAGAGATACTCGTTGAGGGAGAGCTGAAACCGAATCCTCTTTACGCCGACGCGCTCAGCACCAAGTAGCTGCGAACTGGAGACTAACGGCTGCGAACTGCGGACTAACTGCTGAGGAGTGCGGGCCAACAGCAATTGCGGATCGCAGACTAAATGCGGATTGGGGGACTAACTGCGAACTACGGACTCATAGATCGCGGTAAGCCCTCACCCCGCAGTACGTCCTCAACCCGCAATTAGTCTCCCAATCCGCATTTAGTCTGCGATCCGCAATTGCAGTTGGTCCGAGTCCTCAGCGGTTAGTCCGCAGTTTCGCTGCAGTCTAGAACTCTCCCGCTCCGATCGTCTCCCACTGCTCTCCGCGTGAAACTCGTTCGTATGCGTGCTCGAGCATGTCGGCGTTGCCGGCCAGAAACCGGCAGCGCGCGTTTTCGCCGACGCTGCATTCGATCTCCATGACTGCGACCGGATAATCGGCGAGGCAGCCGAGAAATCCGGCGAGTGTGCCGGTGGTCAGATGACAGCCGCGCTCTCCTTCGCCGTGCAGCTGCGCTTCCCAGCAACCTTCGATGTCGATCACGGCGAGCGCGTCGTGCAGGGAGCGGAACGTGACCCGTCCCCATCCCGCTGCCTGGAAGAATTCGGCTGCTCGCGCGGAGAATTCGTCGATCGGGAGATCTTCCGCTTTCATCGAGCCGCGATCGCTTAGCCAGGTCTCGAACGCGTCGAAGAGCGAGCCCGCACCTGCGTATCCAGCCTCGCGAAGCGCATCGGGTCCGCCGCCGCTGGCGCCTGCGACGCGCAGGCGAAGCTCGCGCAGCGTACGCTGCGCCAGGCCAATCAGCTCGGGAGCTTCTGTGGTTGCCATGTGAACTAGGACGATCTCACGCGGGAGATGTTGCTGGAGAATTGATTCGGCGCAAGAGGTCGCCCTCATCGATTATCGTGACGCCGAGGGACTTTGCCTTGTCGAGTTTGCTTCCGGCCTCCTCCCCCGCGAGGAGGAAATCCGTCGACTTGGACACCGATCCGGTGACTCGGCCGCCCGCGGCTTCGATCGTCGCCGTCGCCTTCGCTCTGCTGAGAGTCGGCAGAGTGCCGGTGATGACGATGGTCTTTCCGCTCAGCGGTCCTCCCGCTACTACCGCCCGCGGCTCGGTGAAATTGATGCCGTGTGATCTCAGCTTTTCGACCAGTGCGCGACCAGCGGGATCCGAAAAATACGCGACCACGCCGTCGGCTATCGTTGCCCCGATTCCGCGCACGTTGAGAATGTCATCCGCCGACGCAGACATGAGGGCGTCGAGCGTTCCGAAGTGCTGCGCCAGGAGCTGCGCCGCGATCGATCCGACGTGCCGGATTCCAAGCGCGGAAAGAAGCCGCTGGAGGGGCTGAGATTTAGACGCCTCGATCGCGGCAGTGAGCGAGTCGGTCCCCTTGTCTGCGTAGCCCTCGAGATCGAGAAGCTGTTCGCGCTCGAGCGCGTAGAGATCTCCCGGATCGTGAACCAGTCCTTCCTGCACCAGCTGCTCAATGCGGGCATACGATAGTCCGCGGATGTCCATTGCGCCCCGCGAGGTGAAGTGCACCAGGCCCTCCAGCTGTCGCCCGGGGCACGCAACGTTCGGGCAGTAGATCGCGGCCTCATCCTCGTCGCGGGTTACCGGAGTTCCACAGACCGGGCAATTGTCCGGCATTCGCCACGGCTTCTCGCCGCCCGTTCGCTTTTCGGGGATTGGCGCGATGATCTGCGGAATCACTTCGCCGGCCCTCTTCACCTGGACCCAGTCGCCCTCGCGAAGATCCTTGGAGATGATCAGGTCTTCGTTGTGCAATGTCGCCAGCTTCACGATCACGCCGCCGATCTCGACCGGCTCGAGCTCCGCGTACGGATTCAGCGCACCGGTTCGACCGACATTGACTTTGATTTTGAGCAGCCTGGTTTCGGCGATGTCAGGGGCGAACTTACGCGCGATCGCCCACCGCGGCTCGCGTCCACCGATGACGCCCACCTCTTCCTGGAGGCGGAGTGAATCCACTTTGACGACGCCCCCGTCGATGGCGAAGTTCAGCTCGCTCCGGATCCTGTGCTCCAGGTCGTGCGCCCACTTCTCGACCTCGGCCAGCGTCTTCGCGCGCTTGCGGTGCGGTGCCACGGGAACGCCCCATTTCACCAGCGCATCCAGAAGTTCCGTCTGCGTCTCGAACGGCAGCTCTACTCCATCCGGCGCGGCGAACGAATACCCAAAGAATCGTAGCGGCCGGGAAGCCGTAATAGCGGGATCGAGTTGTCGCAGGCTTCCGGCCGCGGTGTTGCGCGGGTTGGCGAACAGAGAATCGCCCGCGCGCGCCCTGGCCACGTTCATTTCCTCGAAGCGATCGAAGGGGAAGTAGATCTCGCCCCGAATCTCAATTCGTCCCTTCGGCGCGCTCTCGTGGAGGCGCAGCGGAACGTCGCGCACGGTCCGGAGGTTCACGGTCACATCCTCCCCAACGGCGCCATTGCCGCGCGTCGCACCCGTGACGAAAAGCTGGTTCTCGTAGGTGAGCGCGACGGCGATGCCGTCGATTTTGAGCTCCGCCGTATAACCCGACTTTGCGACGTCGTCGCCAGCTATCCGCACCAGGCGTTCTTCCCAGGCGCGTAGCTCCTCGTCGTCGAACGCGTTGGCGAGCGAGAGCATCGGCCTGATATGCTCGTGCTTGGAGAGCTGGCTCTGGGGCTCGGCACCGATGCGCAAAGTCGGCGAATCCGGCGCGAGGCATTCCGGAAGATTCTTCTCAAGCTCCTGGAGCTCGCGAAAGAGCTTGTCGTATTCCGCGTCCGAGATCGTCGGACGGTCCAGAACGTAGTACTCGTGGGATGCGCGGTTGAGGAGGCCGCGCAGCTCGCCGGCGCGCTTAAGCTGAGGCCCTTCGGCCTTCTGCCGAGGCCTTGGAGCCTGTGGGTGCGCCTGCGGTGGCGCTGCCTGCTCCGCTGCCTGTTGCCTGCTTGACCGGCTTTTCGCCATCCGACGAGTTGTTTCCTTTGCTCTGAGTATGATCGTTGAATTCGGCGCCGTCGAAGCGCACCACGCGATTGCGCCCGGTCTCCTTCGCCACGTAGAGAGCATCGTCCGCCGCTCTCAGCAGCGCTTCCTGATCCTTCACGCGCGGATGGGGCGCTGCCGCCACGCCGCAGCTTATCGTCCGGGTGATCGTCTTGTCCGCGGGCAATGAAAATGTATGGCCCGCGACAATCTCCCGCAGCCGCTCCGCGAAAGTGACCGCGGCATCGAGCACGGTACCCTGCAATATGAGAAGGAACTCCTCTCCACCGTAGCGGCCGACGCGGTCGATCTCGCGCGCCGCCCCCTTGAGGAGCTGCGCGACCTCCTTGAGCACCGAATCGCCGGCCTGGTGACCGTAGTTGTCGTTTACGCTCTTGAACTTGTCGATGTCGCACATGATGAGCGCGATGGGTTCGTGCAGGCGGATGGAGTGCTGCCACATCTCCCGGAGACGCTCTTCGAGCGACCGTCTGTTGTCGATGTCCGTCAGGCCATCAGTGAGGGAAATCCGCCGCAGTTTGTCGTTCAGGTCCGACAGCTCCGCCTCGCTCTCTGCCAGGTCCGACTGGAGCTTCTTGATACGGAGGAGCGAGTTCACCCGCGCTTCGAGCTCGGCGAAGTTGATAGGCTTGGTGATATAATCGTCAGCGCCGGCGTCCAGTCCCTCGACCTTGTTCTCGGTGGAGTCCAGCGCGGTCTGCATGATCACCGGAATGAACGGAAGCTCCTTGCTCTCTCTCTTCGCCTTGAGGCGGCGCACGACTTCCATGCCGTCCATCTTCGGCATCATCACGTCGAGGAGGATCAGATCGGGGCAGGAGCGCTCAACTGCATCCAACGCGGCTTGTCCGTCGCTCGCTCCCTCTACTACGTACCCGCGCGCCTCCAGTCGAGCCCGGAGTAGCTCGATGTTGTCCTCGTGATCGTCAACGACGAGGATCCGTCCCTTACGCTCCATTGTTCTTGCCGAGGAATCTCTGCACCTCCGCGACGACGGCTCTCGGCTCACAGGGCTTGGCGAGGTATCCATCGCAGCCGACCTCCATTGCCTTCTCGCGATCGGACGCGAGCGCGTGGGCGGTCAGCGCGATGATGGGGATTCCTTTCGTCGACGGATCGTGCTTCAGCACCTGGGTTGCCTCCCAGCCGTCGATGATCGGGATGGAGATATCCATCAGGATCAGATCAGGCTTTTCTGACCTGGCCTTTGCGATTCCTTCCTCCCCGTTCAGTGCCTCGGTTACCTCGTAACCGAAGTGCTTCAGGATGGTGGAATAGACGATACGGTTGTCCTCATTATCCTCAACCAACAACACCATTTTACCTGAACTGCTCATTCAGCATCCTCGCACGGCTATTGCTAGGTTTGGTTCAGGGCAAATTTCTTACCATCCCCTGAGCCAGGCTCCTATGTTCAATTCTCCCAGCCCGCCCAGACCGACCTCGCCCGCCCCAAAGGCGCCGCCGCCGGGATCGATTCCTCAGCCCCAGCGGGATGGCGTTCCCCACGAGACTGTCCCCGACTGGAATAATATTGGTCTGTTTACAGCGGGGATTGCACTGGGAGCAATCCTC
>Ga0193735_1000438_pt1 | contig 13206 bp, 9 predicted proteins | sample U1m2metaG_FD_145080 | JGI IMG/M metagenome (GOLD analysis project Ga0193735, IMG submission 145080) | Soil microbial communities from a riparian zone of the East river system, Colorado, United States - U1m2 | ecosystem: Environmental > Terrestrial > Soil > Riparian zone | place: USA: East River... | reverse complement strand
TCGAAGGTCTGGATGCAAGTGAAGTCGTGAAAGCGCTGGCTGCTCGCCGAATCAACGCTGTCGCGACCCTGCGGGAGTACGCCATCATGGACTTCGATCAGAAACAAGTCACATCCGCGGTTCGGCTCTCGCCCCACTACTACAACACGTCGGACGAGATTGGCAGCGCCGTGAATTGTATCCGTGAGATCGCGGCGAGGACCAATTGATCCTGGCGTTGGCATCTACCGCGTGAATCTACCCGACTGATCCGACATTACTGAGCGGGGCCCTTGTAATCGCGCTATGATCCTCCAGCACATCGAACAGTTTTGCGCTGATGTTGCTGACGGCCGGGCTCGCCTTGAGCGCCGCAACGATCGGCCCGGCCATATAAGACTGCGCCGCAGCTTTGTTCTCGAAAAGGTAGATCCCGCCGGCTTCGTGTTCTGCCTCGTTCATCAACCATACCTTCCATGCGAGACCGGGTGTGTCCGCAATCGGTTGCGCCGGCGTCGAGCCACGCCGCTGACAAGTCGGCGCGTGGAATGCTGAACTTGAGATTCACCTGCAGTATTTGCTGTGGCATGCGGTTCTCCTGTTGCTTAGACCTGCCGACGGCATAGAGCCAAGTCAAGACTATCCGCAAACCGCGATCGCCTGGAAGACGCGTTTCGGGATCAGCCCGCCGCCAACAGCCGACCCGGACACGGCCCTGGGCCGGTACTCGTAAGTTCCGCTTTTCCCTGGCCGGTAGTCGTAAGTTCCGCCCTTCCCTGGCGAGTAGTCATAAGTTGCTTTTCCTTTCTTGTGACCAACTCGAGCAAGAGACCTCAAATGGATCGCAGAGACTTCGTTCAGCGCGGCGCGACCCTCGCCGGCAGCGCCGCCCTACTCGGCCTCACTCCTACAGGAGCCAGCGCCGGAGAGGCACAAGAGGGCCAGCGAGATTTTGCCCCCGAGCTAGCCGCTCTCCCATCTCGACGGGCGGACGCGCCCGCACCAATCACCGAGACCGAACGAGTGCAACGGCGCGACAAGGCCCAGCGACTAATGAAAGAGCTGGGCTACTCCGCGATGCTCATCGAACCGGGCGCGAACATGATGTACTTCTCGGGTATCGAGTGGGCACGAAGCGAGCGCCTCTTCGCTTTGATCCTGCCGCAGACGGGAAAAGGCATCGTCATCGCGCCGGGTTTCGAGCAAGGCCGCGCAGCCGACCAGGTGAATGGGAGGTTCGATATCCGGGTTTGGCAGGAGGATGAGAGTCCCGAGGCGCTGGTCGCCAGCATCCTCAAGGAGTGGGGTGTCGCCACGGGCAAGCTCGGCGTCGACGGGAGCGCGCGCACGTTCGTGTTCCACGAGCTGGCTCTCGCCGCGCCGGCAATCCAGATGGCAACCGCCGAGGCAATCACGAATGCCTGTCGAGGCACCAAGTCCGCGCACGAGATCGAGATCATGCGATTCGCCAATCAGATCACGCTCGAGACCTATCGTGCCGCGTTCAAAACTTTGCGCACGGGGATGACGCAGGCGGAGCTTGGGAAGAACGTATTGGATGGATTCTCGAAGGCTGGCTTTCCGGGCGGTTTCGCGCTGGTGCTGTTCGGCGAATCGTCGGCATATCCTCACGGACTGCCGAAGCCGCGCACGCTCGAGGAAAACCAGGTGGTCCTGATCGATGGCGGCACGACCGTGCACGGTTACCAGTCCGACATGACGCGGACCGTCGTCTTCGGCGCACCTGCTCCGGAAGCACAGAAGGTATTCGATATCGTGCACGAGGCTCAGCGGCAGGCCGTCGCGTTCGCTGGACCGGGCAAGAAATGCGGAGAGGTGGATGCCGTGGCGCGAAAGGTGATTACCGATGCCGGTTACGGGCCGGACTATCGAACTTTCTCCCATCGCCTCGGGCACGGAATCGGGATGGAAGGCCACGAGTGGCCGTACCTCGTGCGGGGGAGTCAGATAGTGCTGCAGCCGGGGATGACGTTCAGCGACGAGCCCGGGATCTATCAGTACGGCAAGTTCGGGATTCGCCTCGAAGACATTTTGGCGATTACGGAGAACGGCGCCGAGATGATGACGCCGACACAGACGTCGTTATCACCTCTGCTGCCCTGATAGTGAACTGCAACCGAAGACAACCTGCCTGGTGCTATGGACGAACCGGCAGGGCTGCGGGCCGGTGGTCTTCAGTTCCGTTTCTCTCGCTTGAGCGCCCTCAGAACGACCACATCATAGTCATCGGTTTGCAGTTTCCCCCGGAGTGGTCTTCAGTTTGCATCAGAAATGCATAATTATACTCTTGACCTGGATGCGCTCAGCGGACTATCTTGCTCCCAAGCACCAGTCACAAGACAGAGGCGCCAACTTGATCAAGCCGCTCGCTAATTATCGAATTCTCCTTCATCCCGCCTCGAATCGACTTGGGGCAAGGGGGAGATTTTGCGCGGGCACCAACACAGACTCATAGCAGGTTGCTCGAATAAACGCGCAAAGGACCTCTCCCAGATCGGAAGAGGTCCTTTTTTTATGCGCGGCACCCACAGGAGCGAGGGCTCCAGGGATAGGCGATGACGGAAAAGCAGGGATTGTACGACCCGGCTTACGAGCACGACGCGTGCGGGATCGGCTTTGTCGCCCACATCCACGGCGTCCGCTCGCGCGACGTCGTCGAGAAGTCGCTCGAGGTCCTTCACAATCTCACCCACCGTAGCGCGATCGCGGCCGACGGCTGCACCGGCGACGGTGCCGGCATCCTGCTCCAGGTCCCACACGCTTTCCTGAGACGGGTTTGCGGCCCGATTGGGATTTCGCTGCCCGACGCGGGAAGCTATGGCGTGGGAATGCTCTTCCTGCCTTCGCGTCGGGCCGACCGTCTCATCTGCGAGCACATGATAGAAGCAGCTGTCGCGGACGAGGGCTGCACCGTGTTGGGCTGGCGCGATGTTCCCGTCGACGAGTCTGTCCTGTCCGCTCCCACTCGACGGGCGCGACCGGCGGTGCGGCAGCTATTCGTTGCGCGGATGGGCGTGGGCCGCGAGGTCGACACCAGCTCTTCGTTCGAGATATCGCTGTACGTGATCCGCCGGAGAATAGAAGCCGCGCTGCGCGAGATTCAGGGCAGCGAATGCTACCTGGCGAGCTTTTCCTCGCGCACCGTGGTCTACAAGGGGATGCTGCGGCCGGACCAGCTGGCGCAATTCTATCCCGATCTTCGCGAGCCCGACCTGGCGAGCGCGATCGCGATGGTCCACTCACGTTTCTCGACCAACACTTTCCCGTCGTGGCGGCTGGCGCACCCGTACCGGTTCCTCTGCCACAACGGCGAGATCAACACGCTGCGCGGAAACCTCAGTTGGATGCGCGTGCGCGAATCAATCATGTTCTCGTCGCGCTTCGGCGGACGCCTCGCTGCGTTGCTGCCAGTCTGCGGCGAGAATCAGAGCGATTCGGCTTCGCTGGACAACGCGCTCGAGCTGCTGACGCTCGCGGGCCGGCCCCTCGCGCACGCGATGGCGATGCTGATTCCTGAGGCGTGGGAAGGACACGCGACCATGCCCGACGATCGCCGCGCGTTTTACGAGTACCACGCGTCGTTGAGGGAACCGTGGGACGGCCCGGCCGCCGTCGCCTTTACTGACGGGCGACAGGTTGCAGCCATGCTCGATCGCAACGGGCTCCGGCCCGCGCGGTACGTCGTCACCTCTGATGATTTCGTCGTGCTCGCATCGGAGGCGGGGGCTTTGACAATTCCCGTCGAAAATATTCGCGCCAAGGGTCGGCTCGAGCCGGGTAAAATGCTCGTCGTCAATACTACGCAGGGGCGGATACTCGACGACGAGGCGATCAAGATGGAGCTGGCTGCGGTGAGGCCGTACCGGCGCTGGGTTACCGAACAGCGTGTTGACCTGGCGGAGCTCATCGCGAAGAACGGGGCTGGTGAACTGCAACTGCGAGAAGAGCTAGGTGGGAGGGACGAGGTACTAGGTGCGAGGTTGGAGGTAGAAGAGCCACGTTCGGCGTTCGTGCCGCTTGAGGTTCGGCAGAGGGCTTTTGGGTATACCGTCGACGAAATCAAAATGGTTCTTGGGCCTATGGGTGAGGCGGGCGAGGAGCCTGCAGGATCCATGGGCAACGATACGCCGCTCGCGGTGCTCTCTCGGCGGCCGCAGCTCCTCTTCTCGTATTTCCGGCAGATGTTCGCGCAGGTGACGAATCCGGCCATCGATCCGATTCGCGAGCAGCTCGTTATGTCGCTCGCAATGAATCTCGGGCCGCAGGGAAATCTGCTCGAGGAGACGGCCGAGCACGCCAAGCAGCTTCGTGTCGCGCAGCCGGTTCTGACCGAGCAGGCGATGGTCGCGTTGCGTGGTGTGAGCGACCCGACTTTGCGTGCGGTTACGCTTCCGACTCTCTTCCCCGTTGCCGGTGGTGTCGACGCGCTGGAATTGGCGGTCGACGACCTGTGTCACGCTGCTGCCGAAGTGGTCGCGGCCGGGTGCGGCGTTCTGGTTCTGAGCGATCGCGAGATGAGCATGGATCAGGCTCCGATTCCGTCGGCGCTCGCGATCTCTGCCGTCCACCATCATCTCATTCGCGAGGGACTGCGCTGGCGCGTGAGTATCGTCGCCGAGACCGGCGAAGCCAGGGAGGTTTCGCATCTCGCGCTCCTGATCGCTTATGGCGCGAGCGCGGTGCACCCGTATGTCGCGCTCGAGACCGTCGCTGCAATCGCTCGCCCGGAAGCCGCTGGAGACAAGCCGCACGGGGCCGCTGCCCAGGAGCGCTACGTGAAGGCGCTCGGCAAAGGCATGCTCAAGATCATGTCGAAGATGGGCATCTCCACCTTGCAGAGTTACTGCGGCGCCCAGTTGTGGGAAGCGGTGGGATTGAGCGGCGCGCTCGTGGATCGTCACTTCGCCGGCACGCCGTCGCGCGTAGACGGCATCGATATGGATCTCATCGCCGAAGAGACGCTGCGCCGGCACGCGCACGCGTTTGACGACGAATCCATCGACACGCGACTGGATCCCGGTGGCGAGTACCAGTATCGCGTGCAAGGCGAGCATCACAACTGGAATCCGATGACTATCGCCAAGCTCCAGCACGCGACGCGCGGCGACAGCTACTCGACGTTCAAGGAGTTCAGCGCGTTGGCGAATGACGAAACTCGCCGGCAATCCACGTTGCGCGGCTTGCTGGATTTCGTCGAGCGGGATCCGATTCCACTGGACGAGGTCGAGCCCGCGAGCGCGATCACGCGGCGATTCTGTACCGGGGCGATGTCGTTCGGATCACTGGGCAAAGAGGCTCACGAGACCCTCGCAATCGCGATGAACCGCCTCGGCGGTCGCAGCAACAGCGGAGAGGGCGGCGAAGATCCCGCCCGCTTCGGCACTGATCGCAACAGCGCCATCAAGCAGGTCGCGTCCGCGCGGTTCGGCGTTACGGCCGAGTACCTCGTCAACGCCAGTGAGCTGCAGATCAAGATCGCGCAGGGGGCGAAGCCCGGTGAAGGAGGCCAGCTCCCGGGTCACAAGGTGGACGCTGTCATCGCGAAGACACGGCATTCGGTGGCCGGCGTGACGCTCATCTCGCCTCCGCCGCACCACGACATCTACTCGATTGAAGATCTGGCGCAGCTCATCTATGATCTCAAGGAAATCGCTCCGAAGGCGGCGGTTTCGGTGAAGCTGGTCGCCGAGGCGGGAGTGGGAACCGTCGCCGCGGGCGTGGCAAAGGCGCGCGCGGATCTGATTCTGATTTCGGGTGACTCGGGTGGCACCGGCGCTTCCCCGCTCTCTAGTATCATGCGCGCAGGGAGTCCGTGGGAGCTTGGGCTGGCCGAGACGCAGCAGACGCTCGTGATCAACGGTCTGCGCGGGCGTGTGCGGTTGCAGACGGACGGCCAGCTCAAGACCGGACGCGACGTTGTCGTCGGCGCGCTGCTCGGCGCCGACGAATTCGGGTTCGCGACCGCGCCGCTGATCGTCGAAGGGTGCGTGATGATGAGGAAGTGTCATCTCAACACGTGTCCGGTCGGCATCGCGACGCAGGACCCGGAGCTGCGCGCGCGATTCAGCGGGCAGCCAGAGCACGTGGTGAACTACTTCTTCTTCATCGCCGAGGAAGTGCGCGAGCTGATGGCGCAACTCGGCTTCCGCACGATGGACGAAATGATCGGCCGTACCGACATGCTGCGCGCCCTGCCGTATTCGGATCATGCCAAGGCAAACACGCTAGACCTCTCCGCGCTCCTGCATCTGGCGACGCCGGCGACGCGCACGCGCGCCGATCGTGTTGTGCGCCGGCACGTCAGGTTGCGGCTGAACCAGTCGGAGCAGGAAGGAAGGTTGAACAGGAGGCTCGTCGAGCTGGCCCAGCCCGCACTGGAAAACGGTGAAAAAGTGAAGGCGACGCTGGCGATCACCAATGCCGATCGCGCTGTGGGCGCGACTCTCTCGGGTGAGATCGCGCGCCGTTACGGCAACACCGGCCTGCCCGACGAAACCATCTCGTTGAAGTTCAACGGATCGGCGGGTCAGAGCTTCGGAGCATTCCTGGCGCGCGGGCTCTCGATGGAGCTGGAAGGAGAGGCGAACGACTACGTCGGCAAGGGACTCTCTGGCGGACGCCTGATCGTGCGGCATCCGCGGGCTGCGCAGTTCATTCCTGACCAGACGGTTCTCATCGGCAACACGGTTCTATACGGCGCAACGTCGGGTGAAGCTTATTTCGCCGGCGTCGCGGGCGAGCGATTCGCGGTGCGCAACAGCGGCGCAATCGCGGTGGTGGAAGGAGTCGGCGATCACGGCTGCGAATACATGACGGGCGGGACGGTCGTCGTGCTTGGTCGCACCGGCAGGAACTTCGGGGCGGGAATGAGCGGCGGCGTCGCGTTCGTGCTCGACGAGTTCGAAGAGCTGGAGCAGCAGTGCAACAAGGGGTTGGTGGAACTCACGCACGTGACTGACTCGGGCGAGCTCGCGCTTTTGCGCCGGCTCGTGGAGCAGCACGCACGGTACACTGGCAGCGGGCGCGCGAAACGCGAGCTCGGGCGATGGGACCGGGCGCAACGCCTGTTCGTTGCCGTCGTGCCAACCGAGTACCGGAAGGCGCTCGAGCGTAAAGCGGAAGCCGACGCTGCGAACGCGATCCCGGCGGCGCGGCGCGGATTCGTGATCGGAGAGGCGCGTCATGGCTGATCCGAAAGCGTTTCTCACACTGCGGCGCGCGACGCCGGGGCGTCAGGCGGTGGAAGATCGCGTGCGTCACTGGCGCGAGTTCTATGGTCCGGTTCCCGAGGATGCCGTGCGCACTCAGGCGGCGCGATGCATGGACTGCGGCGTCCCGTTCTGCCAGGGAGATTCCGGTTGTCCCGTCCGCAACATCATCCCGGAATGGAACGGGCTCGTGCAGCGCGGCGAATGGCGCGACGCGCTCGAGTCGCTGCACGCGACGAACAATTTTCCGGAGCTTACCGGCCGGCTTTGTCCCGCGCCTTGTGAGTCGGCGTGCGTGCTCGGTCTGGTGAACGAGCCCGTCGCCATCCGTCACATCGAGCAGACAATTGCCGACCGTGGGTTCAATGAAGGGTGGGTGGTGCCGCGTCCGCCACGGCGCGTGTCGGGGTTCAAGGTCGGGGTCATCGGGTCGGGGCCCGCGGGCCTTGCGGCCGCGCAGCAGCTGCGCCGAGCAGGACATGCCGTCGTGGTGTTCGAGAGGGACGAGCGCGTTGGCGGACTGCTTCGCTACGGGATTCCCGAGTTCAAACTGGAGAAGTCGGTGCTCGATCTCCGTCTTGGCCAACTGGAGGCGGAGGGAGTGCAATTCCGCACGGGGATCGACGTAGGCGAAGACATCGCCGCCGAGGAGTTGCGCGAGGAGTTCGATGCCGTGTGCATCTCGACGGGAGCGGGCCGGGCGCGCGATCTCGACGTTCCCGGCCGGGAGCTAGCGGGAGTTCACCTCGCAATGGATTTTCTGACATCGCAGAATCGCCGGCTCGAAGGTCAGGAACTCGGAGGAGTAGACGAAGCCCGCGATAGGAGCGTCGTGATCATCGGCGGCGGTGACACCGGGTCCGATTGCGCGGGCACGTGCGTTCGTCAGGGAGCACGCAGCGTCAGGCAGTTCGAGCTTCTGCCGCAGCCGCCCGTCGGTCGCGCGGCGACGACGCCCTGGCCACTGTGGCCGATGCAGCTGCGCACGTCACATGCGCACGAAGAGGGATGCGATCGCGAGTGGAGCGTCGCGACCACGGCGTTCTCCGGCGAGAACGGCAGAGTGCAGCGCCTCCATGCCGCGCGGCTGGAGCGGCAGGTATTCGCCGACGGCCGCACCGACTTCGCGCGAATGCCGGGGACCGAGTTCGAGCTCGAGGCGGATCTCGTGCTGCTGGCGATGGGGTTTATGGGCCCCGTGAAGAACAGATTGCTCGTTGATCTCGCCGTCGAGCTTGATGGTCGTGGAAACATCGCGACCGATCGCGCGCATCGCACCAGCGTGCCCGGAGTTTTTGCCGCGGGCGATGCGCACCGGGGAGCGTCGCTGATCGTTTGGGCGATTCGAGAGGGACGGGACGCGGCGGATAGCATCGATCGGTGGTTGCGGGAAAACTGAGAACGGCCTGCTACCCGCGGCCCGCTGGTAGCTGCCTGCTTCCCGCTTCACTGCGTCGTGACAGAACTCGGTTGATTCAAGGTACAGGCAAAGGACGCACGGGCGTTCTTCGTGTCGCCGCCGAAGATCTGTCCCGTCGTAGGCTGCGGGTAGCCATTTAGCTGTTCAGCGGGTAGCGGGCAGCAGTGTCCCTCGCTCTATCACTCTCAGTTTACGCGTAAGCTCGCTCAGACTCCCTCTTGACCCCATGTAACCTTAGGGTTACTATAGTAACCTATAGGTTACTCCACTCTTTTCGACCAGAACACACTGAAAACACCGGAGCAGTAGAAATGCAATCAAGATCCCCAGTAGAAATCGCTGATCAATTCTCTCGCAAACGCGTGACCCTCGTCGCCGTCGCGACGCTCGTATTCCTCGGAATACAATTCATCGCGGGCCCATTGTGGGGCGCCCGTCGCGGCACTCCGTACATCTCCCAGATCGGGTGGGTGATCAACGCAGTCGCCTTGCTGCTCATGCTCGCGGTTGGGAGCGGCCTTCTCAGGAATCGGCGCATTCGCTCCCTCGTCGACGATGAGGTGTCACGTCACAACCGCGAGATGGGAATCGTCGCCGGTTATTGGGTAGCGATGGCCATCGCGATGGGACTCTATGTCACCACGGCTTTCAGAACCTTTTCGGCTCGCGAGGCACTCTATCTCGTCGTGACTCCGAGCGTCGGTGTTGCGCTCCTCACGTTCTGCTATCTGGAATGGCGCGCGCACCGCGATGCATGATCGCCTTAAGAACAACCTTCGCGAAGAGCGCGCGCGCCGGAACCTTACTCAGGCCGACTTAGCCACCCTCGTCGGCGTCTCACGGAAAACGATCAATACCGTCGAAAATTCCGTGTTCATACCGTCGACTGTGCTGGCGCTACAGCTCGCTCGGGCGCTCAAGACCACCGTCGAATCCCTTTTTCAGCTTCCGGACTGAGCCATCTCGAGCTTCACTTCCCTTTTACTTTCGCTCGACTTTCCTCGAGTGCCTTGAGTTTCCTCTTGCTCTCCTCAAGCACGGGGTGCTTGGTGCGGGTCCCGACGTCGACCGCGCGCCTGAACTGCGCGATCGCCGCGGTCGTATCCCCCATGGCCACGAGCCCGTCTCCCAGACTGTCGTAAACGTTCGCTGACTCGGGATAAGCATCCACATTCTGGCGGAACACCCAGACGGCGAACGCGGGCTTTTTCAGGAACTGCAACGCGCCGTAGCCGAATTGATTGGTTTCCATCTCTGGAAAACGCTCGTCGAGCCCCAGGGAGCGAGCACCCATCGCGTAGCGTCGCCTCGACTCGACAAACGCGTTCATCGCCATCGCTGAGTCGGTAGCTGGGCCCAGCATCGAAATGGGCAGCTTCGCGACGGAGATGGGCTCAAACACGAATCGCAGGCCATCGACGAGACTCGGAGCCGGCGTCATGTTGTGCGAGTCTTCAGGATAGCGTTGGTGCCCGAACGGAGTGAGCGACGGCTTGAGCGAATCCAGGCGTTGGGAGAAGCGTGTCGTCGTCCGATCGATATCTGGTTCGAGACCACCGCTGGTGACGAACATGCGCTCACCCTTTGCCGCTTTGGCAATTGCGTCGGAATAAGCAACGACCAAATTCGAGTCGTTCCACCAGAGCGACGGACTCATCGCGATCACGCCGCTGAACGCGCCTGGTCTGTTCGCCGCGACTTCGAGCGCGACCAATCCCCCGAAAGAGTGTCCCGCCAATATGGTTGTAGGCAGCGTTCGATACTTCGCTCGAACGAGCGGAACGACCTCGTCGACGATGAAATTGGAGAACGCCGCCGCTCCGCCAGCCGTTGGAAAGTCTTTCGCGTGTGCCGGACCCGTCATGGGCGTCATGTCGTGGGTTCGATCCTTCCCGTTGGTAATTCCGACAACGATGAGGCTTGGGATTGCGCCGCGATTTGCCAGAAAAGCTGTATTCGCGAGAGCGAGGTTGAATTGGGGTCGATCGTCGGCGTCCAGAATGACGAGCACTGGATAGCGCTTCGTCCCTGTCCGATAACCGTCTGGCGTGGCCACGTAGATGGTGCGCTGTTCGTTGAGCTTCGAGGAATTCAGAACTTCGCGCGTCCACAATGTGATTGTGCTGTCCTGCGCCACCGCCGGCGACGCCAGGACGCATAGCACGAAAAGCCAGTTCGGCGAGCGAAAGCGCATATTTCTCCTGAAGGTTTTGGGATAATTAGGATGTTGAGGTCTCGAGAGCGCGTCAATGCTTTAAACAGGCGCGCCAATCCTTGCCTACCCATCTTCTTGTCGATCATGATTCCAATCCGTCGTCTTGCGCTCGCGGCCATCGTCCTGAATATCGCGCTTATCGCGATTCGGGTTTTGTCGTACCGGCAGCTCCTCGCGATGCCGGGAAGCGTTCTGTTCATCGCCAAACCGCTCATCGTGCTCGCCGTTTATTTCGCGGTTGTGATGTGGATGACTTCGGTCAGTGGTGATCGCGCGGCAGCTCTTTCCATTGGCTCGTCATTCGGTCTGGTGACGGCTGCGGTACAGATCATTCATCTCTTCATCGAGAGCTTCGTGCCTACCGAGGAGCTCGTGACGGGAATCACGGCGCTTGTCTTCATGGTCGGCACATTTCTGCTCTGGACAGTGGCGGGTTACGTCGCCGGCAGAAGGGGTGCATCGGTGGGCGCTGCGGCTACGGCAGGAACCTGGGCGGCGATAGTCTGCATGCTGATCCTCGTCGCCGTCGGCCTGGCGCTGTCGTTTGTTCCCATTCCATCAGCAAGCTACGTCTCGACCTGGTCGGAATTCCGCGAGAGCGGCTGGAAGGACGCGACAGCGTTCGGAATCGCCAACACTTTTGGCTCCGCGTACTCACACCTTCTCGTCGGGCCCATTGTGGGAGCGATCACGGGCGCGATTGGGGGGCTCGTCGGTAAGCCGCGGAGCGGGTAGCATGCAGCAGCGTTCTTGTTGTCGCAGCCAGCTCATTAACTGCGGATCTTGAACCTGGTCCAGAGTACGATCGTAGTACAGAAAGCTCCGGCGCGTGCGTATTGCGCGGGCGTGTTGGTGTCCTGGTAGACCTCGACGGCAACCACTTCACCCCCGGTCACAAAATGGCTGATGTCACCGGGCGCTATTTCCGTATACGGCATGTCGTCCAGGAAATATTGCACGCATCCACTCCCGCCTCCGCGCGAGCTCGAGACGACGTCGCCGTCGGGCCCATACCTCACGCGGAGTCCCGGCACCATTCTGAGAATATCGGTGACGGAGTTGGGGTGCATGTTCTCGAGTCGTTCCGGGCCGATATAATAGCCACCTCCGGATTTCTTCCGCTGACTGAAGCCGATTTTGTCGAGAGCTGCCGATCTCCGAGCGGTTACGAGGACAGGATCCATGATCGCCAGGAATTTGGGCAGCTTGATCACGACCCGCTTCTGCTCGCGCGACGACAGATCGACCGGGACTGTCTCCGCACCAAAGCCAAGATGGCGCGCCAGCAGCACCTTACTGCCCGACGGGAGATTTCGCATCGCGAACTCGCCTTTGTCATCGGTCATAGCGACGATATCGGTTCCCACCAGCTCAACTCGGCTTCCCCTATTTGTTGAACTGCCTTCGAGCAGCACCACGCCTGACACTGCGGCATTCCCGACCTTGGTGCCTGAATCCAGGGGAGAGAGCAAAAGAGTTCGCGCTAACAGCTCACTGGGCCTATCACCGAGCGAGATCGGGATCTCGGCAGTGACAGTGGACCCGCGTCGCGCTTGCAGTGTCGCTTGCAGCGAACTGGGAAGTCCGCAAATCTTGAAGGCTCCCGAGCGATCCGTGCTGTCGCGCACCAGGTGTGAAGTCCGGCGAATGCCGAATTCCTTCGAGACTTCGAGCTCAGTCCATGCGACGGATACTTCGGCTTGGGCGACCGATTGCAGGGTCTCGGGATCATTGACGTGGCCGATCACCGCAGACTTGCCCCGCGCGTCCGGCTGAACCGGGCACGTACCGCGAATAATTGTTGCCGCTGAGGGCACGGCGAGTAGCACGAAGCTCGAGCTGTCGGGGCCGATATGAAATGGCTGTGTGGCGAGCACGATGCCCAGCGTGTCGAGAAGAGGGTGAAAGACTCCGACCTGGTATGTGCCAGGCGCCAGACTATCGATCTCGAACTTCCCGAGGGAATCAGTCTCGAGCGTCGTCTCTCTTGTCCCATCGATTACAACATCGGCATTAGAGAGGTATCTGCCGTCAAGGCTGTCGACGACCACACCTGCAATTTGCGCCTTCCCGGTCTTCGAGGCGCCCGGCGTCGATGCCGTTGTTTTTTGCGCGCCCAGGGCCGGCGCAAACGCGATGAGCGCCGCCGCCAAGCGTAGGTGAAGTTGTGGGATCATTTCGAGCATGCACCACCAGAGAGACTCTCTAATGTTACAGCGAACAGCGGGGAGCGGGCAGCAGCGTAGTTCGTTGGCCCGAGCCAAAACCATTCACCGCAGCTCGCGCACGGCCCCGCTCTCCTCCCGAATCATCAAAGCGTGGATGTCCCCCTCGTCGACCAGCTTCTTCCTATCCGCGAGCTC
>Ga0193735_1000437_pt1 | contig 13208 bp, 7 predicted proteins | sample U1m2metaG_FD_145080 | JGI IMG/M metagenome (GOLD analysis project Ga0193735, IMG submission 145080) | Soil microbial communities from a riparian zone of the East river system, Colorado, United States - U1m2 | ecosystem: Environmental > Terrestrial > Soil > Riparian zone | place: USA: East River... | reverse complement strand
GCCGAGCGTTCCCGTGAGCTGCACCTTGCCGCGGCCCTTGACGACGCTCACCTCGATCTCCAGAACCTCGCCGCCGGCCGACGTATAGGCGAGACCCGAGGCCACGCCGATCTTGTCGTCGAGCGACGTGTCGTCCGGATCGAACGGCGGAGCGCCGAGCAGCTCTTTGAGATCCTGGATCCCGACGGTTTGCATATTGCCGGCGGCTGTTGCTACTTCGGCCCGCTTCCGCGCGAGCTTCCTGGTGACGCGGGCGATCCGGCGCTCGAGCTCGCGCACCCCGGCCTCGCGAGTGTAGCCGCGCATGATCGCCATCAGCACATCCGGCTCGAGAACGACCTCTTCCTTTTTTAATCCGTTCGCTTCGATCTGGCGTGGCAGCAGATATTGTCTCGCGATCGCCAGCTTTTCGTGATCGAGATAGCCCGCGATCCGCAGAATTTCCATCCGGTCGCGCAGCGGCTCGGGAATTCCGGCCAGCGAGTTCGCGGTCGTGATGAACAACACCTGCGAGAGATCGTAGTCCACTTCGAGGTAGTTGTCGTTGAAGGTCGTATTCTGCTCGGGGTCGAGGACTTCCAGCAGCGCCGCCGCCGGATCGCCGCGGAAATCCTGTCCCAGTTTGTCGACCTCGTCGAGCAGAATCACCGGATTGATGACTTCGGCGCGCCTCATCGCCTGGATGATTCGGCCCGGCATCGAGCCGATGTAGGTGCGACGGTGCCCGCGGATCTCCGCTTCGTCGCGCACCCCACCCAGCGCCATCCGGACGAACTTGCGACTCAGCGCCCTCGCGATCGATCGGCCGAGCGAAGTCTTGCCGACTCCCGGAGGTCCGACCAGACAAAGAATCTGTCCATCGAGCCGGCCGACGAGCGACAGCACAGCGATGAAATCGAGGATGCGGTCCTTCACCTCTTCGAGTCCGTAGTGATCCGCATCGAGGATCGCTCTCGCCCGTCCAACGTCCAGAACTTCGTCCGTCCGCTCGGTCCAGGGAATCGACACGATCCAGTCGACGAAGTTGCGCGCCACGGTGAATTCGGGAGACATCGGCGGCATCCGCCTCAGTTTCCTGAGCTCGCGAAGCGTCCGTTCCTCTACGACTGGCGGCAACGCTTTCTTGCGAATCTGGGCCTCGAGCTCGGCGAAATCATCGCTGTCTTCCTCGCCCAGCTCGCGGTGGATTACCCGCAGCTGCTCCTGCAGGTAGAACTCGCGCTGGTTCTGGAACATCGCCCCGCGGACATCGTCATCGATCTTGCGCTCGAGACGAAGCAGCTCGATCTCGCCAGAGAGCAGCTCGCCGAGCATCTCCAGCAGGCTCCGCAGATTGTCGGCTTCGAGCAGCGATTGCCGCAGCTCGAACCGAACCGCGACGTGCGCGGCGACCCCGAACGCCTGACGCTCGGCGGAATCGGTGCTCTGGATGATCGATACGATCTCCGCGGGTATGCGACGGTGGAGGCTGACGTACTCCTCGAACGAGTTCATCACGCGCCGGCTCAGCGCTTCCGTCTCCGCAACGTCCTCTGGACCGGGCCCATCGAACGGGAACGGCGCTGCGGCCGCCCTCAGGACGTTTCCAGCTGGGATGTAGCGAGTGACACGAGCGCGGGCGATCCCTTCAACGAGGACGCGCGTGGTGCCCGTCGGAAGGCGCGATACCTGTACAACCCGTCCGATGACGCCCGTCCGATGCAGGTCAGCCGCCGCGGGCTCCTGTTTCTCGCCGTCGCGCTGGGCGACGAGCAGGATGATCTTGTCCTCCGCGAGGGCGGCTTCGATCGCGGCGAGCGAGGCCGGACGTCCAACGAGGAGGGGAATGACTACATAGGGGAAAATGACAACATCCCGCAGCGGCAGGACCGGGATCCGGTCCGACGTCGGGATGGTCTCGTTATCCCTCTGAAAGACTTGCGCCAAGGCTGATTAGAGGCCTACGCTTCCTTCTTACGCCTGACCGGAGAGATCTCGAGCAGCGGCTGCGTGCCATTGGTGATGCACGACTCGGTCACCTTCACCTCGACCACGTCCTCTCTGCCCGGAAGGTCGAACATCACTTCCATGAGAACCTCTTCGAGGATGGCGCGAAGCCCGCGCGCGCCGGTGCCACGCTTGAGCGCCTTGCCGGCGATCGCCACCAGGGCCGCCTCGTCGAACGTGATCTTCACGTCCTCGAGCCCGAACAGCTTGGCGTACTGCTTGGTGAGGGCGTTCTTCGGCTCCTTGAGGATTCGCACCAGCGCCTCTTCGTCGAGCCCTTCGAGCGCGACGGTTACCGGGAGACGTCCGACCAGCTCCGGAATCAATCCGTAACGGAGCAGGTCATCGGGCTCGACCTCGCTGAACATCTTCGTCAGGGCGAGCTTCTTGTCGCGAACCGCGGCGCCATTGAACCCGATCTGCCGCCGGCCCGTGCGGGACTCGATTATCTTCTCGAGCCCGTCGAAGGCGCCGCCACAGATGAAGAGGATGTCCTTGGTGTTGAGCTGGATGTACTCCTGCTGCGGGTGCTTGCGGCCACCCTGCGGCGGAACCGAGGCGACGGTTCCCTCGATGATCTTGAGCAGCGCCTGCTGCACGCCTTCGCCCGACACGTCGCGGGTGATGCTGGGGTTCTCGGACTTTCTCGCGATCTTGTCGATCTCGTCGATGTACACGATCCCGCGCTCGCACTCGGCGACGTTGAAGTCCCCGGCCTGGAGCAGTCTGACGAGAATGTTCTCCACGTCTTCACCGACGTATCCCGCTTCAGTGAGTGTGGTCGCGTCCGCGATGGTGAACGGAACGTCGAGAATTCGGGCTAACGTGCGTGCCAGCAGCGTCTTACCTACGCCGGTGGGCCCAATCAGCAGAATGTTGGACTTGTCGAGCTCTACATCGTCGTCTTTGAGCGACGTGGAGTTGATGCGCTTATAGTGGTTGTAAACCGATACAGCTAGTGCCTTCTTTGCCTGCTCCTGCCCGATAACGTATTGGTCGAGAACATCTTTTATCTCCTGAGGCGAGGGGACCTGGGTTATCGCCTCAGCTACCTCGCGCTCCTCATCCTCCGCGAGAATCTCATTGCACAGAGCAATGCACTCGTTGCAGATGTAAACAGACGGTCCGGAAATGAACTTTCGGACAGAGTCCTTCGACTTTCCACAGAACGAGCAGCGAAGATGTTTCTCTTGGGACATAGATCAACGGGGAACGAGGGATGCTTGCCCAGCGAATCCGGACATCGAGTCTTACTAAGGATACCTAACAGCGGGTGCGAATACGGTCAAGCAAAGGCTGTGGGAGCAGGACTCGTGAAGATTTTCACAAGTAACAGATGCCCCCAAATCAGGCTTGCTTGAGCGCCTCGCCCTGTTTGAGTGCCTGTTCCATCTCTCCGCGGTACGAGATCACGTTGTCGATCAAACCGTATTCCTTCGCTTCGTCGGCCGACATGAACCGGTCCCTGTCGGTATCACGCTCGATGCGCTCGACCGGCTGGCCCGTGTGCTTGGCCATGAGCTTGTTCATCTGCGCCCGCAGGTGCAGGATCTCCTTCGCCTGAATCTCGATGTCGGAAGCCGTCCCGCCGCCTCCGCCCTGAGAAGGCTGGTGGATCATGATGCGGGCGTGGGGAAGGGCGGATCTCTTGCCCGGACGCCCTGCCGACAGCAGGAACGCACCCATGCTCGCCGCCAGTCCCATGCAGTTGGTGTTCACTGGCGATTTGAGGAACTGCATAGTGTCGTAGATCGCCAACCCGGCAGAAACGCTGCCGCCCGGCGAGTTGATGTAGATGTGGATGTCGCGCTCGGGATTGTCCGACTCCAGGAAGAGGAGCTGCGCGATCACGATATTGGCGACGTCGTCGTTGATCGGCGTCCCAAGGAAAATGATCCGGTCCATCAGAAGCCGGGAGAAAACATCGTAGGTGCGCTCGCCGCGGCTCGAGCGCTCGATGACGTACGGCGTGTAGATCGTCGGCATTGGCTCTTCGTCTTCCCGTTTAGGCATTAGTCGATACATCGTTTCTGTCCAGCAGCCACTTGAACACCTTGTCTTCGGTGATGCTGCGCTCCATCTCCTTCAACCGGCCGCTCTTCTCGAGCTGGGCGTATATCTGGCCGGGGTTCGCCCCTCTCTTTTCAGCTTGTTCTGCAATGCGATCGTCCAGATCCTTTTCCGTCGCGAGCAATCCTTCCTTCTCCGCGATCGTCTCGATCACCAGGTCGCGCCTGATCTGCCGCTCGGCCATCGAGCGGAATTCGCCCGCGAACTGTTCGCGCTGGTCCTCTGGAATCTTGTATGACTCGGCGTAGTTCTGGACGAACTGCTGAACCCAGCTTTTCGGCACGTCGAACGCGTTGGCGGAGATGATCTGATCGATCAGCTGCTGCCGCACGCCTGCTTCGACCTCGCGCTCGGCATGGCGCTCCATATCGGAACGCACCGCCTTCTTCAGGGCGTCGAGCGATTCGAAGTCACCGACCTCGCGCGCGAGCGCGTCATCGAGTGGCGGCGCCGACTTCCGCTTCACTTCGTTCAGCGTGATGCGGACCGTCTTCGTCTGCCCACGCTGTGCTTCGTCCGGAAAATCGTCGGGCCACTTGACCGGCCGCTCGACGGTTTCGCCGGGGGCGGCTTCCATGACCAACTCTTCGATTCCCGGGATCGCCTGGCCCGCGCCGAGGACCAGCGGATAGCTCTTCCCCTCGCCCGCGTCCTTATCCGCGGCACCAGTCGCAATCTGCACGTTCACCATGTCGCCGGGCTTCGGCTTCTCCGCCACCGGTGTCCAGGTCGCCTTCTCGTCCCGGATCTGCTCGAGCTGCTCATTGAGCTGCTCATCGGTGACAGTCGCGGCGTCACGCTGAATTCGGAAGCCGTTCGTCCGCGCGAGCTCGATCGTTGGTCTTACTTCGAGGTGCAGCTCGAAGGTGAGCGGTTTCCCCTCTTCGAACTTCAAATCGTGGATGTGCGGCTGGGCCGCTACCTTGATGCTCTCCTTATCCACGAACTCCTGGTAGGCTTCGCGAACGATGTTCTCCAGGGCTTCCTGCCTGATCGCCTCGCCAAACTTCTTCCGGACTACGGTCGCGGGGGCCTTTCCGGGTCTAAAGCCGGGCAGCCGGACGGTAGAGGCATAACGTCTCGCGGCCTTGTCTTCCGCATCCTTCACGTCCTCCGCGGGCACCGACACCTGAATGTGCCGCTCGACCCCCTCAGACGCGCCCGGCGTAAACTCGATCTTCATGTCAGCAATATAACAGAGTTGCAAAGGCGTCGACCCGCCTGGCCCGGCTATATTTGCGATTCCCGACGAACGAAAAATCGGGCTCAGACCAGCCAACCTTCGTGCAGAGACCGACAATGGAGCTAGCTACCCTCAAGGACCTTTACGTCCAGGAGCTGAAGGATCTTTACAGCGCCGAGAAGCAAATCCTGAAGGCGCTTCCAAAGATGATCAAGGCGACCAAGCATCCCGAGCTCAAAGTTGCCTTCAAGACGCACCTCCATCAGACCGGAGAGCACGTGAAGCGTCTGGAGCTGATCTGCAAGGAATTGGGCGTGACTCCGCGCGGGAGGAAAAGCGTCGGGATGGAGGGCCTGCTCGAAGAGGGCAGTGAATTGATACAGGAGGAGCCAGAGGACGACGTTCTGGACGCCGGGCTGATTTCCGCGGCGCAACACGTCGAGCATTACGAGATGGCCGGTTACGGGACCGTCCGAACCTACGCCCGGCAGCTCGGCTACGAATCGCAGGCGGAGCTGCTTCAGCAGACCCTGGACGAGGAAGGTGCGACGGACCATCTCCTCACAGAGCTGGCGGAAGCGAGGATCAATATCGAAGCTGAGTAGCGCAGAACATCTTTGCGGCATGCCTTGATGCGACAAACCCTTGCCTCGGATCGCGAGGCAGGGGTTTATCGCTTTGGGGACGAACAGTTTGTTACGGCGAGATCGAGCTGATCACCGCATTCAGCATCGTTTGGAGTCCCACAGCATCTCCTGCCGTTACTCGTCCGGAGCGAATCAATGCATCAAGTTCGTTCAACGCGCTTCGCAGCTGATTCACGGCGGGCGTGATGTTGCCAATCCCAAGCTGTTGTTGTGCGGCGTCGACCTTGGTCTGGAGTGAGCCGGTGTTGCCCGAATTCAGACCGGCGTTCGCCGCCAGGGATGCGACCAAACTGGTAGCCCCATCAAGCGTCTTCGCCGCTGCGAACGCGTTGGTCTGAACCGAGCGCTCGATCTTGTCCGGCAGCGACGAAAGCAAATCGTAGCCGCTGATACGCTCGATCTCGTCGACGGTGGTCTTGTACGTTTTCCAATCGGCCGCCGCATTGTTGTCGTTCGGCATGTTGACGGCAATCACATCGTCGATATCGCTGAAGTCGTGCACGTCCGCGAGGCCATGATTGAGAGGCAGAATCAACGCGACTTTCCACTCGCTCGCGGGGATTGTGATTTTGCCTTCGCCCTTCACGCTTCCCTTGCTGCCGGCTACGCCATCGATCACGTACACCTCCTTATTGTGGAAGCGAGCGAGATTCCCGAGAGAATCCTCCAACAATTTCCACGGGCCCTGATTGACCGCCGCGGCTTGCGGGATGATGTTCGAGAGGTAGTACGACCTGGCGTTGTCCAGCGTCCCCGATGTGAAGTCGAAGGAGCGGGCCATGTGACCGCGGTCGATCGGATACCCCGCGAAAGCTCCCGCGCCAGTATAGTCAGCAGTTGTCAAATGGGTGAAGCTTCCCGGCAGCGCCGGGTCGTGGGTGAAACAGTCGCACCTGTCGACGTTCGCGCTCGCATCCGCGGGCTGGAAGTGTGTCGCATCGAACTCGTAGCTCACCCAGTTTGGCGTGTTACGACTATGGTTGTACGAGATGGTGTACTGGTCGCGCGTAATGATGAAGTCGTCACTCGCGTCACCATCAGTCGGGATCCCGAGCTCGGCATTGCCGCGATAGTCCGCCGTTCCGCCCAGCGTCGCAACGGTTGTTGGTAGCGAGTAAGTCACGGACGTTCCGTTCGCCGCGGTCGCCCGGAAAACTGCTTGTCCCGCCGCCAGACTGTGCATGACACCGTTCTGGTCGATGCTCGCCAGCTCCGGCGTATCGGAGCTCCAGGCAAAGGTCGTTGAAATCGTAGCACCAGTGGTGTCGAGCATCGTCGCGAAAAGCTGATCCTCGAAGCCAACGGGTAGCGGCGGATCCGAGATCGGCAGACGACCCGTGAAGGTCATGTCGAATTCCGGCGGCCCGTCCTTGTTGCAACGGCCGAAGCTGCGCCGTGAAGGACCGAACCATTTCCCCTTCACCCCATTCAGCTGCAGGGACGAGATGGCGGAAGAACTTCCCGGCTCCGCCACCCCGATATCTGCGGAGCTGAAACCGGCAGCCGGACCATCGACCGCCGTGAAACTGCCCTCGTAAGAAAGAAACTGGACGACTTCGCTGTTGTGCATGAGCGCGAACCCATCAGGGCTACCGTTCTGGATCTGCCCAAAAGGGACGACCACGACGCCACGGTCACCGCAGGTCGCGGGAATCGTAACGCCCGTAAGAGGTCGGCTGTCGTACATCGTCCCGCGATTGCCGTCGTAGAGCACGACGCTCCACTCCGAGAGATCTGTTTGCGCTGGTCCTTCGATCTCGATTTGCTCGCTGACGTCGTCCCCAGAATTGTCGTAGTGGATCTCGGAGAATCGGGTCACTGGCAACGTCACAGGTTGCCCCGGAACGGTGAAGTTCCAGGTGAAATCAGCGCCCATCGCATCCGGCGGATCGTCGGTATCCTGATCCGTTACGAGCGCTGAGAAGATCGTCACGTTGCACGTCTCGCTCGGCGCGAAATCGCCAAGCCCCGTGAACGTGAAGGTCACGGGTCCTCCCGTTGCCTGAGCCAGGTGTGGCCCGGTCGTCGAGCACGAAATTCGGAACCAATTGCCACTGACGTCTACCGGCTCGCTGAACGAAACTGATATGGCAGGTGGATCTGCCAGCTCCGCTCCCGACGTGGGGAGAGTCGTCCGGACCCTCGGAGCGCGATCGGGGCAGATCACGGCGGGCGACCCAATATTGCGGGGCGACGGAGCCCCGACAGCGAAGTCCAGATTATTATGATCCGTATCGGCGCAGCCGGTGGAGCCTCTGAGCGCCGCGGTTGTATTGGACAGACCGGCCGCCGGCGCCGAGCCTTCGAAATCGCTCGCGCTGCCATACCCGACGAAGTCGGCAATCGTCGCGAGTCCCGAACATGTATTGCCGGCCGCTCCACACGTCAGGGCTGTGGAATTCGTTACCAGCGCTACCTTGCCGGCGGTCGCACTCATTGCGATCCCGCCGGTAGCCTGGGGAGTCGGGAGATTCACGGTGCCTCCGGCCCCGTTGGATTCCTGGATGAGAAAGAACTGTCCGGGAGCCAAGGGGAGGCCGGATGGAAAAGTGGTTACCTGCCACGAGGAGCCAGCAGCGCTCGCGTATTGCACCGACCAGCCACTGACGTCAATCGGCGTCTTCCCGCCGTTATGAATCTCGATAAAGTCGTTCTTGAGAGTCGCACCCGAGTTACCGCCACCGCCGTAAACCTGACTGATTACGACATAAGGAGCCTCGACCACGGCTGCGGCGCCAAGATCGAGCCGTCGGGCGAGGGGTGACGTCATCGGACCGGTGACGAGCGCGTCCTTCGCGCAGGCGATGACCAATAGGCCGGCCGCCACCGCGACCGTCTTGAGAACGCTGAGCGAACGGGTGCGGTTAACTCTCGGAACTCCGATCATTGTGCCTCTGATTGGACACGACTGCCGCGCCTCCTCCGATTGAAACGCAATCGAGAGGTGTCAGCGCAGTCCTGGTCCAGGTATGCGGGGTTTATCGTCGGATCGGCGGCGAGTTGCCGAAGACCCAGGTGCCGGGAAAAGAAGCACAATCCTATGGGCCTTCAAAACGTCCCGCAATATCTATTTTGCGTCGGTACCGACTCTTTACGTTCTCGTGGCGTTATTGAGTGATCGCTTGGAGTTACTCGGCGGGCAACGCGACCCGATTACGATCCTCTGCGGCCCGATTTCATCGAGGTGGCGGGCGGCTTTCCCGCTCTCACCGGCGGAGCGGGAGGCGGTGCCGGCGGCTGGAGCTTCGTGGGGTCGGGAACCGAATGGGGCTGGGGTCCTTTCCTCTTCTTCGAGAAGTCGGGGATCTCGTTTTTTCTCTTCATTCTGGTCTCCGTTCAGGAAGAATAATTTGCGCCATGCGAAAGGGGGGACTCGAACCCCCACGGATTGCTCCACTGGATCCTAAGTCCAGCGCGTCTACCAAATTCCGCCACTTCCGCGCTCGCGATCAAAGATAGCAGAGCCTCCGGATCGCGTGAAAGCTCCAACTCGATCGTTCTACCACGAAAAAAAAGCCCCCGCAATCTGCGGGGGCTCTTTCTCGCAGCGAAATGCTGCTCTAATTGCCTATCTGCAGATTCACGATTCTCGGCGCGTGCAACCTGTCATCCAGCGAGTAGACGCTGAGGCTGACGTAGTCGCCGTTCTTGAGCCGGCTTAGCGCCTGCTGCAATTCAGCCGGGGTGTTGACCGCGCGACGCGGAGCCGGAAACAAAATCTCCGTGATCACATCGTTCCGCGCGAGCTTCTGGTCCGCGGGTCCGCCCGGGGTGACATCCGATACCAGCACGCCACGAACAGGCGTGGTCAGTCGCGCCTGCGCCGCAATCTCCGGACTTACCGGCGCGACCGAGATCCCGAGTGCTGGGTGTAGCATCCCGCCCGCCGGGGCGTTGGCCGGTGCCGATGCGCTTGCAACCTCTTGATCGGTCTTGGCCTCCATCAACGTCACGCGGAAAGTCTTGCGCTGGCCATAACGCATCGCCTCGATCTCGATCGTCTCGCCAGGATTGTGGTTGCGAACAATTCTCTGAAGCGTGCTGACGCGGTCGACCGGTTGGCCATCCGCGGTGATGATGACGTCGCCGGGTTGGAGTCCTGCCTTCTTCGCTGGTGTGTCCTCCGCCGGGAAGTTGCGAACGAGCACGCCACGAATGTCCTTCACGCCCGCGACCGCGGCGTCTTCGGGACTCACGTCGTCAATGCCGATCCCCAGCGCCGGAACGCGAACGCGTCCGTTGGCGATGAGCTGGTCCATCACACGCTTGGCGAGCGTGATTGGAATCGCGAAGCCGTAGCCGGCGTTGTATCCGGTCGGGCTCGCGATGGCACTGTTGATTCCGATCACTTCGCCGCGTGCATTGACCAGCGGACCACCCGAGTTGCCGGGGTTGATTGCGGCGTCCGTCTGAATCAGGTCACTGATCGCGTACTGATTCGTTCCGTTCGGGTTCATCAGCTCGGCGAGGCTGCGCCCCTTGGCGCTGACGATTCCGGCCGTCACCGTGTTCTCGAGTCCAAGCGGATTGCCGATGGCAAGTACCCACTCGCCGATCCGCGATGTCGCGTCGTTGCCCAGCGCGAGAGTGGGGAAATTGGTGCCATCGATCTTGATCACCGCCACATCGGTCGTCCGATCGTGACCGACGACCTTGGCTGTGAAGACGCGGTGGTCGAGCAGTTTCACCGTCACCTTGTCGGCGATTGTCTCGCGATCAGAGTTCGTGACGACGTGGTTGTTGGTGAGGATGTATCCGTTCGAGGTTACGATGAAGCCCGAGCCCTGGCCGCGCATCGGCCGTTGCTGCTGCGGGATATCGAACTGACGGAAGAAATCTTCCATTCCGGGCGGAACGCCCTGCGGAAGCTGACCGCGTCCGCGTTGCGATGTAGTCCCGGCCTTGGGGTTACTGATCACTTCAATGGAGACGACCGCGGGCGTGACGTTATTTGCGATCGCGACAAATGCGTTGCTTGCTTCGGCAATTGGCTGGACGACTGCCGGTGCGGGACGAGTTTGCGCAAATCCGAGCTTGGTCCAGTTAAGACCGGATGCGACGATTAGTCCGCCTGCAAAGGCGGTGATCACGGCTACGGTGAGCCGTGCTCTCTGAGTTCCAAGTGACATGCGACTATGTGGCTAAAGGGTGTAACTATGGGACACAATGTAGGAGCTACAGGTTTCACGCCAGTCCAGGAAAGTCCGCCGGTGAGCAAGGCAATGAAAGAAGTCTCTTCTATATCACATTAATACGCATGAAAGCCCAACTTGCTCCACGGTTTCCTTTTTTGGCGCCAAGCTTCGAACCCTCGGTCAGCCTATTTCGCACACGCTCCAACCCCTGTAACGAAACGATACCGATGTAAAAAAACGTTGCACCGTTATTGATGAGCTTCGGAAGATGATTATTGCAAGTCTATGATTTATAACGACTTCCCGGGGGCACACGCGTTGCCTTAGGGTGACCGTCTTCTCTAATCACGTTCGGCAGGCGCACGTCTGGATCATCAGACACTCCTCGCGTACTCGCTCCCTTCGGGCTGATCGCTACATAAACCACCAACCGGGTTCCTCGATGATTCGCTCCAGATTCGTGCGCTCATTCGTGCTCGTCCTTACAACGTTCGTAGCGATTTCCTGCGCGGACTACACCCCCCTTGAGCCGATAGCGGCTCCGACGAAGGCCCAGGATGGGCTAATCGGGGATCTTCTCGGCATCGTGACCGGGTTGCTGGGCTCGATCATCAAGGTCATTTCATTCCAGTCCGACCCGAACGGTATCCCGGTCACGGCAATCAAGTGGGCTCCGACGCACGTCAATCAGACTCGCAGCGTGTCGGCGACCATTGGTTACAACGGCGGGTCGCTAGCTCTCGGGGCCTCGGATTTCACGATCACATTCCCGAAGGGCGCGCTGACGACGTCAACCTGGATCACGATCACGTCGGACGCGAGCGGATATGTCTCTTACGACATGAAGCCGCATGGTCTCAGGTTCGCGAAACCCGTCATCGTCACGCAGAGTCTGAAGAATACGGCGGTCTATAAAACTCCTGTTGCCTTGAAAGCGGCTTGCGCCTATTTCTCGAAAGATCTGTTGGATCTCAGCGGAGTTCTCAAGGCGCTCGAAATCGAGACCACTACGATTTACTCGGCGCCAAACGGGTCGCAACTGGTGCCCGAGGTCGAGACGTGGCAGCTAAACCACTTCTCCCATTACATGCTAGCTTCGGGGTGACAACAAACCGATTCGGAAAATCGTAATCGAGCTGTCATGACTTTCCCTGAACCCGGTCGCAGTGCATGCAGAAATCCGATGATGTAGAGCGCGCCCGCCGGCTGGTAGAAATGGCGCGGGTAGCGGAGCAGCATGAGGAGACTGCCAAGGCAATGGGTCTCTACGACGACGCCTTGGCCGAGTTCAGGGAAGACAGCCTCGATGCGTTTCTGCCGGAAGTGCTGAGATGGAAGGGAACGCTGCTGAGAAACCGGGGCGAGACCGAAAGCGCGTACCGATGCTACACGAAGAGCCTGGAGAAGGCGACGCTCATTGGGTCCGAAGGCGCGACGGCACATGCCCTGAACTGTCTGGGGACGATTTCGCAGCGACGAGGCGATCAGAAGGAGACCGAGCGCCTCTACGCCCAGGCGTCTGAATTCGCCGAGAGGGCCCGAGACCAGAGACTTCTCGGTATGATCGAACAGAATCGCGGTGTGCTGGCGAGCATGCGCGGCGATTTCGGCAAGGCCGCCGCCTTCTACTCCAGAAGCCTCGGCGCATTCGAAATGGCGGGCGATTCGGAGCCCATGTCGTGGGTCCTCAATAACCTGGGAATTCTCCACACCAAAATCAGAAACTTCGACGAAGCGCGGGGACACCTCGAGCGCGGGCGCGCCATCGCGGTGAATCGAGGCGACACGATCGTCGAGAACGCAACTACGCTCAACCTCGCCGAAGTCTGGGTGGGACTCGGGCGGCTGGACACCGCGGACAAATACTGCGCGATGGCGCTGGAGCAGGCGCAGCGGAGGGGCGATCATCTGGCCGCTGCCGGCGCGCTCAAGATTCGGGCGGCAATCGAGCGCCAGCGTGGGGCGCTGGACAAGAGCATCGCCACACTTCGCATCGCGATCTTCGAGGCGGAGGGCGCCGAGGATCGTCTGCTGCACGCCGAGATGCTCCGTGAACTGGGCGAGATCTCTCGCGCCGTCGGAAACGCTGGAGCCGCACGCTCGGCGTTTCGGGAAGCGGTCGACACCTACCAGGCGATCGGCGCCAGCCAGGAGGTAGCCGAGGTAGAGGCCCAACTGGACTCTCTG
>Ga0193735_1000436_pt1 | contig 13235 bp, 11 predicted proteins | sample U1m2metaG_FD_145080 | JGI IMG/M metagenome (GOLD analysis project Ga0193735, IMG submission 145080) | Soil microbial communities from a riparian zone of the East river system, Colorado, United States - U1m2 | ecosystem: Environmental > Terrestrial > Soil > Riparian zone | place: USA: East River... | reverse complement strand
CATCCCCATCAGATCATGAAGCTCAACGTCGCCTTTCGCGAGCGCCTTTCTGGATAAAGCCTTCGTGACAATGCCGCGCCCCCCATTCGGTCTCTCTGGCGCAAACACAGAAGGAAGGGCCGGCGATGAGGGAACATTCAACCGCGGCTTTTTCTCCTTCAGAAAAGATTCAAACGTGCGCGACGCATGCACACGGTCGCTGAGAAACGGTCTTTCAGCGCCGCAAAAGCGGGCAAGGATCGTCTTGAGAATGGAGCAGTGATCCAACGTAATGTCGGGACCCTTGCCAACTGGCACCCAAGGAGAGACAACAAAGGTGGGCACACGGAGACCATAAGACACCGTCATATCCGCTTTGAATGGACTAGTCGCTCCTGGCATCGATAGGGCGTCAGCGACAGGTGGAATAACATGGTCATAAAAGCCGCCATGTTCATCATAGGTGATGATAAGCAGTGTCTTCAGCCAAAGCGCCTCTTTGGAACGCAGCGCATCGTAGATCCGCTTGATGAAAACCTGGCCAGATAACATGTCCGCGAATGGGGGGTGGTCGTCGTTCTCCGGCGCACTGTGCATGGCAGGGTCGATAAAGGTCACGGATTTCAGATCGCCGACAGCGATGTCTTTCTCCAATTGGCCGGGGTGTTTAATTGCGTTTAATCCGATCCCAATGATGTTTGTATCGTCCGCGGCGTAACGCGCGAAAAATCGTAGCATCGTGATGGAGGGAAAGGACTCGTAAACGCGCCAGCTGATATTCTTTCGCGTCAGCAGATCGAAGATACTCAAGGCCCTGGAGACTCGAAAATTATCAGCATTGTTGTTATCGAGAATCGCCTCGCCCACCCGGTCATATTGGACGTTGCCCGCGAGCGAATACATTCGGTTGGGCAGCGTAGGTCCTGGATGAGATGAAAAATATCGCTCGCAATAGGTGTAGTTTTCCGCCAGGAAACGAAACATGGCGAGGTCGCTATCTGTGTAGTAACCCAACACATCATCTTTATCCAAACCGCTACTGCCGACTCTTGACGTGAAATCGTCAACAAATCCTTGTGGGCTATTGATTGATCGGCCCGCGGGCGTTTTCAGTTTCTCTTTCAACTGCTGCGCCACATCGGCAAGCGCGTGGCCGACGCCGACGGGGAACCGTGTCTTCAAATGGGCTCTATTTGGAACAATGGCTGATTCGCTCAAGGGCCGAATGTTCCACTGCTGCTTCAGGAATCCTATGAGCTCAGCGGTCAATCCGTCCTCACCCTTGGCATTTGGTAGTCCCGCCCGATATCCGAGGACGTGATCGAAGGCGCGATTTTCCATCATCACCACGACAATATGATCGATCTTCTTTATCAGATTGTTGGCCGCCCAGGTATCGCCCATACTTGGCGGCGAGATCTTCCAGGAGCCCGGGCCAAGCCTGGTCACCGCGCGGCCAATGACCCCCGTATAGAATGGGTTGGGTTTCGGGTCGGGTTCGACTGGCGCGACGTAATCAATGACGATCTCATTCGTGTCATTGTCCATGCGAATCGAGTTCAGGGTGACGGTATCGCCCAGCAATGCCGACATTATGTAAGGGGTCTGAAAGATCGCGTCCTCGACAGTCGAGCGAAACGTGTCGATGATGAAATCATTTCCAAGATGTTCAGTGACATATTCCGCCAAGCCTTCTTGGCCGAGATTGATCAATCCTAAGGTAAGGACGTTCGCGAGCAGCGCGGCTTCCCAGTTGATATTCAGATTGATCGGATCGTCATTCAACCATGAAACGGTCGCAACGTTGCCGGACGGGTCCAGCGTCGCGCCCACTTCCAGAGCTATCCGGTTGTTGTTCACAGATACGCTCCCCAGATTGAAGCCATCGAGATTGAGATCAAGTTGGCCCTCAACGTCGAGCTCCACGGCGACCGCCGGAACCTGTGGCTGAATATGCTGGCTGACGCCTATCCTGATCTTGATTGCGTCTGCCTTCAGCGAGCTCACGTCGATCGTGACACCAAGATCAAGAGCTTCACCAAGAGAGGTATTTGTGGTGCCGACATTGTACGGAATATTTGGCTCAACATCGACATTCTCCCTGTCCACTCCCGGATCCTGACGGACTTTTTTTATCCTACTGTCCAACAAATGACGGATGTTGATCGTTTCGGCGGTGTATTCGTCCAGGATCTGCAGTCGTGCCGCCGCGAGACGGACCTTCTTCTCGCTGCCGTCGTCCTCCTTGTCGACGTAGACCATGTTCTCGCCGTAGACCTTGAGCTTCTTTCCATTGAAACCGATCAGATCGTTGATGCGATCCTGGAAGATGATCACAGGAATGCGTGTTGTTGCTATAACGGTGGCCCGTACGGCGCTGCCTACCCCAAGCGGAGTGGTTGTGTCGACTTCAAGCGACCATGGCCGAACCTGCCCAGTCGCGTCGCGGGATTGGTTTAGCGTCCGCAGCGTCACCGGAAATTCCAGCCGGTTGTTGTGGCTCGACGCGGCTACCGTTCCGTCGGGCGTCTTTAGCCGCAACATTCCTTCCCACGGGGTCACCCCGCTTCTCGACTGGATCCTCGCTGTGAACAGCCCAACGCTGAACAAATCGAACGCAAATACCTGGGCGCCGACTTTGGCGACAGCGGCCTCGACCAGAGGCCTCGCGCTCTGAGATGGGACGGGCTCGTCCAGCCACAATCTGACAATTGCCTTTCCAGGCAGGACGGACGACCAGCCTTGTTCCGATAGGTCGATGGGGCCGCTGTCGCCAGAAACCTCGCAATGCCAGCTTCCCTGCGACGCGCCGCGGAGGTCCCGGAACCGGTTCACATCATCGAGGGTGACCTTCGGCGCCGTGAACTCCACGCCGTCAGGCGAGTAGATCTTGAAGGATAGGGGCAGCGCCGCTCGCCCTATCGAAGGAGAAGCGGATGTCTGCCGCCGCTCGGTACTGTCTGCCTTCGGATGGAACAGGTACTCAGCATATAGGAAGCGGTGTAACGAGCCAGGATGGCGGATCGAGAAGTCACGGGACAAGGAGTATTTCACCCTGACGGTCTCATGCTGATGGAGGACGGTGACATCCTCGAGGCTGCCGACGTAGAAATGCTGAACGGTGTAGGTGGAAGGTGGTGGTGGTGGTGGTGGTACCACGACCGGCGCGGTTAGGACTGAGACCGTTTGGGTTGCTGATGCTTCCTGATCGTTAATCGCGGTGACCGTTACCTTATGGGGATCCGGGCCTACTGTAACTTGGGCGGAGGCGGCAAAATTCACTCTCGTCTGCGTCCGGTCCGGAACGACAGTCAAGTTCGCTTCAATGGCCGGCCCACCGTCAACCCGGACTGCCACTGAGGTGATCGTCACCGGCTCGCCGGAAACGAACGGGTTGGTCACTTGTCCGGTTACGGGAAATGGTTGATTTAGATTGACGGTGGCGTTGTTGCTAGGCCCAAAAACAGTAAGTTGAGGCTTTGTCACAGGCATAGCATGTTAGTCCTGAGCGCAACTAATCCATCGAGCCGGAACACATTTGACCCGGCAATTAGAGCATTTAGCCGGAATTTTCATTCTGCACCTCCCCGCGACGCTCCTTAGCGTACGTCTGACCGGCACCAAATGCAACTGCCAGGGACACTCCGCCGAAGGGTCTCAGTAGGGGTCAGAGCTTACTATCGACACTGGAGAGTAAATTTGAAACATAGCTGGCACTCCCAATTCTTAGCCGATCGGCAATCCATTGGCGGCTCATCGGCGTTTGCCGGCGCAGTTGCTGGGCAATCTTTACTTTCACATGGTGTTCCTTCAGCCGGCTCGCCAGGTCGACCTCGCGCCAGCGCGCCTTGGCCCGCGCCTCACGCACCATGCGCTCGGCCAACGCCGCTCCGGTTGCATTTCGCATAGAACTCGTGCACAAAGTTGACGATCATCTAATTCTCATGAGATTAATGATAAGGGAATAAACAAATGGCGGTTAGCAAGGATACCGTCAACAAAATGTATGGCTTCGGTCCAGGACACATTTGGTAGATCACGTGTTTCCTACGGCAGAGAAGAATGCGTAGCACTTCCTCCGGCTCCTGGAACTGAAATTGATTCAGGCCGAAAGGATGATGAAGACGCCCTTTGCAAAATTAAATTCGACGATCCGAACGTGATTTTCTGTCCTGCGCTTCATAGCACAAATCCTGGGACTGATATCTACGAATTACCGACTGGAGTTTCAAGAGCATCCTTTGAACAGAAGGAATGCGCCAAGGAGACAAAGAGAAACGCCAACTTTCTAGCAAAATTTAAGCAATCAACAAGCTGCTCTTACACTCCGGCGATATTAGCTTACGGAAAGGTGGCTGATGCACTCAAAATTCATGTTGATGTTCCGGCAGTTGTCTATCGAACGATGGAACAAGCAACCCACAAGGGAGTCGAAAAAATGGCCGGCGTCTATGCTCACGGTCTCATAAAGCAAACTTGGGCTGGACTCGTTAGCAAAATTGCAGCTTCAAGTCCCAAAGTGATAAAGGACGGACTTCTTTACGGAGCAATGGTCGACCATAAGGGTGGAATTGATCACCATCCTACTTTGAATCAAAGGGGTCCCGATTCCAATCCTGCAGCTCCCTTTCTTGCATCTTCAACTTGGGCCATGGCTACGAAAGGCTCAGAGATAAGGAGTCAAATTCCGCCTTCGCTGAAGACACTCGGGCAAATGATGGCCGTTCGCGATGTAGGTGAAATGGCAATTATCGATCATATATTGGCTCAACAGGACAGGTTCGGAAATGTAGCTAAAAAAGAAAAAATTTTTTGGTTGGAGCAAACAGCCGCTGGTCAAAAGCTTCATTCTGTAAAAGCTACGAAGGCAAACAAACCGATTGATGGTACCAATCAAACGACGATGCAGTATCTAAACGCGAACCATATCCCTTATGTTCAGTTTCCCGTAATGGTTCTTGCCGACAACGATTGCGGATTGCGGCAAAATAGCAATGTAGTTCAAAAAAATAATATGGTTCAGCATCTTCGTCACATCAGTTCTAGCGTCTACAAACACGTTCAGAGTTTTGCAAAAACAAATCCGGGCGATTTACTCGAGTATTTTCAAAATCAAACTCTTATGACGAGTGATGAAGCCAAGGGAGTTATTGCACGACTACAGGAAGTGGCCTCAATTCTGAAAAAAAACTGTGACAATGGAACTCTCCTATTTGATTCAAAGCCCGACATTTTCCTAGGTATGAAGCCAATCCCACCAAAGAATTGCGAATAGCTGGATAAAGGCCCGGGCAATCTTCATTGTTGACGCACACCGCGACAACGGAAAGAGTTTCGTTGTGCACGCGGATGAAAAGCTGACTGCGTTTCTGGAACTTGAATCGGCGACTCGCGCATGCAGCGAATTGATTTTGACGCGTTGGCGGGCGGCTCAGGATAGCGGCAAGGGTCTATCGAAACGATCAGCCGTTCGCGGCAGCGCATGTTAGGTGCTTTGGCGAATCTCCGTCACGCCGATATGCAGCAATCCCCTCGAATGAAGTCTTAAGGTCTTTCATCTAATACTACAATATCAGTGTATATATGAAGCGGCTCTCCCCAATCAACACTGACGACGAAAAAGACGAATCCTTCAGTTGGGGAAATATTCTCCACTCGGACGTTGGCGTCACCAACAAATCGGAAATTAGGGTTCCCAATGTTGGGGTCAATGCCTTCGCTCGCTGTGACGAGAACGACGGACAACCCGTGAATCAAATCCGATGGAAATCGGCATTTGAGACGGCCGTTCTGACGCCCCCAGTATGCTCGGAAAACGTGTGTCATAATGATGTGGTTCCTACTTTGACGTTACTAGGGTAGGGTCTATTGACTCGTGTTCCTTAGCTGGTCGGATAATAAGTCTCCCGTTGATGGGAACGGCGGTGAGCTGTACATCGAAACCACCATCGGAGCGAGCGCGGGCTGTCCCGACGCGTTGCCAATAGTCGTAAGATACGTTTTCGTTCTTGGGTGCGGTGTATGTGGTTCCATAATTTGTGGCTTCATGAAGTGAGACGCTCAGTTCTTTTGTCGCGGGAACGACAACGAAAACGGGCATCCATTGTAGTTTTTTTTGTTCTGGCATTTTTGTTTCCTTTTTTGGTTTGCTTGGTGAAGATGTTTTTAGTGCCTAACGCGATATAGATGGAATTTTTCCGTAATTTTTTACGGAATTATTCCGTCTAATCCGCCTGCTCGCTGGGGAACAGTCCGATAAAAGCGGAGTCATGGAATCGCTTTTACCGGAACGAGCGACGTGATGCGAGTACCAAAATACTGCTTACTGTTTTAAGACCGAAGACCGTCGCATTTACCTCGCCATCGCGCCGGAGCCGCTCGCCCGCTGTCTTGACCCGGACAGGGTGTTCCGAAATTACGCTGGATATTTTTGGAACGCCTTTCCGACGCATTTCCTTAAGCCATCGCGGCGACGGAAAGCGTTTCATTGTGCACGCGGATCAAAGGCTGACTGCGTTTTTGGAATTTGAATCAGATCTCTCGCAGAGATCCCGGCCCGCTATCTTGACTCGTCCGCGTATCTAATGCGCGGCCAGTGGCGCGTAGCGATTGCCTTTCAACAGGACGATTCGCGGCAATGAATCCCCCCGAATTGTGAAGTCACGTTTGGACAAATTCGTCAATGTCCTCTAGAACTGTGATGGTCACAATCACATCCAGTGGACTGGGCCAGTCGACATGGAGGAGAAACTCCACGCCTCCAGCTTCGCCCGGCGGATGCGCTCCTCCGTGAGCACCGACATTCGTTACATAGACACTCGCGGCACCAAGGTTAGGGCGGCCAAGGGTTTTGGGTCCGCCTAACCCTCCGAATTCGGTCGTAAATTCCGCAGCCGTAATGATCACTGCGGAATCCAAGTGGATGGGCGGGAAGTTGATATTCTTGCGAATAACACCGTGTTGTTTCAGATACAGCACACGAATCGATTGAGCCATAAACAATCCTCCTATTCAGAAGTTACATTTCTTTTATCCTGCGGACAGGCACAAGGATGACCAGCATCGTTTGCCTCCTTATCGTGAGCGTAATGGAGCAGTCCGTATCCTTCAATAAGACTTTGGTCTTATGTCAAAGTGTGCGAACGAATCGACTCCGGAAACCACTGCAGAAGGTCAATTGCGATTCGAGGCTGCAATCGGTACACCCGACCATTGAGCGGGATTTGTGTAGGGCAGCGGTTCTGCTTAGATTCGGTTACTAAATCCCTGAATACGAACTCGAAATCAACATTCAAAGCTCCCAATGGTGCTGTTTAGTAAACGTTTGAACTCAATGGTAGCTGCGGTCTTTAGCCTTGCCCTGTGCGCGCATGGTGCGCAGGCTCCGCGGCACGTCAATATTAACCAATTGTCTACGACTGTAGAAGATGTCGTGGTGCCGTTACCGAGCGAAATTTTCGGGGCACTGAACAAGCTGGGTGCGGTAAACTGGAAGGAACATGTCCGCAGCGATGAAGAACCCAATTTCACCGAGCGACCGCGTATCGCTCTCTTGCTTGGGACAGTGATTGCCGATGGCTTTATCGCGGTGCAAGCGGAGGATGCGCCTGCAGTAAAAGATATTGGCCAGCGCGTCCTGGCACTGGCCAAGGGGATCGGCGTAGGAAATTCAATCACGCCACACGCCAAGGCGATCATCGATGCGGCAGACAAGCGCAATTGGGCAAATGTGCGGCAGGAACTGGATCGCACTCAAAACAGCGTTCAACAGGCAATGAACGAAGTGCACGATGAAAAGCTGTCGCAGCTCGTTAGTCTGGGCGGGTGGCTTAGGGGCACGGAAGTATTGACCTCCGTGGTGAAACAGCATTTCTCCAACGACGGCGCTGAGCTTCTGCATCAGCCGGATCTGCTGACCTATTTTCAGACAAGACTGCAGGCGATGTCCGAGTTTAACCTTCCGATCGTTCATCAAATTCAGGACGCCTTGGTGGAGGTAAAGCCTCTAATCAATATCGGCAATGCTCGCATTTCTGGCGAATCAGTTAAGAAGGTCAACGAGATCACTACGCGGCTCGGCAACGACATCGTCAAGAGAGACTGAGAAATTTCGGGTGAACCCTTTCGCAAAGGTCCTTCTCTGCACGACCTCCCTGTTGGCGGCCACCTTTGTGCTACCGTCTGCGATTTTCGCCCAGGTGGACCCCACCACAGTGTACGCGCGGGCATGGGCTGTTCTGGCGGCAGAACGCTATGTAAAACAAGGATTTCACGTGCGCGAGGATTACTGGACAGGCGACCTCGCTTCGGGTGAAAGGAAAGCGGTGCGGCAACAATTGTTTAAAGGGAATGAATATTGGTTCTGGCTGGGAACAGAAGTCGATCGAGCAAAAGAGTCCGTTCATATTTATAATTCGGACGGAGAACTCGCGGAACAACCAGACAGTTGGGCGAAAGGCCACCTTGCGGCTGCGCACATCATTCCGAAAACCACAGGCAGTTACTTTATCATCGTTAGCGTGGAGGAATCGCCAGCAGCCCGCACGCATTGGGCGCTGGGGTATGGTTTCCGACCTAGCCGGTAACTGTATGGGCGCGATGCCCGATACTACGAATTGATCATGCCTGGAACTCGGACTCTACAGTTTGAGAGCCACCGCGCTTTCCAGTCGCTCTTAGTCTAAGTAGCCGAGATGGTGTTCGGTGATCTAACTAGAATTAGACTGCAACTTGCAATCTATTTCTGCCTCCATAGAGGAAGTTTGCCGGAAAACACCGCAAGTTGGCAAGCTCGCTAAGAGGCACTATGCGACTGGCGTGAAGTACTGGGAAATCATCGCTGACAATCTCAGCAGTTGAACCCGAATCGCAGCATAAGCGGGTCAGGCAAAATCGGACACACGCCCAGTTGAGAGCGCAGTTTCGAAATAATTTATGCGGTAATCACAACTAAGGTGTGGGGATGAAAATTCTCGCTGCACGAATCAAACGCCAGTTGCTACTGGACACCACTAAATGGGGACATTGCGCAATTTACGAGAACGAATTGCAACGGATTTGGCCGCTGAACGAAGAAAATCGAAAAGCAAAGATCGAGCAGTTCGCGAAGGAATACGGCTTCTGTTTGAGTTTCTACAGGCCCGGGGTATGTGCGATTTTTGAAAAAGAACGCCACGCGCAAAGCGTCCCGCATGAAGTATTGGGAAATCCTCGCTGACAATCTCAAGAAGCGCGGTTGGAGCTACGGTTACGTCTCAGCCGTTGATTCTCAGGGGCGAACAATCTGGATTGTAGACGCACATCGCGATGACAGTCGGCGGTTCATTGTGCACGCCGACGAAAGGTCAGAGGGGATAGGGGTCAGAGTAGGGTTGCATTGATTTGACGGACAGTGGGCTAAGGGTCAAAACCCGAAAGGAAGCCCACATGAAGACACAGTTAAGTAAGCCGGCTCGTCACAACGCGAGATACACTCAAGAGTACAAACAAGAAGCGCTCCAGTTTTGGCGTAACAGTGGCCGCAGCGCAGCCAAAGTGGCAGCGGAGCTGGGCATTCGGCCACCGTTACTCTACCGATGGGCACACTTGGAACGTGGACCCAACGCTTCCAAGAGCGAGTCCAAGTCTGGGCGCAGCGTCGAAGAACTCGAAGCGGAGATCCGTCGCTTGCGCGCAGAGAACGCTAAACTTTTGGAGCAACGGGAAGTTTTAAAAAAATCTCTGGGCATCCTCTGCGAAGTGCCGCCCAGAGGTATGCCCGAATCCAACAGATGAGCGCTCACTACAAGGTGGCCTCTTTATGCGAGGCGCTCCTGGTCTCGCGCAGCGGCTATTACGACTGGAAGAACCGACGCAGCAAACCAGGGCCGCGACAAGTCGAGAACATTCGTTTACGTGAGCGGATCCGGGAGGAGTTTGCTCGCAGTCGCCAAACCTACGGTAGCCCTCGAATCGCTCATGCCTTGGGTTGTCCAGGAAGACGCAACCGCATCGCCCGGCTCATGCGCAAGGAGCGACTCTACGCTCGGCAACGCTCTAAGTATCGAGCCGCTACCACTGACAGCCGCCACGGCGGACCCATTGCTCCTAATCGGCTAAGAGGTCTCGCCGTGCAGCGGCTTGATCAGATATGGGCCACCGATGCCACTTGCGTGCTCACAGCTCAAGGCTGGCTGTATCTGGTTGCGGTCCTTGATCTGTTCTCCCGCCGGATTGTCGGTTGGGCCATGCATCAAATCCTCGATGCTCGCCTTGTCATTGCCGCTCTACGCATGGCTTTGAGTCAACGTCGCCCGCTCAAACCTCTCATCATTCACTCCGATCGCGGCGCTCAGTTCGCCAGCGCCGCTTACCGGCAAATCCTGGCCCAACACGGTTTAATCGCTTCCATGGCTCGCAAGGGCAACTGTTACGACAACGCTTTCATTGAGTCGTTTTGGAGCAGCCTCAAATACGAACTGGTTTACCACCACCGCTTCGCCACCCTAGCCGAAGCGCGTAGCGCCATCTTCCATTACATCGAAACCTTCTACAATCGCACCAGACTCCACTCCAGTCTTGACTACCAAACCCCAACCCACTTTGAATCCAAACAAACCTGAAATTATCCCTTCCTCACTGTCCGAGAAAACAGGGCAAGCCCAAATCTAAACATTTAACATTGCGGCCTTCAACTTTCTGGCAGCAATCGAATCGTGACTGGATCGGGTTCGACGAATCCGTTGCGCTACGGCGGCATGGTCCAATCCGCCGAAAAGTTCGCCGATCTCTCGCAGCGATTTGTTTCCCGTCTCCCAGATCATCCACATGGCTGCATTTCGTCTCCCAGGACCCTGCCACTGCACCTCCTTTCCCTCCGAGCTCGGAAAGACCTCGCGAATTTTTCTTGCGTTCTTCGGGAAAGTCTCTTAAACGCGGATAAATTCGCCATCAAAATGATTGTAAATATCTGATTGTACTTTTTCGAGAATTTCGTCGCGCAATTTTTCGAGAAGAAGATGAAGTGAAAACAATCAACCTGTGGAAAAGGCATGAAAAATTTCGTGTTAACAATGCCCTGTCTTAACCGGTATTTGCCGATGCACTGGCGTTCTTATTTCGCTTGCGTGGTCTCCGCACTCCTATTGAATGCAGCCGATACGCCGGCAGCAACCCTTACTGTGACTAACGGAAACGATGATGGGCCGGGATCACTCCGGCAAGCCGTCCTTAATGCGTCGTCCGGCGATCTGATCAACTTCGCTGCAGGTATTACGACGATTAGCCTCACCAGCGATGAGTTGCTGATTAACAAGAACCTTATGATCAATGGCCCCGGCGCAAATCTGTTGACCGTGCAGCGCAGCACTGCTGGCGGGACGCCGGAGTTTCGTATCTTTTCCATCGGCAGCGGCGCTGACGTCACGATTTCCGATCTAACGATCCGCAACGGACGCGGCTATAACAGTGGCGGTATCCTTAACGACGGCGCGACGCTGACCGTGAATAACTGTGTCCTGACGGCCAATTCTGCTGGTGGTTATGGTGGCGGGGGCATTATGAACGACGGTTCGTCTGCTAACGCAAGTCTGAACGTGAACAACTGCGTCTTTGACGGCAACTCGGCTGACTTCCAGGGCGGGAGCATCCTTAACTTTACTACTTCGAGCACCAGCGCGAACCTGACGGTGAGCAATTGCACCGTTAGCAACAATTCAGCTCAAGACGGCGGCGGGATCGTTAACTATCCCGGTTTCGATGGCACCGCAACGGCAATTGTGAGTAATACCACAATGACCGGTAACTCGGCTGAGTTCGGCCGCGGCGGCGCTATCCATAATGATTCGCCGGTTGTTGACGGCAGTGCAACGCTGACAGTGAGTAACTGCACAATCAGTGGGAATTCCGCATACTTCTACGGCGGCGCCGTCGGCAACAGCGCCGGCATCGTGCAGATTAGCAATTGCACGCTTAGCGGTAATTCTGCGAGCGGGAGCGGTGGTGGCATCTCAACCGAATACGATGACGCGCAAGTTTATATTAGCAACTGCACTCTCAGTGGAAATTCCGCGGACGTCTACGGTGGCGGCATCTACACCCAAGATGATACGACGGTGGCGGTGACCAACACAATTCTCAAGACGGGCGCGTCGGGTGAAAATATCTACACTTTCGGGGGGCGCGTTGTTTCACAGGGCTACAACCTCAGTAATGACAACGGCAGTGGTTATTTGAATCATTCAGGTGATCAGATCAACACCGATCCGGTGCTAGGCCCGCTGCAGGACAATGGTGGGCCGACTTTCACTCACGCATTGTTGCCCGGGAGTCCGGCGATTGACGCTGGCGATCCGAATTTCACTCCGCCACCCTTGTACGATCAACGCGGACCGGGTTACCCGCGCGTTGTGAATGGTCGTATCGACAAAGGCTCATTTGAAGTACAAGCCCCACATCCGGCGTTTTTCAACGGCGAGACCGTGCTGGGAGGCGGCTGGTATTATCTTCAGTTCCCCAATGGCTCGCCCTTTGGCTACTACAGCTACCTGACTGACCAGCGCTTCATCTACCACTTCGACATGGGCTACGAGTATTGGTTTGATGCCAATGATGGACACAGCGGCATCTTCTTCTACGACTTTATGTCCAACCATTTCTTTTACACGAGCCCAAGCTTTCCTTTTCCGTATCTCTACGACTTTAGCCTGAACACAGTGCTCTACTACTATCCCGATCCCAACCGCCCGGGCCACTACACGACCAATCCAAGGTATTTCTACAACTTCGCCACGGGTCAGATCATTACCATGTGAGGAAGTTAGCCGCCTGTTGGACAAAGCTAACTGTTGTTACAACTACTCGGACACGGTCGGGGCGGCAGCTACGATCCTATCGCGGATAGTTGGGCGGCGCAAAGATGGTAGATGGCATCTTCAAACTCTTATGCGCAAAGGCCGCGCCATTGCTTCCGCTAAGCAGAACCTATTACCAATGTCAAATGTTTAGATTTGACCCCTTCTCCACTTCGCAATTGAGGTGCAGAACCGTCAGCAATTTTTGGGCAAGCTGTGTCCAAATATGGCGAGAATTAAAATCGAAGGGGTATGGTATGAGGTCTCGCGCAACAACGTTAGCGAAAAACTGGAAGGCGAATGCGAATTGAATTGATGTACTCGTGGGCTGTTAATAACGGGAGGATCATTGGAAGGGAAACGCTAGTGAAAGGAGGCATCAGCGACATGCATACTGGATCGACACTGACACTGCGTGCATTACCG
>Ga0193735_1000432_pt1 | contig 13281 bp, 11 predicted proteins | sample U1m2metaG_FD_145080 | JGI IMG/M metagenome (GOLD analysis project Ga0193735, IMG submission 145080) | Soil microbial communities from a riparian zone of the East river system, Colorado, United States - U1m2 | ecosystem: Environmental > Terrestrial > Soil > Riparian zone | place: USA: East River... | reverse complement strand
TCCCCTCGGCTCACCTCGGAACCGCGCGGACGGCACGCCCTCTCTCACCGAAAATCGAGCCTTCGCCGGCCGCCGCGCAAAAAAAAATCGGTCGACAAGACGATTCCTTGGACCTTGCGCCGGCCAAGGACCTCGCCCTCGGCGTGGAGGGCCAGCGCAAGGCCGATGCGCTCGCTCATTTTGTCGAAGGAACGTCGTTCGAAGAGAACGGCGAAATAGACAACGCGTTGGAGGCGTACCGCAAAGTGCTCAATGTCGATCCAGGCCAATCCGAACTGGCATCGCGTGTGGCCGCTTTGCTGGCACGGCAGGACGATTTTCCACAAGCGATCGATGTTCTAAAAGACGCGATCAAGGCCAACCCCAATGAGCCCGATCCTTATCTCCAGCTCGCTTTTATCTACGCGAAATATCTCAAGAAAACGGACCAAGCGGTCGATTACGCCAACCGGGCCATCGCACTCGATCCGCGTAACATCGAGGCTTATCAGCGTCTCTGCGAAATCGAACTGGCGGCCGGGGAAGAGAAAAAAGCCCGTCAATCGTTGGACCGCGCCACAAAAGTTCATAGCAACGACCCAGCCTTCTGGGCACGGCTGGGGAAACTTTACGCGGCGATCATTTTCAAAGCCGATTCCGAACCGAAGCCCGACGACTTGGCACGCGTCAATGAGATCTTCAAAAAGGCGGCGGAAAACGCGGGCGACGATCCGGCCGTCCTCAAAGCCGTCGCGGACTATTACGCATCGTCGCAACAAATAAAGGAAGCTATCCCGCTCTATCTTCGCGCACTCGAATTGCAACCGGAGGACGCGAACGCGCGAGAGAAACTCGCCGCCGGCTTTGTCGCAACGAACCAGCGCGCCAAAGCGATTGAGATGCTCGAGCAAATTATCAAAGAGCATCCGGAAAAATATCAGCCATATGATTTGCTCGCCCAAGTTCTGGACGATGAAGCGCGATCGCTCCAGCGCGCAAACCAGACAGGGCAGGCAACAGCTGCGTTCACCAAAGCGGAGGCAAATTACGAGCAAAGCCTGTTGATCAATCCCGCTCATGCCATTACCTACCTGCGACTGGCAGAGTTGCTTCTGGGCCCGGTGAAAGATGCCGGGCGCGCCGTGGAAATCCTGACAGAAGCGCGCCGCCGTTTCCCGGATGCGCCGGAAATCGCCTACTATCTTGCTCTCGCCCAGCGCGAAGCAAAACAGACCCAGCAAGCGGTGGCGACTTTTGAGGAAGCACTGCACGAAGCCGAGCTCGAAGACAACGAAATCGTAAACGCGCGCTTCTATTTTAATTACGGCGCGGCGGCCGAGCAGGCAGGTCTGTATGAAAAAGCCGCGGATTTGTTTCGCAAATCAATCGCTCTCGATCCGGCCAACGCGGCCGATGCCTACAATTATCTCGGCTACATGTGGGCGGATCACAACCTGCACATGGATGAAGCCGAGGACATGATCAAACGGGCACTCCAGATCGAGCCGAACAATGGCTCCTATCTCGACAGTCTTGGATGGCTCGAGTTTCATCAGCGAAAATTCGATCAAGCCCTGGCCGATTTGCTCCGCGCCGCGAAAAACATGGCACATGACGACCCAGTCGTGTTCGAACACATCGGCGATACTTATTTAAAACTAAACCGCGTGCCCCAAGCCTTGGAAGCATGGCAAAAGGCGATGGCGCTCGATCCCCAAAACAAGCAGTTGGCGGAGAAAATCGAGAGCACCCGGACCACGATCAGCAAAGGTGCGCCAGCAAAGCCGAATCCGCTCCAATAACCAAAATGTGGATTCAGCGTTTGGCCTTCTTCGGCAAACACAGAGAGCGAAGAGCTTGATGCTTGCATGAACAAATATCCGACGCCCTGGCAGCAAAAAACGATGTGGGCCGCGCTTACCGCCCTCTTCGTCGTTTTTCTCGTCACCGTTGTCGGCGCCGCTATCTGGATCAGCACAAACATAATCAGCTATCTCCAGCCAATCTTAATTCCCGTCGCGATTGCACTGATTCTCGCGTATCTGCTTGACCCGCTGGTGACGAAAATGTGCAAAGGCGGCCTCGGCCGCACCAAGGCGGTCGTTTTGATTTTCGCCATCATCCTTCTCGCGCTCGGTGGATTGGTTGCCTGGATCGTGCCAACGATTTCGATGCAGAGCGCGAATTTCGCCAAGGAACTTCCCGGCTACACCGAAAAAGCGCGCGATCGCGTTGTCGATCTTATCTTTCGTTACGACAGGGCCTTTGGCATGCCCAGCAGCGCACGGAGTAAGTCCGAAGTGCCCACTAAGAGTTTTGTAAACTGGCTGCTCGGCTCCCCTGCTCCGCGCGCTCAGGCAACTGCAACCCCTTCGCCAGCTGCTACTCCAGCGCCGGAAACGGCCGCGTCCCCAAGCGAAGTGATCGCGCCCACGCCATCTTCAAAACTGACCACAGCCGAGCGCCAGCGAATCCAGGATGCGGTGCAAGGACTAATTCCCGGTCTCGAACGTCAATTGCCTGCCTTGAGCGAAAAGTTTTGGAACCTTCTCAAGAAGAGCATCGGCGGATTTCTTGGCGTCACCGGTTTTCTGCTCAGCCTCGTGTTGGTGCCGATTTATTTATTTTTCTTTTTAAAGGAAAGACCCCGCATCGAACAAAGATGGAAGGATTATCTGCCGCTGCGCGCCTCACCGCTTAAGGACGAAGTCGCGGAGGTCCTGTCGCAGATCAATCATTACATCATCGCGTATTTTCGGGGGCAGCTTCTGGTTTGTCTTGTCGACGGTGCCTTGATCGGAAGCGCGCTCACCATTTTTGTTGGCCTCAATTTCGCCCCGCTCATCGGCCTGCTCGTTGTCGTCCTCACCATGATTCCGTACATCGGCATCGTCCTTTGCTGGATCCCGGCTGTGCTGATCGCCGCTTTTCAATTTGGCGACTGGACCCATCCGTTGGTTGTGACAGCCATCTTCATCGTCATCCAAAACCTCGAAGGAATGTTCTATGCTCCGCGCATCGTCGGTACTTCCGTCGGTCTCCATCCGATGACGGTGATCGTGTCGATCTTTGTCTGGGGCTTGTTGATTGGCGGATTGCTTGGTCCAATTCTCGCCGTGCCTTTGACGGCTACGGTCAAGGTGCTGCTAACACGCTATGTTTGGGGGCGGCGCCTGCGTAAACAGACGATCGAATCGATCGAAGAGGTACCGGTCGTGGCGAGCTCACAAACCGCCGAACGGTAGCTCCCGCCCCGAACGCCTTCGGGGTCGCGAGTTGCATTCCGCCCCGCTCCGAGCATAGGAAAAAAGAGATGGCGGAAAAAATTATACGCGTCCGGCGCAGAAGAAAAATCCGGCCCTTCCCCGGCGTTGGATCCTTCCCCATCTTTGGACGCCACTTATCGCCGGCCCGGATCGCTCTCTTAATTGGCGCGACCGCTCTGGCCATCATTCTCGGCCTAATCTTCTTCAGCTACGGTTCAAAGCTTTATAGTCACTGGCACGAAACTCGTTTGCTCCAGCGAGCGACTTCGACGCTAGAGCAGGGAAAATTTCAACAAGCAGCGCAGACCGCGCGAGAGGCCCTGGAACTGCATCCGGATTCTTTACCCGCGCTCTACATTCTGGCGGAAGCAGCGGAAAAACGGAACCTCGAGGAGGCAGTCTCCTGGCGTGCACAAATCGCGCGTGTTCTCCCAAACGATCTCGACAGCCAGCTCAATCTCGCCTCCGCCGCCCTGCGATTTGGCCAACTCGACATCGCGCGAAAAGCGCTCAATCATGTTCCCCCGAATGACCGCGATAGAGCTGCTTTCCATGTTGTCGCCGGCTGGCTGGCGCGCGCAGAGGGAAATTTAACCGAGCAAGAGCAGCAGTTCGCGGCCGCGGTCAAAAAAGAGCCTGGCAACGATCTTTACCAATTTAATCTTGCCGCACTGCAAATCCGCTCCGCCGGCGAGGAAAAAAGCGCAACCGCGCGCGCCAACCTCGAGCGGCTTAGCAAACTCGCTCCGTTTCGCACCGGCGCGTTGCGCGCATTGCTGAATAACGCAGTGGAGCGCAGTGATTTTGGCGCGGCCGACACCTTAGCCCAACAGCTCCAGATGTCGCAGGAGGTCACCTTCGCCGATTACCTGCTCTGCCTGAACTTTTATCGCAAACTCGACGAGGAGAAATTCAAAGCCCTACTGGAAAAGGTAAAACCATTTGCGGCCCGTAATCCGTCCGATCTCGCCCTCCTCATCGATTGGATGAATAATAATGGTCTCGCTGCCGACGTCCTGAAGTGGCTCGAGAAGTTGCCTTCCGAAATTACCACTCATCCGCCAGTCGCCATCACGGTGGCCGAGGCCTTTGCCGAGATGAAAAACTGGTCGCGGCTCAGGCGCTGGACGCGCACCGCCTCATGGAAGGATGCGGACTACTTGCGCCTGGCCTATCAGGCCTTCGCCGCGCGCCAATCCCACCAATCGATCGCCGACGCGGAATTCTCTTCGCTCTGGCGCGCGGCTGAGCGCGCGGCCAACGACCAACCCGACCGCGAAATCAAACTCGCACGGCTCGCAACCAAATGGAATTTGTCCATAGAAGCGGAGCAACTTTGGTCGAACGTTTCCAAAAATCCCACGACACGCCGCGAAGCCCTCGACACGCTTTACCGGCTTTATCGCGCCAACAACGAGATCAAAAAACTGTATAACGTTCTCCAGCGCTTGCACGAAATCTCTCCTAATGAGCCCGCCATCACCGCGAATCTCGCGCGGCTCGGACTAAACATCGACCAAGACACATTAGAGGCGCAGAAACTCGCCAAAGAAGCTTACGATCGCGCGCCGAACGACGTTAATTGCGCCGTGACCTATGCCTTCTCTCTCTACGGCCTCGACCGCACGGCCGAAGGTCTCGAGATCATAAAAAAATTGCCGCCGGATCAATTGCACGATCCGCATGCTGCGGTTTACGTCGCCCTGCTTTTGCTCGATCAGAACCAGGCGGATGCGGCCCGGGAGTACATCGAAGTGGCGGACCGCGGCCCGATCTATCGCGAAGAGAAAAAATTGCTCAGCGAAGCCAAGGCCAAGCTCGCCCCGGCCTCACCCACTCCATCGCCTTCCCCTTCGCCGCCGGCACCAGCGCCTGCGTCCACGCCTGCCCCAACATCGACAGCGACACCGATCAACAAGTTGGTCGGGCCGACAGCGACTCCGACAATTTATTCATAAACGCTGCGGGCGCTCGCCGCGGCGAGCGCAGCCAGCCAAATGTGAATAGCTGACCAACGCCAAAACTGCCTGAGCGCGGCTGCTACAAGTCAATCCTTGTACGGATCGACCGTGTCGCGCCCAGCCATCGCGACGCCGAGCGGACGAAGTGTGTGCAAGATTCGAATTGTTCCTGCATGCGCTGCCAGCACATCTGGAAGTCGCCGATAAGCTTGCGGCGCTTCATCGAGATCGCCGCCGCGGAGCACAACTCCTTTATCAGCGATCCACTTCATCATTTCGTCGTGCCGAACGAGTCCCTCTTGACGGATTCGCTTCCTGCCAACTTTGACGAAGCGTCCCTTCGCCGCCGTGCGCGACATGATTCGCCCCGCGCCGTGAATTGTGGAGAAGAGCGCCTCGCGCGAAATCGGCGAATCAATTCCTTCGATGATCACCGCGTTATCGCCCATGCTCCCACCGACGAAACCTTTTTGCCCCGGAAACGCCGGCGTCGCGCCCTTGCGCACGATCCAGTATTCCTCGCCATTATGTTTTTCGCGCCACGCAAAGTTGTGATGGTTGTGCACTTCTTCAATGATCCGCGCCCCCAAAATTCCGCGCACGACCTGTCGCGCCACTGCTTCGCGTCCGGCATACGCGTAACGCCCCGCCAGATGCATTCCGGCCAGATAATCGTGGCCGATCTCCGATTTTTCATGAACCACCGTCGGCGGCACGTCCATTCCGTCTTTGCCACCGGCCGCCTTTAAAAAATGCGTCGCGGTTTTGTGGCCAAGTCCGCGCGAACCAAAATGGACACCAACCCAAATGCGATCCTCTTCATCGGCGAAAAGGTCAACATAATGATTTCCGCCACCGACCGTTCCAAGTTGGTCGGCCGCCACCGGCTTCAACCCGCGCATCGGTTGCAACTCCCAGGCGCGATCGTCGAACAACTCGTGTTCGACACGCGTTTTACTCTTGTGTCCAATGCCGAACGAAATGTCGCGCACGACGTCATCCATAATTGTTTCGATCGACAATTCTAGTTGCGGTCGCGTCGCGTCAGTGCGGATGGCGAGATTTCCGCACGCGATGTCGAACCCGACGCCACTCAGCGAAATTTTATCCTTGTAGGCAATCACGCCGCCGATCGGTTGGGCATAGCCTTTGTGTCCATCCGCGCACAGGACACCGCGTTCCCCGCCGGCTGCGACGCACGTCTCGATCTGTTTGATCGTTGCCGCGTCGTGTTCGCCAAAAATCTTCGTCTTGGCTTCCATTTAATTGAAAAACTATAGGCAAGGAGGGCGATTGACCGCAATTGCCCGGGCGTTTCGGTGAACCGCCTCCACCAAGCGCGCAGATTGCAATCTGCTATTCGAGAGATTTCCTCGCGATGACTTTCCACCCCTCCACATCCTCGCGCGTTTGCGCAGGCGCGGAACAACGGATCGCCTTTATGCAATCGAAAACGACTCCGGGGAAAGGAAACTTCATCGCGGAAGCGAGTTCGCTTTGCGCTCGGGGCGGGAGCTTTTTGTAGATCAAACTCACATGCGGATCGGGCCAAGATTTGGCGCGCGATTTCGCGCCCTGCCACAACTCATTGCGCAATTCCGTGAACGAGTCGCTTGATTCGAACCGCACGAAAAGCGTCTTTGAGAACTTCGCCGAGAAACCGACATCGCGGACCGGAAGATGAATTCGCTGCGCTTTGATCCGGCGCAGAAGGTTTCGCGCCGATTGATCGCTGCCCGGGGTGGCAAGAACTGTCAGGTGTGGCTCGAAGCGCGGAGCATCCAGTTCTTCGGCGAGAATGCGGATGATCTCGGAAAACAACTCGCGCACGGGCCGCGCGGGAATCAACCAGTAAGCAATCGCAGTCGCTTTACGCATTCTTGAGGGATGGTTCAGGCGATGAAGCTTTGGGGCAGCCGCGGCGGCCCTTTTTACGCGGTTTTTGCCCAAGGCCCCGCGTGCACGGTGAGAAATAGAATTGAAACAACCAAACAGGAAACTCGCATAAGTACCTCCAGCTAAGGTTTGTGATCGGAAAAGCCTAGCCGTTCGTTTTTATCCGGGTCAAGACGAAAAGAGGAAGAAGCCGATCTTGTCAGGCGTGAATCGTTAAAATCGTTGAACCGTTAAAGCGATAAAGCGGTCGAAAGCGCGCGAGCGGGTTTCATTGAAAACACCGCTTCAACGCTTGAACCATTCAACGCTTCAACGCAGAGTGCGTTCCATGCCGACGAATGTCTTGGGGAGCGAATTAAAATCCTGCTGCCGCGATCCGATGACCGGATTTTATCGCGACGGCTATTGTCGCACCGGGGCTGAAGATGTCGGGCAGCACACGGTCTGTGTGCAAGCGACCCGCGAGTTTTTGGATTTCTCCGTGCTCGATGGCAACGATCTGGTGACACCGCATCCTGAATGGGGATTCCGTGGGCTCGAGCCCGGCGATCGCTGGTGCATCTGTGTGACGCGTTGGGTTGACGCATTCAAACGCGGTGTTGCTCCACCGGTCGATCTTGAGGCGACACATTCATCCGCGCTCGAATTCGTCACGCTCGAAGACTTAAAGGCGCACGCACTGAAGTAGCGCGCGCCCTCAGTTCCGCGAGCGCCGCATCAATTGAACCGGCGGTCATAGACCGCCGCTACAACAAGTGTTGGAAAACTACGGCGTTTACCGCCACGGTATCGGCGACTTGAAATTGCCCTTCAGCCTTTTCCTCGCGCTGCGCTACCTCAAACCGAAGCGCACGTTTCTCTCGATCATCACCCTGATCTCGGTGCTGGGCGTGATGCTTGGGGTAACCGTGCTGATTCTCGTGATCTCCGTCATGACTGGGTTCGATCGCGAGCTACGCCAGAAGGTGATCGATTTCGATGCGCATATTCTCGTGAGCACCGAGGATATTCTGCACGATTGGCGCACCCTCAAATCGAAGATCGACAAGACGCCGGGCGTGGTTGCGACCGCTCCTTATGTGCAAGGCCCGGTGATCGTCGAGTTCGGGAACCGCCGGCTCGCGCCGATGATTCGCGGCGTTGATCCGGCGCAGGAGGAAAACGTCGTTCCGCTGCACAAGTTCATTAAACAAGGCTCCTTCGATCTCGAGGGTGAGTCGACCGTGCTCGGCATCGAGCTCGCGCGGAAATTGCAGATTCACCTTGGCGACAAGCTCACCGTTTATTCGCCCGGGAACCTCGGCCAGATTCTCGATGGAATTAAGAAACTTGAAAACGCGAAAGGCCCAGAAGAAGAGAAAGCAGTCAACGAATTGCGCGACGTAATTCTTCCAAAGGAACTGACCGTCACCGGCATTTACGAGACCGGTCATTACTTGCACGACTCCGAATTTCTTCTCGTGCCCATCTATGTCGGTCAAGAGTTATACGGCCTGGGCGACGCTCTGCACGGGATCACGGTCAAGACCGATGATCCATACAGCGCCGAGCGCGTGAAGAGCGAGATCGAAAACTTTCTGACGCCGCCGGAATTCGCGGAGACTTGGATCGACATGAACCATCAGTATTTCGAGGCGGTGCGACTCGAGCGCACGGTGATGTTTTTCCTGCTCTTCTTCATCGTGGTCGTGGCCGCATTCGGAATCATGAGCACGCTCATCACCGTGACGGTGCAGAAGCGGCGCGAGATCGGTATCATGAAAGCGCTCGGCGCCAACCTCTCGCAAATCGTTTGGGTCTTTCTTGGTCAGGGAACCGTGGTCGGACTCTTCGGAACCCTCACCGGTCTCGGCCTGGGCATGACGCTCATTCGCTACCGCAACGAGTTCAGCCACTGGCTTGCTTCGACATTGCACATCGAGATTTTCCCGCGTGAAGTCTATCAATTCTCTTCCATTCCTGCCGAAGTCATCCCGAAAGACGTCGCGATCATTTGCATCAGCGCGTTTTTGATTTGCTCACTTGCCGCGTTGATCCCCGCTTATTTCGCCGCCCGCCTCGATCCAGTGAAGGCGCTGCGCTACGAATAAAGTAGAGCAAGCCTCCGGCTTGCTTCGCGACCGGGACGGTTACGCTACGCTAGCCAGAAAAATGTCTAGCGCGCGGAACGAATAATAATATCCGCCCGGCCATTCACTCTGACGCGGACCCGCGACGTTGAGAATGTCGATCTTGTTCTCGCGAACAAGATTGAAAATTGAATTTGCAGCATTCTCTGCGGAAATTTCCGCGGCATCGATCAATTTATGAGGCCGTTTCTGCTCGATGCAGAAGCGGACTGTTTGCTCAGTGCCGCCGCGCAATTTGTCGAGGTAAATAATCACCGTGGCGTCGGAATCTGTGACATTTTGCATGGTGCGCTCGACGAAACTTCCGTGCTCCAACTCTTTGACCGGATAACGATCGGGAATTCTGCCGAACTCATCGAGCCGTCCCGCCGGACACCAACCGCCGCACTCAATTCCGTGTTTGAGGGCAGCATCGAGCGCCGCGCGATCGACTCCCGTTTGTCCGCCCGAAATAATTTTCAAAGCTCCTAACTGTAGCGGCGCTCTACTTGTCTCGCCGTAGCCTGGCGAAGGCGGATGAGCGTCGCATTAATTGGTCCGATCGGCCGAAACATACCCTTATCATGTCGATCTTAGCTGTAGCGGCAGGCGTGTCGCCTGCATTTTGCGATCGCAGCCGGCACGGCTGCCTCTCCATAAAAAAGACTATTCTTCGCCGTCGAAGTAATCCGTCTCTTTTCCTTTGACCACGACGCGATCCGCTGCCGATGACTTATTTACTTTCCACTTCCCACTGTCCGGATAATACGCCGACTCGCCAATCGGATTATCAGCGATCACATAATAGATGAAGTCTTCGGTCCCCGAGTTGCTCAACTGGTGCGGTTCGTCAGGTCCGAATATGAAAGCGTCGCCGGCGACAACCTCGGTCGTGGCATCTTTGTGACGTACGCTGCCTTTGCCGCTGATCACCAAATAGAGTTCCCAGGCCGCTGAATGCGCGTGATACGGGAAATTGCTTTTTCCCGGAGGCACGCGAGTCCACTCCAAATCGAACGGATGCCGCTTCGCCAAATCGAGTGAGGTTGGTTCCCGCCCGAGCGCGATTGAGATTCCTTTGAAGTGCGCGGCATACTTTCCGCCGGGCGATTGCCACGGCTCTTCTTTGATCTCGTTAACGTTTACTTTGCGCATTGCAGTAATTGTAGTGGCTGGCGTGTCGGCCACATCGGCGTTTGACTGCGCAGCCGACACGGCTGCCTCCACAGTAAAGGTTCATTCCTCCCCGTTGAAGTAATCGGTCTCTGTTCCTTTCACGATTATTTCCTCAAATTTCTCATTGACCACCGCCCACTTACCACTGTCGGGGTAAAAACAGGAATCACCGGTAGCCCCGCCGCTGCGCGGATTATCAGCGATGACATAGTAAACGAAATCTTCGTCACCGGCATTGGTGATCTGATGCGCCTCGCCCGGCTGGAAGAAAAACGCGTCGCCCTCCGCTACAATGGTCGACCTATCTTTGTCGCGAATGCTGCCTCGGCCCGATACGACCAGATAAAGTTCCGATTCGGCCGCGTGCGCATGATACGGACAAAGCGATTTGCCTTTCGGGATACGCACCAGCGCGAGATCAAACGGATGCCGCTTCGACAAGTCAAGCGAGTCCGGCTCGCGACCGAGCGCGACCGAGATATTCTTCGATGCTCGCCCAAACTTTCCCTTCGGCGATTTGCGTTCCTGCTCAGGAACATCTTCCAAATTCACTTTCCGCATACAGTTACTCAGTCGCGATCAGGGTATGGATACAAGCGCCAATGCGTTTTCGCCTCACTTGGCAGTACCGGCTCAATCGTGTTTTTTGTAATCCGATAGTAATAGGCATACTTGTCGCGATCGAAGTACCGCTCAGATCCTGGTGGCGTAAGAGCACATTCTGCGAACGATTTTTCGGAGCTCGTCTTCGCAATCGCTGTTCCGGTGCCCTTCTCGATGCCGTTCATGCCTATTTTCCCCGGAGAAATTGTAAACCAAGCTGTTTCGCGGCCGAATTTTACTTCCATCTTTGCTTCGCGACCGGAATCGTTTTTGAACCAAGCCAAAATTGCTAAAAACTGTTTTAGCCGACGCCCAGGCAGAACCTCGACTTTCTTCTGCAACAACCCGAACGGCTCATCGCCGATTCGTCCATGAAATGTCGTATCAACGATGCCCGTAAGTCGGACCCAATGGAGGTTCGCCGGCGAGTCGGGTGACATATTCGTGCCTGGATATGGCGGCAGACTCAGGTCCGGCACAACGTGAATCCAGTGCTTCCAATCCAGTTGCTTGCGCGCGCGAGCATCGCGCCACAAATAGTTATCGTCTCCTTCGACTTCGAATAGGCCTTTGATCGTTACCTCCTGGCGATTGAACCGCGCCGGGTTTTTTAACAGCTCGTCAAACGGCACCTCTAACGCAACGGACGTACGAGCAACCGCAAGCCAAACCGCGGAACAGGAAAGCACTAATCGTTTCACAGTTTCCACTTTTTCGGCAGTTTTTGTTTGAGTTTCTCGACGGGCTCGAAGAGGTCGCCCGTCTTTTCCACGCGGGCGAGGACTTTGTCGGAACGAAATTTCAGGAGGTCGGCCTTTTTCTTTTTCAGGCAGGTCGCGACTTCGTCCCAGGTGACTGGAGTTGAAACGGTCGGCTCTTCCCTGGCCCGGAGGGAATAGACGCAGATGGTCGTTTTGTGTTCGTCGTTCTGGCTCCAATCGACGAACACTTTTCCTTTGCGCACTGCCTTTGACATGTTGGACGTGACAAGATCGCCATGTTCGCCTTCGAGATGCTGGGCAAGGGCGCGCGATAGATCTTTCGTTTGATCGTATGTGACCGCCGTATTCAAAGGCACATAAACTTGCAAGCCTTTTGAGCCGCTCGTTTTGGCGAACGATTTCATTTTCATTTTGCCTAACAAATCGCGCAGCCAAAGCCCGACCTGGCAGCATTGCACGATGTCGGCGGGCGCGCCGGGATCGAGATCGAACACCATCATGGTCGGCCGGGCGACGTCCTTCTTGCGCGCGAGCGACGTGTGCAATTCGAGATCGGCGAGGTTCGCCGCCCAAACCAGCGTCGGCAAATCCTGGGCAAGACAATAATTCATCATGCGATTGTTGCCTTCGCTCCAGACTTTCGCCGTTTTCACCCACGTCGGTCGGTGCGTCGGACAATTCTTCTCGTAGAAAAATTCGCCTTCCACGCCGTCTGGGTAGCGCTTCATCGTCAGCGGACGATCTTTCAGATGCGGCAAAAGCACGGGCGCCACGCGGATGTAATAATCGATCACCTGCCCCTTGGTGAATCCGACTTTCGGGTAAAGCACCTTGCTCAGGTTTGAAACCTGAATCTTGCGGTCTTCGACGGTTAACTCGGCCTTGTTGGACATATCCTAAAGCAAACGTTCAACGTTCAATCCGCCTTCGCAAGGCTTCTGCCTACGCCCGCTACGGCGTGACAAGCCGGCGCGGCAGGCGCTCAACGTCCAACGTGGAATTCGCGAGAGCATCCAACTGTAGCGGCGGTCTATGACCATCGCATGAATTTTGTGGCACGATCCTCTGAAGTCACACGTGACCGAACGTCTCTGACGACTTGAATATGCCTTTCGGCGATTGCCGATTTATTTCGTGACAGCGTGCACGTATGACCGTCGGCCTATCTTGAACAATGCTGATGTTCGTACCGGATTGATCGAATTCGGAGAAGCGGGCGGCGACCGTGGCGCCTGGCTTGGCGCGTATGTTTTGATGCCAGATCATCTCCACGCGTTCGTCGTCGTCGATGATGAGCGGTTGACTCTCTCAGCTTGGATCAAATCATTAAAGAATTCGTTGTCCAGGAGGCTGCGAGCGAGCGGAGTACCGGCGCCTCATTGGCAAAAAGGATTCTTTGATCATATTCTGCGCAGCGGAGAATCCTATTCAGCAAAGTGGGATTATGTTCGCGAGAATCCGGTGCGCGCCGGATTCGTGAAGCAATGGAACGAGTGGCCTTTTGTGGGCCAAATTTTTGATCTCGAATTCCGGGATGATCGCGTTTGAAGAAAGCATGCGACGGTCATAG
>Ga0193735_1000430_pt1 | contig 13294 bp, 13 predicted proteins | sample U1m2metaG_FD_145080 | JGI IMG/M metagenome (GOLD analysis project Ga0193735, IMG submission 145080) | Soil microbial communities from a riparian zone of the East river system, Colorado, United States - U1m2 | ecosystem: Environmental > Terrestrial > Soil > Riparian zone | place: USA: East River... | reverse complement strand
AGTAGTTTTGATGGTTAATCGGAAACTGCATCACTGGCTCAGTTCTGAAAGCCACTATTTACGTTGCCAATTGTCAATAAGAGCTATGGGCGCAGGTGCGGTGTCAGGCCTCGACGAGAGGCGGCGGAGGTCTTGGGGAGCACAGATCCCGCGACGAAAGCAAATGCCGATAAGCTTGCCAGCTCACAGCTTTTCCGAGCCGCTATACTGAATGTCCGGGCGGTGTTTATGGTCGACAAAATGAAATACCACTTCGTCTAAGCTCCGGCGGTCAAACCATTCCCCGCACTCTGCGCATCGTGCAAAGTGCCCTTTTTCTTCAGGCGGCAGCTGTTCGTATTCGTCGGCTGTCGCTGGCGTCATGCCGATTCTCACCAGCGGTGGAATCAGATTCCCGAATTAATCGAGCACCCGGGGATTACTTCAGCGTGATTTCGCGCATGAGCTTGGTGCCCATGATCTCGCGAATATCGAGGCGTTTCACTTGTATCGCCTGCTGTTGATCGGTTGTGCCCAGCACTTTTCTGGCGATCGGATCGAACTTTTCGCGCGCGTTATCCTGCGCGGCCATGTTCTTCGATTCCACCATTATCAGGATGTTGAAGTCCTGCGGTGTAGCGGCGTTGCCGAGCAGGATCTTGTAATCGACGACTAGATTCTGCTTCTTCGCTTCCTCAAGCGAGACCTTCAAGGTCTTGGCGAGCTCTTTGAGGTATTCATCGCCCAAGCCTGCCTTGGTTTGGACCATCGTGATGTTCCAGACCGAACCTTCGGTATAAGGAGCATCGCTCTGTGCAACGCAGGGGTTTGCGATGCCAAGCAAAAGCGCGGCGAGCGCGACGATTTGTACTTTGTTTGTCATTTTCATTTGGAGCTAACTTTCTTGGTTGGGTTGCTACTGAGGTCGAGAATTGAGCCGTTCTTGCGAATCGTAATCCCACCCTCAGCGAGGCGTTTAGACAGCCAGAACGGGCATTCCGTTCGAGAATTCCCAGCACTTATAGTGTCGCGATGCGCATCAACAATCCAGATCGTTTGCCTATTGGATTCCACGGCTAAGACGCAGCCCCAACTCCAACCGGATGCGCTGAGCTTGTCGGCAATTATTTCGCAGTACTTCATTGCGGCGCACGCTCCGATTCTTGAGAGGCAGACGGAACTCAATAGCGAGTTCGATGCTGTGGATTGCCTTCGGCGTCAAAGTAAATCGACTGCGGAAAGCCGCAGGCATTCCAAAGCACATCAAAATGCGGCCGCAGCACATCGAAAATGTTATGTGGTGTTTCCCGCGAGTCTGAATTTAGGATCAAACTTTCGATGACAGTACCAGGCAAATAGAGGTGTTCGCGCATTATCGGATGTGTGCCGTAGGAGCTCATCCCTAGAGGCAAAGCCATTGTATAACCCTGAACATTTAGCAGGCTGATCATGAGAACTACTGGCGGCTCAGCCTTCATCGCGCGTAAGGCTGTGAACCATTGCACTAAGTTGCCGAGAATCTCGTTTTCAAATTGCAAGCTCGGAATCAGTTTGTCCTCACCACTCCAAGCGAACATACTCATATCCACAATTTCGAGCGCGCCGGTCCTTAGTGCATAGATATAGCCGTTGCGAGTTTCTGGGGAGTTTCCACCGGAAATGAATATTCCCCCGAGATCGTAATAGGTGCCCCAATTGTTGGCGTTAATTGGCTGAAGCTGCGTTTGCATTCGTTTTATTGCATCTAGGTCTGGACGAAAGGTTGGATCGAAAGCGCGCAGTGGAATCAAGTGCACAACAACAGCGGCTTTTTGCCCAACCGTACACGGACCGACTCCGGCTAAGATGTCGCTCAAACGTTACAAGAAAGCAAAAACAATGAGCACTGAAAATACCACGTACGCATTTCAGGTCGCCGCTACCACTGGAGTAGGATTAACCCAATTCTTTTCAGAAGCCACGCTCAGACTGGTTCCGAGCGTTAGCGACAGCGTTATTGGCACACTGCCGCTAACAACGCCAACTAACGCTCGCCCAGTTTGCCAGTCTGCTGATTGTTCAGGCAAAGCCGTTGCGCGAATTGGGATTCGGTTACTCCACGGTGATGTTGAATGTGGTGTCGATGGTGACGTTGAACTCGTCGAATGTGCCGCCAACATGGATCGTATGGCTTCCGGGCCTGAGCGGTGCCAGCATCAGGTAGACCCCGGCATCGACGGCGAGTGACGTCGTGCCGGCGGGCGCGCCGAGTACATTGTCCGCCGGCAGGGGGCCGAACTCAAACAGTGGCGACTCGACGCGATAGGCGGCCAAGTCTTGCACGGGCACGCCGTCAATCACGGCAATCAGCCCTGACGTGTGATCGATGTGACCATTCGCACAGGCTCGCATTTCGGCTTCGTCATCCCCGTGGAACGGGTCCGGCTCGAGGACCGAGCACTCCAAGTTGAGAACCGGGACGAAGAGTGACGCCCCGGGGCGAATCGTCACATCGATGGTAACTCCGCCTGCCGCGGCCGCGAGGAAGACTACTTTTTTTTCTCCTTCAAAGTCTCCTCCGCTAATTAACGGGTGATAACCATCCACGACTGGAATGGAGAAGATGGTTTTCCACCACTGTGCTCCCCACTCGCCATAACTTTGGCCGCGATACGTGCTGCCGGGTGGAATGATGCCCGGGTTGGGATTACGCCCGGTGCCTTGAGCGGGCGACGCTGCCACGAGCAGGGCCAGGACGGTTGCTGTCAGTGCCGACTTCAATGCGAGCGCGCTGAGGGTTGTATTTAAACTCTTCATGTTTCTTCCATTGGTTTGAAGGCCCTGGTGGCCCTGTGGTTTCATTGTCATTTTTTTTGTATTCATTTTTCTGGTTGAGGTTGGATTGTTTAACTGCAATCCAGTTCTGCGCGGAACCAAGAACAAACCTTTACAAGGCGCTTTGAACAGCGGCCTCGCTTTCGGCTGACTCAGGGCTCCACTTGGATCCTGGAGATTGCGCTAAGCGGCGGTCCCAGCGAAGGTCCAGCCCCACGGGCTTCTTCAGTCCGGCCGAAGATACGTTGAAACGTCGGGTGACGTAACCGAGAGCGTTTTTATCACTCGGCGCGACAGTTTGTCGAGCCTTATTTCACGCCCTCCGCGATCCTGTGGGCATTCTGCCGCACGAATCGCCGATTCCAGTTCAAGAAACGCCGTCATCTTTTCATCCGCATGCACAACGAAGCGCTGTCCATCGTCGCAGTGTGCGTCAGCCACGAAGATCGTTCGCCCTTCGGCATTCACGGCTGAGACGCAACCCCAACTCCAACCGGATGCGCTGAGATTGTCAGCGATGATTTCCCAGCTTCGTTTCACGCGGGCTGGATTCTGCCTTTTTTGTTCTCCACACGGCAATGACAAAGTGATATGAATGGGCGCAAATGAGGCGGTCACCAGCTCAACCGCCTAGTGGCAACGGCCCGGACGCTCATCACTCTGGCCATTCTCCCGCCTTGAACCTGTTCCAGCACATGTCCAAGTCCGGGACTCGAGCGAAGCAATAGCAGCTTCTAACTCCTAAGTACTCCCCTAAAGCAAGGAACTCGCGAGTTGACTCGCGAGTTCCCGGTTACTTCTTTTAACCTTTTAACTTATTCACCTGCACTCAGGGACGCGGAAACGGGGTCGGCCGTGGCCGTGGAGTCGGAGGCGGCCTCACAGTTGCTGTCGGCGTCGCCGACGGTGTTACCGTTGCGGTTGCAGTTGCAGTTGCAGTTGCAGTTGGCGTTGGCGTTGGCGTAGGAGTCACCTGCGGACAAACGAAGAAGATTTCCATCGAGGCCGTCGGGACGCCAGTACTGTCGTAGCCGCCTGCAAGCCAAATGTGGTCCGTGCCGTCGGTGTCGGCTGGGAAGTTGCGCCGGGCATTGACAAATGGAATCCCTATTGACCACGTGTCAGTGCCTGGATCGTAGATGTCCACCTCATTAGAAGGATTGGGAGGCGTTCTGCCACCACCCATAACATACATCTGGCCATTGAAGTTCAGCGCTCGCGTCTCGCCTGTGGCCCTTGGTATGGGAGCAATGGTGGAGATACTGTCCGCTACCGGATCATACTTAAAGGAGTTCGTAGTATCGGTGAGCAAGCCGCCGGTGATATCGCTGCCCCCACCCGTGTAGATGATACCGCCAATGGTGGTGGTCGGTATATAGCCAAGGGGAACAGGCAGGACCGCACCTCTCTGCATCCAGGCGTTGGTCGTGGGGTCAAACTCCCAGATGTCAGTGATCGCGTTGCCCCCCGGAATGTTAAATCCGCCGAGGATGTATAGCTTGTTGTTGAACACGCTGAAGCCACCAGGCAGAGTAGTTGTCGTAGCGCCGGGCGGCCAGGGATCGCCAATGCTGCTGAGCGTGTCAGTAACAGGGTCATAGCGGAAGACGCGACCAGTCGTGGTTTGGGAAGCCACATCCGAGCCGCCCACGCAGTAGATGTAATCCGTTCCACTTTCGTTAAGCACGCCGCAGGCCATGTTGTTTACCTGAATATCAGGGTAAGTCGCCGACCTGGTAGTCCAGCTGTTAGTGACAGGATCGTATTCAAACGGATGGGTAAACTCGTTGCCTGGCGTATCGGAGCTGCGGCCGCCCATTCCATAAAACTTCCCGTTGGCCGGGAAGAAGACGCCGACGATGCGGATCCCAACACTTGGGAGGTCGGGACCGGCGGACCAATTGGGAGGGCAACCTGCGACTGTGTAGTTCCCTGAGAAGTCCGCGTTAGGATTGCCAAACGTATCGGTGATCGCCCCAGCGGCAATGTGCGCCGTCAAGCTCCCACCGAATGGGATATTCAACGTGAACTCGGTAGTCATGTTGCTGTTAATCACGGTGACGTTCGTCACGGTGGTGCCAGTGTTGCCGCTCACCTGAAGATCGCTTGTCGTTACCGAGCTTGGATCAACGTCTATATTCCAGTTCACATCATACGTATAGGTGCCTGGTGCAGGCGGCGTGAATGTGCCCCCAACCGGCGGGTTGGTGTCAGTCACCGTTAACTGCTCTTGACCATAACGGAACGTGCAGTTGAACTCCAGGATCGGATCGTTATTCGAGGCCTGGTGAATTGCACCGGCAGGGATGTGCATCGTGTTTTCGCCCGGAGTCACTGGTGAGCTATTGAAGATGAAGTCAATAGTCTGATTGCCGTTTGATAAGTTAGCCGTGTCCGCCGGAGTTCCGTTCACTGTGAAATCGCTTGCCTGGACAGTGGATGGATCCGCGGGATCACTCAGGTCAATTACGAAATCAGTCGGCGCAGTGCCCGTAACCAGGCTACCGCAAGCCGGGTCAGCGGTGGTGACGGCAAAACCAACCAGATCCCTGTCGGTAAAGGCATCCTGTTGCGATTGGCTGCTGATGGTCACGCGCCCGTCCGCCCACGAAGTGACATGCTTGGTGGTTATCGCGGCGCCGTAGTCGTAGTCGCCCACGTAGACCGACACGATGCCCCCATCAGGCTGCGCCGGCAACGGACTGACCACGTCCGAGAGCATATCGTCAGGTAGCCAGCTCTGGCCGTTGTCGTTGGACTTGCGCGACCACATCCGGTAACACGGCGTGTTCTCGTCACCCACGACGCAGTCCGTGCTTTCGCGCGCGTCATACCATGTCGCCAGGAGCGTGCCAGTCGGGCTGACCGACAGGTTAGGCTGCCACTGAGGACGGGTCGTGGCATCGGTGTTCAACTTCAAAGGCGTACCAAAGGTCACACCACCGTCAGTAGAACGAATGTAATAGACGTCACCAGCATCACCCGCCCCGCCCTGTTGTGCATAAACCAGGTGAACGATATTGTTGAACGCGGCAGGCTCACCCCAGCCCTCGTGCCGCCAGTAAGCGCCTATTGCATTATCGTTAAACATGCAGGCAAAATAACCGGCAGAGGTCACGCCCGGGCCAGGGAACGGTGTCCCGGTGTAGGTGTTGCTCCAGGTGGCACCGCCGTCGGTGGATTTGTAGATCAGATTGGTATCGTTGTGGGGGAAACCACCACCGCCTTCGTCCATACCGGCGATGTAGATGGTCCCGTTGCCAGACATGTCACCGGTGATCTGCGTGTTGCGGATGAAGGTGCCAGTGTTGGCCACCGATATCGCGCTACTCCACGTGCTGCCGTTGTCAGTGGAGCGACTGACGACCAAGGCGCCCGCACCCACGTTAAAGTCGTTCCACGAGATATACATGTTCCCGAAGAAGGGAGAGGCTGGGTTGTTGTCTGCCCAGCCAGATTCGCGGTCGTCGCCGCCGCTAGGGTGAACGCAAAAATGGGTCCAACTATTTGGGTCCGAGGGATCGGTGGATTTAAACCCGCCCAGGGTGCAGCCCGCATTGCCATCGAGCCAGACAGTAAACCAAGTCTGGGTTGGCTTGTTGTAGAGAGCAACCGGATCACCAAAGGTATTGGGAAAAGGACTTTGACCGCTGGCGTTGGTGACACGTGTGAAAGTGGTGCCACCATCCGTGGAGACTGATACCGTGGAGATGACGAGTGGACTGGCGTTGATGCCTCGTGAATCGTTGTACGCCACCACGACCTCGTTGGGGTCATCCGGGTTGGCGCTACTGAATGTCTCCGATTGAGTGACGTTGGGAAAACTTTCAGTGCCGGTAACCAAATCCACGTCCGTGCTGCCATACACCAGGGGCGCCGTCAGGTTTCGCACAAGCTTGGAGAACGCACTGGAACCCCCACCTTGGTCGGGTTCGCTGCCACCCTTTGCCAGGCCGCAGTGAATCATGATCGCGCCGGCACGGAAGTTTTCCATCCTATCAATGCCGAACTGGCGAATCTTGGAACAGTCAAAGCCCGGAGGGACAAGCGGGCTAATGTACTGGGACTTGGTGGTAATCTTATATTGGGGCTGTGCTTGTGGGGTGCGCGCATGCGAGGAGGCGCCGACACCCAGTCTAAACGGGTTCGCTGCCGTGGCGAACTGGCTTAAGGCGAGCAGAGAGACGCCGGTCAGCGCTACGAACAGGCCGATTAAAACACGTAGATTAAAAAACGCGGATTGCGAAGTGGATTTCTTTTTCATGAGCGGTGATGAAGTAGTGGAGTTTGAATTTGAGTATGAGAACCCCGTTTGTAGCCGAAATGCCGGTATCGCGTCAACACTTCTTTTATTTTTTTACGATTTTACTATCCCACCTGATTATTCGATCGCAGTTTTCAATTACGAGGACGATGACGAATCGGAGGACGATTTGGGGTAGCATGGAGGCGGAGCTCTGCGACGCTGAGCAAACGTGTGGTGTGTTTACAGAGGCTCACGGAGCTCGCCCCTCCATTCGACTCCGCGTGCGGAGCCGAAGGGGCGTGATTCTAAAAAGAATGTCTCGGAGCCTTCACATCAGCCCCGGAATTTGCGCGCAAGAAAAGTCCGCGACGGCGAGGACGCTATCTCCGGGTCGCCGCGGCGACCGTTACCAATCATCTGCGCGCACGGCCCGAGATCAGCGACCCGCCTCAGGCGGGCTACAACTAATCACAAATCACCTTTCACCTCTCACTGAAAGCGGCGTCCGACACAGACGTCCTACAGTAGGGCCGCGCCCCCTCTATACCTACGGCGTTGGCCGAGGATGCGGCGTGGGGCGAAGCCTTGGCAATGGCGTAGGTCTTGGCGTAGCCGTTGGCGTCGGTGTTGGGGTAGGCGTTACCGCAGGGGTAGGGCTAGGTGTAACCGCGGGTGTGGGTGTAGGTGTTACTGTGGGCGTAGCTGTTGGCGTTGGCTGAGGCGCTAACTGGATCAACTCGATGCGTCCGCCACTGCCGAATGTGTTAGCATGAACGGCCTTTGCGCTGCCTGCCACGTATTGTCCGTCAGCCGACACGTCAACACCGAAAGCCGAGCCGGGGAAGTCGATCTGGCCAATCAGGTCCACGTTGCGATTGAAGACCATTACCTCCGGCCAGTCATGGAACTCGGTGCCCCAGGAAGCGAAAGCCATCACTGTGCCGTTGTCGTTGGATTCCGCGCCAACCGGTGTGCCTTGAAACGCACCAGTCCCAGACACGGGATAGGAACCGATCATCTGCGCACTGGCGACATCGAACAAGAAGACCTCACCCGAGAGCCAGTTCGTGAAATTCCCGGCAAACGAACCCACGGTGGAGCCGTCGCGCGAGACGATGGACGCCCCGCCGAACCAGTTATTGGCCTGACTGAAGTGAATCACTCGCTGGTACGTGGTACCGTCAAACTGGTAAACATCCAGGTTGAAGCCATTAGTGACAAACACGTTCCCATCGCCGGAGATCCGGTAAAAGATGTTACCAGCGCCGGAGCCGGCGACGCTGAATAACGTGTTACCGTTGCTGGTATCGACCAGGACCGCGAGATTATCCTCCGTGACGAGTGCCACCGACCCATCGTCGGTCAAATCGACAGCATTCATCCGAAGAGCATCCGCCCGGCTCGATCTAATTTCGCCGGTGTCAGCCTCAAAGACGTAGAGCTTTGAGGTCTGTGTGGCTGGTTCGTCGCTGACCACCGCGGCGATGGTCGAACCGTCACGCGAGACAGCGAGCCTCTTGGAACTGGCTGGGAGATTCGGATCGGTCTCAGGAAACGTGAATGACCAGTCCGGTATACCGGCACTGGTGGACTTGAAACCATGGACTCGGAAGTCGTTGCCGGCCGCATTCGACTCCAGGAAGCCCATGCGATCGGCCCCCTTTGCAGAAGCGACACCTGAGTTGCCGCTACCGAAAGAAGAAAACTCAAAATCGGGTGTGCCATCGCCGCCAATCGGGTAGGCGCCCAGCCGGGCACCCTGAAGCGTCCATGCGCCCCACACATCATTGGCGTCGATGGCGGCGCCATCCGCGATGGCGTTCTCGTCGTCGACTTGCCAGAGCGTGTTTCCCAGCGGTTCCAACGCGAACCGTTCAGGTGCTTGCCACGCCGGAGCGCGGTGAAGGCGGGTCGCTCGAACTACAGATTTTACCTGCGACGCGAGCAGGTTTTCAGTGATTACCCCATCAGGTGTGACTCGCGCGAACGTCCGGCCTGTCAGTTGCGATGACGATGGTGCTCTCGGCGTGTCCTGCCTATTTGAGTGTGCGCCCAATGCGCGTCCGTCGCCCTTGGAGGGATTTGCCGTGACGAATCCGCCTAAGGCGAGCAGAAAGACGCCTGTCAGGGAGGTAAGCAGAGCGATTACACGTAGATTTAAGAACCCGCCTTCGTGAGCAGGCCGTCTGGCAGGGACAGGTCGTGGACTGGATTTTGTTTTCATAGCTCGAATTTCGGATGAATTCATGAACTTGGTTTCATTTAAGAACCCGCGTCAACAAATTTCCGCTGGCCTGCCTGCGTTGTAGCCACGGTGCTGCGTCGATGGAGCCGGTCGCCATCGACCCGCGCGACGAGGGCGTCGCGTCTCCAACGCCTCGACACAGCGAGGCGGCTACAACGCATTTTTGGCGTGATCACTTCTCACTGATCACTCCGGAGTTACGGCGTCGGGCGAGGTCTTGGTATCGGAGTGCCCCTGGGCGTAGGAGTGGGCCTTGGGGTTGAAGTTGGCGTAGCCGTAGCTGTAGGGGTCGGTGTCGGTGTTCCCCCGCCTCTTAATCCGGACACAGTCATTGTATAGGAAGGACAACCTGCCCCGGAGGTGACTTCGCTCACGACCAACGCAACGGTCTGACCATTATCAATGATAAACGAGAACGGCGCCGTCGGGCCAGGGCTGGAACCTTCGTCTGCGATCCAGTTGGTGCAGATGTCATTTGGATCAAACGTTCCCAGATAGGCCGCCGTAAAGATGAAGTTACTGCCCGAGCAAGCCGTATTGACATCCACATCGACGCACTGAGTGGAGCCGGTGGTGTTGGTGAACGTATACGCGTCGTAATGGTGCAGCTGTCCGTCCCCAAAGATTTGACACTCGGTGAAGCTGCTACCACAACACCCGGAAATACCGGAGCGGTTGAGACGATCAACTTGTGTGGGGTCGCTGTTATCGATGCTGCCGGTTACCTCGATCGGCGTGGGTGACGGTGTCGCACTTGGGGTTGGCGTCGGCGTTCCTGTGCCTGCGCAACTCCCGTTAACGTTAAACACGTAGTGCATGTCGGCGAAACCGATGCACCTCACGGGCACCGGATCTGGACTGCCGCAATCTGGTGCACTCAGGTAGCTCGTCCCGGTCTCGGGATCCGGATTCGTACCGATGATGAAGAAATTGTGCTTGGCTGTCTGGTCGGGCGACATGACCTCCATGACCAGCTCAAGGGTTCCGGCAGGAACGGTTGTAGTGATAGGCACGTTGAATATGGTGAACTCCTGATTCGGGACGTGGATTCCGCCTGAGGTGGCCAGTAGGTTCGATTGCCAATCGCCCTCCGGGAATGGCGCGCCGTGGTTGGTATAGAGATTGACTGTCAGTGGCTGGTCAGCGCCAAACAAAGACAAAGCCTGCTCAATGCCGAACTCAACCGACGTGATATTGTAGGCTTGCCTGCCGGTGAACGTATTCATGTTAAACGCCCGCCAGTAATGGTTCTCCAAAGTGCCAAGGCCTGGGTCGCTGCACGCCACTGCCCCCGTGACGACCGCCTGGCTTGTCGATTGAGTGATTGTCGAAGGACAAGTTCCCGAAGGCTGGAGCGGTCGATGGAAATTCGAAGTTCCAGCCAGCGCGGTACCAGGGAGGAGGTCCTTGACGTTATGGAATCCCCGGGAACGCTGCGACGCAGGCGAATTCGGCCGAACGTCATAGGGAAGAAGTCGTGACTGGCTAGCTCTGGTCGCATCCTGGCGAAGGCTTTGGTTATCGGGATGGGTGCGAGGTTGCCCGAATGCACGCGGCAGCAGAAGGACGGCTAGTAAGACCAAGGAGCCTGTTAAAATACCCAGCCACACCGCGCGAAGGCGGGTGATATTCTTGACGATTCGTTTAATCATTTTGGATCCTCCGTGTTCTTTCCCAACGAGTGTGAGAATCCACGACCACCCTATTCCACTCGTTCACGTTGTACTGCAGGAAATCCGCCGCAAGGTTACACGAAAAATTGCATTCGCCGCCGTCCCGTGTCGGGCTGCCAGTCTGCGCTCCCCAGATTGCGCGCAGGCGGACGAGGCGGCTAAAACGATATATGCACCGTTGTAAGCCGCGTATCGATGACCGCGGGAAATTCATGATCCTGATGTCCTTTCGTGGCCGGGGTCGGCGACCCCGGCTACAGCGGCGACCCTTGGGCTACAACTAATCATCAATCACGTCTTACTGATCACGTCTTACTCGGGAGTCAGGGAGTTGGCCGCGGATGTGGCGTCGGTCGCGGCCGCGGCGCTGGAGTAGCCCTCGGTGTAGGAGTAGGTGTAGGTGTTGGGCCAGGCGCTTGAGAGTATTTGATGGTGGCATAATCAATCGCAGCGCCGGATCCGCTCGCCCCTGCCACATACACATTACCCTGTGAATCCAGGGTTATATCAAATCCGGAATCGGTACCATGCGCCGGACTATCATATGCCTGCGCCCATTGCTGTATACCGTCAGTGTCGTACTTGATCGACGTCAAGTCCGAGCCTGACGTAGGTCCGTGGCTGTAGCCAACTACATACGAATTTCCGTTTACATCTACTGCAATCGACCATGCCTCATCTGCGATGCTGGCAGGACCATCATATATCCTCACCCATTGCTCGGCGCCTGTTGAATCGTATTTTATGGTGCCCCAGTCATCTGAGGATCCTCCCTCACTGTATTTCAGCACGCCTGTTACGTAGACGTTGCCGGAGCCATCCAACCCGATCGAGCGTCCTTCGTCCCAATTACTCCCCGGGCTGGAATAAGTCGATGCCCAGAGCTGCTGGCCCGATGAGTCATACTTTATGGTAAGATAATCCTGGCCTGTTTTGGCGCCGGCACTGCTTCCAGTTACGTAGGCATTACCGGAACCGTCAACGGTGATTGAATTTCCGTAATCATTGCCGTTTGCCGGTCCGTCATATGTCTTTGCCCATTGCTGGTTGCCGTTGGTATCATATTTGATGGTGACACAATCACCCAGGCCGTTTTGGGCGGTGCTAACACCAGTTACGTAAACATTGCCGGAATCATCCACAGCTAGTGCTTGTCCCGCGTCGTAACCGTTTCCGGATCCATTATAGCTTTTCGCCCATTGCTGTTGGCCGTCATTATCATATTTGATCGTAGTATAATCGGAACCTGTTCCGTCGCCGGTGCTGGTGCCTGTGACATAGACATTGCCAGAGCTGTCCAAGGCTATCCCATACGGCGCGTCATAGCCATTCCCAGACCCGTTATACCTCTCGGCCCATTGTTGGTCGCCGTTACTGTTGTATTTTATTACGACGTAGTCTGTATTTTCTGTGCCTGCGCTCCAACCGGTTACATAAACGTTGCCTGAATCGTCCACTGCGATGGCGTTTGTTCCATTTGTTCCATCATCGCTGTTTCCCGGGCCATTATATCGTTGGACCCATTGCTGCTGGCCTGCTGAATTGTATTTGATTGTAGTGATATCGTTGGCCGACGTGTCGCCCGGGCTATTCCCTGCAACGTACACATTGCCGAGGTTATCGACTACCACTGAAAATGCTATGTCCAGGCCATTTCCGGTCCCGTTATAGGTTTGCACCCACTCCTGGGTCGCTTGTGAATAGCAAGTACTGGCTGCGGCCCAAGCTGCAACGGCGATGAATATAGGAATAGAACGCATATGTAGTGTTTTAAGTCTAAAAAGCAAAGCCTCTCACACTTATTCGAGCTCTTCAATGGTCGCCATCGACCCGCGCGCGACGAGGGAGTCGCGTCTCCAACACTCGGCTGTAGCCGCGTGTCGCTGACCGCGGCTAATCTGTGGTGGCAAACACATCCTCCTCACGGGCGCGGGTGTGGCGTCGGGCGAACCCTGGGTATTGGACTGCCTCTGGGTGTAGGTGTAGGCCGCGGGGTTGAACTAGCTGTAGGTGTAGGTGTAGGTGTAGGTGTTGCGCACGGGGTTAGCATGTATGCGCGCGACTGGTTCTGCGGAGGTGAATCAGGCCAACAAATGCAGAAATCCTCAGTGTAGAATCCCAGATTGCTATCCCCCTGGACGCCCGAGACCCACGCGCGCTCGAGAGGGCCGATATCGGGGGGAGTGAATGTGGCGAAGACCACGTCGAACCGCCCGTTTGGGTCGTTCTCATACAGACGCACTTCAAAATTCTGCGGCGCCGTCTCATCCCAATACAGTACGGTGCGCCATTCGATGTTAAAAATGCGGTTAGGCGCGCTGCCTGTGACCGAGGTGA
>Ga0193735_1000429_pt1 | contig 13320 bp, 16 predicted proteins | sample U1m2metaG_FD_145080 | JGI IMG/M metagenome (GOLD analysis project Ga0193735, IMG submission 145080) | Soil microbial communities from a riparian zone of the East river system, Colorado, United States - U1m2 | ecosystem: Environmental > Terrestrial > Soil > Riparian zone | place: USA: East River... | reverse complement strand
CGTCGCCCGGATTTTGCGCCGCCCTTGTGTTGGCCGTCACTGCAGCATTTCTGGCCTGAATAACGGCTTCGAGCGTCCCTCGCTCATGTTGAAGATAGCCTTTGGCAGTCTCCACCAGATTCGGGATGAGGTCGTAGCGCCGTTTGAGTTGAACATCAATCTGCGAGTAGGCGTTCTTGTAGCGATTGCGCAATGTGACCAGTGCGTTGTAGCCACCGACCACAAAGCTTAACACGAAAAAGACGAGCAGAATGACGACGCCAATAAAGATCAAGCCGGTAGCCATAGAGTGTTCTTTGCTCGTTCATTGCTAGGTGATTACGGCAGCCGCGGCAATGCTAAATTCCTGGAAGCTCACATAAACGTAACCGCTGGCGAAAAAGGCATGCAGATATTCACCGGCCACGCCTTACGGGAGCGGCGGCATCGGAAGGAAATGTAGGAATGCGTTGGATCCAAAAACAGCGAAAATCAATCCGAGAAGAACGCGAGCAATAATCGCAGCTATTTTTATTCAAGGGTGGTGGTTTGATCGAGATGGAATTCCAATGACGAATTTTGGACGAAACGAATCTGTCCGGATTTTGAATAGTGCCAGATTTGTCGCGCAATGCGCTTCGCTTTTCGCTAAGCGTAAGAAAGGGTGGAATACCAACCGACATCGCACCGGCCAATCGCTCAGATATTCCGTCGCTCTGGGAAAGGGGCGACGAATTTGTGTGTGCGGCTTGGCATTCCTCCAGATGCGATTTCGTACTTGTCGATTGTGCCCGCGCTCGCCGCGGCGCTGTGTTTTTGGAAATCAGGCAGAAATACGTGGCTGCTGATTATTGCGCCAGTGTTCTGTTATCTCCGGCTTTGGTTGAACATGCTGGACGGCATGGTTGCGGTCGCGGCGGGAAAGGCGAGTGCGCGTGGAGAGATCGTGAACGACCTGCCGGATCGAATTTCCGATGTGATTATTTTCGCCGGCGTTGCGCAAAGCGATCTAATGAATCCTTTGATTGGCTATTGGACGGCGATCCTTTCTTTATTGACTGCTTACGTAGGACTCTTCGGCCAAGCGATCGGAGGGCGGCGCGAATTTAGCGGAATCATGTCAAAGCCGTGGCGGATGGTTGCGCTTAGCCTCGGGGCTTGGGCGACGTTTGCGTACCGATCTCAAGCCGAATTACACGATTTTGGCAGGCTAACCATTCTCGATTGGACTTGTCTGGTGATAATCGCGGGCTGTTTGGAAACAATAATCGTTCGCTTGAAACGAATCCTGACTGCGCTTCAAGATGGGGCGCGATGATGTCGCCGCAGACCGCGCTGCACGACCCGGTGTTTCGGGCGTACCTCCTGGTCGTTCCTCTTTCGCTCGCGCTTGGTGGCGCGATTCTCGGTTTCCTCCAGTGGGGATTAAGGAAAGAGCTGCGCTCGATCTGGAAGATTTATCGCTCGTGGCTCGTGATGGCGTCGATCGGGTTGCTCGTTGTTTTTGCGGGGCGCGTCCCGGTCATTATAGGAGTCACATTGCTTTCGATTTTTGGGTTCAAGGAATTCGCACGCTCTTCTGGATTGTATCGCGACAGGTGGATGACGGGAGCCGTTTACGCCGGCATCGTTGCGGTCGGCATTGCATCCTGGGCACCGCATCCGGGCGGCGAAGGGCCAGGTGCAGGTTCGTATGCATGTTTCATGGCCGTGCCGGTATTCGCTATTGCGTTGATCCTGCTCATTCCGATCCTGCGCAACAGCGCCCGCGGCGAACTGCAAAAGATGGCGTTGAGCATCGTTGGCTTTATTTACATCGGCTGGATGTTCGGACATTTGGGTTTTCTGGCGAACGCCACCAACGCCTACGGATTTCTTTGTTACGTTATCTTCGCGACCGAATTGAATGACGTCAGCGCGTTTACATTTGGCAAATTGTTTGGGCGACATCCGCTTCGCAGTGAAATCAGCCCGAACAAAACGTGGGAAGGCGCGCTTGGTGCACTCGCTGTTTCGATGGTTTTGCCCTGGTTGTTGCGATTCTCATTTCCATTTTTCGGCGCGATACAACTGATTCTTACCGGCCTGATCGTCGGAATCGGTGGAGTGCTGGGCGATCTCTCCATCAGCGTGATCAAACGAGACATCGGAACCAAGGATATGGGCGCGGCGATTCCGGGGCACGGCGGAATCTTGGATCGCATCGACAGCTTGATTTATGTTGCGCCGTTGTTCATGCACATGGCGGGATATTATTACCGCTTATGATGAAAACCTCGCATTACGATTCCGCCTGCGATATCGATCAATCCTTGGTTGATCGTTTGCGCCGATTTCCGCGCGAGCCTGACATGCTGGTTTACGGCGTGCGCGCGCTGATCGCTTTGATCATTCGCGGATGGCTGCGTATCTATCACAGGTTTGAAATCATCGGGCACGAAAATCTTCGGACGAACCGATCGCTCGTCATCGTAGCAAATCATTCCAGTCATCTCGACACGCTCTGCCTTCTCGCCGCGCTGCCCCTGCGCAAATTGCATCGCGCTTTTCCGGCTGCTGCTGCGGATTATTTTTTTCAAAGCGTGCCGCGCAGTTTCATCGCTGCCGTGGTTACCAACGCGCTGCCCTTTGCGCGGCGAGTTCGCGTTCGCGGGAGCCTCTCCCTCTGCTCGGAGCTTCTCAGCGATCCCGAAAATATCCTGATCATTTTTCCCGAAGGCACGCGATCGGAAACAGGCGAGACCCGCGAGTTCAAATCGGGAATTGGCGCGCTCGTCGCGGGGCGGGACGTCGCGGTTTTGCCGTGCTATTTGCAGGGCGCTTTTCGGGCGTGGCCGAAGGGCCGGCATCTGCCGCGTCCAAAAAAAGTTCGACTCGTTGTTGGGGCGCCTCGCAGTTATTCGTCACGCAAAGCAAACAAGATCGACATCTGCACGATCGCAGCGGAACTGCATCGCGCGGTGAAAGAATTGGGAGAAAGCAATGGAAGCGACTGAGCACGCCATGAAGAGCTGGGACGGCACCGAGCTGTTCTATCGCGCATGGGTTCCTCGTGAAGCGACCAACAAAGCCATCTTACTCTTCCATCGCGGGCACGAGCACTCAGGCCGGTGGCGGCAAATAGTCGACCTACTGGGGCTTAAAGACATCGCGGTTTTCGCGTGGGACGCGCGCGGGCATGGGCGATCGCCGGGTGAACGCGGAGCCGCGAATAATCTTGCAGACGTGATTAGAGATGTGGACGCTTTTGCGCGCCATATTTCCAGGGACTACGAAATCCCTATCGAGAACATGATTGTTCTCGCTCACAGCCTTGCCGCAGTCAGCGTCGCCGCTTGGGTGCACGATTACGCACCGCCCATCCGCGCAATGATTCTGGCTACGGCTGCGTTTCACGTGAAACTCTACGTTCCGCTCGCCGTTCCGCTTCTGCGAATGAAGCAAAAACTGTTCGGCCCGGGCCAGGTGAAGAGTTACGTCAAATCAAAGCTTCTGACTCGTGATCACGCACAAGCTGCTCAGTACGATGCTGATCCGCTTATATTCAAGCAAATTGCGGTTAATATTTTGCTTGATCTTCACGATACCGCGACCCGATTGGTCGCGGACGCGGGCGCAATCCAAACACCAACGCTGATGATCGGAGCCGGCCGTGATTGGGTCGTTAGCGTGAAGGCGCAGGTTGAATTTTTTAAACGGCTTTCATCGCCGTTAAAGGAAATGGAAATTTATCCCGCGGCTTATCACGCAATCTTTCATGATCAAGATCGACATCTGGTTGTGCAACGCGTGCGTAAGTTTGTTCAGGCGCGCTTTGCAGAACAGGTGACTCAGCCATCGCTTTTAAACGCAGATCAGGCTGGCTATACGCGGGATGAATATGAGCGGCTGAAGTCGCGCGGCGGGATGAAGTTTGCCGTGGCACGCGCTGGACTAAAAGTGGCCGGACGCTTGAGCGATGGCGTAGATCTCGGCTGGCGGAACGGCTTCGATTCAGGACTTTCGCTCGATTACGTTTACGAAAACAAACCGCGCGGCTCGTTAGGAGTCGGCCGTTTGATCGACAAATCGTATCTCAACAGCATCGGCTGGCGTGGCATTCGGCAGCGCAAAGCGAACCTTAAGAATGCCTTGGGGAACGTAATCGAAAGCCTTCATCGGGAAGGGCGGCCTGTCCGCATTTTGGACATAGCCGCCGGCGCGGGTCGATACGTGATGGAAACAATGCACGAGCTTCCAAGTATTTCGATAAATGCCACCCTCCGCGATTACAAGCAGGAGAATGTCGATGCGGCGCGAGCGCTGGCCCAGGAATTCGGACTGAAAAATGTCACTGTGGAGCGAGGCGACGCATTCGATCGCGATTCGATTGCCGCAATCGCCCCACGCGCAACGATCGGAATCGTGTCAGGGCTTTACGAATTGTTTCCTAGGAATGAAACAGTCTTGAATTCACTCGGCGGGCTTGCCGAAGCGATCGAGCCGGGCGGTTATTTGATTTACACAAATCAACCCTGGCACCCGCAGGTCGAGTTCATTGCGCGCGTTTTACGTAATCGGGAAGGGGAACCTTGGATCATGCGCCGCCGGACGACGGCCGAAATCGATGAACTGGTATGCGTGGCCGGTTTCCAGAAAATGGCGATGGAAGTAGATCAGTGGGGGATGTTCACCGTCTCAATTGCACGACGCGCGCAGCTTTAATCATCGCGTGCACGTCTCTCGACTTAAAGCGTTCGCGGTTTCTGCGGGATTGTCGGTCCTGTTCCTGGTTGTTTACGGCGGCTGCAATTGGATCACCGGGCAACGCGGTCAGGTCGGCTCCCTTTATTTTCAATGGGAGCGCGCCATCCCATTCGTTCCTTTCATGATTCTCCCTTACATGTCGATTGATCTCTTCTTCGTCGCAGCCCCGTTTCTTTGTCCAACGGACGAAGAGTTGCGAGTCTTTTCGCGGAGGGTCATAGCCGCAATTCTCATTGCTGGCCTTTGCTTTTTGCTTTTCCCACTGCGCTTTGCTTTCCCGCGTCCTCATGCCAGCGGATTGCTAGGCGGGATCTTTGATTGGTTTCGCGGAATGGATTCGCCATTCAATCTGCTTCCGTCGTTGCACGCCGCGCTGCTGTTGCTTCTGGTGGATCTCTACGCGAGAAATCTTCGGGGGTTTTTCTTGTTTGCGGCCGCGCTTTGGTTCTTTCTCATCGGTCTCTCGCCGTTGCTCACTTACCAGCACCACGTCATCGACATCGTCGGTGGCTTTGTTCTGGCGGGGTATTGCTTCTACCTGTTTCGCGAGCCTTCGCTCGCGCTACCAGTTGTCGTGAATCGCCGCATCGGTTCGTACTACGTAGCGGGAGCGATGGTTACCTTACTCGTGAGCGCGATCTTCTGGCCATGGGGGTTTTTGCTTCTTTGGCCGGCGAGCGCGCTCGGTATCGTGGCCAGCGCTTACTTCGGAGCGGGTCCGATCGTTTTTCACAAGACGAAAGGAGAGTTGCCATGGAGCACGTGGTTTGTGCTGGCGCCTTATTTGCTCGGTCAATATCTCTCGCTGCTGTATTACCGCTGCCAATGTCGATCTTGGGATGAGGTCACGCCGCGAATCTGGATCGGCGGCAAACTGGGAGCCTGTTCCTCGAACAAAGTTTTGTGCGGCGGGGTAACCGCTGTGCTCGATTTAAGTGCTGAGTTTTCCGAAGCGAAACCGTTCCGCAAAATCAATTATCGAAACATCCCAGTCCTCGATCTAACCGCTCCCACCCAGGCGCAGCTTGTGGAGATGAGCGAATTCATCGCCAATAACTCCAGAAATGGTGTTGTCTATGTTCACTGTAAGATCGGTTACTCGCGAAGTGCAGCCGCGGTCGCTGCCTATTTGATAATGAGTGGGAACGCGAACAGCGCGAAAGAAGCATTCGCGATTATTCGCCGGGTTCGACCGTCCATTGTTATTCGACCCGAAGTGATCTCCGCCTTGTCCGAATTCGCTTCTCGACCTCGTTGTTTCCGCGGTGGCACTGACTCTTTTCTCCTCGCCTTGGATCATGGTTCAGCTTCATAGTCGCGAGAAATCCTTATGGACTATAACGAATTGATTCAGCTTTACTTCGAGCGCTCGAACGCGATGCAGCAATACTGGAACCTCTACGTCATCATCGTTGGCGGTGTCCTCGCGTTCTCCTCTCTGCGCAAACAGCCGGCTGCAGTTACGACCGCACTGGTCTGCATTTTATTCGCCCTGTTTGCCTATAAAAATCTCGATGCGATGAAAGACACGACCGCGCAACGCTTCGCCACGCTTGAAGCGATCAAACAATTCGATTCTGGCGGCGTCACAGCCGCTCCCTCCAAGCAAGTGCGGGATCTGCTCGAGCCCACCCTTACGCCCGCCACGTTTGGGAGCGTTAAGGCTACGCACATCCTCAGTGACCTGCTCACCATCGCGGCACTTTGCGCGATGGAGCTTCGAAGAAGAAGGCTCAGAGCGGTTCCGAGCACGCCCTAAAGCGTTCGATCCCGTGACCGCACGCGAATTCAACGAGTAAAATTTGCACCGACGTCTACTTCGGGAGTGCTCGTCGACGGCCGCACGCGTTGCAACGTCGATCATGATTTTCCCTGAAACAGTTCGTTCAGGTCAGCAGAAGGAGCATTGTTGGCCAGGAAATTGAATGTGCCATTTGTTTGGATGTCTTGCGCGGCGCGAAGGAATGCGCCCCATGCCGCAAGGGCGAGACCGGAGCCTACAGAAATGCGGCGCACGCCGAGATCAGCTAGTCGGGAAAGTGACAGCCGGTGATTGAAGCCTGAGACAAGGACGTTGACTGGTTTCGGCGCGACTGTTTTCACGATCTGCGTAATCTCGTCTGAAGTGCTGACGCCCGGTGCATAGAGGCAATCAGCGCCGGCTTCAGCGTAGGCAGCGAGTCGTTCCAAGGCGGTGCGCAACGGATTGGGATCGTGGACGAGCCACGCTTCGCAACGGCCGGTTAGCACCACGCCAGTTTCTGAAGCGTCAATCGCGGAGCGTGCCGCGCGAATGCGCTCGACTGCCAGATCTTTCTGATAGAGCGGCGCAGCGGGATCCTGCGAGTTGTCCTCGATCGAGAGTCCAGCGACGCCCTTGTCGATGCAAAGTTTCACATTTGCAGCGACCTCCTCGGGCTTGTCAGCGAAGCCGTTCAAGAAATCTGCGTTTACTGGCAGTGCCGTTGATTCCACGATTTCCCCAATGTGCGCAAGCATTTCGTCGCGCGAGACGCCGCCATCGGGTTTGCCCCGCGAAAAAGCGAAGCCTGCCGATGTAGTGGCGAGCGCTTGGAATCCGAGGTGTTCAAGGTAGATCGCGGTTCCAATATCCCACGGGTTTGGAAGCACGAAGCAGCCAGAGTCGTGCATCGCACGAAATTTTGCGCCAGCGGAGGTCTGCTGCGCTGAGCTCATGTCGAAAAATCTTATGCGACTTCAGCTCAAGCGCGAGTTTGCTGTTCGGCTGTGTGTTAAGCGCCAAAGGCGCCGCCTCATTCGAGCCTGGGGCAACGCCCCAGGAATTGAAATTGTCTGCAAACGAGCGCTGAAGGCGCGTTTCAGACCGAAAATAGAAGTCGTGCGCGAAGTGATGCGCGCCTTCAGTGGGACGCTGTCCCAGGCTGGTTGAAAGCCGCGCCTTTGGCGCTCACATCGGTGAAGTCGTTGAGGAACGGCGTTGCACTATTTTGCCCTATCAGCCGCGTCTTTCCAAATTTGTCGCAGCGGACCTTCAACGCCGTAGATCGGATCATAATCCGGAAGCGGCAAAGCCGCGATTGTGCGATCGGCTTTGGGCCGCTCGCCTGCCCGACCTCGAAGCAGATCCCACTCGCGACCGTCGGGATAAGCGCCAACAACAGCAAAGTCCGCGCTGGCGCCGATGTTCTGGTGAGCCACACCAGCGGGAATTACAATCACATCGCCGGCATGAACCTCAACGGTTTTGCCATGCTCGCCGCCGAGTCGCAGGGTCGCTGCGCCGCCATAAGCTCCAAGCACTTCATGCGTAGTGCTGTGATAATGAGCAAAGGAATAGACGCCGTTTCGCCACGAATTGCTCCAATCATTCTCCGCAAAGCATTGCTCAATAGCGGAAGCGCGATCTTCTATCTCCGTTTTGAATGCCTGCCGATACAACAATACCGGGAGGACGCTATTCGGGAAAACGCCGTCGTCTTTGAAGCTGAACTGCTCCGGCTCAACGAATTCCTGCTGTCTAACCACGGGATGAGCTTGCATATGTAACGCAAATATCGCGCGAGGAAAGGGAACCGGTTGTCTTCATTAACACCCTCGACAGAGAATCGCGTATTGCCTTTGCGAATATTGAGCGTATGGCACAGCGATACTCTTGAAGTTCCGATGCAAGAATCAAACGGCGTTTCTCAACTGCTCGAGCATCTTTTCCGTCATGAATCGGGAAAGATGGTCGCGACGCTGACCCGTATTTTCGGGATCGAGCATTTGAACCTCGCGGAAGACGTGGTGCAGGAAGCGCTCTCACGCGCGTTGCAGACCTGGCCGTATCGCGGCGTGCCTGAAAATCCTTCGGCGTGGATCATGCGCGCGTCGCGCAATCTCGCGCTAGACGTAATTCGACGACAAAAGACTTTCCGCGCAAAAGAAGCCGAGATCGCGCGGCTGATCGAGCGCGACGGGTCCGCAGCAGAAGCTGCAATCTTTTCCGAAAATGAAATCGCGGACGACCGGTTACGAATGATGTTCGTGTGCTGTCATCCCGTTATTGCGCCGGAAGCGCAGGTGGCGCTGGCTTTGAAAACCCTGTGCGGTTTCAGCGTAACGGAAATCAGTCGCGCATTCCTGACGACGGAAGCGGCGATTGCGAAACGACTCACTCGCGCGAGACAAAGAATTCAGGAGGCGCGCGTCGCATTTGAGATTCCCGAGGGTGAGGAATCGGAGCGCCGGCTCGACAGTGTCCTGCAGTCGCTTTATTTGCTTTTCAACGAAGGTTACAAAGCGTCGAGCGGCGACAAGCTCGTGCGTGAAGAATTATGCAAGGAGGCGATCCGCCTGACCGAATTGCTGGCACAAAACCCTGCGGGGAACCAGCCGAAAACGCATGCATTACTGGCTCTGATGTTGTTAAACGCGGCGCGCGTCGCAGCCCGAGAGGATAACCAGGGGAATCTACTTCGACTGGAAGAGCAGGACCGGACGCGCTGGGATCACGCCATGATCGAGCGCGGCGTGTCGCACCTGCGCGAATCGGCTTCGGGTGATTCGATGAGCGAATATCATGTTCAAGCGGGAATCGCCGCCTGCCACGCCACCGCAAAAGGCTATCAGGCGACTGATTGGGGTGCGATTCTGTCGTTGTACGATCGATTAATGGAATTTGATAATTCACCCGTGGTCGCGCTCAACCGCGCCGTGGCGGTCGCAAATGTTCGCGGGCCGGAAGCGGGACTACAAACACTCCGCGCCATCCGCGACCGCGAAAAATTAGATTCCTACTACCTGTTTTATTCCGTAATCGGCGAGCTCGAGATGCGATTGAGCAATCATGCAGCTGCGGCCGAACAATTCCGCAAAGCGTTTGAACTCGCCGAAACGAAATCGGAGCGAGCGTTCCTCTTGAAACGAGTGCAGTGCTGCACTGACGGCGAGACTGCTTGACCAGAACCCGATCGATTAAACGACGCTGTCATGTTGAGTAAAGCGAAACATCTCTGATTTATTTCTGGCAGCCATCGATGCAGAGATGACCCGAGATTCTTCTCCCGCGACTGCGGGATCAGAATGACAATAGACTTGTGGAAAAATTTGTCCCAAACCGGCGCGCTTGTTCGTCATATCTCAAAATGACATATCAACAGAACGACAAAACATGAACACACAAGAGAAGAAACAACCTGCAAGCATCGCCTGGTTTGAAATCCCGGCCGACAACCCGGATCGGGCCAAGGCGTTTTACAGCAATTTGTTTGGCTGGAAGATCAATCCATTTCCAGGCGGAGGCGATTATTGGCACATCGATACGGGCGGCGCAGACGATACTCCGGATGGCGCACTAAAAAGGCGCAAACACCCGCAAGAGCCGGTCGTCAATTACGTCAGCGTGGATTCTGTGGATAAGTTCGCTGATAAGATCGGAAAACTCGGCGGCAAAATCTGCATGGCGAAAACGGCCGTGCCGCAGATGGGCTATTTCGCCGTGTGTCAGGATACCGAAGGGAACCCGTTTGGAATTTGGCAGACTGACCCGAACGCGAAATAATTTGTCCTAAACTCGGTTAGTCGTTCGTCGTAGTTCTGAAAGCGACAAAAACAATCAACGATTAACTATCAACTAAAAACTAATAACTAAGATGAACACACAAAATCAGAGTGGATACATGCTGCTGTATCGAAGCGATGAATGGTACAACAGACTCTCGCAGCAAGATCTGCAGAACCTGATGAGCGAGAACAGAGCCTGGATTCAAAAATTGACTGAGCAGCGTAAAGCGACACCCGGCCGTGCGCTTGAACGCAGGGGCGCGTTCGTTTCCGGCAAAAACGGCAGGTTCGTTACGGATGGCCCATTCGCTGAATCCAAGGAAGCCATTGCCGGATATCTCCTGGTGGATGTCGATACGCTCGACGAAGCCATTGCTATTGCGCAAGGCAACCCGGGCCTGGCTTATGGCGGTTCAATCGAAGTGCGGCCAGTAGCTGAAGAGTGTCCGCTTGAAACCCGCGCACGTGAATTGGCAACGGAAGAACAACTTGCAACGGTCTAAACTCAACACCAATTAACTCCCAATCATCAATCACAGATATGAACACACAAAATCAGAATGGATACATGTTGCTATTTCGCGGAAACGACTGGATCAAGAGTCTTTCGCCGGAGGAAAAGCAGAAGGTCGTAGATCAATGGATGGCCTGGTTTAGACGGCTGACCGATCAGGGCAAAGCCGTCGCCGGCAACCCACTCGAGCGCGAGGGCAAAATCGTGTCCGGCAAAAACCGTGTGGTCTCCGACGGCCCGTTCGCTGAATCCAAGGAAGCGATCGGCGGCTACTTTTTGCTCGACGTCGCAAGTATGGATGAAGCAGTGGCTATCGCGCAGGAATGCCCCGGCTTGCCGTACGGTGTTCGCGTGGAAGTCAGGCCTGTTGCGCCGGAATGTCCGGTGGCGAGTGAACTCAACCGCGAAGCGGAGTTCGCCACCCTCTGAGCAAAACACAAATCGCTACGCGGCGGGTGCTGCGTCAACCGGCGGATTGGCAGCGCTCGCCGTGAACAAGGAGCAAGAGATGAATCGCGTCACTCACTTTGAAATTTACACCGACGATCCGGAAGGAGTGCAGCCGTTTTACCAGGACGTTTTCGGATGGAAGTTCAACAAATTCGAAGGCGGTCCGATAGAATATTGGCTGGTCCAGACCGGCGATGACAAGGAGCCGGGAATCAATGGCGGCATTACTCGTCCGCGCGAAGGGCAAAGCTCCGGGACTTTGAACACGATCGCAGTGGAATCGTTGGACCGAACAATTAAGGAAATAGAACAAGCCGGTGGAACAATCTGCGTCCCGAAAATGGCGATCCCGAAAATCGGCTGGCTCGCTTACGCAGAGGACCCGGCTGGCAATGTGTTCGGAATTATCGAGCCAGACACAAACGCCAAATAATCAAAAGGAAAAGAAATCATGCCAGCAAACACCATCCGACTTCACCGCGTGCTCCGGGCAACACCGGAGAGAATTTACCGCGCATTTCTTGATCCCGACGCGCTGGCCAAATGGCTTCCGCCAAACGGATTCACGGGCAAGGTTCATCAGATCGACGCCAAGGTTGGCGGCAGTTACGAAATGTCTTTCACGAATTTCACAACGGGCAAGAGCCACTCTTTCGGTGGAACGTATGTCGAACTGACGCCGCACGAGCGCATTCGCTACACAGACAAATTTAATGATCCAAATTTGCCCGGCGAAATGCAGGCGACGATCACGTTGAAAGACGTTTCGTGCGGAACGGAGCTGAATATCGTGCAGGAAGGCGTGCCAGCGGTCATTCCTGCTGAAGCGTGCTACCTCGGCTGGCAAGACTCGCTGACGTTATTGGCCAAACTCGTCGAAGCTGAAATTCCCGATCAGCTGTGAAACGTGCTATGAAGATTCCATTTACCGGGGCTGCTCTTGCGGTGCTATTCGCTACGAATGCAATGCTGAGCCGGTCATGATGTTGAAATGCCATTGTCGCGATTGCCAACAGTTGACGGGCGGCGCGTTTGTTCCTGCAATCCTAGTGCCCGAGAAGGCGTTCCGATTGACAACCGGGCAGCTGCGTTACCACTTCACGCCCAGCATCGCGCGGGGAAAACATAAACGCGGATTTTGTCCCGAGTGTGGCTCGCGAATTACTGGAGCCGAATCTGAAGCGGGGGATTCGCCGTTTGTCGGAGTTCTGGCTGCGTGCCTGGACGACCCAAGTTGGTTCAAGCCACAGATGGATATTTTCGTGTCAGACGCTCAACCGTGGGATCAAATGGATCCCGCAATTCCGAAATTTGAGCAGTATCCGCCATCAACAAGGGAATAAGACAGCATGCAAAAAATTACGCCGTTTTTGTGGTTCGATCATGAGGCCGAAGAGGCCGTGAGGTTTTACACATCGACCTTCAAGAACTCGAAGACTGGAAGAATTCTCCGCTACGATAAGGAAGCGGCCAAAGCGAGCGGCCGGCCGGCGGGATCGGTGCTGACCATTGAATTTGAGATCGAGGGTCAGAAGTTCGTCGCTTTGAACGGCGGCCCGGAGTTCAAATTCAACGAATCAGTCTCGTTTGTTGTGAACTGCGAGACGCAGCAGGAAGTGAATTACTTTTGGGAGAAACTCACTGCTGATGGCGGTAAGGAGTCGCAGTGCGGCTGGCTTAAGGACAAATTCGGTCTGTCGTGGCAAGTCACTCCGACTGTGTTGATCGACATGTTGCATGATAAGGATTCCGCAAAGGCCGAACGAGCCATGAAAGCAATGCTTCAAATGCAAAAGATCGACATCGATAAATTGAAGGCTGCTTACGAAGGAAAATGATTCCGTTCGGCCGGCATGCGCTCAACCAAACAAATCTCCAAGACGATCGATGAGTATCTTGCGAGCGTGAATGCGCATCATCGCGATGCGATTCAGAAAATTCGGGAAGCGATCCATGCCGTCGCGCCAAACGGCGAGGAATGTATCGTTTATGGAATTCCCGCGTTTCGCCTCAATGGACGCTCGTTGGTTTTCTTTGGCGCGTGGGCGAATCATTGCGCGTTGTATCCTGGCAGTTCTGCCACGTTGAAAAAATTTCGGAACGAG
>Ga0193735_1000428_pt1 | contig 13337 bp, 13 predicted proteins | sample U1m2metaG_FD_145080 | JGI IMG/M metagenome (GOLD analysis project Ga0193735, IMG submission 145080) | Soil microbial communities from a riparian zone of the East river system, Colorado, United States - U1m2 | ecosystem: Environmental > Terrestrial > Soil > Riparian zone | place: USA: East River... | reverse complement strand
AAAATTGCGTACAGCGCCATATTGGCGATGATCGTTCCCATGGCGTCCTGATACAAAAAAGACGTTAGGATGAACCTCAATGCACCCGGATATTTCTTTGCCTCGTCCAGGGTGTGTCTGACATCGAGGAACGCTTCACGCCAGGCAATGCGTTTCTTTCCGTGGATCACATTGTGATCACGACAGAAAAGAAACAGCGGTAAGGAGAATAGAAAAAAGAGAAGTGCAGTCGGCACGAATGTCGAAACACGACCCCCGTGCGTTGTGAAAGGGACAGCGCTTCTCACGAATCCGACAACTCGGCCCGGGATGGCTCCAAGTATCGGCATTTGGCCTGTGAAAAAGGGAAAGGTGAGCAAGACCCCCGTGATCGAGCCCACATATCCCAGTGCTGCCCCCATTCCCGAAAGGCGGCCACGATGATCAACAGGAACCAGCTCCGGCATCATTGCGTTGTAAAACGGCTGGGCTCCCTGATAGGCGTAGTTCGCCAGCGTAAAAGCCGCGAGTATTCCGAAGAGGGCGATGCCCGGCGATATAGGAAGATGAAACCCGGACCCCGTCACGCCTTCTCCGATCAGCGGTAAACCAGTCTGCCCAAGGATTGCCATGACGATCGTGGAGACACACGCGATCAGCGTGAAGCCTACGACCCACGGCTTTCTTCGCTGCGTACCGTCAGATATTGCTCCGAAGACAGGGATCGATACAACGACAAGCGCCGACGCGATTCCATTCACTACCGCGTACAGCGTGTTCGAGTGTCCAAGGTCGGCCACGAGCCAAGCGGCAAAGTAAAGCGTGGCAATATTCATCGAGAACACCGTATTTGCGAAATCGTAGAGAGCCCAGCTCACTCGCTCTCTGAATGGTGCGAGTGGCGGATTGAAATCGCCACCTGGCGTCACCGCGAGAATGACGTCGGCGTTTTCTTCCGTTTTGCTGATTGAACCCATTCTCACCGATTCCATTTATCAGCCTCTGGTAGCGGGTCTCACGCGTGTACTCTACACCGATTGGCACATGGGCTCAAATACGTATCGTGACGTAGCAAGCAATACGTACTCTCGACGCTATCGGAAGTCGACGACAAATTATCTTGCATGATGCTTCGCACAGCCTGTCGCACGTTATCGGTACTGCTGGTTCTCGGCATCTGTGCATGTCGAGACAGGAATCGAGGACAAATCGACTCGGCTGGAGCATCACTCCCGCCAGTTTATCCCGGCAGTCCGGCTGCGAATACGAATTGGAATGTAGACGCCGGGCCTCTAATGATCGTTTCTGTTGGTGGTAGCGGCGATAGTGTAGCCGTTGTACTTCCGCAAGCAACAGACAGCACAATCGCAGCGCTGCAGGACACCAGTCCACCGCTTTCCGGTCTCACCTTCGATCTTTTTGGTCGAGGTGGAAGGGTGGGTTCGCCCGTTGCGGCGCTCTCCTTTCCACGAGCCGTCAGTACGAAGCAGGACTGCTACTCATGGCCTCTCGCCAAGCTTAAATCGAGTCGTTCAAACTGGAGGGTTGGGTTTGTAGCTGGCCATGTTCACTCTATCGCTCTCGATTCGATTGAGGCGATGCCAAGTGCCGACTCGGCCGCGCTTGCAGTGTCTCTGGCGCAGACCGCCGCAACACTGCCGATCACCGCTGATCCTACCTTCAAAGGACTTCCGTTCAGAGTTCGCTCCGCATACACGTTTCGGCTCGATTCCATCGATGTCGTGATCGCCGATGTGGTTCGAAGTGTGAACGAAGAAGCGAACCCAAGGCTGGAGCATCTGCTCATAGTCGGCGAACGAACTGTAGGTTCGACCGGTCGATATAAGGTTGGTTACTACAACAGGACTGCTGGCGCCGAGGAATCCACGCAAGCGACGGAAATTCTGGCGGCGGTGTTGATTGGCTCGGTAAGACGTCCCGCAGTGGTCGTCAATATCGAATACGACGATGGTGGCAAACTCGGGCTGATCGAGCGCACCGGTCCCGGAGAGTGGCGCGCTACCTGGAGAAGTGCGTACACGGATTGTTGATCGCCGCTTCAGGCGACTGATGTGAGACGATCGCTAGAGTCCGGTGGGTGCGTTCACAAAGGAGGAGGGGAGACCGAATCTCTCTCCGAGATGATCCGCGAGCGCGCGAACACCGAGGGTCTCAGTTGCATAGTGCCCCGCATAAAGGATCGTCAGGGCATTCTCCTCAGCATAGACGGCCGTCCAATGCGGTCCTTCACCGACTATGAGAGTGTCGATTTTTACCTCACGTGCTTCTGTGAGAGTTTCAGTCGATGCTCCGGCCCCACTGCAGATTGCCCATCGCTTCGTTCGCCGAGTTTTTCCAAAGGGCGTGGTGCGTAGCTCACCGTCGTAAGTCTTCGCGAAGCTTCGAGCCCGCTCAGCCAACACAGCAGTCTCGATATCGCTCTCTCCGCTCACACCGATGGAGATGCCTTCGAATCGAGCGAAGCTACCGCTGGGCTCGAGTCCCAACTCTCGTGCAAGCAGGACATTGTTGCCAAGTGTCGGATGTCGATCGAGGGGCAGGTGCGATGAATAGACAGCAATATCGTTTTCCAATAGAAGCCGCAGCCTGTTGTACATCGGGCCGGTTAGGTGATTCGAACCCTCCCAAAACATTCCGTGATGGACTACAAGGAGATTTGCGTTCTTCGCGATGGCTTCCTTTATCGCCCGGGTCGAAAAATCCACGGCGGTGGCAATGCCCGTAATTTCTGAATGATTCTCGAGCTGAAGACCGTTCAGAGCATTGGGATAATCGGGGATGGTTTTGCTCTGCAGGAGCTCGTCTGCGTACTGGGCGATCTCATGGACCGCCGTCATAGAAATCGGTGCATATTTGTGTGGAGAACCGGGTTGTCCACCAGCTCAAAGTTAGGTTAAGTCTTTAACTACCAACGGCTTAGCGTCGAGGTGAATAACTCTGTTGATTAGTCAGGAACTCCGAGAAGATCTAGCAATCTCTCGAGATCATCGGCCGAGTAAAAATGGATTGTCAGGGTTCCCCGGTTGCGAGAACCGACCTTGATAGCGGCATCAGTTTGAAGAAACCGGCGTAGCCGATCTTCGATTCGCTTTAGCTCCGGAGATTGCCGATCTGCAGCTTTGGGGCGTCCTACTTTTTTTCCGGTTCGTGGGCCAACGAGCTCGCGAAGGCGCTGCTCTATTTCCCGCACGGTCAGACCGTCTTTGATGATTTCGCGAGCCAGGCTAGTGATCTTGTCTGAATCCTCGAGGCCGAGCAGGACCTTGGCGTGTCCCATGGTAAGGTGGCCTTCCTGGAGAAGCTTTCGTACGGGCTCGGGAAGCTGAAGGAGCCGAAGCATATTCGCTATTGTCGTCCGATCCTTTCCGACCGTTTCAGCGATTTGCTGTTGAGTCAGGCCGAACTCCCGAGACAACCGATGGTATCCCTCTCCTTCTTCGATCGGATTCAGGTCAGTTCGTTGGAGGTTTTCGATGAGCGCGAAGGTAAGGACGGTCCTGTCGTCGATTTCCTTGATGATCGCTGGAATCTCTTTCCACCCGAGTTTCGTGGCTGCTCGCAAACGACGCTCACCAGCGATGAGCTCGAAGCCATCTTTGCCTGGTCGCCGCCGTACGGTTATCGGCTGGAGAAGTCCACTAGCCTTGAGGCTTTCCTGAAGCTCAGTGAGATCATCGGCATTGAACTCGTGCCGCGGCTGAAACGGGTTTCGGGAAACCTGCGCAATCGGAATGGACTTTAGTGCGCCATCATCACTCGATGAGAGCCCTGTGGCGCTCCCCAGGAGTGCCTCCAGGCCTCGGCCAAGTCGGCGGGGGGTCTTCTCAGTTGCCACCATTGTCTCCTTGCGCGGTTCGTTCAATCAATTCTTTAGCGACGTTCATGTAGGCCTGCGCGCCGACCGAGGCGACGTCGTAAAGAATGATCGGCTTCCCAAAACTGGGCGCCTCGGCCAAGCGAACATTTCTGGGAACGACATTCTTGAACACTTTCGGGCCGAAATATTCTCTCGCGTCTTCAGCGACTTGTCTGGAAAGGTTGAGGCGGGAGTCGTACATGGTGAGCAGGACGCCGTCGATCGCGAGCTCTTCGTTGGCGCTGTGTTGAACGCGATGAACGGTATTCAGGAGCTGTGAAAGCCCCTCGAGAGCGTAGTATTCGCACTGAAGCGGGATCAATAGAGCATCCGCCGCGACCAACATATTGATCGTGATTAGCCCGAGGGACGGAGGGCAGTCGATAATCACGTAATCGTACTCGTCACGCAGCGACTGCACTGCTCCTCGCATTACGTGATCGCGGTCGCTCTTGTCCACGAGCTCCACTTCTGCCGCTGCCAAATCAGGAGTTGCACCAACAACATCGAGCTTCTCGAACTGGACAGCGGATTGTCGCGAGGATCCAAGGTCGGAGTTTCCTACCAGAACGTCATAGAGCGAGAGCGGAACGTTTTCACTCCGGAGCCCGACTCCGCTTGTAGCGTTGCCTTGGGGGTCTGCATCTATGAGCAGGGTGCGTTGTTCGGCAGCAGCCAGGCTCGCGGCGAGATTTACCGCTGTGGTCGTTTTGCCGACGCCGCCCTTCTGATTTGCGATTGCGATTATTCGCGCCACTATAAGCCGGTGAGGGTTCAGCGCCCTAATCTACCCACCGGCGGGAGGGGTTTCCACGTGGAACCAAAATCAAACTGTTCCACGTGGAAATAGACTATCGCCCCGCGATAAATCTCCAGCGGGTACTTACCTCAACAGAGAGCGTTTCCTCACCCGGGTTAATCGGTGTATCTGCCTGCGCTACTCCGTTGGCACCACGGATCATCATCATCGGGCGTGGCGGCGGAGGTGAGTAAGCTCCGATATTGATCTCGAGCAAACCGCCCAGCGATCCATGCGCGGCCAGTGCTGCGGCCTCCGCATCGGCACGGGCCTTTTCAATCGCCGTTGCAATCGCGCTCCTCCTGGCAGCCTCGGTGTTCGACGCATAGAACTGGAGCGATGTGATCATGTTGGCTCCATGGGACAGCGCGGCATCTATGACGGGCCCCACCTGAGTCAATTTCCGGACGTCCACCAAAATGGTGTTCGTAACATTGTATGCGACGATCACCGGCTCCTTGCCTTGCTCGTAACGTTGCTCGGGATAGACGTTGTAGTTGATGGTGGACAGCTGATCGCTCCCGAGTCCCAGTCCGCGTAGAGCGGCCAGAACGGATTGCTGCTTTGTAGCATTTTCAGCGGCAGCTGCAGCAGCGGTCGTCGCTCGGGTCTGAACGCTGACCTGTATAGTCGCCCGATCTGGTGAAACCTTCACTTCACCTCGTCCCGTCACCGAAATCTGGGGGATAGGGTCAATTGCCGCTCTACTGTCCTGACTATGTCCCGTTACTGGTGCTATTAGTACGGCTAACCCGCACACGAAGCTGATTTTCATAGGTAATTCCTTGAGATGAGGTACAAAGAAGCGCACGTACTTAAGACGTTTGGGCTTGGAATCCTTGCACGCCAGAAGCTATAGGCAGTGCTGCCGGCTCGACATCGTGAATCTGGCTGAGGTTCATTCCAATAATCCCTTCGGCCTCAGTGCGCATGAACATGTTCGCGAATTTCACACCCCACACGATTTCATCGGCCTGGTATGAGGATCTCGAGTGAACTGTCTGAGAAACCGTTTCGTCAGTCGCGATGAGAAGAACGAGAAGCTCCGCATCGCCGTCGATGAGATCCTTTTGGGTCACGCCCCATAGCGGACTTTGCGAATCAATGGGATGGACCACTGTCCAACTCAGTGGGAAAAACACCACACGATTCCGCTCCAGACTCAACTCGTAGAATTTCCGCAAGGTAGATCCACCGATACGCTCGATCTTAGTGAGAATCGCCTGGACCTGAACGTCAATCAGCTGACTGCGTCTTCCGTTGGCGATTCGAAACTCGAGCCCAGTCATCCCGCGATAGGGCGCTACGATCGCATTCCGGCTGTAGATAATTCTCGACGAAGGGCGGGAGAACCGAGCGAAAATCACCCCTGTTGCAAGCGCGACACCGACGATGTTCAGCAGCGCCTCGATGGTAACCAGAAGGTTCGCTGGAACTCCAACCGGGATGATGTTGCCGTAGCCGATTGTAGCAAACGAGTCGACGCTGAAAAAAAATGCCCGGTAAAAGGGGTGTCCCGCGAAACTTCCAACAATCGATTGAAGCGCATCCGGACCGCAGAGAAGAAAAGCAAACGCGAAGAGAGCGTTGACGCCTATGTAGCAGGCGACGATGAAGGCGAGGAACTGCGGCCACGAAATCGTAAGCAGCCAGTGATAAAGGCTTAGGGAAGAAAGTGGGTTGAGTCCATCAAGGACTACATTGAATCCCCCATTCCGATTCAGCAGGCGACGGTGAGTGCCTCGCGCCACTTCGGCGCCGAACCCGAGATCCTTGAATTCTTCCTGCGCGGGCAGAGCAGCTTGTGATGGTTGTCCGGCGAGCGACGGAGTAGTCATTTGGGACGCATCGGTTCGGGCGTGAGTGAGCGTTCGAAAAATGGCCCGGAATATCTGGTAAAGCTACATTCGTTCGATGAATTCCCCGGACACTTCGATCGGCCGCGCCACGATGCTGATCGTCATATCGGCGCTCAGTTTTGGTTCCATTTCTGTCCTTACCGTGCTGACAACGAACGCCGGCGTTCATCTCCTCACGGTAATGGCTTGGCGCTACGTGCTTGGGACAGTGTTTCTCGGAGTGGCGGTGCAGGCGAGACAGATCGCCACAATTCGGAAACAACGAATCCTCCAGCTCATGCTCATAGGCGGAGTCGGTCAGGCGCTGATCACCTATCTGAGTCTTCACGCGCTCGAGTACATACCGGTTGGACCACTCGCGTTTTTGTTCTATACCTACCCAGCCTGGGTAGCGATGGTCGCGGCGATCCGAAGAACGGAAAGGCTGACCCCGATTCGAGTGTCTGCCTTAGTGCTGGCGCTCGCGGGTGTAACAATCATGGTTGGAATGCCCACGGAAAAGCTCAACCCGATCGGCGTGATACTGGCTCTTGCCTCGGCTTTGCTCTACTCTGGATATCTGCCTGCCCTCGAGCACCTGCAGAATGGAATTCCCGCTCTACTTGCGACTTTTCTGCTGATAGCCGGTGCAGCAATCTCGTTTGTGTTTGCAGCACTCTTTTCTCGCGATCTCATTGTGCCTGCTGGAGCAGCAGTCTGGTCGAATATTCTCCTGCTGGCGTTGGTCTCGACCGTGATCGCGTTCTCCACACTCATCAAGGGTCTCGCAGTACTCGGCCCGGTAAGAACGGCGATCATTGCCACAGTAGAACCATTCTTCACGGCAATACTTGGAGCAGTGGTGTTGGGCAGTCGGCTTGGCATATCTACCCTGATTGGCGGGATCCTCATCGCCTCAGCGGTGCTGATAATTGAATGGAGCTCGACGCGTGTAGCTGTTACGGCGTAGCCGCCAACCGCCGGCGTCTCTCGATTTCGATAACGAGGTTTTGCAAATCGCTCGGGCTCACACCGGGAATTCGCGATGCCTGGGCGAGTGAGTGAGGCCTGAGATTTCCCAACTTCTGGCGCGCCTCGAAAGACAACGATCGCATGTCCGCATAATCCAGATCCGAGTCGAGCGCAAAATCCCCCATTCTGCGCATCCGATCAGCCTGCGCTCTCTCGCGTTCGAAGTAGCCCGCGTACTTGATCTCGAGATCTGCAGTGACGAGTGCTTCGGGGTCGATGTCGCCTCCCGTGTCTGTAACCCTCAATAGCTCGCCGAGTTGAATATCATGACGTCTCGCCAGGTCGACTATTTTCACGGCGTGCGCGAGCGGAGCGCTACCCGCCGCTGAAAGAATTGGCGCTGCCTTATCGGGTCCTATGCTCGTCGTATCGGCGAGCCGCAATGCGGTATCTTCGTGCTCCAGTCGCCGGTTGATGATCGTGACCTCCAGCTCTGAGTAAATCCCGAGCCGTCTGCCGATGGCTCCGAGGCGTCTGAGTGCGTTGTCCTGCCTGACTGTCAGCCGGAATTCCGAGCGAGATGTGAAGAGCCGGTATGGCTCGTCCACCCCACGAGTCACCAGATCGTCGACCAGGACGCCAATGTACGAAGTCTCTCGACCCAATACGATTGGCGGTCTGGATAGAGTCGCGAGGCCCGCGTTGAGACCTGCGACAATTCCCTGTCCCGCAGCTTCCTCGTACCCGGTCGTGCCGTTTATCTGGCCGGCGAAATAGAGACCGGGAACAGCCTTGACTTGCAGGGATGGGTCAAGCTGGGTCGGCGGATAGTAGTCATACTCGATAGCATATCCCGCCCGATTCATTCTTACATCGGCCAATCCGCGAATGGATCTCAGGATCTCGAGTTGAACTGGAGCGGGCAGCGAAGTGGACAGACCATTCACGTAGAGCTCCGACGTGTCATGTCCCTCGGGCTCCAAAAAGATCTGGTGACGCTCGGCGTCGGGGAACTTTACGATCTTGTCTTCGACTGAAGGGCAGTAACGTGGCCCGCGGGATTCGATTGCTCCGCCGTACATCGCCGACTTCGAGATGTTCTCCTTGATGATTCGTTTCCCCTCGGCCTCGAGATACGTCGTCCAGCAAGGCATCTGAGCAGGGTGCCGAGTGACGGTACCGCGAGCGCGCCGATCATTCCAGAAGTGCGACCACGAATAGTCGAACCGCTCGATCTCGCTCTCCTGAATCTCGAAAGTTGAATAATCAACCGAGCGGCCATCAATCCGCGGTGGCGTTCCAGTCTTGAAGCGGGCGACCGTCAGGCCTACATGTTCCAGTTGTTCGGCTAGGTGCGTAGTCGAAGTTTCGCCGGCACGTCCGCCGGCAAGACGAGTTTCGGTACCGATATGAATCCGACCATGCAGGAAGGTTCCGGTGGTGATCACAACGCACTTTGCGCCAAACCGTCTTCCTTCAAGGGTCTCGACACCCAGTACTTGCTGATCGTTCGGCGCCAGAATGAGACGCGCCACGGTACCTTGAACAGTTTGGAGTCTTGGCTCGAGCTCGAGAAGTGATCTCACCGCTCGGCGATAAAGTCCGCGATCACATTGTGCACGCGGAGCCCATACGGCGGGCCCCTTGCTCCGGTTCAGCATCCGGAACTGAATCATCGCGAGATCAGTGGCCTTCGCCATGATCCCGCCCAACGCGTCGACCTCGCGAACAACCGTGCTCTTTGCGATGCCTCCGATGGCCGGATTGCATGACATCTGGCCGATCGACTCGAGCGAGCTCGTGATCAAGCCAACGCGCACGCCCAGGCGCGCTGCAGCTACCGCTGCTTCCGTCCCGGCATGGCCAGCGCCTATAACTACGACGTCGAATTCAGTTTCGAAACCTTGGAATTGCAGCATACATTAAGAATGAAAAGAGCTTTCTTCCTGCCGTTGGTTTGCATTCCAATCTAATTCATGCCTCTCGAGCTTTCTCACGACCGTGCTGTAATCCTCATTCGTCAAAGCGCGTTCGAGCGTGGCGGGTTGAGTCGTCAAGCCATTGACGAGCGCTACGGTCTTACGGATGACGAATTCCGTGTGGAGGACGGCCTGGTGGCACTCGGACCTTTGCCGTCAGAAGATATGCTTCCCGAGTTAATCGCGGATCTCGAGGGAAGTGGCTTGACCTACTTCGACGATTTCTTCGAGCTAAGCGGCAACTGGCCAGAATGGCTCACCATATACGTGCGCGGATCGAAGGGGCGCGGGACCTAGAGGCGCCGTTCGACCACCGCCCATTCTTCGACAAACGCCACACCATTTTCGATTCTGTCTATGACGACGTCGGCACCAGCAACCAGTGGCTTCGTGCCGAGGCCCCGGGCGGGGACTCTGACAACTTTGCCATGATTCTCGTACGAGATCTCTCCCGAACTAGACGCCGCGATGTCACGGGTTACTACCGCGAGCTGACCCTGGATTTCCTCCTCGTCGACTACGGTCGCCGAGATCCCGCGGAAGGCCCATTGAGCTAGCAGGGTGATCATGCCGCTGATGGCGAGCGCCCCAGCAGCGATTGCTATCAATAAAATGCCCCACACCGGCAACACTGTGCGCGACGCGAGCGGATAACCGGCCGCGCCAAAACCGATGGCAAATGCCGCAACCGCCGGAAGATTGAAAAAGGCCGAGGGCGTCCGTGACCCGCTTCGGCGTACACGTTGGACGCCATTGAGCATTGCGAACACAGCCAGCAACAAGCCGCCAATGAGTGCAGCGAGAAATACAACTGGAAGAATCGTCACAGGCTGGGTAAATGGTTTGCGATTGAATCAGAATCCTGTCGCTCTCAGGACCCCAGATATTTCCTGAACCAGGCTATCGTCGCCGGCCACGCCGCACGAGCAGCCGCCAGATTGGCTCCATTCATTCCGGTTTGTTGCCGCAGGAATCCATGACCGGCACCTGGATAAATATTGTAGCTAAAGGTGCGGCCAAGAGCGTGAAGTGCGGTATCAGCTGGTGGAATAGTGGGGTCGACGCGCGCGTCGTTTCCCGCGTACAATCCTAGAACAGGGGCGCGGACCGACGGTAAATCTGCCGCGCTGGGAGAGACCCCGTAGTAGACAACGGATGCCCCAAGACCCGGAGCATGCGCCGCGTGCGCAAAGGAAACACCACCGCCCCAACAGAAACCGACAATTCCGTACTTTTGCTGGGCAGCTGGGAGGGACATTCCGTACTGACCGACGGCATCAAGCTGTTTTTGAACCCAGGCAGGATCGAGGGTCCTAATCGCGGCAGTGGCCAGCGGCGCCAGGACGCTGTCGGGGCCATCGGGAAGGTTCTTCATCGTCAGAAGGTCGGGCGCGATGGCAATGAAACCATCGGCGGCGAGCTGGTCAGCAACACCGCGGACCCAGGACGAAAGGCCGAAGATCTCGTGAACGACCACCACCACTGGTGCCTTGGTGCTGCGCTCGGGATAAACCACCCAGACGCGGACACTATCTCCACCACCTGTGTGCACGATGGCATACTCACCGTGGCGGGGCGAGCCGCCCAATCGAGCGAGTGCACCGGAGGCGTCAGCAGGGAGTCGCGGATCATTCGGCGCGGCGACAACTGTGGATATTGCAGCCGGTGCCGCATGATCGGTATGCGAGTCGGTGGTCGGGACCATTTTGCTGGTCGTGCACGCTGCAGCGCCAGCGATCGAAAGGACTAGTCCGAGTCTCATTGCCTCAACTTGATTGCGCATATCACCGAGTCTCCTGTTTGGCTGGTTGCCGAGATTCCGAAGCACTGTCGAACTGTCCGCCAAAGAATTCTCCAACGCGGTATTCCGCATAATAAAACGGGCGGCATGGCCACGAACCAGCTATAAAGCCGGCGTGACCACCCTTTTGCGCAAACTCGAGGTGAAGGTTCGGGTTCCGGCGCGCCACGTCCCGAACTTCGTCGAGAACTTCGGGTGGAAGCATGGGGTCGTCAACTGCACTTAATAGTAGCGTGTTGATCCTAATGCGCTCCAGCCATGGGAGCGAGCTCGACTTCCGGTAGTAGTCCTGCGCGTCGAGAAATCCGTGCAATGGGCCCGTGATGAGGTTGTCGAAATCCTCGAGCGTTCGTAGTCGTGAGATCCTGTCCGCAGAGGCGAGATCGGGAAACCGCTCGGCCTTTTCCTGTGCTTTTCGCCGAAGCGAACTAAGGAAGAACTTCTGATAGAATCGCGAGAATCCCCGGTCGATTCGCCTCGAGGACCGGGAAAGATCAAAGGGGACCGAAACCGCGGCAGCGGCCTTCAATTGAGGGGGAAGATCTGTGCCTCGTTCGCCAAGCAATTTCAGAAGGACATTGCCGCCAAGCGAAACGCCGGCGATGGCGAGCGGTGAAGTCGGATGCTCTCGCGAAATCCGGTCCAGAACAAACGCAGCGTCCGTCGTTTCGCCGGAATGATAAAAACGGCGAGTGAGATTAGGTTCCGAGCCGCACGACCGGAAAATGAGGAGATCGGCGCCCCAACCGCGCCTGGCCGCTTCGTTGAGCAGCCCTTGCGCGTAATGCGAGCGAATCGTCCCCTCGAGGCCATGAAGCAACAAGACGCGAGGTGCGCCTCGAGCCGCCTGCAAACGATACACTTCGATGAAATCCCGGTCCGGCGTGTCCCAACGCTCGAGGACAGTCGGGGCGGCAGCCTGTCGTCGGAATAGCTTCCCCCAAAGGGTCTGGAGATGCCCACCGGGAATCCACCACGCGGGCGAATAGATTATTTCACGCGCCATTAGGTAGCTTGGGGCCGTTGAAGCTCAATATTTCGGGGTGAGAGTTTGGAAGTACAGATCTTTGGAATCAAAAAGAGCGCCGATACCCGCAAGGCTCTTCGCTTCTTCTCGGAGCGAAGGATCAAAACCCACTTCGTCGACCTCCTGGAACGTCCGGCATCGCTCGGTGAGCTTCGTCGATTCGCGCAGAAATTCGGCGTGACTGCGCTTCTTGATCGAAACTCGAAGCGTTATGACGAGCTCGGCCTCCGCTACGCGCAACTTTCGGACGAGCGTTGGCTCGAGAAACTCTCCGAGGAGCCTTTGTTACTCCGTCTTCCACTTGTCCGAAATGCGAACCAGGTCGTAATTGGGGCGGACGAAGGCACGTGGAAAAGCTGGCTGGGACGATAGCGGGGCCGTCGCTTGTGGGTACGCGGCCGGGCAGGCGATATTGAACCTTCGCCCTGCGCCTCCCTCAGCGACCAGCTCAAGCCAATTCCGCGTACAGTGACCTATCGCGTTCTCGTTACCGATGAGATCGACGCCGAAGGTGTCGTGCTCTTATCGGCCGACCCGCGGATCGTCGTGGATGAAGCGCCGACGCTGCCGAAAGACGAACTGCTTGCCCGCATCGCCGACTACGACGCGATCGTAGGTCGTAGCGCAACGCGAATCTCCGCCGAGTTGCTGCAGAAGGCGCGCAAGCTGAAAGTCGTTGGTCGCGCCGGCGTCGGCGTCGACAACATTGCGCTCGACACGGCGACAGCCCTGGGCATCGCTGTCATCAACGCCCCTGCCGGAAATACAATCGCCGTAGTCGAGCTCTTTTTCGGAACGGTCATTTCCCTGTTACGGTACATTCCGCGAGCAGATAGCTCGATGCATGCCGGTAAATGGGAGCGATCGGCGTTGCTCGGCTCGGAACTGAAGGGTAGAACGCTCGGCATCGTCGGCCTGGGGCGTATCGGAGGGGAGGTAGCGACCCGTGCCCGCGCGTTCGGAATGAGCGTGGTCGCCTATGATCCCTACATCCCCAAATCGCGTTTCGAGGCTCTACGCGTTCAGGAGATCGACACGCTCGACGCGCTGATCGAGCCATCGGAA
>Ga0193735_1000427_pt1 | contig 13346 bp, 12 predicted proteins | sample U1m2metaG_FD_145080 | JGI IMG/M metagenome (GOLD analysis project Ga0193735, IMG submission 145080) | Soil microbial communities from a riparian zone of the East river system, Colorado, United States - U1m2 | ecosystem: Environmental > Terrestrial > Soil > Riparian zone | place: USA: East River... | reverse complement strand
CACATAATTTTTGCGAAACACCCAGAAATCAAAGTTTGGAACGCGCGTACTCGAAATGTTCCGCTCGATGAGATGGACAGCCTTTTACTCTCAGGCGGCTCCGATATTTCCCCGGAATTCCTGCGCCAGGACGTTCCCGATCCTTCTGTGTTGGATAAACAGATCGACCCAGAGCGAGACCGCTGGGAGTTTCAGGCTGTCCAGAATGCGCTCTCGCGCGGGTTGCCGATTCTGGCAATTTGCAAAGGTCTTCAGGTCTTCAACGTCGCACTCGGCGGCACGCTCAAGCTCGACATCAAAGGACACAATCTGCCCGAGCAAAAACAACGGGATGTTCAGCCGTTGCGCAGTGTGCGTGGCGCATTTCATCGTTTTCCCAAAGTGAACAGCGCGCATCACCAGGCGATCGATCAATTGGGGGACGATTTGGAAGTGGAAGCCTGGGCTGCGCATGATGGCATTATTGAGCAGGTTCGCCTGCGCAAATATCCGTTCGGACTCGCTGTCCAATATCATCCGGAGCGCAGCCGACTTTACGATTCGCTCTTTGACGATTTCTTCGCGCGATTGGAATCTCCGAAGCCTTGAATCGCGTCATTCCTGCGGGGCTATTAAAAAGTTATAACGGTAATAACAATCACAACGACGCCGTCTTCCGATTTGTAACGCTTGTAACTTTGTAACTCTTTTAATCTGCGGTGTCTTTCACCACCACTTCCAGGCTGATTTCCTGAAACGCCAACTGATCATGGATGTGACCGAGCAATTCGAGCGCTCGCGTGTCGGGCATATGCGCGCAACGTAATTCGATTCGCGTTGGTTTGCCGGCAAGTTCCGGATGCGCTTCCGCCATTTCGCCGTCGAGCAAGAACGAAACGTACGCGTTGAACCGCTCCTGTAACGAAAGGAGTTGCTCATCCGAGCTGTCCCACTCGTTAGGCTCATTCATTACAAGAACGGCCTCCCCCGTTTTCGGGTCGTGGGCGATTACATCGATCACGCCTGTTCGATTTTTGCTATTTGAAATTTCAGGTTCGATGTCCATGAGTTGATTCGATGCCTGCTCGCGAATCCCTTCGGCGTTGGACGTTCGATCTTCGACGTTCCATGTTCAAACTCGAATGACCAATGATTTGAGCGCCGAAGAGGTTCGCGCGCTGCTAAAGCTCGAGCCCCACGCCACGTGCGGTTTCGTGCGCGTCACATTTATCAGTAACCAACGAATTGCACCCGGCGGGCTCCCAGCACCATTTCTTGATGGCCGGCCAGCGGGCTCGGCACTGTATTTCATGGTCACCCCAGATGCGCCGGTACGCCTGCATCGCATTCGCAACGATCAGCTTTATCACCGTTATCTGGGTGATCCGATTGAAGTTCTTATGCTGCACAAAAACGGTACAAGCGAGCGCACCATAGTTGGTCCAGATCTCCGCGCCGGCCAATGCGTGCAGGTTTTGATCCCGGGTAATACGTTCCACACTGCACGCGTCATCGGACAACGGCGCTGGTTCCTCGGCGCGAGCACAGAATGGCCCGGCGTAGAGAAAGTCGACGTCGAAATCGGCGATGTCGAAGCGCTGGCCGCGAAATATCCGGACGTGGCCGACGATCTACGCACATTCCAGCGATGTAGTGGCGATTGACCTCAATCGCCTGTGGGCGAACTTTCACGTCGCCGTGGCAAAAAGAAAAGGAGCAGATCAATTGACGTTGCTCGGGAAGAGCGATGCGAAGTTACCATCCTCGCCAGCCGAGGCACGCCTCGAGAGTTTTCCGAATCCGGCTCCTGAACGAAATTACCGTATTCATTTCGAAACGGACGATTTCACTTCCGTTTGCCCGGTCACAGGCCAACCGGATTTTGCACGGATCGATATCGATTACGTGCCGGATCGACTCTGCGTTGAGACCAAGTCACTGAAATTCTATCTGTCCTCATATCGCAATGAGCGCGCGTTCAACGAAGCCGTCACGAACCGTATACTCGACGATTTCGTCAAAGCATGCGCGCCACGCGAGGCAATCGTCACCGCACAATTCTCCGCACGCGGCGGAATCGCCCTTACAGTCCGCGCCGAGTACCCGGCCGAACGTATTTGAAAGAACTCGCACAACGGTCACAACGGTTGCAACACAGTTTCATTTGAGAATTCTTAGTATCCTTCGTGGACTTTGTGTGAAGTCTTAAGCCAGGTAGGAAATGAAACGCGCAGTTGTTCTCCTAAGTGGCGGAATTGATTCAACCACGACGCTGGCGATCGCAATCGCAGAGGGCTACGAAGCTTGCGCGCTCTCGTTCGATTACGGCCAGCGTCACCAGATCGAAACGGAAGCCGCTCGACGCGTGGCCAAATCGTTAGGCGTAAAAGAGCATCGCATCGCAAAGATCAATCCAAGCGTCTTCGGCGGCTCGGCGCTCACTGACGATATCGAGGTGCCGAAACAGCGCTCGGAAACAGAAATCGCGCATGGCATTCCGATCACATACGTCCCTGCACGTAACACAATATTCCTCGTGTACGCGCTTGCCTGGGCAGAAGTCATTCCAGCGAACGACATTTTTATTGGCATAAATGCAATTGACTACAGCGGCTATCCCGACTGCCGACCTGAATTCATCGAAGCATTTGAGAATCTGGCCAACCTCGGAACAAAAGCCGGCATGGAAGGCAGGCGCTTTCAAATTCACACGCCGCTGATTAAATTTTCGAAAGCCGAAATCATTTGCAAAGCGATCGAGCTCGGAGTCGATCTCTCGCTAACACATAGCTGCTATGATCCGACACCCGAGGGTGTCGCCTGCGGCGAATGCGATTCCTGTCTCCTGCGTCTCAAAGGCTTCCGTGAAGCAGGAATAAAAGATCCAATTCGCTACGCGAAAAAATGAAACGCTTCTTCCGAATTTTCGAACTGACGAAAAATGAACAGCGCGTCGTGCTCATCGTGATACTCATTCTGATCACGATCGCATTCGTCGCCTACCAGCGCCGCATTCATCCGCGATTTCAGCAAACAACAGCGACGGTGCCCAAACCTTCTCCAAATGCACAAGAAACCGATGACAATCACTAGTTCTAATTTTTTGCGTGCGAGCTTCTATCCAAATGAGGACTGACGGGATTCCGGTTCTGCCGTCGCGGATCAGATTTGTAGCGATGCTAATTTCATCGGTGGTCGTCAAACCCGGTGAAAACGCACGCTTCGATTTCAAGTACAAGACGTTTTATTACGAGATTCGCGCCGGAAAAGTCGTCTCTGTCACCGTTCGCCAGGGCAGAAGCTGGCTCAAGCTCCGTTGACGAAAAGGGGCAGTCCCTCAGTTTTAAGGTCTCAACGATCATGCGACGGATCTGGGTTTGGGGGGGAGCGTTGAAATTCAGTCCTCGGTTACGCCCGGAACCCGTCCGTAGCCGACAAAAACCGGACTGATCTTTGCGTCACCACTTTTGGGTGGCGGCGGCATTTTGAAATCGAAAACGCTGACGCCCCAGCGTTGTTTGCCGTCGTATGTGCGACCGTCGCTCGATCCGACCATGACGCGCTTGTTGGTTCGTTTTTCGCGGCCCAGATAAATCATCGTGTGAGTGATTGGCGGGTCGCGATCGATGTTGTAGGTGCCGCGCCAGAAAAGAAGGTCGCCGGGCTTTAGATCATCCAGCTCGAACGAATCTTCCTTGCGGCTGACGACTGCATTGAAATCTCCAGCCTTGCGCACCCAGACATATTGCTGGCTGGAATCGCGCGGTACATCGGAAAAGCCATTTTGCTTTAGGACGTAATAGATGAAACCGGAACAATCCATTCCGCCGTTCGCGGGATCGGCAGAACCATAGGTGTAGCCCAGATTTTGTTTTGTTAGCGCGAGGCCGCTGTCGATGATCTGGCGCACTTTCGCCGGATAATTGTCGTAGTCCCCTATTTGATCAGGCGAAAGACTCACATTAGGCCAGCCTTTTTTTCCTCGACCAGCTTCGGGTGATTCCGCGGGACTCGCGGACGGAGTCTCGGTTGCCGAGGGCGAAACGCCCGGTGTTGGAGTTGGAGACGCTTTCTTTCGTTTTGACTTGCTCTTGGGCGTGGCGGTTGGCGATGGACTCGGAGAAGCTTTCTTTCGTTTCGGCGAAGTCTCCGGCGACGGAGTTGGTGTCGGTTTCTTCTTTCGGTGTTTGCGAGTCGGTGTGGGTGATGGCTCGAAAACTTTTTTGATTTTCGTGCCTAACGATTCTTCGGCTGAAACTGCGAGATCAATTGACCCGAAGAGAATTGCAAAAATTAAAAGCCATTTCATGATCAAGAGGTGCCCTTGACGCTGTAGTGTCCGCTGTCCTCAGCGGAGAATCGAGCGTGCGCTCTGAGTCGGATGCGCTGAGACAGCGCACGCTACAGTTCGCGATTTGCATCGGCAGGCAGGATGCCTGTGCTACGGCTGAGCCAGCTCCTGAAGAATCGCTTTGTTCAAACGAATGCCGCCTTCGAAATTTTCGAGAGGAAAATTTTCGTTTGGGGAATGAGCGCGGCAATCGGGTAGAGCAAGTCCCATCAGTAGCGTCTCGATACCGAGAATTTCCCGGAATTCCGAGACAATCGGGATGCTCCCGCCTTCGCGGATCAGCGCGGCGTCGCGGTTGAAAGCCTTACGCAACGCGCGTTGTGCCGCTTCGCCCATCGCGGAGTGCGGATCTGTGAGATACCACGGGCCACTGTGGCCCATGCTAACGTCCATCGTGACGCCTTTGGGCAGATTCTTCTCCAGATGCGTTTTCGCCAGTTCGAGAATTTCTTCGCCTCTTTGTTCGGGAACGAGGCGGAACGTCAATTTCGCAAACGCGTGACTCGGGATCACCGTTTTCGTCCCTTGCCCCTGATAGCCGCCGCCGATTCCATTAATCTCGGCAGTCGGTCGGGCCCAGATCCGCTCCATCGAATTGAACCCCACTTCGCCGAAAAGCTCCGGCGCACCTGTTTCCTCGAGAATCAATTTGTCGCCATCGACCGGAAGCTTGCGCCACGCTTGGCGCTCCCAATCTTCCAACGGTTTCACGCGATCGTAAAATCCCGCGATGGCCACACGACCCTCGCGATCGTGAAGCGTGGCCAACAATTGTGCGAGTGCGGTAATCGGATTCGCAACAGCGCCTCCAAACACGCCGGAGTGCAAATCCATCTTCGGACCAGTCACTTTGACCTCGAGCGCGGTCACTCCGCGCAGACCATAACTCAAGGTCGGCACACCGCGCGCGACCATTCCGGTATCAGAAACAACTGCTACGTCACACTTCAAGGCGTCTCGATTTTGTTTTAGAAAACTGCCGAGATTGACACTGCCGATTTCCTCCTCCCCTTCGATGACAAGATGCAAATTTACTGGCAGATCGTGATGTTCCTCGATCGTTTCCTGAATTCCGAGAATGTGCGAAAGGATTTGTCCCTTGTTGTCCGTTGCGCCGCGCGCGAAAACGTAGCCGTCCTTCAAAACAGGCTCGAACGGCGGCGAATCCCACAGCTCCAAAGGATCGGGCGGTTGCACGTCATAATGTCCGTACATCAAAACTGTGCGGCGTCCGGGCTGATGTTTGTTGCGCGCCCAAACGATCGGATGGCGACGCGTTGGGACGAGCTCCGTCTCCAAGCCGATGCACGTGAGTTTTTCCACCAGCCACCGTGCGCATTCTTCCAGCTTCTGCTTATGCTTGTCGTCGGTCGAGACACTCGGAAACCGCAGGAACGAATAATACTCCTCGAGATAATTGTCGCGCATGCGGCAAGCTAATCGGTTTTTGCCGTTTGCCTACGCTTTCCGGCGAAATCCCGAACGCGCAAAATAGAGAACCGACGACAGCACCAGTACAATTCCAGTCACGAGGAATTCACGAACAGTCGCATGCGAAAGAATCCAGACGATCGCGAGGATCGCCAGCGCAGGCACAACGTTCATTCCAGGGAAATTGAAGGGCTCACCATCTGAGCGCACATCTCGTTGCACCAAAAACCAGCAGGCGGCGCAGCAAAGCAGATACATCAACAATACCGCGACGTTCGAAAGGACCGCCAGTTTTTCAAACGTGCCGCTGATCGACAGTGCAAAGGCCAGCGTCGCGTAAGTAATGATCGCGACGTCCGGTGATCGATAGCGCGGATGAACGTGCGCGAAAAATTGTGGCAACGCGCCATCGCGGCCGAAAGCGAAGATCATACGGGGTGAACTCAGGATATCGCTCGTCACAAATCCAAATGCAGAGATGCTCGCTCCGGCCAGAAGAATCATGCGACCCAGGTTGCCGAGAAATTTCGCTGCCGATTCGGCTAGTGGCGCGTTGGGATATTTCGCCAGATCGCTACCGAGTGTTCCCTGCGCTACGAGCTGGATCATGAGGTAGATGATCGTCGTGACGACGAGCGCGAGATAAGCCGACCTTGGAACGGTCCGGGCCGGATTCTTCACTTCGCCGCTCGGAATTAACGCCACTTCGATCCCGACGAAGGCGAAAATCAGCAGGATAACGGCATCGCCTAATGACTTGCTGCTGGGCCAACCGCTCCAGGCAAGATTCGGTGAGTGAATGAAAAAAATTCCAAAGCAAATGAACAGCAAGAGAGGCAGAAGCTTCGCAACGGTGATCACGGTCACCGCACCCGCGCCTTGGCGCACGCCGCGTATGTTGATGAGCACGAGCAAGCCGTAAACTGCGAGCATGACGATAATCCGCATCAGCGGACTGCCGAGAAATGGGACGACCAGCGCTACTGAGTTTGCCAACACATTCACAACGCCGGCAACCGCGCCAAGTGCAGTTAGAAAGTAAAGCATACCAGCCAGGAAGCCGACGTAACGACCAAACGCGACTTCCACATACGCGTATAGGCCACCAGTCAATGACACGCGGCTACCGGCGATCGCGAAACATGTGACGAACAAGACCATGGCAGTCGCACAGCAGACAAATGCGAGCGGCGCCGCGGATCCCAGTCCCTTCGCAACCGTGGCCGGGATCACAAAAATTCCAGCACCAATTGTCGAGCTGACAATATTCGCGGTGAGTGCTGGGATCCCAATGCCGCGAACCAACTGATGATCGATTTGCTCTTCCTGCTGTATCCAAGCTGGCGATTTATCTGCCATTGGCGCATCGTGGGTCATTCAGTTGTCCAAAGCAAGAGGAGGACTTAAGCTGCACGTGCCAAGGACGGTGCTCTTCAAATGGGTGGGAAATGCAGCTTGGGCGTGCTGACGGATGACTTAATCACTACCTGTCCACAATATCCTGTGGTCGGGCAGCCTCAGAACCCCTTCAAATTGTGTGATTTTCCGCTTGTAAGCCTAATAAGCCTGCTGTATTGAGGCTCCGAAGGTCCGGGGTTTGGCCCAAAATGCATTTACAATCGCTCGAGCTACTCGGCTTCAAATCGTTTGTCGACAAAACGATTTTTAACTTTCACGACGGCACTACGGCTATCGTCGGGCCAAACGGCTGCGGAAAATCCAATGTCCTTGACGCCGTTCGCTGGGCCCTCGGCGAGCAATCCGCGAAATCGCTCCGGGGCGACGAGATGGCGGATGTCATCTTCAACGGTGCCGAGACGCGCAAGCCGGTTGGTGTAGCAGAGGTCTCACTCACCTTCACTGATTGTGCTGAGGAACTTGGAATCGACTGGCACGACGTCCGCGTAACGCGCCGCGTGTATCGGGACGGCAACTCCGAATACCTCCTCAACAAAACGCCCTGCCGCCTTCGCGATGTTCAAAGTCTTTTCGCGGACACTGGAATCGCACGAGCCGCTTACTCAATGATGGAGCAGGGTAAGATCGACTTGATCCTGAGTTCGCGTCCGGAAGATCGGCGCACAGTTTTTGAGGAAGCGGCCGGAATCACAAAATACAAGGCGCAAAAGCGCGAAGCACTCCGCAAGCTGGAGGCCACTGAGGCAAACCTCCTGCGTATTGGCGACATCATCAAAGAGGTAAAGCGTCAAATCGGCTCGTTGCAGCGACAAGCAGGGAAAGCGCGCCGCTATCAGGCACTGCATGCTGACGTGCGCGTGCTCGAAACACATCACGCGCGCAAACAGTTGGATTCGCTGGAAGACGAATTGGCCACTTGCCGCAAGGAAATCGAGCGTCTCAGCGCAAGCGAGGGAGCTGCGCGCGCGAAGATCGATAGCAGCGAAAATGCCCTCACCGAACAACGTCGAGACTTGGACAAGCTCGACATTGACATCGCCGATTCCCGCGCGGCAGTGCAGCAACTGGAGAGCGACATCGCCGCCCACCGGAGCCGCATTGAATTCAATCGGGAGCGCGCGGAGGAGCTGTCCGAGCTTGTGGGACGGGCGCGGCGCGACATAACCGACGCCGGAAAGAAGCGCAAGCGGCACGCCGCTGAGATTGAGCAAACCAACAACTCGATCGGAGAAATCGAGAGGCACTTGAAAGAAAAAGAAGCTGAGCTGAATCAGCTCGACACTTTGGCTGCCAACATTCAGAAAAACCGGACAGAGCGCGGTACGCGCCTGCAGGAGTTGCAGCTCGCCCTGTCCAAATCCGGAAGCCGAACCGCGGCGCTCGAGGAAGAACTCTCGGGAACGCGAACGCGCCGCGAATTGACCCTCGCACAAATCAAACAGCTCGCCAGGCAGATTGAAACATTAGCCGAAGCGCGACAGAAGCTCCTTGAGCAGATCGCTGTCTCATTCAAAATGAGTCGGCGCAAAGCAATCGACGTCGACGCAACCCTACGCGAGAGAGAGAAACTTCTCAGCGACGGCGAACAGAATCTTGCGGCGCTTGAGCGCGCTCTGGCCGAGAAGCAATCGCGCCTGGAGATTCTGTGCCAGCTCAATGAAGAAGGCGAAGGACTAGCCGAAGGCTCGCGGGCGGTGATGAAAGGCATCGGTGAGTTCAGCCGCTTCCGCGAGGCCATCACGGGCTCATTAGTCGCGCAACTCGATGTGGACTCGAAATTTATTTTGGCGATCGAAGCCGCGCTGGGCCGAAATCTGCACGCCCTCGTTTTGAAAGAAGCGGACTCGGCTTGCGAAATTATCGCGCAGCTCAAGAAGCAAAAGCTCGGTCAGGCTGCCCTGGTTATTCCGCAGTCGGCCGGGCGTGCGCAGCAATCGGAGCGAAAAGCTCTGCCCACCGGTGCGCTCGCTTGGGCCACTGACAAACTGACTGCGCCGCCATCGCTCGAGGCGCTAGTCAGCCAGTTGCTCGGCAACGTTGCTATCTTTTCCGATTTGCAACACGCGCTCGAATGCAAAAAGCGCGAGCCCGCCGTGGCGGTGGCCACGGTAGCCGGTGAATTTATCTCCACAGAAGGGATCGTCTTTGGCGGCAGCAGCGAAGTGCGCGCGGCCTCTTTTTTGGAGCGCAAAGCGCACATCGCCGAGCTTACGAAGGAGCAGGCCGCACTCGGCAGGGAGCGCGATTCGCTTTTGGCTAAACGCGACAAAGAGAAAAGCGCGCTCGAAACCGCTTCGCAGCTCCGGCGCGAATCAAGCGACGCCGAACGCAAGATCGACAATTTGCGATCGGAACAAGCCGCGTTGGAGCGCCAAGTCGCTGTCGCGGACGACCGGATCGCGCAGTTAGAGCGCGAACTTCAAGCTATACGCGATCAACTCACAAAAGAGCAGACCGAGTTGACCACGTTCGAAACCGCGCAGAAACAGAGCACGCAGCGCGAAGAACAGTTGACCGAAAAAATTAATGAACTGCGATTGGCTGTCGCTACTGAGCGGCAGCGTCATGAAAATTTGATTGCGCAACGCGAACCGATGAGTGCTCGCGACGCCGAACTGGTCGAGCTGATCTCAGTGCGAGAAGCCGATATTGGGATGTACGAACAGAAATTGGCCGCGCAGGCTGAGGAATCGCGTGAGTCGGAAGCGGCAATCCATGATCAAACGAGGCGTCGCGAGGAAGTGCAGGCGAATGCCGCGAACATCGCCGAGCAACGCAGTTCACGACTGGCCGTGATTTCCGATCGAGAAACCGAATTGCGACGTCTGCGCGATTCATTGGGCGAATTGCAGGATCGGCGGGGTAAGCGGCAGGTGCGCGAGTCGCAACTGCAAATGAAAATCGACAATCTGGCGGAGCACATTTCCAGGAGCTACCAGGTCGATCTTCGCCAGTTTGCGCCCGATCAAGCGGCGTTCGAGAAAACTCTGAGTGCCCAGGTAAAGCGAAGTGAGAAACTGGAGGGCGGCGGAGCTCCTGCGCCGTCAGGCTCGCCGGAGCTCGCCCTTCCAGATGTCCAAAAGCTCATCGAAGAACTCAAGCGCCAGCTGGATAACATGGGCCCGGTGAACCTTGATGCTGTTCATGAGTACGACGAACTCGAAGAGCGGTACAAATTTCTCGAAGGACAAAATAATGATCTTACAAATTCGCGCCGTGAGTTGCTCGACGTGATTGCGCAGATTAACTCGACGACCAGAAAATTGTTTAATGACACCTTTGCGCAGGTGCAAACCAACTTCCGCGAAATGTTCGCGCAACTCTTCGGTGGCGGGCGTGCAGATCTGTCATTGCTGGATGAGAACGACCCGCTCAACTGCGGAATCGAGATCACTGCCAGGCCTCCTGGCAAACAGCTGCAAAGCATCTCGCTCCTGAGTGGAGGCGAACGCTCCATGGTCGCTGTCGCGTTATTGTTCGCGATTTACATGGTGCGACCGAGCCCGTTCTGCATTCTCGACGAAGTGGACGCGGCAATGGATGAAGGCAATATCAATCGCTTTATCCACGTGCTCGACCGCTTCGTGGAGCAAAGCCAGTTCATTATCATCACACACAACAAACGCACCATTGCGAAAGCCGATGTTCTTTACGGTGTGACAATGGAAGAACGCGGTGTGAGCAAGCTCGTTGGAATGAAGCTGACGGCGCCCGGGCACGTTTCAACTGAAGTAACTTCTAACGGAGGCGAACAGCACCCGACACAACGGCGCCTCGCCCTGGCGATGCGATAGTTTTCTGGTGACCACAGTCTGCCAGCCTGCGCTCACCAGAGGAAAGAAAGTGCCGAAAAAGTTTTTGCGCGCGATCATCGATCTCGCGTAAAATTGCGAGATGCTTCAGACGGCGCAGCGGACCGCAAAATCAAAAGCGAAAAAGGCCACGCCGCCGCACGATCGCTTCCTTGAGGCCTTCCGCTGGATGCTGCTGGCGCGCACTCTTGAGGAAAAGCTCGTTAGTCTGTATCGGGGTGGCCTGATCACGGGCGGAGTCTATATCGGCAAAGGCCAGGAGGCCGTCAGCGTCGCATGCGGTTTATTGTTGCAAAAAGGCGACATCTTCGCGCCATTGATTCGCGACCAGGCGGGGCGATCTGCATTCGGCGAACCGCTGATTGATGTGACGCGCACGTACCTGGGCTCGCGCCTGGGGCCGATGCGTGGCCGTGATGGCAACATTCATCGAGGTCATCCGCGCAACAACGAACTCGCAATGATCAGCCATCTTGGCGCGATGGTTTCGGTCACTGTCGGCGCGTTGATGGCGAAGCGATTTAAAGGCGAGAAGAACTTTGTCGGCCTCGCTTGTATCGGGGAAGGCGGGATGCAGACCGGCGCGTTCCACGAAGGAATGAACATAGCCGCAGTGGAGCAAGCACCGCTCGTGGTCGTCGCCACAAACAATCATTATGCTTACTCAACCCCTAACGACCGCGAGTTCGCGTGTGATGATTTGGTTGATCGCGCGATCGGTTACGGATTTGAGGGCTACAGCCTCGATGGAACAGACCTCAGCGCGTGCCTCGAGGTGATTGGCGGCACGGTGAAACGCGCGCGCACAGGACGTCCGCCGCAGTTAGTCGTTGCGTCTGTGCTGCGCCTGTCCGGCCATGGCGAGCATGACGACGCCAGTTACGTGCCTGATGAGGTGAAGCGTCAGCCGTTTGCACGTGATTGCCTGAAGGTGGCCGAGCAAACGATTGTGGATCTCAGGTTGGTGGACCCGAAGATGCTGACCGAATGGCGCAAAGAGGCAGCTGCGCAGGTGGACGAGGCAATTGCCGCTGCGCAACAAGAGGCCGCACCCGAAGGCGATAAAGAAGATTGGTGCGCGTTATCGACGCGCGACCTCGTCGATCACGCGGAATGAAATGAATGACGAAGCACAAATTCCGAAGCACAAATGCCGAAATAAGTCGGCCGTTCCATGGAGCATTTTCGTTATTCGTCATTTGGGTTTCATTCGTCATTTCGTCATTCGTCATTCGTCATTCGCCTCATGAGCATCACTTATCTCGAAGCGATTCGCGAGGCGCAGGCAAAATTGCTGCGTGATGATGAACGCGTTTTCATCTACGGGCAGGACGTCGGCGGAACGTTCGGCGGGGCCTTTAAAGCGACGAAGGGTCTGGCAAAGGAATTTCCGGGACGCGTATTGAACACGCCGATCAGCGAAGACGCGATGGTCGGCACCGCTATTGGCGCTGCCATGCAGGGGATGCGGCCAATTGTCGAAATGCAGTTCGCCGATTTCTCGAGCATTGCGCTCAATCAAATTCTAAACAATGCGGGCACACATTACTGGCGGACCAATGTGCCCATCCCAATAACGGTGCGTCTGCCTTCCGGCGGGACAAAAGGCAGCGGGCCGTTCCACAGCCAATCGATGGAATCAATTTACGCGCATTATCCGGGGCTGATCGTAATGACGCCCGCGACGGTGGAAGACGCCTACACCATGTTGATAGAAGCCGTGACGATCGATGATCCCGTTATCTACTGCGAACACAAATATCTCTATTACCATCTCAAGGCCGAGAAGCTGCCGGAAAAAGGTTTGCCGACTGGTCGCGCACGGATTGCGCGAGAGGGACGCGACCTCACCATCGTGAGCTACAGTGCAATGCTGCAGGAATCGCTCGCAGCAGCGGAGGAACTCGCACGTGAAGGTTTCGAAGTTGAAGTGGTCGATCTGCGCACGGTTAAACCGCTCGATACTGACACCGTGCTGGCATCCGTCGCACGCACCGGGCGTTTGCTGTGTGTTGGTGAGTCATTTCCGTGGGGCGGTGCAACCGCAGAAGTGATGGCACGTGTCACAAGCCAGGGCTTTCATCTGCTCGACGCAGCGCCGCAACGTCTCAACGCGAAGGATACTCCGATTCCGTATCATCCAAATCTTTGGAGCGCGCATCGGCCGAACGCACAAAACATCGCAACCAAAGCTCGCGCACTGCTGCGAGAATAGAATCTATGCCGCAAGTTCCAATCATCATGCCGCAGCTGGGGGAATCGATCGCTGAAGCCACGATTGTCGATATCAAGGTAAAGCCGGGCGACGAAGTAGTGGATGATCAGGAAATCATGGACGTCGAGACAAACAAGAC
>Ga0193735_1000423_pt1 | contig 13385 bp, 15 predicted proteins | sample U1m2metaG_FD_145080 | JGI IMG/M metagenome (GOLD analysis project Ga0193735, IMG submission 145080) | Soil microbial communities from a riparian zone of the East river system, Colorado, United States - U1m2 | ecosystem: Environmental > Terrestrial > Soil > Riparian zone | place: USA: East River... | reverse complement strand
ATGACCAAAACACCATTCCGATGATCGAGCGTGAGATACTCTCGGGGGACGTCGATATCACCGACTTGCGAAGGCGAAGTTAGCAAAGACGTATCGCGGAGATGAATCTACAATTAGCAGGAAAAAGCGCATTGGTCACGGGCTCGACGGCGGGGATCGGTTTTGCGATTGCTCGCACCCTGGCCCGGGAAGGAGCGTCCGTTGTTATTACTGGTCGTACTCAGAATCGAGTCAATGGCGCCGTCAAAACGATTCAACAGGAAATCGGCGACGCAAAAGTCAGCGGCATAGCTGCCGATCTCGCAACGGCGCGGGGCATCGCGAAATGCATCGAGGCTTTGCCGTCCGTAGACATTCTTGTCAATAATCTTGGCGTCTACGAGCCGAAGCCGTTCGAGAAAATCACCGACGACGACTGGCACACCATCATCGAGACAAATTTTATGAGCGGGGTGCGCCTATGCCGGCATTATCTGCCGGGTATGAAGGCAGCAAATTGGGGTCGCATCGTTTTCATTTCCAGCGAGTCCGCTGTGAACATTCCTGTCGAGATGATTCATTACGGTGTAACCAAAACCATGCAGGTAGCGCTGGCCCGCGGCCTGGCAGAAACGACATCGGGCACCGGTGTTACAGTGAATTCAATTCTCGCCGGCCCGACACGGTCGGAAGGCGTGGAGCAATTCATCGCCGATGTTGCAAGAACGAAGGGGATCGCGCCTGACGAAATAGAAAAGGATTTCTTTAGGACAGTAAGACCAAGCTCGCTCCTGCAACGCTTTGCCACAATCGAGGAAGTAGCCGCGTTGGTTGCGTTTGTGGCAAGCCCTCTTTCATCTGCTACCAATGGCGCCGCTCTGCGCGTCGAAGGCGGCCTGCTTCGCTCGATCCTCTAAGTCACTGAAGAAACCGAAAACCCATCCCCTCATCTCTCTAAATCGAAGCAGCCTGAGGGCAGGCTGTCTCCAACGCGAAGCCGTGCGGATGGAGCCGGGCCGCCCTCGGCCCGCAAGTAACCGGATGAAGCTATTTATGAGATGACATCTGGGACAATTTGGCCGCAGGACCGATTCCAGCTTCTCTTTCGTTATATTTCCGGGGAGACATTCCTTCATGATCCGTCAACAAAATTTCGTTCAACCGGCGCAATTGAATTTCAAAGACGACGGCATTTTCCCAAATAGTCCCCTTCCCTTGCTGTTCTATCATGAGGCAATTACAACGGATGCCAAAGATCCGGCGTCCATTTTTGAAGAACGTTTTGCTGAGAACGACTGGACCAACTCGTGGCGAGCCGGAGTTTATTCCTTTCCTCATTATCACAGCACGTCGCATGAAGTGCTGGGCGTTTATTCGGGTGCTGCCACTCTGCGACTAGGTGGCGATCACGGCAAGAATGTCGAGGTGCACGCTGGCGACGTGATAGTCATCCCAGCCGGAGTTGCGCACCAGAACATCGGCGCCAGTGACAATTTTGGCGTTGTGGGCGCGTATCCCGACGGACGCAGCTGGGATTTGCTTCGAGGATTACCGGGCGAACGACCGAAGGCCGATCGTAACATCGCGGCTTTGCCAATGCCGGATAAGGATCCGATTTACGGAGCCAACGGTCCTTTGCAATCGATTTGGAAATCCGTCGCTGCAAAATCGAAATAAACTCGGGAGGACGGTGGACAAATTGTAGGGCAAGCGCATCGCTTGCAGGGCGCTGATGTGAATTGGAAAGCGCCCCATCTAGCAGGTATGGCGCCTCCCCTATCGTTATTGTTCCTCGTTGAACTCGAATCGGTATGGCTAATCTCTCCAGTCCTTGACGAGGCCTGCGCGCACCGGGTTGTCCTGAATGTAAAGCCATTTCTCATGGAGCGATTCATCGGAGCGTAACAAACGATCAAAACAACCGGCTTGCCATTGCCAAGACGCATTGAGTTCTTTCCGCATCCATCGCTTCAGCGCAGCAGAGAAATTACCGAGTTGAGCGTCGCGTTCGCTCGGCGCAACCACCGCAGGTCGGGCATCAGGATCCCCGCAAGAACGCGCCATTCCCGAAGTTTTACAGCGGCGTTCTTGAATGCGTTGAAAGCTGCATCGTTTGCCAGCACCGGTTTGCGGTCTTTAACGCAGATTGTGACGAAATAAATCACGGATTGCTCCCAACGCAGCCGAACGGGAATCCGTGGCGGTGCCCACCATTGTGGAAGTTTGGCAGGCGATGCGCCCGCCCTACAACGCTTTTCTGAGGTTAAAGAAACTTACAAATTGTAGGGCAACCGCATCACTTGCCATTCCAGTCTCGCGCTTGAGCTAAGGCCGCATAGGTTTAAGACATGAGCTCAACGCAACAAATTTCTGTCACTGCGAAGTTTCGTGCGATGCACGAGTCCGGATGTTTTGCGCTTCCTAATCCGTGGGACATCGGAACGACAATCTATCTTGAACATCTCGGGTTCGAAGCGCTCGCCACCACGTCCGCAGGGTTCGCTTTTTCGCGCGGGAAACGCGACGGCGGCGTTCCACGCGATGAGATGCTCGCGCACATCCGGGAAATTGTGGAAGCAGCATCGTTGCCAGTAAACGCAGACTTCCTGGCGGGTTACGCTGACGAACCTGAAGGCGTCGCAGCGAATGTGCGACTTTGTGTTGCAACCGGAGTTGCTGGTTTATCGATCGAAGACAACACCGGCCGGGCAGACACACCGTTCTACGAGAAAAAATTGGCGGTCGAGCGTATTCGAGCGGCGCGCGCTGCGATTGATGCTTCGGGTAGTGGCGTCGTCTTAACCGGACGCTGCGAAGCGTGGCTGGTCCACGATCGCGATCCGTTCCATACGGTCCTCGACCGGCTAGCCGCTTACGCCGAAGCCGGCGCAGATTGTCTCTATGCGCCAGGTGTCAGCAAACCGGATGAGATTACGCAGATTGTGAAGACGGTTTCGCCCAAGCCTGTCAATGTCCTCGTCTCAGGATTTAATCACCAGCTTTCACTTCCCCAATTGGCCGATCTTGGTGTACGCCGCATCTCTGTCGGCTCCGGCCTTGCCCTTGCTGCATGGGGCACGTTCCTTCGTGCCGCCAAAGACATCAAAGCAAACGGCACATTCAATCTTCTGGCTAATGGCGCTGCGTCAGCCGATCTGAACGAATTGTTTCGGGAAAAAACCTGAATTGCGATCGCTTTCGATCCGCATTCACAACTTCGGGATTGGAATTTCCTGACGAACAAGCCATTGTCCTCGAATGAAAATCTTAACCATTATTGTCCGAGTCCTTCTGGGATTGATCTTCGTTTTCTTCGGGTCCAATGGATTGCTGCATTTCCTTCCGATGCCGCCTCTCCCACAAGGTGTGGCCGGTGAATATTTACACTCGTTTTTCGCCAGCGGCTACGTTTACGTCATCAGCAGCTTCCAGGTGGTCGGCGGCTTGCTTCTCTTGATTGGCCGTTTCGTTCCGCTCGGTCTGACAATTCTCGGCGCGATCATAGTAAACATTTGGGCGTTCCACCTGTTGATGGCACCCGAGCCGGCGGGGCTGGCGCCTGCAATCGTCGTTTCCATTCTCGAATTGTTTCTCGTCTGCCGATATCGCGAAGCGTTCGCGGGTATTTTGCGCCCCTGATCTGGCACCATGGCTAGCCAAAGCAACGACAAAACACCGGACGTTGTCGTGCGCGGCAGTGCGCACAGCTTCAGACAAGAGGTTGTCACTGGTAAGCATAATCTTGTCGCTGATGAACCGGTGACTGCAGGCGGCAGCGATGCCGGCCCCGACCCGTACGATTATCTGCTAACGGCGCTGGGAGTATGTACTTCCATGACGGTCGGCTTATACGCGCGCCGGAAACAAATTCCTCTCGAGAATATCACGATTTCGCTCTCGCACTCGCGCATTTATGCACAGGACTGCGAGGAATGCGAAACGAAGGAGGGAATGCTGGACAGGATTGATGTTGAAGTCGAACTGACGGGATCATTGAGCGCAGAACAGCACGCGAAGCTAATGGAGATTGCCGGCAAATGTCCGGTTCATCGCACGCTCACCTCGGAGATCAATATTCGCCTGCGGTCCGCTCAGAAATCACCTTTGGCATGATCATCGCTGTAGCCGGTATCGATGATACCGGCAGGGTGCAGTTAGGCGATCCAGATCCACCGGGGTCAACGACCCCGGCTACAGTGTTTCCGTGCCAGTGAAGCGCGTTTCAAAAAATACGCGGCGCACGGCAAATCGATCATCACACGGAAGAATTTGTTAACGCAACGCGCATGGGCGTGGCCGAATGAGTTTGTACTGTGCGTGAAGAATGCGAAGCGCGTGCAATGGTGTCATTGGTGGCGCCACTCTTCGCCTTACACCCGACGAAGTTAAGGAAATTGAATCGGATCGCTGATTGCGCCGTAAAAGCTGGCGCCTTGGGTTTTAAAGCGGTGCGGGGACGCCCCGCACTCCAAAAGCACGCCGCAAAAAATTCCTAGAGAAGACGTATTCTGTTTCGCGAAGCTTTCGGAGTGCGATGCGTCCTCGCATCGCCTTGGAACTAACCCCGCGATGTCTCACTTTCAATCCCACGCTTCCGTCAGCAGTGCCCGCGTTTCTTCGATGCCTGTGCGCCAGATCTTCATCATCTCGTCGTCGTCGCGCTGATAAAGACCGCCGTAGTTGCCGTCCTTCAGATACTCCCGCAGCGACTTTGGATCGAGACGGCGCAATTTATCCAAATCGCTCATCGGTTTCTGCTCGCGTGGCATGTCGATCCCTGTCAAACGCGTCCACGGAAAATTTTCCATCCACGATGCGTGCGATGCGACGGAATCGATCGCCTGCACCTGCGTCCAGATCTTTGGTGCGTTCCACCAGTTATGAAACTTGATCTGGACACCAGGATGATCCGCCATCCATTCGCCTACTCGTCCTTGGGCAGGCGTGTTGCCGCCATGGCCGTTGACGATCAGGATTCGTTTGAACCCTTGCTCCGCCATCGCGTCGAGAATATCACGTACGATCGACATGTACGTTTCGACACGCAGCGTGACCGTCCCCGGAAACGCGCGAAAGTATGGTGTGATCCCGTAGGCAAGCACAGGAAAGACTGGCACTCCCAACGGTTCAGCCGATTCGACGGCCAGGCGGTCCGCCAAAATGGCGTCCACACTCAGACTGAGGTACGCGTGTTGTTCGGTGCTGCCCAGCGGCAACACCGCGCGGTCGTCGCGCTTCAGATATTCTTCCACCATCATCCAATTCATTTCGCTGATTCGCATGCTGTAAGCTGATCCATCGATCTTACGAATTCACGCAGATTTCGCCGATCCGACAAGCGCGCGCCGATTGCTCGATCCGAAGTAAGGGATGGATCATGGAACGCGAAAAGATTATTTTCTTTCGAAACATTTTCCTGCGCGCCTTTGCGATTGGCATTCTCTTCGCTGTTTTCTATTGGATTGCCACTTTGGTTTTGTGGGACGCCTATGCTCCATGGCTCATGGAACAGTTTAAACTGGATGAAAAGGAACTGGCAGCACTCACCCTGAACTTTTTTGCCAACGTACGAATCGTAATTGTCTTTTTCTTCCTGGTCCCAGCGTTGGCTTTGCACTGGAGCGCGAAGAAAACTTGACCCGTTGCAATTGCAGGCATGCTCAAGGCGCTTGGGCTTAACGAACAGTAGCTCGTACAATGCCTCGGCAAACGTGCTCACCGAAACTGCAGACGCGCCTGCCTGCAGCAGCGTGATATTGATGTTGCAGACGCGGGATGCGTACGAAAAATCGCTCTTGTGAAACTTTGGAAATGGAAACCGGAAAACCTACCGTCGGTCATACATTCAATTCGGACGGCCATTGCAGCCACTATCTCGCTTGCCGTCGCGCGCCTCTTCGGATTACCCGAAGCGTACTGGGCCGCGATTGCAACACTCGTGGTCATGCAATCAACACTCGGTGCGACTCTATTAATTTCCGTTGAACGCGTTGCAGCTACTGCGCTGGGCGCTCTGGCGGGAGCGCTCCTTGCAACCTGGTTCACCCAAAATCCCTTCGTCTTCGCTGCCGCGGTATTTGTGCTGGGACTTTTGTGCGCTGCATTTCGCATGGAAAAAAGCGCGTACCGTTATGCGAGCATCACGCTCGCCATCATCCTGCTCATTCCGCGTTCAAACGCCGCCTGGGTCATCGCACTCCACCGCTTCTTTGAAGTCTCGGTCGGAATTGTCGTCGCCCTGGCGCTGGCGGCTCTGTGGCCGGAGCATCAACCCGAGTCTGCGAAACAGAGCGCCGAGTAAACCGTAACGGCCGGCGTGTCGGTCGCCACAGTCCCAAAACTTGCAGCCGACACTGCTGTCACTACAGAAGATTCGTTATCCGACGCGAACAACACGCGGGTCGTCAGGCCCCGTTGAAGCGAATTCGGGAAATTCTCGCGGATGCAGGATTCCAGCGAGAATCTCAAGGCTATCGACAATACGCGGACCCGGACGTGCGAAATATGCGCTCGCGTCCACGAGATAAATCTCGCCGCGATACGCGGCCGGAAGCAAATCGAAACCGGGAAAGCTCCGGAGTAACTTGTAATCGCGCCGCGCACGATGGATATCGTAGCCGCAGAGAGCGAGCACCATAATTTCGGGACGAGCGTCGATTACTTCCCGCCAATTGACTTGCGCCGAGGGCTCATGCTTGCGGCCTAACGAATCAAGACCGCCCGCTATTTCCACAAGCTCTGGTCCCCAATGACCCGAGCAAAACGGCGGCTCCACCCACTCCATCAGAAAACAGCGTGGTCGATGCGAAATGCGATCCGCTCGGAGCCGCACGGCTCCGACACGTTCCGACAACTTGTCTATGATGCCACACGCGCCCTCCGGCACACCGCACGCTTCCGCGACGCGTCGAATATCATCGAATATGTCCGTGAGGGTTGTTGGCTCGAGGTTCACCACCTGTGGTGGGCCTGGCAAAGTCTCGGCGAGCCGAGCAACAGTGCCATAACCAACCGCGCAGACGTCGCATAGTTTCTGGGTGATAATTACACTGGGGCGCAGCTCACGCAGAAGCGGCTCATCAATTGTATAGATTGTCCCGTTATCGCACAGCGTACGACGCACCCATTGGTCGACTTGGCCACTCGCTAGGCCAGCATTGTGCACTGGACAATGCGTCACCCGTGGCCGCGCATTTGCTTGCTCCGGAAAATCGCACTCATGCGAAACACCGACCACCTGTTCCATCAATCCGAGCGCGGCGGCGATCTCGGTCGCGGCGGGCAAAAGCGAAACGATCCGGCTCACTTTCTACTGTATGCCGTTTCCTGGTACGAGGACAGGAAAAGAGCCCGAAGAGGAGAAAGAAGAAAAAAAGGAAGGGCGAGCGTGTTAAAGAATTTCAAATCTCGCGAATTGTCGGCGTGGTGTGCCTACAAAACACCGACTGCCTGTGAGATCAGCAGGACAACTATAGTGAGGGAAATCAAAATCTGGACCATCGCCAGGATTTTTGCCCAGCGCGCCAGCACTGGTGCATCGGTTGGACCAAAGGTGGAGCTTTGCGTCAACGCGACAAACAGATAATCGATAAAGCGCGGTCGCCAGCGGGTGCACTCAAATTGTCCGCGTTCGTCGTGCGGGATCTGCATTTGCGGAAAGAGAAAGCTTGTGCTGCCAAACTTCTTTTCCTTCTGGCGCAAAGTCGGACCACCGCCGTCGAGCCGCCAATACCACAACGCAAAGACGATCACGTTCGTTAGCCAGAGGAGTCCGCCTGAACGCAGCATCTGTACCGGCGACTCTCGATGGGCGGGCAGCGCGCGCACGAGCAAAATCACTGATCCTATGAGGGCCAGCGTTGTGATTCCATTAATCACAAATCCGAGCGTGCGATTCAGTGATTGTCTGCCTACGCGGTGGCTCACCACTGTTGGAACAAGCAAAACCACGATCAGTGTAGGCAATAACCAAATCGGTCCGATCACCAGGTTGCGCGGCAGCGCTAGGTAAATTGCACAGATCGCCAGGAAGGCCAGCACGGCCTGTCCGCGCGGCTCAGGTTTATCGATGTGATCTAACGGAGCGGTCAATACGTCGGGTTATAGCCAGAATTCCGATTTACGCGAGCAACGGCTGGAATCCAGTGCGACCTCCGCTGGTCGAAAACTGTTCCGGACTGAATCACAGCGTGCGGTAAGAATTGCCGCTGCCGGGCGCCCCCGAGTACAGTTCTCAAATGGCAAAGCGTGTCTGCTATATCCACATTGGCCCGCACAAGACAGGCACGACGTCGATCCAGTGGTTCCTGAAAGAAAACTGCGCAGCGTTGCTAAAGCGCGGCTATTTCGTGCCGGAGAGCGGGAATATCCACGGTGGACATCACCCGCTCGTTAGGCGCCTCTGCGGACAACCGGTGCCGCCGCATCAGCAGGACACGGCTGCCAGGTTTGCTCGCGCGATCAAGGATACGATTTGCGAAGCAGTCGTCATTTCTTCAGAGGCTTTGGATGGGCTCCTAGTAAAGAGAGACTGCGCCAGGCAATTCTTCGGTCGAATGGAAGAACTCAATCTCGAACCGAAGCTTGTCTTCTTTCCCCGCAACCAATCGCAGTTAATGAATTCTCGCTATACGGAGGTAACCATGGCCCTTCACCGAAGCGAATCATTCGAGACCTTCGTTCAGGCAGAAATTCGGCACCCAAGTTTCCGATACTCTCACTTGATCGCATTGGCGGACGCTTTCAATTCGAAACTAATTGCCAAACCGTTCACCGAAGAGACGATTACTCGCGGTGTGGTGCCCGAGTTTCTTAGAGCCATCGAAATCGACCCCTTGCCGTTCCAGGATATAAATGTCCGGCGCAATCAGGGAGCAGGACCCTTTTCTATTAGCGTCGCCCGCGATGTTTTGCGCTTGCTGCGTAGCGAAGGCCGACGACTTACATGGGTGCAGGCCTCGCGATCCGGAAAAAAACTGATTGCATATCTCGACAGAAAAAGATGGGCGGATAGTGGGTACTGTGGATTGACAACCGCGTTGGCTCGGCACATCGAAACCGAATGGCGACCGGACAACGATGCGTTTGCACAAGAGGCTTGGGGCAGATCCTGGGCGGAGGTTTTTGCTGCCGAAGTTGGCCGAGAGTTTAAGCCTAACGACTTTGAAATATGCCCGCCAGGCTGGGCTGTCAGGCGACGGCTCCGGCGTGCCGTTCGCGATGCGAAAGCTACGGTGCAAGGAATTCTGCTGGATCCGGCACTCGCCATCGAAGCGCCTTGGACCGATTCGTGGAAACGGGAATAGTGGATTTCACGAGGATAGATCCTCGAGTCAAACCAAATAGCTCAAAACCCTGATTGACCGGCCTGGCATCCGTAAACCACTGTGAATTCCCGAGATTATCCTCTCGTAACTGAACGTTGAATCCAATTGGTGTGTATTGCGCATCATATGGTCATCTCCGTCTTCCACACTGATATATAATAAATGTTTAAGCGCATTCTCAAATGGCTCGGGGCGATTACTGCAGTCCTCGTAATCGCGATCGCAATATTCCTGGTCAATCTCATTTGGTTTCGGCCATGGAGCTTGAATCTGTTTTACGAAAAGGTCTTTGCCGAAATTCTCTTTGATCATCCGGAGATCCTCTCCACGCTCGGTCTGGTCGAGCAAATTGGCTTAACCGGTCATAATGGGAAACTCGACGACGAATCGCCTGCGCATCAACAGCGCGAATTCGACAGGTGGAAGCGCGATCTGGTCCAGCTTCGCCGGTATCCGGTCGATCGCCAATCGTCTTCGCAAAAGCTTTCCACGCGCGTGTTGGATTGGTTTTTGCAAGTGCAAGTCGAAGGCGAGAAATGGCAGTGGCATGATTATCCCGTTAATCAGCTCTTCGGAGTGCAAAACCAGTTTCCGTCATTCATGGCGAATACCCACCGGCTCCTCAGCAAGAAGGATTGCGATTACTACGTGATGCGGCTCGATGCGCTGCCGAAGAAGTTCGATCAAGTCCTCGACGGCCTGAAGGTCCGCGAACAAAAACAGATTTTGCCACCGCGTTTTGTGGTTGAAGAAGTCCTCAAGGAAATGACCGAATTCATCGGCAAACCTGCTTCAGAAAATATTCTGGCGACTTCATTCAAGACCCGCGCTGCCAAGATCGACAAGTTAAGCGAGACCGACCGCACCGATTTTCAAGCGCGTGTTGAATCGGCAATAACCAATAAAGTCTATCCGGCCTATCAAAAACTGATCGATTATTTCCGTGAAATTTTACCGAAAACGACGACCGACGATGGCGTTTGGAAATTGCCGGATGGCGATGCCTTCTACGCCTACAAATTGCATGAAAACACGACCACCACCCTCAAGCCGAATGAGGTGCATGAGCTTGGCCTGCGCGAAGTGGCTCGGATCGAAGGTGAGATGCGGACAATCCTCGATGCAAACGGCTTTGCAGGTCAGTCGATCGGAGAAGCGATGGACAAGCTCGCGAAAGATCCGCGTTTTCTTTATTCGAACGATGACAAGGGACGTGCCGACGCTTTGGCAAGGTATACGGAGTTGATCAGGCAGGCGACAGAGCGTTCGTCGAAAGAACTTTTTCTCACTACTCCGCGCGCGAAGATTGAAGTGCGCCGCGTTCCCGAGTTCAAGGAAGCAACTGCCCCGGGAGCTTATTACGACATCCCCGCCATGGACGGCAGCCGGCCCGGGATTTTCTTCGCGAACCTGCGCGACATGAACGAAGTGCCCAAATGGAGTATGCCAACACTCGCATATCATGAGGGCGTGCCAGGACATCATTGGCAACTCTCCACCGCGGAGGAACTCAAAGGCGTTCCGCAATTTCGCAAAGTGCTGCCGTTCACCGCGTACGCAGAGGGCTGGGCGCTTTACTGCGAATGGCTGGCGAAACAAGTCGGATGGTACGACAACGACCCGTTTGGAGATCTGGGACGCCTTCGTGACGAACTTTTCCGCGCGGTTCGGTTGGTCGTCGATACAGGCATTCACGCGAAACACTGGACCCGCGAGCAGGCGATCGCGTACATGCGCGAGAAAACCGGCATGGGCGAGAAGGAAGTGAAATCTGAAATCGAACGTTACATCGTCGCACCCGGTCAGGCCTGCGCCTACAAAATAGGCATGTTAAAGCTTCAAGAATTGCGCGTCCGCACACAGAACGAACTGGGAGAAAAATTTGATCAGCGGGAGTTTCACGATGCCGTGCTCAAGAATGGCGCGGTGCCCCTCGAGATTCTCGAAGAACAAGTGAACAATTACATTCAGCGCAAGAAGGGATAGCTGTAGCCACGCCCCTGTAGGCCGTTTAATGTGCCTTGTTTTGCCCGAAACGGCGCATAGCGCCGTGGCTACAATAAGAAGCCAAGATGCGCAAAATCCTGATCACGCTGGCGATTCTCATCGCTTTTATCATTGCCGTCCTGGCCACCTGGATTTTTGGCGGACGCCAGATTTCACTTTTCCTCGATCGTTTTGGGACGATTGAAATGACCTCAGCACGAATTAATTCGCTCGCGTATGAAGGCAGCGGAACTGGCGGCGTTCTTCGCGTTAACGATCTCGGGCTAAGTCTAAACGACACGAACGGCCCGACTCCGAGCATCGGCACGACGAAAAACGACCAGCTTGGACTGGCAAACGGTGGAAAGGTTTTCGCGTTCGGTCCGGCACGATCAGAGGCAGAGAATCTTGTTATCGTACCGCCAGCAGGCGACGATGCTTTCATTGAAATTCGCCGGAGCATTCTCAGCTGGCCAACGCCGTTCGAAGTCAATTTCATGACGGGCCACTCGCCGTCATGGAAACGCCATTTGTATTACGAGCTTCGCTGGAAAAAAACTACCGGCGCGACACTCGATATGATTTGGCGTTACGAGCAATTCTTCTGCGGGCAACAGCTCATTCCAGGCAACGGCTGGGCGAGCGGATTCATGACCCATGAAGGTTCCACGGGCCTGATCCAACTCGATATCAGTCCCTGACACCTGAGCAGAGTCATCGCCAAACTTGTCTATGGAGCAGTTAGCGGCATCGTTTCGATGTGCGACTCTCGCGCAAATTTCAAAAGCTTTTTTCCCGCGATGCAGCAGAAAGCTTCTGGGAAAACACTCGTCGCTGGATCCATCCGGTGAATTCGCGTCGAATTCTGGCTGGGATTGACCGAATCGAACTAGAAAGCCTGCGAGAACGCTATCCCCACCGGCCTAATGCGCGGAAGATCAATGCTTACGAAGACGCAGCGTATTGGATTGGGGTGAACGTCAAGCGCGCGCAGGACCTTTGGCTCGATCGTTCTCCGCCACTGCAGATTCTCGATCTTGGCTGCGGCGCCGGTTACTTTCTCTACCTCTGCCGGCTATTTGGTCACGATGGACTCGGGTTTGACACAGACGAGGAGCCGTTCTTTCGCGGAACAACTGAGTTCTTCAAGGTCCAACGTGTGATCGGGCGTATCGAACCACAAACGCCGTTGCCCGATCTCGGAAGAAAATTCGATCTCGTGACCGGGCACCGCGTTTGTTTTCACCGTCTCGCGCGTACCGAGAACGGAGAATGGCTCGAATGGACACCGGCCGATTGGGAATTTTTTATCAAGGATATCCGAACACGATTTCTCAAACCCGAGGGGCGTCTCCTGCTGGAATTTAATCGGCGGCAGGATGGGTCCTCATTTTTTACGGACGAATTGCGCGCCTTCTTTGAGTCGCAAGGCGCGCTCATTTTCCGTTGGAAAGCGCTGCTGGGTGCCGACCCAAATCAACGCCCACAATTCAAGCAGACGAGCGTGAAGGTTGACAAATTGTTGTAGAGGCGCTTGCCAAGCGCCTGCCGCTTGGCACAAGCACCGCTACAACTTCCAGTCTGCGCAATCCCAGCCTAACAGCTCCTCGAGCTTTGCGATGTCTTCCTCGAAGAGATTGTAGAGGAAAACCTTTTCCTCCCAATTCATCGCCCGCTCGTAGGGCACAATATTTCTATCTTTACTGCGAACCGAGCGGAGTGGTTTGAGACCGAGAAATGCAAAGATGGAAGTGAGCGTTTCACGCTGCTTCTCCTTAAAGTCTTCAAACTTCACCGCTTTGACTTGGTCGCGCGGGAAGAATTTGAACAGACGCTCGAGTTGCTGCCCGTAAAAACCTCGATCCACATAAGCAAAACGACGCGCTTCAGCAGGCGGCGCACCCGCGATACGTGCTTTCTCTTCTCGCACGGCATCGAAAAAATCCAGCGGCTCGCGACCTCTGAATCGTTGCATGTTCCAGTGAGCAAAGGCCCGGTCTACCGGATTCCGCAGAAGGATCAGCAATTTGGTTTTCGGATTGTATTTCCAAATCCTTTCCGCCGCCGGTTCGTGATAAATGTAACTTGGCGTGC
>Ga0193735_1000422_pt1 | contig 13403 bp, 13 predicted proteins | sample U1m2metaG_FD_145080 | JGI IMG/M metagenome (GOLD analysis project Ga0193735, IMG submission 145080) | Soil microbial communities from a riparian zone of the East river system, Colorado, United States - U1m2 | ecosystem: Environmental > Terrestrial > Soil > Riparian zone | place: USA: East River... | reverse complement strand
TGGAAGAATCCGGGGCGAGTCATGTTAGCTAACAACCTAACATTTTTCTCAGTTGGGAGTTGGCTTCCTGATGGCGAAGACACCATTCGTCATGTCGATCCGCACTATTCCGCTGTTCCAGACGTCTCCGCCGAGAACTCCGTCGAGGGACGCCAGGACCTGGTACACCGGGGCTCGGACCACCGCGCCTTTGAACAGAATCGGGTATCTGCGAACCATCACCCGCAAGTCGGGGAGGACCGGAGCGCGAAGCGATATCTCACCGCCAAGGCCGCCGACACGTCGGCTCTCGATCCGGGCGGCCTGCAGCTGGAGTTTGTCGAGGAGCGTTTCTGTTACGAACGTCAGTTGTGCTCCCGTGTCCAGCCCGAAATGCAGTGGAATTCCATCGGTGCTCGTGAGTCTTACCACCGGGAGGCCGACCCAGAACATGTTTCGATCCCCCTCCGGCCTCGAGTTCGACGGATCACGAAGCCGCAGCACATTCTCGCCGTAGTCCACCTCGAGATCCATTTGCCTGATTATGTCGAAGCCGATGATGCCATCGATCTTAAGGTGCGTACTCAGCTCGATCGCTCTCGGCTCGCTCATTTCCATCATCGATTCTTCGACGACCATCGCCGGTGCGTTGCGCACGACCAATTGGCCGATCTCGAGCTGGGGAATCAGCGCTGGATTCGCCTTGATTCTCCCTGTGCTCGTGACGATCTCGAGGGTGTCGGGCACGAGCGGCAAGATGTTGAGATCGTGCGCGACATCCGACGCGAGCATGCTCAGGCTGGATCCCGTGTCCAGCCAGAAGTTGTAGACCCTTCCACCGATTCTGACGGGGATGAGGGGAGTTCCGACCGCCGACATCGACATCGGCATACGAGCCGACGACGAGCGAAAGGTGAATGTCTTCGCTGGAACGTTCTTGAAGGCATCTGCCCAGAGCTCGATGCTCGCCTTGTCGGTGCGATCCGCCTTTGATTCCGACGGCTCGTTTTTCAATGCGGCCAGCGCGCTCCACTTTTCCTGGTATTGCAAGGTCGCCGTGTAGATCACCCTCGACCCGGCGCGGATGATAGAATCAGTTGCAGTCCGGCGCAGCTCTCCGAAGCGCAGTTCCGCTTTTCCGAGATCGCCGGACATCAGATTCGCGAGCGCTTCGGCAAACTCCCTCTCAGATGGCGTGCGTGCGGCTACGATCGCGTCCGCCGGAATCAGCTCGGCCAGCGCTTCCCAGTAGCTGATCCGGCGTTGCTCGCGAAGACTGCTCGAGCTATGGACGCAGCCCAGCATGCCTATAGCAAGAAGCACAATTGTGCTCCGCGCGCGGATCGATCGAAGTTGCATACGCTTAAGCACAAGCTAGGACGCGGCGCATCGATATTCCACACATTGTGTATTTTTCAAGACGCCCCTCGGCGCGACCCAGGGCGTCAGCAGCCACGACTACGCATGCAAACATGGCCAGAGGGTGAACACGATGACCGACAAGACCGGGAAGGGCCAGGGAACGGACACGATGAGCGACAAGATCGAGAAAAGCGATGAAGAATGGCGGAAGCAGCTCACTCCCGAGCAGTACCGGATAGCGCGTCAAAAGGGCACCGAGCGCGCCTTTACCGGCGAGTACTACGACAGCAAGGAGCCCGGGACTTACACCTGCGTGTGCTGCGGCACGCCGCTGTTCGACTCGGATGCGAAGTTCGATTCCGGCACCGGTTGGCCCAGCTTTTCCGAGCCGGTTGCCGACGGGAACGTACGCACCGAGTCGGACCGGACGCTCTTCATGCGGCGCACAGAGGTGCTCTGCGCCAAGTGCGATGCGCACCTCGGACATGTGTTCGACGACGGCCCTGGCCCGACGCACCAGCGGTACTGCATCAACTCAGCTTCGCTCAAGCGAGAGGACAAGTAGCAGCGAATCCCTGTTGACACCGGAGCAGAGTGGCGGCACAATGAGTCCCCGCCTCGAACCTGCCCGGAACAATCAACCAGGGAATTCATGCGATCAACGAAGACCATCGCAGGTCTCATCGTAGGATCAGTCGTACTCGCAACACTCGCGTTCAGCAACACCTTCGCCCAAGGTCCGGCGCGTGCCAAGGCCACGAATGCAATCACGTCTGCGGCGCCGGCCAAGGCTCCCATTGTACGTGTCTCGGGCATGGATTTCAGCTTCGATGCGCCCGATGTCATTCCGGCCGGCCTTACGGAATTCAGATTCGTGAACAAGGGGCCGTCGCTGCATCACATGCAGATTCTCAAGCTCGAGGGCGGAAAGACGATTGACGACTTGCGCGCAGCTCTGGCCAACCCTGGGCCACCACCGGCATGGGTGAAGGAAGTAGGCGGACCAAACGCCCCTGCTCCGGGCCTTGAATCGAACACAACGCTGATGCTGGAGCCCGGCAACTACGCCTTGATCTGCTTCGTTGACATCGGCGGCCCGCCACACTTCATGAAGGGGATGGTACGAGCACTGCGCGTGGCACCCTCCGCCGATGCGTCTGTGCCCATGCCAAAAGTTGACGTCACTGCCACGCTGTTCGACTACGGATTCAAGCTCTCATCTCCGATCCAGGCCGGAACGCGCACAATTCGTGTTCTCAACGGCGGCGCACAACATCACGAGATCGAGTTGGTACGGCTTCCTCCAGGCGTTAGTGTGAGCGACTTCGTGAAGTGGCTCGGGAAGATGGAAGGCCCGCCGCCAGGAATGCCGTTGGGCGGGGTCTCCGGCCTCGATGTCGGAGGGTCACAGTACTTCACCGCCGATTTTGCTCCAGGCAATTACGCTCTCATCTGCTTTCTGCCCGACGCCAAGGACGGAAAGCCACACTTCACACACGGGATGATTCAGCAGATACCGTGAATTGATTTTGCCCCCCCCCCGCGGATCATGCCGATCCGCGAGGAAGTCATCACAGAAACTACTCCGCGCCGAGTGTCACTCTCGGCGCGGAGTTTTTTTGCGTTTCAGGAAGGGGGCAGAGCAAGCAGCGTCGGCGCGCTCTCGTTGCCGCTTCGATCTACAGCCGACACCGCAATTTCGTCCGCCGGGACCGTCCCGGCGATTCTCGGAATCCTCAGGAAGCGCAGAAACCCTGGAAAGATTTCTGTCGTCCAGTCCGTTCCAACACGCGCCCTGATCAGCCACAGCCAGCTCGCTTCCGTTCCCTGAGGTTCGAGCGTCATCAAGGTCGCGCCCGTTGCCGTGTCACGACCGACGCGGACGACTGGTGACAGAGGCGGGACGCTATCGAGCCAGGTGGATGCAGGAATCAGAGCTTTGTTCGCGTATGGGCCGGCAACCAGTTTTTCTGGCAGGTTGTCTCGGCCAAACATGAACGAGCGCATACTGAAGTAGACATTCCCCGTTGCCCCGCGCTGCGCGCGGGTGAGCGCTATCTGATTCAGCAGCTCCTCCGCGGGCCATCCGGTGGGAGTTCCGGTGACTTTGTCGAGATAGTTGCCCGGCCAGATGTGCCTCCCCTTTGCATTCTGCTCGACCCACCATTGCAGCAGGACAGGGTAGCTCAGATCCTCACGGAAGGTCGGCCAATAGAGCTGGGGAGTGAAATAGTCTGCCCATCCATTGAGCAGCCACTTTCTCGAGTCGCCATAAAGCTCTGCGAAGGAATCGAAACCTCCGATCCCCGGCGGGTTTCCGGGACGCCACACTCCGAATGGGCTGATTCCAAACTTCACCCACGGTTTCGCGGCTTTGATGCGCACGTACACCTGATGGATCAGGCTGTCGACATTCGCTCTCCGCCAATCGTCCCGCGAGAGACTTCCACCGGATCTGACGTACTTGCGCCAGCTGGTGCCATCAGGGAATTCGATGATTCTGCCACGCCGGTCTTTCTCCTTGTACGGGTAGAAATAATCGTCGATGTGAACGCCATCGATGTCGTACCGCTGCACGACGTCGAGCACCACCTGAATCGTGCGCTCCCGGACCGCTGGTTCTCCCGGATCCATCCACAGCATGGTTCCGTAACGCTTGACAAGCTCGGGATTGGTGACGCTGATGTGATTCGGCGAAGGCGGTGATTTTGCCGACGGATGACGCGCGCGATACGGGTTGAACCACGCGTGCAGCTCGAGTCCGCGCCGGTGGGCTTCTGTCACCGCGAACTCGAGCGGATCGTACCAGGGACTGGGTGCTCTGCCCATTCGCCCCGTGAGATACTCGGACCATGGCTCATACGGCGACGCATACAAGGCGTCGGCGGCCGGTCGCACCTGCAGAATCACGGCGTTCAATCGGAGCGCCACGGCCCGATCGAGAATTCCCAGCAGCTCGTCTTTCTGTTCCTGCGTCGACAGCCCGGGCTGCGATGGCCAGTCGATGTTCTCCACGGACGCCACCCACACTCCTCTGAATTCCCGAAGAACCGGGGGCGGAGTGGTGAGTTTATGTACGGAATCTACCTGTGATTGTCCGCAGGCCGTGTCGATACCGGCGAGCACGAAAAGTGTAATCAGCAGCGCACAGACTTTGCTTTTGGGCATAGGACACAATGTAAATCAGATGAGACTCGAGCGGCTCCCTGTTCTTCCGGTCCCGAAGCAATTCGCCCGCACCATCGGGAACACACGATGAAAAAGATTCTTCAGGTAACCCTCGGCATCGTCACGAGCGTCGGTGGTTTTCTCGAGATCGGGTCGGTGACTACCGCCGCGCAGGCCGGCGCGGCATTCGGCTATCGACTTCTGTGGGCGATTCTGCTCGGCACCGTCTGTCTGATCTTCCTGGTCGAGATGTCGGGCAGACTGTCGGCGGTGAGCAAGCACACGATCGTTGATGCGATGCGCGAGCGATTCGGATTTCCGTTTTTCTTCATCGTGCTGGTCGGGATGGTGCTGGTCACTTTCCTGGTGCTGATCGCCGAGCTGGGAGGAGTCGGTCTGGCGCTGCAGCTGCTCACTGGCATCGGATTCCCCAGGTGGGCAATTCCCGTCTCGCTCCTGGTTTGGCTTTTGATGTGGAAGGGAACTTTCGGCCTGATCGAGAAGGGCGCGTCTCTCCTCGGACTGGTCACGATCTCTTTCATTGTGGCGGCTGTCCGGCTGCACCCCGACTGGTCGGGTGTAGCGTCGGGTCTTGCTCCCGCGATGCCGCACATCGATAAGGCGCACTATGGATTCATCGCCGTGAGCATCATGGGCGCGTCGATCTCGCCTTACCTGATGTACTTCTATTCCTCTGGAGTAATCGAAGACGAATGGGACGAGAGCTACATCGGCGTCAATCGATTCATTGCCGCATTCGGCATGACGTTCGGCGGAGTCCTTTCGATGGCGGTTCTTGTGGCTGCCGCATTGGCGCTCAAGCCACGGGGAATCCAGGTCGACACTTTCCAGCACGCCGCTTTGCCCATGACGATCGCGCTGCCGCGATGGGGTTTCTACCTATTTGCGATCTCGATGCTGGTTGCGTGTTTTGGCGCCGCACTGGAGGTCTCTCTGGCAATCGCCTATTTCTTCGCGCAAGGTTTTGGCTGGAAGTGGGGCGAAGATCTCGAGCCCGCGAAAGACGCGCGCTTCAGCCTCGTCTACACCATCATCATCCTGCTGGCGGCGGTTCCTCTGCTCTTCGGAATTGACCCAATCAAAGTCACCATCATGTCGATGGCGTTGACCGCGGCCACGCTGCCGCTGGCGATCACCCCGTTTCTTTTTCTGATGAACGATCCCATCTACATGGGCAAGCACCGAAACGGTTGGCTTAGCAATTCTGTCGTGGCGATCATCATCGCGATCTCGTTCGTCCTGGCGGTGATCTCCATTCCCCTTCAGATCATTGGAGGCTGACGTTGGACCTCGTGCGCGATGTGATGGACAAGAAGCTCCTCGACCGAAGTGATCGCGACCTGGGTCGCGTCGACGGACTGGTCATGCAAGTGGGGCCGGGCTCACAGCCGCGGATAACTCACATTCTGGTCGGGGGGATCACACCATGGATGCGATTGAGCCATGTCCTGACCAGGGTTGCCGGCAAACTGGCTCGAATGTGGGGGCCAAAGCGCGCTGACCCAGTGCGAATTCCATGGTCGTGTGTGAAGACCGTCGGCCACGATATCAAGCTCGATGTGCTGGCACGCGAGACCGGAGCGATCGACTGGGAGATCTGGATTGCGCGGCACATTATCGGTCGCATTCCTGGCAGCGGAACAGGGGAAGCAGAGTAGGCCATGGAAATCAACGTAGAGTTGCTCATCGGCAGGAAGGTGCGCGACGTCGATGGCGAAAAAGTCGGACGCATCGAAGAGTTCAAGGTCGAACGGGGCGACAAGTCGTGCGTTCTCGATTCTTACCTGATCGGCTCATCGGCGTTGATCGAGCGGCTGTCTGCGTGGACCCTGGTGCGTCCGATCGCCCGCGCTCTGTCCGGTCGCCGTTTCTATTCACTGTATCAGGTGCCGTGGCAGGACATGGATCTGAGCGATCCACAGCATCCCAGACTACGCACCGCAAAGCGAGATCTCAGGCACGCGAAGTGAAGCACACCGTCGATCATGAGCATCGCAACCATGAATCCTGTATGAGCACGGCAACCATGAGCATCACAACGCGGTGTCTCGCATGAGCATCGCCACAATAAATCCCGCGACCGGAAAGACTGTTCGCACATTCGAGTCGTTCTCGGCTGCACGCGTGAACGAGTCGCTTGATCGGGCTGTGGCTGCTTACCACCAGCACAAGCGTACCTCATTCGCCGATCGCGCGAGCCGCATGCGCAGGGCCGCGGACATTCTGGAGGCGGAGAGTCGCGACCTCGGTCGTCTGATGACGCTCGAGATGGGCAAGCCAATCAAGGCCGCTGTCGCCGAGGCCGAGAAATGCGCCACGGCCTGCCGCTACTACGCCGACAACGCCGAGCGGTTTCTCGCGGACCGAAACGTCGAGATGGAAGGCGGCAGGAGCTGGGTCGCCTTTCAGCCGCTCGGGCCAGTGCTGGCGATCATGCCCTGGAATTTTCCATTCTGGCAGGTGTTCCGCTTTGCGGCGCCCGCATTGATGGCTGGCAATGTCGGCCTCCTCAAGCACGCGTCGAACGTTCCGCAGTGTGCGCTCGCGATCGAAGACGTTTTCCGCCGCGCCGGTTTCACCGAAGGCGCATTTCAGACTTTCCTCATCGGCTCGGAGCTAATCGAGGGGATAATCGCGGACAATCGCGTTGTCGCGGTCACGCTCACCGGTAGCGAGGGAGCGGGTCGATCAGTCGCCAGCGCCGCGGGCAAGAATCTCAAGAAGTCTGTCATGGAGCTTGGCGGCAGCGATCCATTCGTCGTCATGCCGAGCGCCGACCTGGACGCCGCGGTCTCGACTGCCGTGACTGCGCGCATGATCAACAACGGCCAGTCGTGCATTGCCGCGAAGCGATTCATCGTCCACGACAAGATCTACGACACGTTTCTGAAGAGATTCGTTGCCGCCGTTGCCGCGGTGAAAGTCGGAGATCCCATGGAGGAAGCGACTGAGCTTGGACCACAAGCGACAGCGGCGATTCGGGATCAGCTCGATCAGCAGGTGAAGGCATCTGTCGCTGCCGGAGCAAAGGTCGCTACCGGCGGCGAGAAGCTCGATCGCGCGGGATATTATTACGCGCCTACTGTGCTCACCGACATTCCAGCCGACGCGCCTGCCGCGCGCGAAGAGTTGTTCGGTCCGGTCGCGTCGGTATTCAGGGCAAAGGATCTCTCCGACGCGATTCGCATCGCCAATGGAACTTCATTTGGGTTGGGAGCGTCCGCGTGGACTCGCGACGACGCCGAGCGAGATCAGTTCGTCGCCGAAATAGAATCGGGACTTCTTTTCATCAACGGGATGGTGGTGTCGGATTCACGCCTGCCCTTCGGCGGCGTCAGGAATTCCGGATTCGGCCGTGAGCTCGGAGAGTTCGGCATCCACGAATTCGTCAACATCAAGAGCGTTCGCGTCATGGATGACCAGAAGCAGCGGAAATCCGCAACGGAGTAATCAGAGCTCCATCACCAGCCTGACATCGGGGTCGAGCTCCGCTGGCGCGCTGCGTCGCGTTAGCCATGACACGATGAAGAACACCAGAAAGGAAGCAACCATCGCTACCGCCGACGCCGTCACACCGGCAGGGAAGCTGAAGACCTTAAGGTAGGCGGCGGTCTCCAGCGCCAGCGTAATGATAAGGCCCGTTGCGATCGACGCCATCGCTCCTGTTCGCGTGGCTCCCTGCCAGTTGAGTCCCACCGCCAGTGCGGGAACCAGGGTCGATGCAAACAGGCCCCATCCGAAAATTCCGAGGAATGCCACCATTGTCCCCGATTGCTGCGCGGTGATCGCGGCGGCGATGGCGATGAGAACCGTCACAGTTCTTCCCCAACGCAGCTCGTTTTTCACACGCCGGCCGAATGCAACGGGCAGATCATGCGTGACGATTGCGGCCCCGATATTTATGAACGAGTTCGCTGCGCTCATTGTCGCGGCCGCGACCCCCGAAAAAACCAGGGCCGCGAGAAGTATCGGTGTCACGTTCAAGAGAAGTGCAGGCGTCGCCTGATCGGGGCTCGCGAGCGGCGCCAGACGTCCACTCAGAACGAAGGCTTTCACGCCAACTCCAACACTGAAATACAGGAGCAGGACGAGCACCAAACCCATTGTCTTGAGTAACGGGTACCATTTGAGCTGAAGGGGATCCCGAAGCATGTAGTACTTGTGCACGGCCTGAGGCTGGCCGAGCGAGCCCATCGAGAAGACGAAGAAGAACGAAAGCGCCGCGAGCGGAGTGAGTCTCCCCCAGGGCCCGAGGAAAGTCGAGTCGTGCGCGAGAATCGTGCGTGAGATTTCGCCGAGCCCGCCCCCGAAATTGAGCACGAAAAGAAAAACGAGAACGGACGCCACAGCCATCAGGGTTCCCTGAAAGACATCGTTGTAGATGCCGGCGAGAATTCCGCCCGATGCAGAATAGGCGAGCGTCACCCCCATCCCGATCCAGATCCCCCACCCGAGGCCAACACCAAAGATCGAATTGATGACCACGCCCATCGCCAGCGCATTCGTCGCCATGTATCCCACAATTCCGACGAGAATGGCGACCGCGGACAGTCCCTGCGCGCCACGCGAGCGGTAGCGCGCACCGATCGCATCGGGAATCGTTATCAAGGCGCGGGCCTCGCCTAGGAGTCGCATTCGCTTGGCCAGCACCCAGGCTCCCATAACGTTGGTGACCGCCGCTGGAAGCACGATGTACATCGCGCCCAGTCCGACAGCGTAGATGAACCCGGGGCCGCCGATGAAGGCGAATCCGGAAACTGACACGGATACGGACGCTACAGTCAACGCGATGAGTCCGATTCCTTTTCCGGCCACGAAGAAGTCTCTCGCGGTATTCGTTCGCCGCGCTGCCCAGATGCTGATCCCGAGTACGACGGCGAAATAGAGAATTCCCACAGCTACGACCGCGGGCCTGGCGGCGTTTGGCAAGGCAACCTGGAGCAGCGCGCTCACTCCGATGCCCGAGATCATTCGGGTATCTGCTCGTCGCTCGGTTTACGCGCCGCGTTTTCTCGGACTGTTTGCGGTGGCGCTACAGGCATGTCCCTCGCGACTTGATTCACGCGCGCGAGCTCGCGTACACGCTCGACATCTTCGGCGCTCAGCGTCTGCGTCTCGAACGTCAGCGCATAGGCGATGGGAAGCACAAAGATCGGCAACAGTCCGACGCCGTAGATCACAATCGCGGCCCGAGCCGGCAGTCCGAGCCACAGCCTGCTGAGAGGACCTTCGGTGGCGGGAAGCGCCAGCGCCGCACCGAACCCGATCACCAGCATCAGGATCACGAACGCGAATGGGATCTTGAGCGACCCCACACCTCGGCCCCCTCGTGTGGCGCCGAGGATCATAATGGCGCCAAGGGCTGCCGGAATCCCGAGTGCGAGGAGCCATGGCGCCCACAACGGCGTTCCACGAGCTCCGAATGCCGCCGCGTATCCTACTGCAATCGCCGCAACCCCCGCGAAGAGCGCGACGAGCGCCGCGCGCCTGGTGGTATCCGCAGCAGCCGCGGGACCGGATGCATTATGGAGCGCGTGCGACTCGCGCGGTGTTGGCTCCGTCACGTGAGCCTCATCTCAGAGCAGCGCGAGCAAAGCAAACGTTGCCAGCCAGTGAGCTCCCATGTAATCGCCCGCAACATGCGGGAGACTCGCGCAGAGATGCTTCTCCGCCGCTTCGAGTGCTACAACTCGACGTGCGTCACTAACAGGCCAAGTCGCCGCGATCGACCGCCAGCACCAGGCGCGGCTCAGATTCAACCCGTCGAGGTGTGCGATTTTTCCATCGCTCCGGTCGCTCACAATCGCGGGCGCAAATAGCGTCGCAGGCTCTCGCACCGCCAGCCTGGGAAGGAAACGATCGAGCCACAACGAGAAGTCGCTCGCTCCAAGTACCCGATGCATACACTCGGCCTCCATCAGCGCCGACGACAGAAAGTCGTCGCCACTCGGCTCCCAGGCCTGACAATCTGAATCGTCCGTGTACCAGGCCCGTGCCTTTTTTGTCAAAGCTTTCCGAAGTGCGTCGTTGCTTGCGACTTCGGCGTATTCGAGCGCCAGGGCGACGGCAAAGGCGCTGTTGAAGTGCGTACCGACTCGGGTTGGGTACGTCGCCTTGGGAAGGAAATCGAGAAAACGCTTAGTGAACGCGGCCGCGAGTGGCGCGAGTGCGTCACTCCGTCGCTCGGCTTTGCGACTTGAATGCCTGCTCAGCTCGGCCCACAACATTAGCAACCACGCCCACCCATATGGCCGCTCGAACGTCGCGCGCAAAGGTTGGCTCAGGTATCTGACCTCCGCTCTTATTTTCGCCGGAGTGAGCTGACGGTCGAACAGCGCCTCGATTTTTGCGGCTTCGCGCATCTCGGGGAACAAGCGCAACAAAGTTGCGAGCAGCCAGTACCCGTGGACGCATGAATGCCAATCGAAGCTGCCGAAGAAAACTGGATGAAGCTGGCTTGGCGTTTTCACATCGGCGCGCCTGTTTAGCACATGATCCAGCTTGTTTGGATACTCCTTCGTCATGTGAGAGAGCGCGACGCGCGCGAACGCAGCACCGAGCGCCGGTGTGAGAGCTCGGGCGTGACCTGAAGAGAGCGACATCGACGCCGGCATTAGTGGCGAAATACCAGAAAGTTCATCAGGAGTATGTTCGCTCCTAGCAGCATCAGCGCTGTAGGAATCTGGACTTTGATGACGGCGTATTCATCGGGAAGCTCGAGCAGAGCTGTCGGAACGATGTTGAAGTTGGCGGCCATCGGCGTCATCAGCGTTCCACAAAACCCCGCCAGCATTCCGATCGCGGCCATTACCGTTGGATCGCCGCCGAATTTCTGAACGATGAGCGGGAGGCCGATTCCCGCCGTCATCACTGGAAATGCCGCGAAGGCGTTGCCCATGATCATCGTGAACACTGCCATACCGATCGCGTACGTCGTGACGACCGCAAATGGACTGTCGAGTGGAATCCACCGCTGCGCCAATCCGGACACGACGTTGCCGACGCCCGCGATCGCGAAGAGGGCGCCCAAGGCGGCCAGCATTTGCGGCAGAACCGCGGCCCATCCGACCGCATCGAGCAGTCGGCGAGCTTCTTTGATGGGCGCCAACAGCGGCGGTCTGAGCATGATCATCCCAAGGACAAGCGCGAACACGGTGGCGATCGCTAGCGAGATCACGGTCACCTGTTTGATGTCTACGACCGGCGTTCCGTAAATGGTGATCCTCTTTAAGAGGATCGTGCCCGCTACAGTGACTAGCGGAATAGCCAATGCCGGGACGAAGAGCTTGTTCCCCCATCGTTGCGCACTCTCCTCACGCTCTTCGCGAGTCGCGCTTTCCTTGTTCCCCTGGCCGAGCCCACGAATGCTGGCGACCAGCACCATGGCGATGACCAGAAAACCATTCGCAAGATCTGGAAGATGCGACCCCGCCAGGAACGTGATCGCGTAGACACCCCAGAATGCAGTGTTATTGAATCGGCGAGCGTTGCTCCGATCGTGCCAGTTTACGATGGCAACACCCGCCATCATCAGACCGGTCAGCCAATAGACGTGCTCGAGAGTGATCACGCTTGCTCGATCTTCCCCGTGACTTCCGCCCGAAGCTTCCGGTCCAGCAGCAACAGTCGGGTGCAATGGATCACCAATGCGGAGATCGCGGTTGGAATCGCCCAGATGGCCAGCTGCGTTGGCTCTACGTGAATGCCGTTCTGATCGAGAAACCCCTTTATCAACAGGATGGATCCGATCGCGATGAAGATGTCTTCACCGAAGAAGAGAGCGATGTTGTCCGTAGCGGCGGCGTGTGCGCGGATTTTGTAGCGGACTGATTGGGGCAGCTCGCCGTACTGATTCTCCGCCGCCCCTTCCGCCATCGGCGCGATCAGGGGCCGGACCATCTGAGGATGTCCGCCCAGCGACGTGAGGCCAAGTGCGGCGGTGATCTGACGGATGGCAAAGTAGGCGAGGAGAATGCGCGAGGTCGTCGCCGCATGCAGTCCTGCGACCACAGCGCGTGCGCGCTCCTTGAGGCCGGCGTGCTCGAGCAACCCGATAACAGGCAAGACCAGCCAAACGATCGCGACGTACCGGCTGGTGATGAACGCCTTTCCAAACGCTGCCACTACCTCCAGCGGACCGAGGCCGCTGGCAATTCCGGTCGCGACCCCGGCGGTCATCACCACGAGAAGCGGATTTATCCTGAGGACGAATCCGATGACGACGATGACGATTCCGATGAGGCTGAGCATGGCGTGCCCAAACTTCGAAATCGGATGCGAATACTACAAGGGGCTGGCTCCCTGCGCGGTCTCACTCGTCCCGCTTCCCGCTTCCCGCTTCTTCAGCGACCGATCCAGTAGTTCACCTTGACCTGAAAGACATTCGTAGGACGATCGCGGAAGATTGCGCCTCGCTCAGCGGCGAAATCGAAATTGCCGTTGGTATCGCTTCCCGTCCGGCTTTGCGTCCACACGAAAAACACGGTCGAGCCCGGCCGATACTCCCATCGCACCACGGCGTTGCCGATCAGCGAGCGGAAGGTGAAGTCCGGGTCGCCAAACGAAAACGCGGGCGCCGGCCCCGCGCCATCCGGATCTGCCGTGTAGGTCGCGCTGCTCACGGCGCTCGCCGGCATACGAGTAATCGTACCGACGTCCTGTCCGTAAATCGCCCTTTGGAAGGTGCGCGGCGCCACGAACTCCCCGAATTGGGAGTAGGCTCCGCTCGCGATGAATGGCTGCATGAAAAGTTGCAGCGTGAGATTCGGGCTGAACGTCCAGTTTACCCTCGTGTCGAGAGATAGCGTGCGCGTCTTGATGAAAGCAAACACGTAGCGATTGCCGAAGAACGACGTCGCGGTCGGATCTCCGAT
>Ga0193735_1000421_pt1 | contig 13408 bp, 8 predicted proteins | sample U1m2metaG_FD_145080 | JGI IMG/M metagenome (GOLD analysis project Ga0193735, IMG submission 145080) | Soil microbial communities from a riparian zone of the East river system, Colorado, United States - U1m2 | ecosystem: Environmental > Terrestrial > Soil > Riparian zone | place: USA: East River... | reverse complement strand
TCTCAATGCCGGCGTGGCCGTCGCCGTCGCCACGGCGACGTTGCTCCTGCAATACGCCATGCTCCGAAAGTATGTGGCTGGTGTCATCGATCTGGACGCTCCGGAAAACGCCGAGGATCGCGCCGCCATGTTTGGTTTTATTCGAAAACTCGCCGCCAATGCTGTTTTCTATTGTTTGCAGGGACAGATCACGGTTTTTCTCATTAGCTTCTTCGCCCGTCGCACGAGCTCGGTCGCCGAAGTGGGCGCGCTCGGGCGACTGGCGATGATTTTTGCCGTCCTCAGCAATCTACTCACCAACGTATTCGTTCCGGCGTTCGCTCGCTGCCAGAGCGCACGGAAACTGCGCTGGCTTTATGCGGCAATCATTGGCGGAGTAGGCGCGTTCAGTTTGCTGGTGCTGTGCGGCGCCGAAATATTTCCTGACCAATTTCTTTTTGTTCTTGGCAGCAAATATGCCCACCTCCATCGCGAACTGCTTGTCATGGTGGGCGGGGCAGTCCTCTCCGCGCTGACCGGAACGTTTTGGGCGCTGAACGCTTCCAAAGCCTGGGTCGCTGGCTCATGGCTCTACATTCCGCTCACGCTCGCCACGCAAATAGCACTGATTCCCTACACGGATTTCTCAAGCGTTATGGGCGTTCTGACGTTCAATCTTATTTCCGCGATTCCGAATCTTCTGCTCAACATTGCACTGAGTTATCGCGGCTTCCGTTCCTTCCAATCAGCGCCCGCATGACGATGCCAAACTTCGGTTACCATCTGGCGCGACTAAAAGGCAATACGCTGCGACGATTCTATCGCGCTTTATTGCCGATGATTCTGCGGAAGCAACTGAACGCGCAGCCCCGAACGCTTTCGGGGCTGGAGGTGTTCGCTTATTCCGGCGAGGCGGCCTTGCCGGAACAAGTCGCCTCGATCCGATCGTTTCTTCACGAGGTGGGGCGTCCAAGAAGTTTCACCGTGGTTTCGGATGGCTCGCACTCAGCTCGAAGCATCCGGCTCCTCGAACGCATCGATCCGATTGTTTCGGTGCGGTTGTCGATCCAACCGCCGCTCAGCGGACTGCCGGAAAAGTTTCTTCGATATCTCGCAACCCATCCAACCGGCAGGCAACTCGCGTTGATCATGTCGCTTCCGGTCAACGGCCCCTCCTTATATGTCGATTCTGATGTTCTCTTTTTCGCAAGCGCTCCCGATCTTGCCATCCGCGCTGCGGCCCACGATGCGCCCGCGTATTATTTGGCCGACTGTCAGTTTTCCGGTGACGCTCGACTTTTGCGCGACCCGAGCGAGCGAAAGGAACCAGTGAACACGGGAGTCTTGCTCTTGTTCGAGAAGCTCGACTGGTCGCTGAGCATCCAACGATTTCTCGAACTCGAAGGCGAACCCAACTTTTTTACGAATCAAACCATGACCCATCTGACGATGCACGAGAACGGGGGACGTCCTTTTGATCCCACCAAGTATGTATTACAATTGGATGATCAGTTCGTTTATCCCGATCAATACGCCGGCGCCTCTCTGGTTCTGCGCCATTACGTGAACCCCGTGAGGCACAAGTTTTGGATAAGCCTGAAACAGTGAGGGGGGAGACGTTGCCGCCGGCGCCAGGGCCGCTTCGCATCCTGGTTGTGCTCAATTTGCACTGGGATGCGCGGCTTGGTGCCGTGCGTGTTTACATGGAACTGGCGGAGCAATGGCGCGCCGCCGGTCATGTTGTCGATCACTTTAGTTTGTCTGATGCTTTTCCGAAGGCGCGTGGCTCGCGTGCGGGATTTGCCCTGCGCCAGGTGCTCTTTGCCTATAAAGCGGCCGCGTTTGTGAAAAGGAAACGCGCGCGCTACGATGTGATCGACGCGCTCATTGGTTCTCTGCCTGCGTCCAAAGAAAAGTTGAGGTTTAACGGGCTTCTCGTTGCGCGTTCTGTCGGCTTGTACCGGCTTTATGACCGCTTCGAGCGTAGCCCCGAAAGCATTCGGGGTTGGCCGCGTCGCTCGCGGGGAAGATTTCTCGGCCGGATTCTCTACACGCTCACCAGGCGGCTGCTAATGCATGCCTCCGAAAGGGCGGTGCAGTATGCCGACCTCGTCAATCTGCCTAACGAAAATGAAGTGGCTTGTCTTCGCTGTGAAATCGCTTCCGATCGCCCAGTCGTCGTCCAACCCTATGGCCTCACAGCCGAACGACGCCGCGATCTTTTGCAGGCAGCGGCGCCCGCCCATGTCCGTTTGGCGCAAAAGAAAATCAGTTTCATCGGAATGTGGGCCGCAAGGAAAGGTTCCCATGACTGGGGGCGTATCGTTCGGCGCATCTGGCAGGAAGTTCCAAATGCACGTTTTTGTTTTCTCGGAACGATGGTTGACGCGCACACAATTTTGTCAGACTTGGGCCTCGAATCATCCGCCGGAATCGAATTGATCTCCGACTATTCGGCTGCCGATCTTCCCAAGCTTCTGGCTGATTGTGCCGTCGGCGCTTTTCCAAGCTATGTCGAAGGCTTTGGTTTGGCCGTGCTCGAACAACTCGCTGCTGCTCTTCCGACCGTTGTATTCGACGTCCCCGGTCCGCGCGACATTTTGAGCACGCGGTTGCCTGAGCTGCTGGTTCCGAGTGGTGATGTCAACGCATTCGCGGGCGCAATTTGTAAAATTCTTAAGCTCGACCAACCCTCCTACCAACGACTGTCCAAGCGCAGCGCGGAAGCAGTCGCCCAGTTTAACTGGTCAAAGATCGCCGACGATACACTTCATGTTTATCGCCGGCGACTGTGCTCTCTCAGGGACACGATTCTGTTCGTTCAACCATTCAGCCTCGACTGGGCTGGCGGTGGCGCGCGCATTCTTCGCGCCTTGCTCAGGCGAGCGCCGATGGCATGGCACAGCCTCTGTTGCGCCCCGCAACGTCCGCACAATTCGCCTAACGAAACGCATCTTCGCAGCCGGCCCTCCTGGGGAAAAATCGAAAATAGTCGCCTGGCGATATTCCCGAGGATGACCGTGTCGATATTCGCTTCTGGATTTCGGCGTCGATTAAAAAAATTTTGTCAGCGTCGGGGCGTGTGCGCGATTCATGCCATTCCGCACGCGGGTCTGGATTTCGTCCAGGCGCAAGCCGTTGCTCGCGAACTCTCTCTCCCGTTCTTCATTAGTTTGCACGACGATCTCGCCTACACCGCGGCCAGCGCCCGGCGAGCCGGCCTGCATGAAACGGCCATGCGCCGCGCCTGGCTCGACGCGCAAGCCCGCTTCGTCATTTCCGAGGCGCTCGGGCGTGAATATTCGCGTCGCTACGGCGCGCGAGAATATCAAGTCATTACAGATGGATTGAACGAGTTGGCCCCGCATGAGAACACGGCGAAGCCGCGCCGTTTGCGGATCTATTTCATGGGCCTTTTCCATATGGCTTACGAACGCAACCTGCGCGCTCTGCTTGAAGGGACGGTTATCTTTGAGCGCGAGCATCCCGCAGTCGCTGTCACGCTCACATGCCGCTGCGAACACATCCGGCCGCACGTGTTCAAAGATATTAAAGAAGTTAAGGTTCTCCCCTTTGCGAGCGAGCCGCAGATCGACCGCGATCTCGAAAACGCCGATCTCCTTTACATGCCAATCCCCTTCGGCAAGGAACATGAAAACTTCGCCCGCTACAGTGTCTCCACCAAGATGGTGACCTACGCCGGCAGCGGCATCCCCATTCTTTATCATGGCCCCACCACTTCCGCGGCATTTGATATTTTAAGCGAGAACAAAGCTGCGATTTTTCTCACTTGTCTGAGTCCGGAGGAAATCGCCAGATCACTGGCAGACCTGATGAACTCAGAGCGAGCGGAGACCGCGGCGAACGCTCTCGACCTTGCGCGCCGTGAGTTCATGCTCGCGGATCAGACGCGGAAGTTTTGGGGCACGATTTCTCGCTTTGTCACCATTCCATGAACGCGCGGCCGTTCCTCATCATCAGCACGCGGCTTCCGCCGCAGCTTTGCGGAATCGGCGCCTACAGTTGGCTGTTACATCAACATTGGCCTGGTGGGACCTCGCACGTTGGATTCCTCGTTGTTGAAGGCGCGGCGGAATCAGCGGCCGTTCTCAGTCACAGCGCGATCGCCGAATTCAACGCCAAGGCCGTCCAGCTTTCCCGCGCGCTCGAGAGCGCGGGTGGCGCGGATGTTCTTCTGCATTACGCGGGGCGGGCCTATCATCGTTATGGTTGTCCAATATGGCTTCCGAGGGTCCTCGCTAAGTGGAAGGCAAAATATTCCGCGGGACGCTTGCTGATTTTTTTTCATGAATTGCCCGGGCAATTTCCAATCACGTCTCGACATTATTGGATCGACCTGTGCAACCGCTGCGTCATCCGCAAACTTGCGTGCCTCGCCGATGTGATCGTCACCAACACGAGCGAGCACGTGACGAAGATGATGAAGATTTCCGGGCGCGCTGATGTTCATCTAGTTCCGGTCGGATCCAATATCCTTGCGCCGGACAATCTTTCACAACAAAGGGTTCGTAGTGAGTTCGTGATCTTCGGACTGCCTTTCAGCCGCTGGCAGACATTGCAGATGTTCGATCCAGAAATTCGTTCGTGGCAAAAGGATGGACGCTTAACCAAGCTTCACCTCGTTGGACCGCGCGATGAAAGATTTGATTTGCGATCAGAGGAACTGATCGCCGCGTGGCCTGATCCGCAGGTCGTCACTCGCCACGGAATGCTGCCGTCTCTTGAAGTTTCCAAATTGCTCGCCCGGGCGCATTTTGCTCTGACCCACGCCACCTTCGAAAACTGGAGCAAATCGGGGCCGTTAATGGCGTACGCATCGCACCGTTGCGCGATTGTCGGAAGATTGCACTCTGCCTCGGCGCCGTTGTGCTTCACGATCTCGCCGGACGAAGTCGCAACGATTTCCGAGGCCGATCTTGGCAGAAGAACGCAATCGCTCAAAGAGTGGTACGATCAAAACGCAGACTGGAACATCATCGCGCGAAAAATTTCCGATTTGCTTCCAGCCAGGGTGCAAGAGGAGGTTCCGCAGCGCGGGATGACGGATGAGATGGTCATCATCTCTCCGGAATCGATTCCCGGTGCAGGCGGAGTCGGAGATTACACGCTAAAGTTGCTCGCCCACTGGCCGTCGCTTCCAAATCTGCGGCTGCTTACTCCAAAGGTCTCCCGCGGTCGCGGGACGGACGCGGTCTTGAAGCAGTTGACGGCCACCGGCGGCAAAATACTCGTGCAATACAGCGCTTATGGCTTCGATCGCGCCGGTTATCCGCGCAATCTCATTCGCGCGCTGATCGACTGGAAAACCAAAACGCGCGGTCTTCTGGTTATCATGTTCCATGAGATCTGGGGGTTCTGGCCGATCCTGAACAAGAACTTCATCGTGCAGTTTTTGCACCGCCGCTCGATCAAAGAATTGCTGGATTGCGCAGACGTTGTCTTTACGAGCACATCAAGTCAGGCAGGACATCTGCGCGCGTTGGCGCCGCGGACGCGAGTTCACGTTCTTCCCGTTGGATCGAACATTCGTCACGATGAAGATACCGATCCACGACGGAAGCCTGGCTGGGCAGTCTTGTTCGGACGGCAAAGCGCGCGCATCCGCGCACTCAGAAAAATGCAGGGCAGTTTGAGCTCGCTCGCCACCGCCGGTCGCTTCACGAAGATCATCACAGTCGGCGCGAATGGAGATAACGACAATGAAGAGCGCGGCTTGCTTTCTGGTTTCAGACTTGCGGAAGGTTTCGAGCAGCGCGGTCCGCGGCCCGAGCGCGAGATATCCGAGCTGTTGTTGACGGCGACGTTTGGTATTTCCGGGCAGGATGAGTTGAGCTACAGCAAATCCGGCACGTTCATGGCCTACGCTGCCCACGGATTGAACATCGTCGCCGCATGTGCGGATCAGTCGAAGGAGGAACCTCTCTGCTGGCTCATCGCGCCGCGCGAATTAATCCAAGGCGTCTCGGAGCCTGAACTAAAGTTGCGCGGAGAACGTCTTTGCGCCTGGCAGAAGCGCACTTCGTCGTGGCAGATCATCGCCGCGAAATTCGCTGATGTGCTGCAATTGAGCGAAACAAGTCGAATGCGCAATCAAGCCGCAAGCAGGTGAAACAGAGCAAGCTTCTTTTGGTCAGCCCATGTCAGGGCGCATACGGCGGAATCGAAGCGTTCGTTCTGGCTGTGGCCGACGCCGTACGGCACGAGGCGGATTTTATTGTCCGGCTCTGTTTTAAGAAAGTGAAAGGCTTTGCGCTGCATCCAAGTCTGGCCACGATGCTGCGTCACGAATCCTTCATGTTTGTCGATCGCGCCGGCCGCGAGTTGGCCGATGCGATCAAATGGGCCGACATCGTGCATTTGCAGAATGCCTCACCGGACGTCGTGTTTCTCGCGAAGTTTTTCCGGAAACCAATTGTCCTGACCATCCACAACTACATGCACCGCGAGTGGAGATTGCATCGCTTGCTCTGGCGCATCAGCGCGTACTGGACCGATGCGCGCTGGTACAACTCAGATTTTGTTTGGGAAACCTGGGAAGGAGATCGCAAACGACGCGGCAGCCGAAAGGTTCCGACGACATCCAAATTATCCGAGGATTGGACTCGACCAAACGAACGGACCGGTTTTGTTTTTATCGGCCGATGGATTGCGAACAAGGGGATCACAACGTTGGTAGATGCTTACGCGCAAGCCAATATCGATCGTGAAGCCTGGCCGCTTCTCTTGATGGGCGATGGTCCTCTGCGCGCAACGATTGAATCAGAAATCGCGAGACGCGGAATTTACAACGTTCGTACTACCGGGTTTGTCGATGAAACAACCAAGACGCTGCGCATGAAAAACGCGCGCTGGGTCGTGGTTCCACCGAACACGAATGAAGATTTTGGTCTCACGGCCGTGGAAGCGCGGCATCTCGGCGTCCCTTGCATCATCACCCGCGATGGCGGCTTGCCCGAAGCTGGCGGCCGGCAGGCGCTGATATGCGAGCCCGGCGACGCCCGCGCATTGGCGAATCTCCTCGAACAAGCTGCGAAGATGAGCGAAGCCGAATATGCCGAGCGCGCCGATCGCACCCGGCAAGAGCTTACCGATGAGCTCGAACCGATTGACTTTTACGCGCGCGCTTATCGCCAGATTCTTCGTGGCGAACCTGTGAAGTAGAATGGTTTTGCTTACGCATCCATTCGGCAATGCCAACGTGCGCGCCGTGCTCACTGCGCTCGATCGCGCTGGTCTCCTGGCGAGATTTGTCACGACGCTTGGTTGGTCTCAAAATTCTTACCCCATTTTGACAGCCAAGATGCGCGGCAGACTCCGCCGCAACTACGCGCTCCCAGCGGACAAGATCGACATCCACCCATTCCGGGAATCGGTTCGCTTACTGGCCGATTTTTTGCGTGCCAGAGTCTTGACGGCGCATGAATCGGGATGGGCGAGCATCGATCGAGTATGGCAGAGTCTTGATCGCGAAGCGGCGCGACGACTGCGCCACTGGGGATGCGGGCCGGATGTGCGCGCAGTCTACGCTTACGAAGATTGCGCCGAGCGGTTGTTCGCGACCGCGTGTGACCTTGGTTTGAAACGTGTTTACGATCTTCCCATTGCTTATTGGAAGACCACGCAGCGATTGCTCCACGAAGAAGCGCAGCGTTATCCGGATTGGGAACCGACGCTCGGCGCCACGCGTGACTCGGAAGAAAAACTTTCCCGCAAGACGCGCGAAATCGACCTCGCCGAACTCGTGATTTGCCCGAGCAGATTTGTGCTCGAATCTTTGCCGCCAGAAGTTCGCGCGAAGAAACACTGTTTGGTGGCGCTGTTCGGTTCGCCAGTCGCTACATCGAATGAAGAAAGATCGACAACAAGAAGTGCGGGCCCGTTGCGCGTCCTCTTCGTTGGCGCCCTGACTCAGCGAAAAGGTCTGGCCGATCTTTTCGCGGCGATGAAAATGATCGACTCCGCTGCGGTCGAGCTTGTGGTGATGGGCTCGACCATTCGCTCGCTCAGTTGGTATCGCGATCAATTTCCCGACTTCACTTACGAACCGCCACGGCCGCATCGGGAGGTGCTCCGTCTCATGCAAAGCTGTGACGTTTTCGCTTTGCCGTCGATCGTGGAGGGCCGCGCGCTCGTGCAACAAGAAGCGATGGCTTGCGGGCTTCCATTGATCGCGACGCGAAATGCCGGGGCCGATGATTTGATTGAAGAGGGTGCGACCGGATTTCTCGTACCGATTCGTTCGCCGGAGGTGGTGGCGGAAAAAATAGGCTGGTGCGCGGCCAATCGATCACTCCTGTCTGGCATGGGGATTGCGGCCAGAGAGCGGGCGGGCGAGCTTCGCTGGCAAGCGTATGGTGAAAGGATAGTCAGCGCGATTCGCGAATTAATTGATGAACAGCATCGACAGTTCTGAAGAAAAAGCGAAGCGCTACATTCGCCGGCTGATCTGGCTTTATTTCTGGCTGCTTTTACTGGAAGGAGCCTTACGCAAATGGGTCGTGCCCGATTATTCGAACCCGTTGCTCCTGGTGCGCGATCCCGTCTTAATTGCGATTTATTTGTTGGCCATTCCCGCGCGCGTACTTCCCCGCAACGGATGGACGATGTCCCTCGTCGTCATTGGGTTCCTTTCGCTTGTCGCCACTTTCGTTCAACTCTGGCCCTATGTATCGCCCAAGATGATCGCTCTGGTCGGCGGATACGGTTTTCGTTCCAACTTTTTGCATCTCCCGCTGATTTTTGTGATGGCCAGTGTCTTGCGACCGGAAGATGTGAAAAGATTCGGCTGGTGGACGCTGCTTCTTCTGGTGCCGATGTCGGTGTTGATGGCGGCGCAATTCGGCGCCGCCCCGGATGCGTTTCTGAATCGAACGCCCGGTGGCGAAGGCGAAATGATGATGGCAGCGCTCGGCAAGGTGCGGACGGCAGGGACGTTCTCATTTGTGGTCGGCGTGGCGGCGTATCTTTCTTTGGCTGCGGGCTATCTGGTGTGGGGATTGTTGAACCCGGGTCTCTATAAGAGCTGGTTGCTGACCGTCGCCGGGATCGCGCTCGTCGTCGGCATCGCGGTTTCCGGCAGTCGCTTGACCGTTGGCGCGTGTGCAGTGGTCGTCGCTTCGCTCGTGCTGATCATCGTTTTACGGCGCGAAGTCGTCAACCGCTTCGGCCGAGCGCTGATCGTAATTTTGATCCTCGGACTAGTGGTGAGCCGGCTCCCGATCTTTCACGAGGGCGTCAATGTGTTAAGCACGCGATTTGCCGAGGTGGCAGCGGCGAGCGAGCAATCAGTGGCCCGCGGACTCATCGCCAGAGTCTTTGCCAGCTTCGAGGATGCTTTTTTCGTTTACGGGAAAGCGCCGTTCCTTGGATATGGGCTGGGGATTGGCACGAACGCCGGCGCGAAATTTCTCACTGGTCACAGCGGGTTCCTCCTCACGGAAGGCGAATGGTCGCGCATTTTTCTCGAGAGCGGACCCGTTCTTGGGCTCGCGTACGTCGCGTGGCGGTTCGCTCTTGTCGGCCGAATTGGGTGGCTCTGTATAAAGTCGGTGCGATTGAGGAATCCGCTGCCGCTTTTGCTTTTCAGCTCAAGCTTTCTTCCGATGCTCATCGGTCAATTCGGCCAGCCGACCATTCTTGGTTTTACAGTGTTCACCACTGGTCTCGCGCTGGCCGCAAGAAAGGAAGAAACTTCCGCGGCCGCGAGTGTGGCAGAGACGCCTTCGATGCGTTTTAAATCTGTCGAAAGAATTGTTCGCCGCCGCTCTGCGTACGCTGAACGGTTGCACGGGCCAAGCGCCGGACGTGGTGAAAGCAATGGTTCTGTTAATCGGTAACTATTCGCTCGATCGGCAGCAAAGCATGCAGCGATTCAATGCGATGATGCTGCAAGGCTTGCGCGAGTGTGGCGTTGAGGCGGAGCTAGTTCAACCACCCGCCGTGCTCGGAAGAATCCGCGCTTTTGGTGCGACGGCGGCAAAGTGGTTCGGCTACATCGACAAATTTATTCTGTTTCGCTGGCGACTCTGGGGCAAACTGGCGGCGCGACCCGCACTTGTCCACATTTGCGATCATTCCAACGCAACTTATGCGCGGTTGGCGCGAAAGTTTCCGCTCGTGATCACATGCCACGACCTGCTCGCTGTGCGCGGAGGATTGGGTGAAGACACGGATTGCCCGGCCTCATTTACCGGTCGCATGCTCCAGCGCTGGATTTTGCGCGGTCTGCACCGCGCCGATATCATCGCGTGCGATTCCCGTGCGACTGCGCAAGATGCGGAGCGGCTCCTCGCCCGGGAAGGTGATCGACCGCGCATCAGTTTAGTTCACGTCGGGCTAAACTTTCCGTACCGGCATTTGCCTAACGACGTTGTCGATGGGCGGCTACGAACGATTGGCGATCTAAAGTGTAAAGAGCGCTTTGTTTTGCACGTCGGTTCGAATCTTCGCCGGAAAAATCGCGAAGCCGTGCTACGCATTTTTGCCAAATGTGCGGACGCTCTGGATGCGCAAATGGTATTTGCGGGCGATGCATTGAGCAACAGCCTGCGCGCGCAAGCCCGCGATCTCCACATCGAACATTGCATCGTCGAGGTCGCGAACGCATCGAATGAAATTCTCGAGGCGCTTTACAACCGAGCCCACGCGCTGCTCTACCCGTCGCGCTTCGAAGGATTCGGCTGGCCGATTATTGAGGCGCAGGCATGCGGTTGCCCCGTCGTGTGCAGCTCAGCTGGTCCGATGGCGGAGGTCGCGGGCGCAGGAGCCTTGCTACACGAGCCAGATGATGAAGAAGATTTTGTGGCCGATCTGTTGCGACTCGCCGATCCCGAAGAGCGCAGGCGCTGGAGTGCTAAAGCGTTCGAGAACGCGAAGCGATTCTCCGCCGCGCGCATGATTTCCGAATATCGCGAATTGTATCGTTCGCTTGCGCCCGCATGCTAAAGAAATTGGCAATGCTCTTGTCGATCTTGCTACCATGGCCGGCCCGGCGCCGCTTGCTCGAGAGGCAGTTCGGTTATTCGATTCATCCCACCAGCCGAATCGGTTTTGCTTGGACTTGCCCCCGTCGCCTAGTCATGGAGGAGAACTCCCGCATCGGACATCTGACACTTTGCAAAAACATCGATCTGCTGTATCTCGGCGCACACGCGATTATCGGGCAGTTAAACTGGATCACGGGCTTTCCCAGCGGAAGCAGCCGCCATTTCGCACATCAACCAGACCGGCGTCCAGAGCTTATCCTTGGAGCCCACGCCGGGATTAGTAGCCGGCATTTAATCGACTGCACCGCGCGTGTCCGCATTGGGGCGTTCGCGACGGTGGCAGGATTTCGATCGCAATTCGTCACGCACAGTATCGACCTGGAAGCCGGGCGGCAATCATCGGAGCCAATTGAAATCGGAGAATACAGCTTCGTCGGGACGGATTCTGTGATCCTCGGCGGGAGCAATCTCCCGCATCATTCGGTCCTCGGCGCGAAGTCGCTTCTGAACAAGAAGTGGGATGCGCCGTTTCATCTTTACGGCGGCGTTCCCGCGAAGCCGTTGAAGGAACTTCCGCATGAGATGGAGTATTTCCGCCGCAAAGAGGGATTCGTGTGGTGATGCGCGGGCGAGCTCGCGCACCATAATAATATGTGCGGAATTGCGGTTCATTTCTGCTTCTCTGGTCGCGCAACCCCGTTGGATCTTCAACTGCTGACGCACCGCGGGCCGGATTCTTCAGGCGAATGGAACTCGACCGATGGCCGATGCTGGCTGGGTAGTACGCGTTTGGCGATTGTTGATCTTTCGCCCACCGGTGCGCAACCGATGATCGATCAAGCCAGCGGCAACGTGATCGTAATGAACGGCGAAATCTATAATCATAGGGCATTGCGCGACTCGTTGGGCCCGAGTGTGGATTGGCACGGTACGAGCGACACGGAGACGCTTTTGCACGGATATGCACGCTGGCGCCACGGCGTGCTCGACCGAATCAAGGGGATGTTCGCCTTCGCGATCTATGATCACGCACGCGGGGAGTTGTTTCTCGGGCGCGATCGTCTCGGGATAAAACCGCTCTACTATGAGCTGGATGCACATGGTGTCCGTCTTGCTTCAGAGGTGAAGGCTCTTGTCAGCGCAGGGGAGGCGATCACGGCGGAATCGATTTCGGCTTATCTGCAATGGGGTGCTTGTCCTGAGCGAGATCTTCTTTATCCGAACATCCAAGTCTTGCCTGCGGGCCATGCGATGACCATTGGCCGCGACGGGAAGCGCAACGTCTGGCGATACTGGCCATCGCACCAGCCATTTGCTTCTTCCACCGATTGTAGGGCAGGCGCTCCGCCTGCCAACCTTCAAGTTGTTCGACGAGTGCGCGGTCTAATCGACAAAGCCGTGGACGAACATCTTCTTTCCGACGTGCCGGTTGCCAGTTTTCTCAGTGGCGGAATTGATTCGTCGATTGTTACGGCGATTGCCGCACAAAAGCTGGAGAGAAAACTGCAAACATTCTCCGTCGCTTTTAACCTCGCGGAATTCGACGAGAGCCCGATCGCGCTGGAGATCGCGCGGCGTTACCGGACGGACGATCACCGCATTGAGCTTTCGGAAGAGGAAGTCATTCAGTCGGTGATGGAAGCGGTGGATAAACTCGATCTGCCGTCGGTCGATGCGATCAACACCTATATCGTGTCGCGCGCAGTGGCGAAGCATGGAGTGAAAGTGGCGTTGTCCGGTCTGGGCGGCGACGAGTTGTTCGGCGGTTACGCCAGTTTCCGCGACGTTCCGTGGCTGAAGCTAATTTCCAAACTGCCGCGCCCACTTCGGCGAATCATGGGCGCTACCGGAAATTTCGGTGAACGATTAGCAGACATTCCGAGCAACTCCGGTGCTGGCGAGTTAGCCGGATGGCGACGACGATTGTTCACCGACAGCATGCTCGAGCGTGCCGGGCTTCCAAACGGAACCACGCCAATCGAATGCCCTGTCGAGTTACCGGATGATTACGCGCGTATCAGTTGGGCGGAACTCACCGGCTATATGCGTCACATGTTGTTGCGGGATGCCGATCAGATGAGCATGGCCGTTTCCCTCGAGCTGCGTGTGCCATTCCTCGATCATGAACTCGTTGAGTACGTCTTAGCACTGCCTGCGGCGGATAAAAAGCGCTACCCTGGACCGAAGGGGTTGCTCGTGGAAGCATGTCGCGATCTTCTTCCGCCTTCCGTCTATCAGCGTCCGAAAAGTGGCTTTGTCTTGCCGATGAGAGCTTGGATGCTGGGACCGTTGGCCTCTTTTGTCGATGAGGGAGTTCGCGAAATAGTCGCGCGCGAATTATTGCCGGAAGATTTTGTGAACGACATCAGCCGCGCTTTTCGCAAGGACCATCTGCACTGGACGCGTCTGTGGAGCATTGTGGT
>Ga0193735_1000418_pt1 | contig 13447 bp, 8 predicted proteins | sample U1m2metaG_FD_145080 | JGI IMG/M metagenome (GOLD analysis project Ga0193735, IMG submission 145080) | Soil microbial communities from a riparian zone of the East river system, Colorado, United States - U1m2 | ecosystem: Environmental > Terrestrial > Soil > Riparian zone | place: USA: East River... | reverse complement strand
CCCTAAATAAACCGCCGCCCGGTTCGCGGGTGAGACATATCGCTGCTTCGATAACTCTTCCAAATCCTGAAGTATTTGTTCTGCCTTAGCACGATCACCGTTGGCAGCGTAGGCATATCCGAGCGAACTGACATACCATGGCAGGTCATCCAGCGACGCGGCCTTTTGGAACTCTGCCCTTGCCTCAACCTTGTTCCCTTTCCCAATCAAGCACCAGCCGAGGATCGAGTGGGCGAAAGCATTATTCGGATCCAATTCCAAAGTCTTGCGGATTTGCGTAGCCGCCTCCTCATAACGGCGCGCCCAGTAAAGAAAAAAGGCGAGGTCGGTGTTCAGGAAAGTGCTTAGGGGATCGAGTTCTAGGGCCTTCTTTTCTGCCGCGATCGCTTCGTTGAACCGGCCCATTTCCGCGAAGGTCCAACCATATTGATCATAAGCCAGAGCCAGGTTCGGATTTAATTCCACGGCGCGGTCGAGTTCCTTCTCAGAGGCGTGCGGACCGAGCACGCTGAAGAGAGCTGTCCCCATGGCTAGATGCGCTTCGGCGAGATTCGGATCGAGGGCCAGCGCCTTCTTCGCCAATTCCATTTCTTTGGCCCAGGCTTCCTTGCCCGCCATAATCTGCCCTCCAGCCCAGCCGTAGGTATCAGCTAGTCCGCAATAGGCCAAAGCGAAGTTGGGATCCACTTTCAGCGCCTGTTCATAATAGTGGATCGCGTTAGTCCAGCCTGCGCGCGTGAACTTGGTGAAATGATAACGGCCCAGCAGATAGAGACGGTGCGCTTCCGGATTCTCAGTCGGCTTCTTCGCCAGCGCGCGCGCTTCATCGACACCTAACTGCACTTGCAATGCTTCGACTACGCGTCTCGCTACATCGCTTTGCACAGCGAGGATATCCTTCATGTCGCCATCGTAGGTTTCGGACCAGAGATGAAAACCGTCGGCCACGTTGATGAGCTGAGCCGTAATCCGCAGCTTATCGCCGGCCTTGCGCACACTGCCTTCCAACACGGCATTCACGTGCAGTTGCTCTCCGACCTTACGGAAGATGTCGTCCTCGTTTTTCCCTTTGAACGCGAAAGACGAACTGCGCCCGGGGACGTGCAAACTTTTTACTTTCGTCAGGACGTTGAGCAATTCCTCGGTCATCCCATCGCTCAGATATTCGTCGTTCTTGTCCGCACTCAGGTTCAAGAAAGGCAACACCGCAATCGACTTTGCTGAGTCAATTTGCGCCGCGTTTGGCTTTACCGCCGTGTACCGGCCGACGAAAAACAATCCGATCGACAAAAGTCCGCCGAGAACGGCCACATAAATCCACGCCTGAGATTTGAAGCGCGGCTGCGTAAGATCGACATCTTCCGTACGCTTCAATCCTTCCGGTGTAATCTCAAAGGCCCAGGCAAGCACGAGTGCGATCGGAAAACCGACGATGATTAAAAGAACGATCAGGCGAATTGCCCAGTTGGGAACATCGAAGACCGGAAATACCTGCGCGATTCCCTGGGAGAGCGCCCAGCCCGCAACAACGTAAGCAACCGCGACTTTGTAAACGTTGCGCCGCTTTAGCTCGGAGAAGAAATTGCGATTACCCATAGGACGCTGCTAGGAACCGAGCGTGTAGAAAACAAAAAACCAAATGTTCTGGACGAACATGCCGCCAACACCGACCCATTGCAGCCAACGCGGCTTTGCCCAACCAGCCAGCACTGCAAAAACGCCGAGAGCCAACCCAACCAGCTCTGCCTCGATCCACTCGTTAGGCTTCCATCCTGGAAAGGTGTTCCGGTCGGCGTAGGTCGCGAGCCCTCCCATCACGGCCAACGCAAGGGTAGCAGAGAAAATAACGCGACGCTGTCGCTCAAAGTAGGCTGCCATGTCGAGCGCTCCGGTTTCGCTACAGGGCATGGCCACGAGCGAACAGCTAAAGTAGTTTGGGATAACCCAGCCGAGCTGAAGCAGTACTTCACCAAGCGTCCAATGCTTGATGTTCTCGAGCTGCCAAAGGCCGAGCCAGTTGATGATGACACCGAGCGCGGCGTTAACCATTGAGACCGTTAGCAGGGCGGAGAAGCGCACGCGTTCGCGATTCAGGATCAACACCGATGCGCTCGAGAACACATGCGTCAGCGCGATGGCGAAAATAAAAGATACAAGGACGGTGACGTGTTGAAACATTAGCTTAGGTGCGACGGCTAAGGTCCCTCATGCTCTTTGATTGTGAGCAGTTGTTGGAAGCCGGGATCCTTGCGAATCGGGTCCCAGACCGGATCGATTTTCAGGCGCGCGATGGAAACGGTTTCGCCCGCGGGAATGGTAAGTAGCCGGCGGAGAATTGCGATCGCGTCGGATGCCGCTCCCGTGCGAGCTTCGACTTCGGCAAGGCCGGCCAGATTGGAATTACCAAGAAGCGCATCTTTCTCCGGCGGGAGTAAGTCCACAGCCTGCCGCGCGAGTTTGAGAGCGTCGGCGTCACGTTTGAGCGCGAGATAAACCCAGATCAATTCTCTCATTGAAACGCGCTCGTTCGGCCGCTCGCGTAATCTTTCCTCGAGCAGCTGTCTCGCTTTTTCTGCGTCGGCTTGTGCGCCGGTGAAATCGCCGGCCAGAGTGCGAATGGTAGTTTGGGCGGAGAGCCGTCTGCGTTGATCCGCGGCGGTATCGGCACTGGTCTCCCAAATTTTCAGAGCTGCTTCGAAATTGCGTGCGAAAACAAAGGTATATGCGCGGTCACCAGTCACGCTCGCAACGATACCGGAAGCGGACGACGAGATAAGGTCGTTCGTGGACGGAAAGGTCGCCAGCACGCCTTGCGCTTTTTTGATGTCGCCGCTCCCGTTCAGAATCGCCAGGAGCAACGCGCGCATACCGATCACATCAGCTGGATCAATGTTCAGTGCATATTTGCCGGCGCGCTCGGCGTCTTGCCACATGCGCAAGATACAATAAGTCTGACTAAGATTTCCGGCGACGTCGGCATTGCGCGGATCCTGCTCGAGAGACTTCTTGAGCGTGTCCAAACAGCGTTGCCATTGCCCCTGCCGGCGATAGACATAACCGGAATATTCGAGTGCCTGCGCGTTGTTAGGCTGTAACTGGAGCGCGCGCCCAAACTCGGCCAATGCCTGTTCGTACTGCCGATAGCCGTAGTAATAAAAAAGGCCGTGCGCGACGTGCGCTTGGGCCAGGTCTGGCGCCAAAGCTAGCGCATGCTCTACCGTTTTTTGAACTTCCGCGAGCTCCGGTTCAGTGAACGTTTCGACGAACCAGTGTTGACTCAAACGAGACTCGGCCAGGCGAGCCATGGCAAGCGCAAAATTCGGATCGCGCGCAATGGCTTGCTGATACCACGCGATAGCTTGGTCGAATGACTCCGGCCTCAAGGAAGCATTCGCCGCACGTAGCTGGGACTCGCCTTTCAGAAACAGATCATACGCTGCGGTGTCCTTGGTCGGCGCGGTGGCGAGCGTGTTAGCTTCGGCCGGGGACAGTTTCGCCTGAAGGGAATCGGCGATTTCCTGCGCCACTTCGCTCTCAACGGCAAAGACATCTTTGATATCGCGGTCGTAAGTCTTAGCCCAGAGATGCGAATCGGCGCGCGCATCGATGAGCTGCACGTTGACGCGTACCTTGTCGGCCGCCTTTTGCACGCTGCCTTCGAGAACCGTAGCTACACCGAGCTGCTGCGAAACGGTTCGCAGATCTTCGGGCTTGCTTTTGTATCTCGCGGTGGAAGTGCGCGAGATCACCTTTAGGTCGGCGATGCTCGCGAGCTTCGTCAGGATTTCATCCTGGATGCCGTCCGCGAAATAAGCGGCGTTCTTGTCGTCGCTCAGATTTTCAAACGGCAACACCGCAATTGATTTTTGCGGAATGGATGAACCCGTCGCCGCCGCGGTGCGAGCCGCATTGGCGACGTTCCGACCAGTGTAGCGACCGAGAAAGAAAACACCGATCGAGAGCGCGGCTCCAACGATTACAATAAAAATCCAAGCATGCCTTCGCGGTTGCCGCGCCGTTGCCGCAAGATCGACATCTTCCGTGCGCTTCAAACCTTCCGGTGTCAGTTCGAAGGCCCATGCGATCACGAGCGCGATCGGGAATCCAATCGCCACCAGCACCACGAGCGTTTGCACCACCCATTCTGGCGCATGAAACGTCGGCAACACGGTCGAGCTAACCTGGATAACAAGCCAGCCCACGACTGCGTATGCGACCGCCACCTTGTAAACGTTGCGCCGCTTCAGTTCGGCGAAAAAACTTCTCGGGTTCATTCTGGAATTCCAGCGTCGAAGCGTTCGACGAGTTTCTGAAAACGCGGGTCGTGGCGCAGCGGGTCGAGACGCTTATCTATCTTGATGCTGCCGAACAAGCCTTGCAGCAAAATATCGCGCTCCACGAAACTTTGCTCGAGCAAACGCAACGCTTCGTCCTTCTCGCCAAGCGCGAGATGAACGATGGCAAGCGGATAGGAGCCCACGTATTGCTGCCCGGATAGGTCGCTGAGCTTATCGAGGATTTTACGGGTTTCCCCCATGCGACCGGTCTTGGCATAGGCGTGCGCAAGCATGGCAAAGTTAGAAGGCGTCGGACCTAGCTCATTTGCCTTGCTATATTCGATGATCGCTTCGTTGAGCTTTCCTTCGTCCTCGTAAGTCTGGCCAAGGATCTCGTGAGCCGGAACTAACTCGGGATCGAGATCGAGTGTCTTGCGCGCCTGCTTGACCGCCTCTTCGTAGCGACCGGCGCCGGCCAGGCTAGAGGCGTAAGATGCATTGATAATGAGCGACAACGGATCGAGCTCATGAGCGCGCTCATTCTCCGCGAGCGATTCGGAAAAGCGGCCCTGCCCAAAGAGACATTCTGCCAGCCATTGATGAGCTGTGGCATAATTAGGATTCAACTCCAGGGCGCGACGGAATTCCGCCTCAGCCGCCTTTAGCTGTACACTCGAAACGAGCGCGTTGCCTAACGACGTGTGGGACTCGGCCAGCCTGTCATCTAACTCCACCGCCTTACGCGCGGCGGCGAGCGCTTTCGGCACGTCATCCTGCGGCGCGGTGCCGGCGTAGACCGGCACGAGTGAATGCACGTCGGCCAGACCGGCGTAAGCGAGGGCGTATTTAGGATCGAGATCGATCGCCTTTTGGAAATAATCACCCGCCTTTCGCAGACTCGCAGTACTGCGCCGATTCCAGAAGTAGCGGCCTTTCAAATATAACTCGTGCGCTTCCGGATTTTCCGTCGGGCGCGCGGCGAGCACTTCTTCGGCACGACCATTCAATCGGGCCTTCAAATTTTCAGCCACGTTCTTTGCGATCTCGCTCTCGATGGCGAAAATATCAGTTAACTTTCGATCGTAAGTATCGGCCCAAAGGTGAACGTCAGTCAGGGCATTGATTAGCTGCACATTTACCCGCACAGAATCGCCCGCCTTCTGGACACTCCCTTCGAGAATATGCGTGACGCCGAGCTGCTTCGCGATCTCGCGCAGATCCGCCGGCGCGCTTTTGAATCGCTGAGTTGATGTTCGCGAAATCACTTTGAGATCGGCGACCTTAGCTAACCGTGTCAGGATTTCATCCTGCACGCCTTCAGCGAAGTAGGCATTGCTCTTGTCTTCGCTCAGACTTTCAAACGGCAAAACGGCGATCGACTTGGCCAGCGATTCGTTCGACAACGAATTCTTTTCACGAAATCCATAACGGCCGAGCATGAACAAACCGATCGACAGGACCGCGCCGACAATCGCGACGTAAATCCAGGCATGTTTCTTTTGGCCGGGCGCGGCCGGCATTGTGTCGGCAACTTCTGTGCGCTCGATTCCTTGCGGAGTTATTTCAAACGCCCACGCGATCAAGAGCGCGATCGGAAAACCGATCGCAACCAGAGCGATAACCAATCTCACGACCCAGTTCGGAATTTCCAAAAACGGAAAGACCTGGGTCGCGATTTGAACAAGAAGCCAACCAACGATCGCATAGGCGACCGCGACCTTGTAAACATTACGCCGCCTCAGCTCACCGAAGAAACCCTTCGGATTCATTGCGTTGGTTTTGCCATAAGCCTCAATTCGGAACAAGATGAAGGATGATTACCGGGTTGTTCGTTTTCGTTCCCGGAGAGAGGCGGCAACCTAACAAAACGGAGACCATGATATCTCATCATCTGGCCGATTCAAAGCTTCCGACGTGTGAGCTTTGATTTGTTTTTAGCGTGATTCGTGTGTTTCGTGGGCAAAAATCCAGAATAACCAGGAGATCGTCATGTCACATGGAACATCTGAATCGAAGCGCTTGCTGACCAACGCCATCGCAGAATGGGCGTGTTCCCTGAAGTATGAGCATCTTTCACCGGAGGCGATTCAAGCGGCGAAATTGTTTTGGTTCGACTCCATCGGGTGCGCACTCGGTGGGAGTCAGCAGGATGACGCGAAGATTTTGCTGAAACACTACCGCGCGATGAGTTCAGGCGGTGGTCCAGCTACTGCGTTTGTTTCCGGCTTCAAGACCAATCCAGTCGATGCCGCGTTTTTGAATGGCCACATGATGCGCGCGATGGATTACAACGACATTTATTGGAAAGCCGACCCATGTCACCCAAGCGATCTGATTGCAGCGCCACTGGCGCTCTGTGAAAGCGAAGGTCTGAGCGGAAAAGATCTAATTCTTGCCACAATCATCGCCTACGAAATCGAAATGCGCCTTTGTGAAATCGGACGACCGGGCGTTCGCGAATACGGCTGGCATCACGCCACTCTAAGTGCGTTCGCCGCGCCGGTCGCTGCGGGGCGGGTGCTGAACCTCACGCCGGAACAAATGGTGTCCGCCATCGGCATCAGCGCGTCGCGAACATTTTGCCCAGGTGCGGTAACAGCGGGCAAATTGACCAACATGAAAAACACGGTCGATCCATGGGCCGGACGCATGGGTGCCGAAAGCGCACTCCTCGCTCGAGAAGGATTTTCCGGTCCCGAGCACATTATCGATGGAAAGGAAGGTCTGTTCGCCGTGTTCGGTCACGTGCAATACAAGGGACAGCCGGCGAGCTTCGATGGTGAAGAATTGGTCAAGGATTTGCCGACGTCTCCTAAGTCGCACTACCGCATCCTTGATTGCGGGATGAAAAGTTTCCCAATCGAAGCGCTAAGTCACGCGCCGCTGACCGCCATGATGAAGACGGTTAAGGAAAACAAGATCAAGGCCGAGGACGTGAGGGAGATCAAAGTCGAAGTGATCGCGCGCGCCGCTGACATTCTTGGCGACCCGCACAAGTATCGACCCGACTCGAAGGAAACCGCCGATCATTCTCTGCCCTATTGCATGGCCGTCGGTCTTGTCGACGGCATGGTCACGCCGTTGCAATTCCGCGAAGAGCGGGTAACCGATCAATCGCTCATCCCGATCATGGACAAAATAAAAGTGGTCGCTAACGAAGAATTCGAAGCGCTCTTCCCTAAGTTCCAGCCGAGCCGCGTGACCATCACAACCAACGACGGCAAATCACACTCGACTCGTGTCGATGTGCCGAAAGGCGATCCGCGCGATCCGATGACCGAGGAAGAAATCGCCGTGAAATTCACCGCGCTTGGCGGTGACGTCATTGGCAAGGACCAATGCGAGAAATTGCGGAAGTGCATCATGAATATTGAAACTGTCGAGAACCTTGGGGAGCTCTTTGAGCTAACGACGGCTCGCTGATCCGTTCGAGCCTAACAGCGACATGAAATACTATTGATCTCAACTCGGCAAGTCGCGGTCAAATCAGTCCAGCCGTAAATAGGGTTTGTTCCTCGACGAAGCACAGCTTGTTGCCAAAAGGATCAGTGCAATAAAAACTGCGCTCACCCCAGGGCTGGGTTTGGATCGGTTGCCGAATCAGGCCATCCGGACACTCGCTCACGCGTTGGTAGAACATATCGAGGTCAGACACTGCCAGGTATATGTGGTCAGGGTTTGGCGTCGCGTCCCAAGAATCGCCGTCCGCTCGCGGATCGAAGCATGCAAGAATGACGCCGCCACATCCGAAGTAATGCCGGCCGGGAGAAATGCGCACCCCTGCCTGTTCCAACACAGCTGTGTAGAAGGCTGCGGCGCTGTTGATATTCGATACCGGAAGGATCACGCGAAAGACACGAGGCGATGGCATATTTTTCTTCATAATGACAGTCTATTCGGAGCGGACGCAGGCATCAATTCAGCACTTTAAAGTACCCTGTCTGGGGGCTTAGCATAAGCTATGAATAGTCGAGTCGAAAGCTATAGGGAGCGTGATCGTTGCCCCGTCTATGCCGCGATGCAAGTGATCGAAGGTCGCTGGAAACCGATGGTTTGCCGTCGACTTACCGAGCGCACTCAGGGATTCGGCGAACTTCATCGCACAATGCCAGGAGTTACTGCGAAGGTCCTCCGCCAGCATCTTCGACAATTAGAAGCAGACGGCATCGTGGCACGTTCCGCGCCGACAGGGCCGCGAGGTCAGGTGTTATACGGCATTACGCCCTACGGTCTAACGCTAGGCCCGGTGTTTGAGATGCTATGGAGCTGGGGTGTGCGGCATCTCGCGCGAAGAGTTTCGCCGTCCGGATTGGGAGCCACTGGGTACCCACGGATTGGCGCGAGTTGAGAAAACGCCAGATGTCGCGCTTGGAGTTGTGTCACGCTGCGATCGCGGTCGGGATGAATGTGTGCGCCGGGCAAATTCACCGCGCTCGGCGCCGATGTGATCGGCAAGGATCTATGCGGGAAATTGCGGAAGTGCATCATGAACATCGACAGCGCGAAGAAAGTTGATGAACTTTTGGAGCTAACGATCGCACGCTAGCTGTAGCCACCGGCCTATGGCTGGTCCCACCTCGCGCTACTTTTCAACGAAACGGCCCGCAGGGCCGTGGCTACAAGGCTCAGCCTACGCGCGGGAACTAGACGGTCCCGCTCCCCTCGCCTGCGCCGAATTGAATTCCCTGCGCCAGCGGCAGTTCGCTGGAAAAATTGATCGTGTTCGTCTGGCGCCGCATGTAGCTCTTCCAGCAATCGCTGCCGCTCTCGCGCCCGCCACCGGTGTTCTTCTCGCCGCCGAAGGCGCCGCCGATTTCCGCGCCGCTGGTTCCGGTATTCACATTCGCGATGCCGCAATCGCTGCCGACTGAGCTAACGAATTTTTCGGCTTCGCGCACGTCGTTCGTAAAGATCGATGAGGTCAACCCCTGTGGCACGTCGTTCTGGATCGCGATCGCTTCGTCGAAATCGCGATATGTCATCAAGTAAAGCAGCGGACCGAAGGTTTCGTGCTTCACGATTTCAAAATCCGGTTTGGCCATCGCAAGGCACGGTTTCATGTAACAACCGCCGGGAACGGTGAGTCGCTCCCCGCCGTAAAGGACCTCGCCGCCTTCATCTTTCAGTCGCTGGATCGAATGCTGAACAAGGTCGACCGCGTTCTTGTCGATGAGCGGTCCCATCACGGTCTTACGATCGAGGGGATTTCCAATTGGCAGACTCTTGTAAGCGGCAAGCAGTTTTTTGCGAACTTTCGACGCAACCGACTCGTGCATAATTACGCGTCTTGTGGAGGTGCAACGTTGTCCCGCCGTGCCTACAGCGCCAAAAAAGATCGATTGCGTCGCCATATCGATGTCGGCGGTCGGCGCGACGATGAGCGCGTTGTTGCCCCCAAGTTCCATGATTGATCGGCCCAGGCGGCCATGAACTGTTTTTGCGACGTTAAGACCCATGGCCACCGATCCAGTAGCCGAAACCAATGGAATCCGTTGGTCATCGGACAGTTTTTGGCCAACCGTTTTCCGGTCGCCCATCAGCAGAGTAAAAATCGCTGGATCGACTCCCGTTTCGCGGCAAACGCGCTCGCAAATTTTTGTCACAGCAATGGCGGTGAGAGGCGTTTTTTCCGAAGGTTTCCAAACCGTTGCGTCGCCACAAACTGCAGCGAGCGCGGCGTTCCATGACCAGACAGCGACCGGAAAATTAAACGCACTGATCACCGCGATGACGCCCAATGGGTGCCATTGCTCCATGAGCCGGTGACTCGCTCGTTCCGATTGAATTGTCAGGCCGTAGAGCATGCGCGACTGGCCAACGGCGAAATCGCAGATGTCGATCATTTCCTGCACTTCGCCTTCGCCCTCAGCGATGATTTTGCCAGTCTCGAGAGTGACGAGCTGGCCAAGCTCGTGTTTCAGTTCACGCAATGCGTTGCCAAGACGACGAACAGTGTCGCCGCGCACTGGACCCGGAGTGGTACGCCATTTCAAGAACGCTTCATGCGCACGTGCAATCGCCTTGTTGTAATCGTCGTCCGATGCAGTACGCACACTGGCGATTCGGCGTCCATCAATCGGCGAAATCTTGTCGATCTTTGCACCGCCGCCGCGCCATTCGCCATCGAAGACGCCATTGTTTACGTCAGTGAGACCAAGCTTTTCCAGAACAGGTTGCATCGTGAAAGATTGTTGTAGCCCCTGCCGTTGGCTGCGGCTCTTCCCGCGGTCAGCGACCGCGGCTCCAGCGAACGCTGTCGTTTTGTCGGAGCTCATTTCCGTTGCCGACAATATTTCCGGATCGCATCCATCGCCTCATCGATCACTTCCGCTGTGATATCGAGCGGCGGGCGAAACCGAATTGAATTCTCGCCTGATCGAAGCGTCAGAACGCCGAGATCGAAAAGGCCTTTCCAGAATTCCTCACGCGTTTTTGCGTCCGGAAGATCGAAAGCTAGAAATAGTCCGCGTCCGCGCGCGGCGGAAATCCGCGGATCTTCCTGCTGCAGATCGCGCAGTTGATCCAAAAAGTATGCGCCCACCTTCCCGGCGTTCTCAACCAGATGCTCCTCTTCGATGATGCGGAGAAAATTAGTCGAGCGCACCATATCAGTGAAATTTCCGCCCCAAGTCGAATTCAATCGGCTGGATAAACGAAACGCATTCTCTTTTACTTCATCGATACGCGGCCCAGCCATCACTCCGCACACTTGCGCTTTCTTGCCGAACGCCAGCAGATCAGGCACCACGTTGAAATGTTCGCAACACCAGTTGCGGCCCGTGGCCCCCATTCCGCATTGCACCTCGTCAAAGATGAGGAGGATGTCGCTTTCATCGCAAATCGTTCGCAATTTCTGCAGCCATTCGCCACGGAAATGATTATCTCCGCCTTCGCCCTGGATCGGCTCAATAATGATGGCGCAGATGTCGATATTGCGCTGCTCAATGAAGTCGCGGATTTCGCGCTCGGCCTTCTGTTCGCGCGCAATTACATCGGCTTCGCGCTCCGATTCCGCCAGCGAAAAATCGATGTGAGGACACGAAACGCGGGGCCAATCGAATTTCGCGAACAAATCGGTCTTGCGCGGGTCGGTGTTCGTGAGGCTCATCGTGTAACCGCTGCGCCCGTGAAAAGCCCGGCGGAAATGTAAAACCTGTGTGCCGCGTTCGCCTTTGCCCGCGGCCATGTTTTTGCGCACCTTCCAATCCATTGCCGCCTTCAAACAGTTCTCGATCGCCAGCGCGCCGCCCTCGATAAAAAGATAACGCTCCAGCGGCGGCAAACCGACTACACGCTCAAAGGTATCGACAAATTCGGCGTAGCCCTCCGAGTAAACGTCCGAGTTGGCGATTTTGACTTTTGCCGCGCGAAGAAGATCGCGCTGCACTGCCGGATCCTCAAAGTGCGGATGATTGAATCCGATCGGCATCGAGCCAAAGAATCCGTAGAGATCAATGAGCCGCTTGTTAGTGACGGCGTTGTGTAAGTAGGGACCTCGACTTTTGTCGAGATCGACCACGACCTTGAAGCCATCGAGCAGGACGTGTTGCTCGATTATTTCGAGCACTTTCGACGGCGCTATTGCTTTTTGTTCTTCGCTCTTTGTGGTGCGGCTTCGAGATGAAGTCGCCTCCGTGAGCACGGGCGGCATACTCATTGTGGATCGTAATCTGTGGCGCACATGTGGTCAATGGCAGGGCGCGACCGCTGGGCGCGCCGAAAAAAATCCAAACAGAAAAATTTTAGCGGACGGCCTGGCGGTGGCCGTCCCTACCCTAGATGATGCCTTCGCGCAGGAGTTCGTGTTTACCAGCGAGCAAATCTTGCACAAGAACGTAGCCGCGCTTATCCACGTTACGCGTTGTTCCAGCAAAATGATGATCGATTCTCATCCGCGCGGATCGGCAGAAATAGTCTGCAACCGTGACAATCTCATCCGCGGGTTTTCCCTGGCCGAGCAACCATTGCGCATACGAACACGTCGCGCTGATAGCAAACAATTCCGTCGCGATTCCGACAAATCTGGAAAGGAGAAGTTGTTCGCGGTCCAGTTTCGGACCAAACCGCGCCATGGCGTGAAACAGACCCCGCGCGAGTCGCTTGCTAGTGCGCGCGGCGTAATCGACATGCCCTTGTAATGTCGCGTGCAAATTGTCGACCTTGCCCGCGCCGTTCTGTAACCACTGGCGTGGATACCAGCCGGCATAAAATTTTCCAGAACTGAAAACAGCCTTCGCGCGTTCGGACATTGGCAATTGCGTGTTGAAAATCGCTCCACCAACTTTCAAATGCGGATCGAGCGCTTCGCGCGCGATGAACAACCGCATGATTTCGCTCGAGCCTTCGAAAATTGTATTGACGCGGCAATCTCGAAGAAATCTCTCTACTGCAATCGGCGGCTCGCCTCTTCCAGCGAGCGATTGCGCAGTTTCGTAGCCGCGACCGCCGCGCACTTGCATCGCGTCATCGGCAATTCTCCAAGTCGCCTCGGTTGCCCACATTTTGCACATGGCGGTTTCGATGCGCAGATCGCCAGCTTTACGATCGAGCAGCGACGATGCGAGGAAGGTCATCGCTTCCATGGCGAAAACGTTGCCGGCCATTTCGGCGATCTTCCCGGCAATCGCGGCATGTTTGCCGATCGGCACGCCCCATTGGATGCGTTCGCCTGCCCACTTGCGCGAGATCTCGAGCAGCCGTTTGGAAACGCCCACGCACGCTGCAGGCAATGTGAGGCGCCCCGTGTTCAACGTCGTGAGCGCAACTTTTAATCCGGCGCCTTCCTTGGAGATGATGTTTTCGCGCGGCACTCGCACGTCGGTGAACTTCACGACTGCGTTGTAAAGCGCGCGCAGCCCCATAAACCGGCAGCGATAAATGATCTCGAGCCCAGGTGTATCGACATCGACAATGAATGCCGTGATTTGCTTGCGCTCCCTCCCGCCTACCATCTTCGACGGCGTGCGCGCCATCACTACCAGCACGCCGGCTTTCACACCGTTGGTGCACCAAAGCTTTTCGCCATTTAGAACGAATTCACTGCCATCAGGGCTGGGCTCGGCGCGCAGGCTCATCGTCGCCGGGTCTGAGCCAGCGTGTGTTTCCGTCAATGCGAACGCAGAGATTTCTCCGCCCGCGACGCGTGGCAGATACTTTTGTTTCTGCTCCTC
>Ga0193735_1000416_pt1 | contig 13466 bp, 16 predicted proteins | sample U1m2metaG_FD_145080 | JGI IMG/M metagenome (GOLD analysis project Ga0193735, IMG submission 145080) | Soil microbial communities from a riparian zone of the East river system, Colorado, United States - U1m2 | ecosystem: Environmental > Terrestrial > Soil > Riparian zone | place: USA: East River... | reverse complement strand
GCCAGCTTGGTTGCATGGCGCGGAAGTGATTCCGCCGAAACCCGATCGTTACTTCAACGATTACGCTGGCGTTGTTTCACGGGAAGCCGCTAATCGCTTTAACGAGCAGCTCGCACAATTCGAGCGGGAAACTTCCGACCAGGTCGTGGTTGCGGTTTTTCCCAAGATGCAAAGCGACTCGGACATCGCGGACTACACGCAGCGCGTGGCACAGGCGTGGGGCGTCGGCCAAAAAGACCGCCGCAATGGCGTGGTGCTCTTTGTGTTCACCCAGGATCGCAAGATGTTTATCCACGTCGGCTATGGATTGGAAGGCGCGCTGCCGGACGCGACAGCATTCGACATTACCGAGCGCCAGATCAAGCCGCTGTTTCGAAGCGGCGGTTATGAGGGTGGCCTCGCTACTGGAATTGATCTGATCTGCAAAGCCATCCGCGGCGAATACAAAGGATCGGGAAAAACGGTTGCCGAACAACGCCATGGCAACGGCGTTTCCGGCTTTTTGCCCTTTCTGATTTTTCTTTTGGTGCTCGTCATTATTTCTAGAGTGATGCGCCGACTTGGCGGTTACGGCTATTCATCAGGCCGCGGCGGTCCGGTGTTTTTACCGACGGGCGGAGGAGGAGGCTGGTCGTCGGGAGGCGGTGGCGGCTTTGGTGGATTCAGCGGCGGCGGAGGCAGTTTCGGCGGCGGAGGCGCGGGATCGAGCTGGTAGCAAATGCGAAGCAGAGAATTCCTCAGCAAGCTTGAGCATGACCGGATCGTGCACGCGATTCGCGAAGGTGAATCAAAGACTTCCGGCGAGATTCGCGTTTATGTTCAGCGCGGCAAATTGAAAGCCGATCCCCTGGTTGTTGCGCAGAAAAAATTTCAGCAGCTCCAAATGCACAAGACCGCGGAGCGCAATGCGGTCTTAATTTTCGTGGCGCCACGCGAGCACAAGTTCGCCGTTGTTGGCGATAGAGCCATTCACGAGAAATGCGGTGACGAGTTTTGGCAGCGCATTGTCGAAGGAATGCGGACGCATTTTCAAAACGAGAAGTTTAGCCACGCGCTGATCGAGGCGATTAGCGAAATCGGCAAACTGCTCGCCGCGCATTTTCCGAAGACGCTGGGAAACGCGAATGAGCTGCCAGACGACGTAATCGAAGGGTAAGGGTCTTATTAACACCGGCCTAAAGGCAGGTGCCGTGACTGAGTCAACCATCCAGCCGTTTCAACGGCTTAGAATCGTGTATATGCAATCAAGCCGTTAAAACGGCTTACATTAACGCAGCCTACAACACCGGCCTAAAGGCGCGGTATTACTGAGAATGATCCATGCTTCGAAGCGGTTGGCTAAATGACCCTTGCAAAATTGCCGATTCCCTGTTTATTCCAAGCTCCGCAGCGAGTTTTTTGAAATTACGCCGTTGGTCCCTGGGTCTCCGTCGCTGGATGTGAGGCCGCACTCGCCAGGGGAAACCCGGTGACAAGGAATTTGGCGATTTAGTGATTTAATGATCGGGAGGTTTGTCTCTGGCAAAATCACCAAATCACTTACTCGTTAAATCGCTAACTGACAACATGCCAATACGTTACGGTCGTTTTGAAATGCCGAAGACCCTCGCCAAGGACGAGGCCACGGCTACAGATACATACGCTAAATTTACTGCCGAGCCGTTCGAAGCCGGTTACGGACACACCGTTGGGAACTCCCTTCGACGTGTGCTCCTTTCCTCCCTGGAAGGCGCAGCTATCACCGCGGCAAACATCACAGGCGCGCAGCATGAGTTCGCCACGCTACCAGGCGTGGTCGAGGACGTGACCGACATCGTCCTTAACCTCAAGAAGGTGAAATTTAAAGTGGACGGGCAGGACCACGAGCCGAAGAAACTCTCGCTTATCGTGAACAAGGAAGGCGAAGTAACCGCCGGCGACATCCAGACCATCCAAGGCTTTGAAGTGCTGAACCCGAAGCAACTGATCTGCACTCTCGACCGGAAACATAAATTTGATGCCGAGCTCGATGTGCGCGTCGGCCGCGGCTTTGCCACCGCCGAGGAAAACAAGCGTCCGGATCAGTCGATCGGCCTTATCCCAATCGATTCCATTTTCTCGCCGGTCACGCGTGTGAAATACGCAGTGGAAAACACCCGTATCGGTCAGCGCACCGATTACGACAAACTCATCCTCGAAATCTGGACCGACAGGCGCTTGACGCCGGATGATGCCTTGCTCCAGGCATCCGCGATTCTGCGGCACCACCTCGACATATTTGTGCACTACAACGAAGAAGTGATCGAATTCGACCAGACGCCCGCCGGCGTAAGCGAAGAAAATATCAAGCTCAAGAAGCTGCTCAATATGAGTGTGAACGAGATCGAGCTTAGCGTGCGCGCCGCGAATTGCCTGAACAATGCGAACATCACGACGGTAGGCCAGCTTGCCCAAAAAACCGAGGCCGAAATGCTGAAATATCGCAATTTCGGCAAAAAATCGTTAAACGAAATCAAGGACAAACTGCAACATCTTGGTTTGGGCCTGGGCATGAAATTCGATCCCGGCTTGGTGGACGTCCAAGTGAGCGGCGACGACGGCGCTGCCCCGAGCGGATCTGCGGACGAACAATAAACGTCGGATCGAGAACCACGTTCACGGCGTTATGAGACACCAAAAGAAGACGATCAAGCTTGGGCGCACGGCTGAACACCGCAAAGCGCTGCTGGCGAATCAGGTTTGCTCCTTGATCGAACATCAACGTATCAAGACCACGTTGGCCAAGGCCAAGGCAGTTCGACCGCTGGCGGAACGAATGGTTACGCTCGGAAAAAACGGATCGATTCACGCGCGGCGCACCGCTCTCGCGGCGTTGCGGCAAAAGAATGCAGTCAAGAAATTGTTTGACGACATCGCGCCAAGATCAGCGGAGCGCAATGGGGGATACACGCGCATCGTGAAGCTTGGCCAGCGTAAAAGCGACTCCGCCAAGATGGCGTTCATCGAGTGGGTCGATATGGGAGAGGTCGTCGAGGAAAAGCCCGCCGAAGAAAAGAAGACGAAAAAGAAAGCAGCCGAACCAAAGCCAGGGGAAACAGAAGGCAAGCGTGAAGAGCCAAGAGTCGAGGAGCCGCCGACGGAGGAGGAAAAACCGGCCGAGACGCCGACTCCGGCGGAGGAGCCGAAGCCGAAAAAGCGACGCTGGTTCGGGCGAACATCAGGCGAGGAAAAATAATCTCCGCGGCTGCCTGTCAGTTTTCCAAGATATCCAAGTCGGCTAAATCCTGCGGCCGGCCAACTGCGCGCTTGTTTTGGATCAATGCGTCTTTGCCCAGGATGAAAACAGGGATGACATCCAGCTCTGCGGAGACTCTGCTGCAAACGCTTCGTCGGTGCTGACCCCGCTTATGGTGCTGAGCAGATCAATTCGATTCGGAGCACGTCCGAGCTGGATAACTTGGTTCGGTTCGGTGAAATCCGATTCGCGGAATCCGGAGTGGGCGAAACCGAATTCATTCAGCAGATCAACAATCGTTGCTGCATTTTTTGGTGTGGCTCGGATCAGAATGTCGAGATCGCCGGTGTAACGCGGGCGGCCATGAAACGCCAGACTGTGCGCTCCCACAATGACATATTCAACGCCGCGCGAGTTTAGTAATTCGAGAAACTCTCTCAAGTCGTTGCTCAGGCGCATGGTTCAGGAGTTGAAGCAACAGTTGCAGCCGTTCGTTGCCGGACAACTTTTTGTAAAACTCGCGATCAGCTTTTTCGGCCTCGGTGAAATTGCGAAACTTTCTTACCGTTTTGTTCACGTCCCTAAAGTATAAGCTTGGCACTGACTCTTTCCGAGCGAATTTGATTGGAACCTCGTGAATCCAAATCCTTATTTGTTCATTGTTATCTTCATTGGCGTGGCGCTGGCCTTTCCACTGATCCCCCTCGGGTTGGCATGGGTGTGGCGGCGATTTTTCCAACCGCCAAAACCGGGCGTGGAAAAAAACGCGATCTACGAGTGCGGCGTTGAATCCATTGGTGAAGCGCACATACAGTTCCGGTCACAGTATTATCTTTACGCCATCATCTTTTTGATTTTCGACGTCGAGGCGGTGTTTCTCGTGCCATTTGCCGTCGCATTTACCGCGTTGCCGGTAGGCGCATTTATTGCCATTCTGATTTTTCTATTTCTTTTAGTTGAAGGGCTCGTCTGGGCGTGGGGTAAGGGGTGTTTGCAATGGGCGCGTTAGCGTCGGCGCTGGTTAAAAGAGTTAAAACAGTTACATTGTTACATTCGATGTGCGCGATCACGCGCTGCAAAGATTTAACTTGGTAACTCTTGTAACTTTAAAGCATGGGCGAAGGGCAAATCGACGAAGCATTACGCACCGAACTGCAACGGCAGGGAGTCTGGGTGACTTCGATGCAGGAGCTTTACAACTGGGGACGCAAAAACTCCATCTGGCCGCTGCAATTCGGGCTTGCCTGTTGCGCGATTGAAATGATTGCAACGGCAGCATCGCGCTATGACATCGCGCGGTTTGGCGGTGAAGTTTTCCGGCCATCACCGCGCCAGGCCGACCTGATGATTGTTGCAGGGACAGTGACCAAGAAAATGGCGCCACAAATTGTGCGACTCTATAACCAGATGGCCGATCCGAAATACGTCATCTCCATGGGCGCTTGCGCGATCTCCGGAGGGCCGTTTAAGCAAGGCTACAACGTGCTTAAAGGAATCGACCGGTACATTCCGGTTGATGTTTACATTCCCGGCTGCCCGCCGCGACCCGAAGCGCTGCTACACGCGTTTATGGAACTGCAACGCAAGATCGACGAACAAAAATTGACCGGCGCAGACAAGGCCGCACATCTTGATCCGGAAGAGCCCAGCGAATTCCCGGTGCCGGCATTTGGCAGGCATGATTTGGAGCCGACGGCGAATCCGGATGTATTTCAGCCGCCTAAACTTGAGCGGGTCTGATCGTGGAGTCGCTGGAGCAAATCAAAGCGCGCGCGGAAGCGGCAATTCCGGGAGCGAAGATCGACATCATTCCAAATCCCGGCCCCGCGAACCAGCCGTCACTCCTACTCGATCACGAAAACGCGCGCGACGTCGCGAACTTTTTGCGCGACGACGAGACACTGCGACTGGACTTTTGCTCGAACGTTACTGGAGTCGATTGGCTTGATCGCGTCGTGAAGAAAACCGCGAAGGTGAAAGCAGTGGTAGAAGGCGTGGAGAAAGAAGTAGATCAAACGACCGAAGAAAAAATTCCCGGCTATCTCGAAGCGGTCTATCACCTTTACTCGATCACGCACAAGCACGGGCCAGTGATCATTCGCATGCGTACCGCTGATCGGGCAGACGGCGCGCGGTTGCCATCTCTCACTCCGATCTGGCGCAGCGCGGAATTTCAGGAGCGGGAAATCTTTGATCTGTACGGGATCCGTTTCGATGGTCATCCCGATCTGCGACGGATTTTGATGTGGGATGAATTTGTCGACCATCCGATGCGCAAAGATTATGTGCAGCCGGACGATTTTGAGTGGGAACCGACGCCGCACGATGATGTGCTCGCGAGAGCGAAGCAGCATTACGCGCCGCGACCAGAGGTTGATGGGGCGGAGAAGATCACAGCCCCAAGCGGGTAGACGTTAAATGGTTGAAGCGTTGAAGCGGAAATGAGCGCGACAATTCAAACACTGGAAGCAATGGAGCGGCCCCCCGTGACCATGAGCTCGCGACTGGAAGGCGAGTTGCTCGAAGTCTCAATGGGGCCGCAGCATCCCTCGACCCACGGCGTGTTTCGGATGAACGTCGCGCTCGACGGCGAAATTGTGCGCAAGCTCAAGCCGGTCTTCGGTTATTTGCACCGCAATCACGAGCAGATCGGCGAGCAGACAACTTATCTCGGCTCGATGCCGTACACCGATCGGCTCGATTACTTTTGTTCGATGAGCAACAACTGGGCCTACGCGCTCAGTGTAGAGAAACTCGCCGGCATCGAAGTTCCGGAGCGCGGCGAATACCTGCGCGTCATTCTCGCCGAACTCACTCGGCTGCAAAACCACGCGTCGCTCCTGGGGTTTTTGTTGAGCGATATGGGAGCGTGGGGTACGCCGCTCATGTACGCGTTCCGCGAGCGCGAGAAAATTCTCGATCTGTTCGAATCGCTCGCCGGCTCGCGTATGATGTGCGACTACATGCGCTTCGGTGGCTGCCGAGTTGATGCGGATGATAATTGGCTCGCCGGTGCCACGAAGATCGTCGACCGTTTCCCGAAATTTCTCGATGAATTTGAAGAACTGATCCTTGGAAATGAGATCGTAATCGCGCGAACGCAGAACGTCGGCAAACTTTCGGCCGATCTCGCGATCAGCGCTGGAATTACCGGCCCAATGCTGCGCGCGTGCGGCGTGAACTACGACATTCGCAAAGTGGACGGCTACGGATTTTATCCGCGTTTCAAATTTCGAATTCCCTTGGGCGATCATGGCGACACTTATGATCGGTTGATGATGCGCGCGCTCGAGATGCGCGAGAGCGTCGAGATTCTCAAGCAAGCATTCGCGCAGATTCAACCGGGGCCAATCGTGAATCCCAAGGTGAAGATCCGCGCGTTCAGGCCACCAGTGGGCGAAGCGTACGGACGAATTGAAGCGCCCAAAGGCGAGCTCGGATTTTACCTCATTAGCGACGGCGGACCTAACCCGTATCGCTACCGCGTGCGCCCGCCGAGTTTCATTAATCTCACGGTGCTTGAGGACCTTTGCCTCGGCCACACGGTTGCTGACGTGATGGTAATCCTCGGCAGCGTGGATATCGTAATGGGAGAAGTCGATCGCTGACTTCAAGTCCAAGCTGCTGCCAAAACTATGCCCAGTGACGCTATTTATTTAGTTTCGGATTCAGGGGAACTGCGCCGCGTAGAGCATCAGCGTTACGGAAACGAAGACATTCTTCAAGGATTAATTGCCAAACACCCTGATCTTCTTGCTGGCGATCAGATAGATGCTGAGGCGCCTCCGCGGTGGTTGCTGATTCGCCGCGAAGCTGCAATTCCGGATTCTGCTGATGGCGGAGATCGTTGGTCGGTCGATCATCTCCTGTTGGATCAGTTCGGGATGCCAACACTCGTGGAAGTTAAACGCAGCACTGATCCGCGGATAAGACGCGAAGTTATAGGACAAATGCTCGACTACGTTGCCAACGCACAGGCGTAATGGGGAAGCGGTCGAATGCGACAAATGCTCACTGATGCACAAGGATCGCCGGAAAAAGCTGATTCATGCGTAATCAAGCATCTTGAAATATCTGATGAACCAGCGGTGGCAGAACAAATCGACGGCTTTTGGAATAAAGTAGAAGCGAATTTACAACAGGGAAACGTGCGGCTGCTCTTTGTCGCCGATGAGCTGCCGCGAGATCTGAAGAAGTTGATCGAGTTCCTCAACGAGCAGTTTACTAACATTGAAGTGTTAGGAGTCGAGCTCCGTCAGTATGTCGGGCAGGGAATGAAGGCGCTCGTGCCGCGTGTGATTGGACAATCCGAAGCGGCGCGCGAGCAGAAAGTGCGATCCTCTCCGTCGCGATTCGTAGCGCCATCAGTTCGACTCAATCGAGAAACGTTCCTCAGTAATTGTCCACCCGACGCTGTGGGTTTCTTTGCAAAAGTTCTCGAGGTGGCGGCAAACCGAGGACTGCGAATTTCTTGGGCAAGCAAAAGCTTTAGTATCCGAAAAGGAGAGCAGCCTCCTCTCGTTTGGTGCTATGCGTCGGACGGGAATTTTGAGATTTTTGACCGGGATTTACCGAAAGAGCAAGCGAGGCGGCTGCGCTCGCAACTGTTAAATCTTTCGTCTGCTAAGAAAATCAGCGACCTTACTATCAGGATTTTTGTCACGAGCGAGACACTGCCGGACGCAGAAAAGGCTTGGGAACTCGTGCTTCAGACAGTCTTGGGTTAAGCGATGTTAGAAACACTTCTAATCATCCTCGCCAATAGGCCTTGTCCTCTGCTTTTTCGCATCTTGCGTTGCTGTTTGCGTATTGATTTGGCGAATGATCTGCCTCGTCATCGTCGGTACGTTGCGACCGCTCGTTGGCGGTACGATGCGCCGAGGGTGATTGGTTGCCAGCGAATTACGTGAACTACGATCTGTCCGATCATGTTCGTGAAGAAATCGTGCGCCGTCGCATTCCGTTGACCGTGGTAGAGTCGGTGTTGGCAAACCCACAGCAGAAAGTACCAGAGCACGGAGATGTGATTTGTTACCAGTCGAAAATCGACATCAATCAGAAGGAATATCTGGTGCGCCTGATGGTGAACGAAAGACTGACACGAGCCAAGGTTGTGACTGTGTACAGAACGAGTAAAATCAGGAAATACTGGAAGACCGCATAATGAAAGTGACCTATGACCCGGAAGTTGATGTGCTGCGAATTCTTTTCCGTAACGCCCCGATTGAGGAGAGCGATGAGGACAAGCCCGGAGTAATTCTAGATTACGACAAGGACGGAAACGTGGTGGGACTCGAGGTGCTTAATGCATCGCAAAGGATCGAAAATCCGCGCGCAGTGGATTATGCGGTCACTGGCTAGAGAAGCTGCCTCGGCGAGATCGCTCATACGAATGCGCTTCAACGATTTAACGGTTCAACGCTGACGAAGTCATGATTGGCACGGGGATACTCAAGGGGATGGCGGTCACCGCACGGAACTTCGTCGGAAGTTATTTCGAAAAGGAGCGGCTCATCACGGTGCAATATCCCGAAGAGCGCAATCCGTTGCCGGAAAATTATCGCAATTTTCCATTTCTCATTTACGACGGCGACGATCCACAAGCGGGCTTGCGCTGCGTGGCGTGCAAGATTTGCGAGAAAGAGTGTCCGCCGCAGTGCATTTACATCGTGAAGAGCGATGACAAGAAGCCCGATTACATGGGCAAGCCGCAGTTTTACCCGAAGGTGTTCGACATCGATATCTCGGTTTGTATGAGCTGCCAGATTTGCGTCGAAGTTTGCCCGTTTGAAGCGATCAAGATGGACAAGGAATTTGAGCTAAGTAAGCGCGAACGCTTTAATCATCTGCTCGAGCGCAAAGAAGATTTGGCGAAGCCGAACGATTACTATCACAAGATTCATCCGATCGAAGCGGCTGCGGTTGATAAAAATCTCGCGGACGCGGCGGCAGCCGCTGAAGCCAAGAAGAAAGCAGCGGTAGAGGCAGCGGCGAAAGCTGCGGCCGCTAAAGCAGCCGCAGCTGCACAGCCTCCCCCAGCAGTTTCTTCCTGACGGCGAGCCGGCGATCGCTCTCTCGCCTTTTCGGCGAAAATAACGCTGCTGCTGCAGTCCGAATTTGATGCACTTCGCCTAACGATTCGCGCCCGCGGGGAACATTACCTTGTCGGGGGCGGCATTAAGCGCGGCGAGAAGCTTTTTGATCAACCGCGTTTTCACGCGACCAGCTTCCCGCGGAGAAACGAGATAGCGGACGATGGCTTCGAGCCACGTATTTTCGCTTACCCGAAAAATCACACGCGGTCGCTCGTGAACTTCCAATTCGTCAACTGGCGTACGGGCGAGCAAGTCACGAAACGTTTGCACGCGGTCTATCATCTCTTTACCTAGCTCTTCCTCAGTAACTTTCTGCATCGTGCTGGCGATGAACTCGAGATCGGCGTTGAAGGCGACAGGGAACTTAATCTCATTCCATATGTAGGGGAAAAGAGGCCACGAATAATTGTAAACGATTTCGTCGAGCACTTGCTCATTTGGAAATTTGATCACCCGACCGCTCGGATGATCGCCTGAAATGTATTTGCCTCCGAATTCCCACAGAGTCGTATCCAGATATCCAACGTCGATCACGTCGCCAGTGGCATCACCGATTTGTATGCGATCACCTACTCGGAAAGGCTGGCGAATGAGGATATAAATCCAGGCGATGAAGCTCTTCATCGGCGTTTGGACAGCGAGGCCGATGATAATTGAGCCAATACCGAACGCGGCAACCGCGGCATACCAATTGACGAAAATTATCGATATGGCAATGACCGCGATCCCAAGAGCGACGACCAGATGCATAATACGCTGAAGCGTAAAACGAGTGGAAGGGTCCTCAATGCGACCCAGCGCATAGACGGAAATAGCTCGTGCGATGGCGAGCACGATCACGATAAGAGCTGTGCCGCGTAAAATTCGCCAAATCACACCAAGAGTTGACTGCGGCAACGGAATCAGCTTCCAGGCGAGGACGACATACGCTGCGACGCAACCGGCAAGAACAAGCGCGTGTACTAAGAACCACAATTTGTCTCTGCCGCGAGCCCTAACCCCTTCGGAGCGTTTTTCGCCGGTGGCCCGCTGCAACTCTTTGCGAACTTCGGGTTTGCGTGAAATTTCCTCCGCCGTCTCAGCCATCATTATTAAAATCGCATTCGGCGAGAAAATGGGTGCAACCAGACTGCATGTCAGCCGGCGGTTGTTTGGAAGCCCCTGAGGTTCCAATCGCAATCGATTCTCAAATGTGCTGTCGAATACAGACCTTGCGGAGCTGCTTGCGCGGCAGGCGGAGCGCGAGAGTGGCATCCTCACACGCGCGTTTCGTCGAGCCGCGCGAGCCGCTTTCTTGTGGCCGGAAGAGGTGGCTGCGGTTGTAGCGCAAAACCGGTCGTTGACCGAACTGCGCGGAATTGGGCCATTCATAGAAAAACAAATCACGCAATGGCTTGATAAACCTCCGCACTCAAAGCAGCCAGTTCCTGCCATTCGCCGGGACTTCACTTCGCTCGCTGAAGCGAGACAGCTACTAGCGACAAAACAGGGATGGGCAAAGAACCTGCGCGGCGATTTGCAAATGCACACGCGGTGGAGTGATGGATCGGGCACGACACCCGAAATGGCCGAAGCGGCAAGCGAGAGATCCTATAAATACATTGCGATCACTGATCACTCGAAAGGACTAAAAATTGCCGGCGGAATTGACGAGCGCGCACTGAAAAAGCAAGGAAACGAAATCGCCAAGCTCAATGTGTTACTTTCAAAATCCGGCAGGCAGTTAGTAGTTCTTCGCTCTCTTGAGATGAACCTTAACAGGAGGGGCGAAGGCGATATGTCTCCTGAGTCGCTGGCAGCTCTGGATCTCGTTCTAGGTTCGTTCCATTCCTCTTTGCGGATGCTTGAAGATCAGACGGAGCGTTATCTGGCAGCACTGCGTAACCCACACATTCAAATCCTGGGTCACCCGCGCGGTCGCATTTACAATTTTCGAATCGGCTTGAAAGCAGACTGGTCGCGCGTATTTGCAGAAGCTAGCAGGCTCGACAAAGCGCTGGAGGTTGACTGCTACCCGGATCGACAGGATTTAAATGTCAGGCTGCTCAAAATTGCACAGGAGCATGGAACCCGAATTTCACTGGGCACCGACGCTCATCATCCGTGGCAACTGGAATTTATTGAGCTCGGTTTGGCCGCTGTAATTCGGGCAAAACTTCCACCAGAGCGAATCGTCAATTTCATGCCGCTCGTGGATTTGAAAAACTGGATAGAATCGGTGCGAGATCGAAGCGTTGCGAAAAATAATCGAAATAAGTGTCCGCATTGGCGTTGAATGGCAAACCCGACTGAGATTTTCCCGCCAAAAGGCCAAGGGTCGACGCCCAATCATCGAAGCCGCGAGCTTCAAAATTTCCTAAGAATTACAGCGCCCTTCTGCTTGCTGATATAGCCAATATAAAAAAGATCAGGCATAGCAACAAGAAGAGACCGAATAGGAACTTCGCAATAGCAGCAGCGCCCGCAGCAATGCCAGTAAATCCAAACAACGCTGCGACAATCGCAATTACCAAAAAGATAACAGCCCAACGTAACATCGTTTCACCTCCTCAGCATGAAATCGAATCAAGTCATCGCTATGCGTGGTTATTTTGCGCGACTAAATTCCGATAACTAAAATGGATGCATCATTTCAATTACTTACGGTGAAGCATATCCGAACAGCCTTTACAAGGTATTCGACCAAAAGCAGTCTGATAAACGTTTTGTTAATGTGACGATGCGAATTCTAATTTCGAACGATGACGGCATTTACAGCCCTGGCATTATGCAGTTGGCCAAGGCAGCAGCGCGTTTTGGTGAGGTGCGCATTGTCGCGCCTGATGTCGAGCAATCCTCAATGAGTCATGCTATTACCGCCTCGCGACCGCTGCGATTTAAACGTGTGCATCGGGGAGAGTTCGACGCGTATAGCGTTAACGGCACGCCGGCCGACTGTGTCGCGCTCGGCATGCATCGCTGGACCCATGTCGATCTTGTTCTTTCCGGAATTAATCTGGGCCTGAACCTCGGCAACTCAGTCTGGCATTCCGGCACGCTCGCAGCGGCGAAACAGGCAGCACTGCTTGGGTCGCGCGGCATCGCGTTCAGCACAAATGTTAGCGACAGTCACGAGCCGGATTTTTCAGCGCTCGAGCCGTACGTTGCCAAAGTCCTAGATCTGCTATTGGGAACCAAAACATTATCTTTGGTAAATGTGAATCTGCCGGAAAGACCGAAAGGCATCCGGTGGACTCGCCAATCCGTGCGGCACTACGACGGCAAAGTCGTTCCCGACAAGGATCCGATGGGGCGTTCCATCTTTTGGTTCACGGTTATTCCATTAGAAGGCGCCGCGGAAGGGACCGACCGCTGGGCAGTCGAACACAATTGGGTGTCGATTACGCCCTTACGACTTGATCTCACTGATGAAGCAGATCTCGCTCGAGCGTTGGCACTCTCGCACCCGCCAGCGGCAAAGGTCGTTAGTAAACAACCTGGTATTACCCGCGCGCGCAAGCAAAGGCGCTAAAAAAGGCCAGCTTACCCAGCAAATTTGGGTTCATAGGGGAACCAGAGAACACAAGGGTTCCGATTCCTATCTAAAATCGCCTTCGCGACTGATGCCTCTCAATCGACCCAACAACTCAGCAGCGTACGAAACTGCAGAGCAATTCCACATTCTTGTGGATAGCGTCGAAGAATACGCGATCTACATGCTGGATCCGAACGGGAATGTAGTGACGTGGAATACAGGCGCGGAAAAAATCAAAGGGTACACAGCTGAGGAAATTGTCGGAAAAAACTTTGCGTGCTTCTACACGGCGGACGACGTCGCGGCGGGAAAGCCGCAGCGCAATCTGCGCGAAGCAGCCCGCAGAGCATATATTCGTGATCAGGGACCGCGCGTCCGCAAAGATGGGTCAACCTTTGAAGCTGAAGTTGTACTAACCGCGCTGCGCGACGAGAAGGGCAACGTTCGCGGGTACTCCAAAGTCACACGCGATATCACTGACCAGATTCGCAGCCGGGAACTTGAAGCGGAAAAAATCGCCGCGCAAAAAGCGGGCAAGGCCAAAGATGATTTTCTCGCGGCGCTCAGCCATGAACTACGCACTCCGCTTACCCCGGCGCTGGCGGCAGCCACCTACCTGGTTGACAACGCGGCGAAACTTCCG
>Ga0193735_1000415_pt1 | contig 13473 bp, 12 predicted proteins | sample U1m2metaG_FD_145080 | JGI IMG/M metagenome (GOLD analysis project Ga0193735, IMG submission 145080) | Soil microbial communities from a riparian zone of the East river system, Colorado, United States - U1m2 | ecosystem: Environmental > Terrestrial > Soil > Riparian zone | place: USA: East River... | reverse complement strand
GCGACTCCGGTGATGACCCAAACCTTTGGAGCCAAGACAAGCTGTTCGCGAAGATGGCGGTACGATGCGGAGATCACGAGCTCACAGTGGAAGGGTACCCGCCGAGCCGATTCAGGGCAGGTGTGCGCGGGAGCACAACTGTCCGATCATACGCGCCGCGCTCCGCGGCTATCATCTGCGCGAGGCGTCAAAGCATCTTCCATTCCCACTGAGGTCATTGCCGTCACTCGCACAAGTCCTGAAGGCACAAACTGTTATGAGTCGGTCGAACTGCCTCGCGCGCGCCGGTCCCCCTGCTTTGTCGAGGAATTGCCCCATTCCTGTGGTGGTCGAACCACAACCGATTTATATGTTTTGATGCACGGGGTTTCTACCACTCAAGCTTCTTCTATTGTCTTATATCGAACTTTTGGCGGTCTTTGATGGATAGAACCAAGAGCGCTAGAGCGGAGTCGATTCTATCGTCTGTAATCGTCTCGTCATCGGCCATATGTATATTCTTCGACACTAAGCTATTTTGAATTGGGTGGCGGTCAGCCGCCTACGCGCTGCTCAGTTAGTGGGCGGATGCGATCTTAGCGATTTCTAACGCCAAGGTGCGCAATTGCCTCTCTCTGGGTGTTCGCCTCTTCGAAGGCCTCCCTGCCAGGCTTTAAAATCTTCATCACTTTAGTGTCTCGATAATGTTTCAGAGGCACTCAAATTGGGCGACGCGATGTGCCAAGTCCGTCGCCGGGTGGATAATCTTCCGCACGGGTCTCTACCGGCTAATCCGTCGGAACGAAGCGGTGATCGTGGTCTTCCACAGAGTCAACGATACCGACCGGAACGATTCCCTTACTTACACCACGCGGAAATTCGAGGATTTTGTCCGCTTCTTCGGGCGATTCTTCAATGTCATTCCGCTGAGTGAGATGCTCCGACGGATAGAGACGGGCGTCGGGCTCGCAGCCTGTCTTGCTATCACCTTCGATGATGGGTATCACGGCAACGCCACGATCGCGGCTCCCATCCTGGAGCGTTACGGTCAACGCGCCTGTTTTTTCGTGACGACCAATTTCATCGGCACGGACTACGTGCCATGGTGGGATGCGAACAAGCAAATCAAGACGCGATGGATGAACTGGGATCAGGTGCGCTCACTCCACTGCTCGGGTCACGAGCTTGGCTCCCATACCAAGAAACACCCTGACCTGGGCCAAATCGCGAGCGAGGAGGCACGACTTGAAGTGGGGGGTGGAAGCGCCCGCGTCGACGCCGAGCTGGGTGTTCACTCCGGACTGTTCGCCTACCCGTATGGCGGGAAGGAAAATATGTCCGAAGAAAACCAGGCGGTTGTGGAGCAGCTCGGACTTCGATGCTGTTTGTCCGCTTACGGAGGTACCGTCAGGTCGGGCGATGATCCTCTGCGGCTCAAGCGGACAACAATCTCGGAATGGTTTCTGACCCCTTACCAATTCGGATACGAGTGGATCACTGGCCGCCTGGACCCCGACTGACCCCCAACGCGTCTAGCTCGAGGGGGTTGTGAAAGCCACTGTAAACCGCACCAAAGTTCTCGCGTTGGGATCCGGCATAACATTGCTCGGCGTTCTTCGGACACTTTCGGAGGTGAACGCCGATGTGATCACGCCGCCTGACGTCGACCGGCTTTCGCGGCGCTCGCGGTCCTACCGGGCGGGCCCGAGCACGTTGGCGGGGATGACGCCGGATACTCTTGCGCGGTGCCTTGAATTCCTGCCCGTTCCAACAGTGCTCATGCCGTGCTCAGATCTGTGGGTGAGGACGGTCGCAGCTCTTCCCACGGAAATCCGTAATCGTTATCCGGTCAGCATCGCTCCGCTCCAGGTCTTGGATCTGCTTGTTGACAAGGCGCGGTTTGCTGGCACGCTCGACCGGCTTGGACTGCCCCATCCTGCGACAAGTACGCTGAAATCGGTGCACGATCTCGATCTCGTCTCCGACACCGTTCTTGAGAGCTCTTTCCTGAAGCCGGCGCATTCGCAACAGTTTTTCGCGCGATTCAGTGTGAAGGCCTTTCGGCCAGCGGATAGATCCGACGCAGAGGATCGGCTGGGGAGGTGCATTGAGCTCGGGTTCCAAATGATGTTGCAGGAATACATTCCTGGGCCGCCGATTAATCATTACTTCATCGACGGATTCGTCGACCGTTTTGGTGCGGTCAGGGCCCTGTTTGCGCGCCGTCGTCTGCGAATGAGTCCTCCTGACTTCGGTAACAGCACACTGATGGTAAGCGTTCCCGTCGCCGAGACGGGTGACGCCGAGGCGACGCTGAGAACGCTTTTCGCCGACATCGGTTACCGTGGAATCTTCAGTGCAGAGTTCAAGCGGGACCCTCGGGACGGCGTCTTCAACCTGATAGAGGTCAACGCCAGGCCGTGGTGGTACGTCGAGTTCGCCGCCCGGTGTGGAGTGAACGTCTGCAGCCTGGCGATCCGTGATGCGCTCGGCGAGCCTATTGAAACGATCTCGGAGTACGCGGTTGGACGTCGTTGCGTGTTTCCCTATTACGACTCGCAGGCCGTCCGTGTAGAACTTTCGGCCGGTCGCCTGGGTTTGTTGGGCTGGGCAAGATCATGGCTCGGCGCTTATCAACCTGTCTTCAGATGGTCGGATCCGCTGCCGGCCGTGAGCGAGGCCGCGGCACTGATTCGTGAGCGCTTTGCCAGAGTTGGCAGGCAGCGACGACAGGCCTGATTCCTCGATTCTATTCTGCCTTCTAAGGGCTGCGAATTGAGTGAATTGGCACGGTCACGGGCTACAGGGGAACGATTACTTTGCGCGCGTAGAATGCCTCGGCATAACCATTCGCGGCACGACACTCCATTCCACGAAGGCGCATTAGTCCAAGAAACGTTTCCTCGCTAAACCAATCCTTCGCGCGCTGCGTGCCAAAGATGGACATCAGCGCGCGAGCCTTCCGGCGGGCGATGGCCTTGCTGACCGGCGCATAGAAATTCGGCCGTCCGAGATCACCGTCCCACTTTGGGATCTCATACTCCAGGATTAGCTGATTTCGAAACGTGTTCCATGTGAGATCTGACACCACCCGGTGGTCCTGATGTCGATCATCGCGCGCGTGCGTGAAGACGACATCAGGCCGGAACTCACGGGCAAGGCTTTCGAAGGCTTCCTTGATTTCGGCGAACTGAGCGGGGAAGTATCCGTCGCGGAATGCGTGCGCGCGAACTGATTCAGGTGCGTCGCTTCCAATAAACCTTCGCGCACCTCGCTTCGCTTCGCGCTCGCGTTCTCCCGCGGCGCTCCAGACAACCCAGCGGAATTCGGGCCGCGGCCGTCGCGCCGCCAGGGTGAGCAGTGTTGCACCACATCCGATTTCGATGTCATCGGAATGAGCGCCAACGCAAAGAATTTTGAGGCGCTTCCCGTGCGAGGCAACGCCGGCAAGACCGAGAAGAGCCGCCTCCATTACGTGTTCAGCGACAGATCGCTCGCGAGGAAAGTCACGCGCCCGTTCTCCAGGATTCGGATGCAGTCAATTGAGATAGAAAGGGAGTGAGCGGAGCAAGCACGCCTCCCGCCGAATTCTCGTATTCGCTCTCCTGGGCCAAGCCGAGTAATCCGGCGCGCCGGAGGGCATTGGCGGCGTCGCGGATAGTGCCGAAGGGAAGGGCTGCGCGTTGCGCGATGTCGACGAGTCGATGGCTGCCGTCCGACAGATTCAGCACCCAGAGCATGGCCATTTGCAGCTCGGGGGGCGCCTTCCCGCCTTTGCTGTCGTACAGTCCGCGCCGACCAAGCTGGGGCTCACACTTGGGATTGAGATTCACGTAGGCGTTGTCGTGCTCGAGTATCTCGATAATCTCCAGTACTTTTCGCAGCGAGTCTTCCAGGCTTTCGGCGCGCACGAAGTCGAGGTTGTCTGCCGACGTGTGGTATTCGGGGAACTCACCATTGGGAGTGCGCGTCAGGCATCCAACCGGTAGGTTGAAGCCAGGCGAGCAGTATTGGCGTTCGTCGTACCCATAAGGTGTGAAGTCGCGGAGGGCTCCCGCTCCCTGGTCTCTGAGCACGTGAGCCGTCGCTCGATCGATTGCCGCTGTGCCCCGCCGACTCCGCTTGTACGTCAGCGGCCCCGCGTCGCCCAGGCAAGAAAGCACTAGACCGTGTCTAACCTTCCGGACTTCCGACTCGTGAAGCGCCAGCCAGGCAATTGACCCGATCGTCCCCGGAATAAATAGAAAGCGAAAAGTGTGACGCCGAGGCTGCTTGGCGAGGTGACGGGCCAGAAATGCCGCCACCGCCATACCGGAAAGATTGTCGTTTGCGAGCGAGGGATGACAGCTATGTACGCTGATCAGAATCTCATCAGGGATTGTTCCCGGCAGCACACACACTCCGTAAGTGAGGTGGCCAGGAACGAGAGTGGAATCGATGCAGACGTCGTACTCGCCGTCTGGAAGTTGATCCAGGACCCGCTGTGAAAGACAGAATCCCCAGTCCTCTGCGTAGTATGTCGTTCGATAGGGAATCAGATCCGGCTGGTCAGGGAGCGCGTGCAGGCGGTGCCTCAGGTCAGCCAGCGACATTCTGGCCCGCACTGGAACGCTGTAGTTCACCACATGGAGATTGGACTCGCGGAAATCGACCCAGCGTCGTCCGCTCGCGTCGGCGATCCAGGCATCCCGAATGTTCCATTCCTTGGGCACGGTCCAGTCGAACACGCGCGTTCCAGACGGTACCTCGTTCTGAACGATTGGCGCGATCTTGGACAAACAGCGCAGCGAGTCGCGGAAGCCGTCGCCGGTGATGCTCCGACAGATCGGGAAGAGATCTCTGATCAGAGCGTGCATCGCGTCCCCGGAACCCTGCAGGGAGGCACGCGAAGGCATCAACATGGCTGCGCCACCAGATCCGGCACGAAATCGGGATATCCCGCATCGCGCGGGTGCAAGATGGGCGCGACTATCGGCCACGGAATACCGAACGCAGGATCGTTCCAACGAACGCCGCGAGCCGCGGACGGTTCGAAGTAGTTTGACATCTGGTACAGGACCTCGCTCTCATCGGCCAGCGTGACGAAGCCATGCGCGAGTCCTGCGGGGATGTAGAGGGCCGAACCGGATTCTGCGGTGAGCTCCACCGCGAAATGCTTCATGTATGTCGGAGAAGCCGGGCGGAGATCGATGATCGCGTCCCAGATCGCTCCGCGAATGCATCGTACGAGCTTTACCTCCTCATCAGGTGCCGCCTGCCAGTGCATTCCGCGAAGCGTTCCGTTCCGCAGGCTCTTCGAGACGCTGCTCTGTACGAAGTCCGCGTGGAGCCCGGCGGAGGCGAATTCCCGACGGCACCAGGTACGGGCGAAATAGCCCCGCTCGTCGAACCGTCGTTCAGGCTCGACCACAAACGCTCCCGGCAGCGGCGTTGGCAGGAAGATCACGGGTATACAGTCACTTCCGGAATGGGTACTACGAACTTTCCGCCCCACTCACGAATGCCCGCAAGTTGACTCATGATCTCGGTTTTCAAATTCCACGGAAGAATGAGAACGTAATCGGGGCGCGTTGCGGCGATCTGATCCGGGAGAAGAATTGGGATATGCGTTCCCGGAAGGAACTTGCCGTGCTTGTGGGGACTCCGGTCAACTGTGAAGTCGAGAAAGTCTGTGCGGATTCCGCAGTAGTTCAGAAGCGTGTTCCCTTTTCCCGGCGCTCCGTAACCAACCACGCGTTTGCCGGTGCGCTTGGCCTCGATGAGGAATTCGAGAAGCTTTCGCTTGGTTTCCCGCACCCGGGACTCGAACTCCGCATAGTAGGTGAGAGTTTCGATTCCAGCTTCGGCTTCACGTGCTCGGAGGGCCAGCAGACGGTCTGTGCGCGACTTGGAGGAATCCTCGGCGTGAGCCGCATAGATCCGTATTGAGCCACCATGTGTGGGAAGCTCTTCGACATCGAAGATGGGAAGACCGTGCGCCGCGAAGATGCGCTCCGAAGAGTAGAGCGAGAAATAGGAAAAGTGCTCGTGATACACCTGGTCGAATTGATTGCCGTCAATCGTCTTCATTAGATGCGGAAACTCAATCGTCACCACGCCGCTCGGGGCGAGAAGAATTTTCAGCCCGCCGACGAAGTCGTTGAGGTCGGGAACCTGAGCGAGCACATTGTTACCGAGAATCAAGTCTGGCCGGTGACCGAGTGTCACGAGTTCACGTGCTGTTTCGCGGCCGAAAAACTTGACGAGCGTCGGTACGCCGCGTTCCTCCGCCACTTTTGCGACATTCGCCGCGGGCTCAATTCCAAGCGCGGGTATGCCGCGCTTCAAAAAGAACTGGAGGAGGTAGCCGTCATTGCTCGCTATCTCCAGTACCTCGCTCCGTTTGGTCAGCTCCAGCTGTTCGATCATCTGGTCGACGTAGCGACGGCAGTGATCCAGCCATGAGTCAGAGAATGACGAGAAATACGCGTAATCGGAGAATATCTCTCTTCCACTCACGTACTCCTCGAGCTGCACCAGAAAACACTGATCGCAGACCCAGAGATGGAGTGGGTAAAAACGCTCGACGTCGTTGAGCTGCTCGAGCGTCAGAAAGTTCTCACATAGAGGCGACATGCCGAGGTCGACCACAGTTCGACGAAGCGGCGCGCCGCAGAAGCGACAACCTCCGCTCTTCGGCGCGCCGTGCATCGCCAAAGGCCAGGTGCTGGCACCGACGGCTGATGTCACGGTGGACGTGAGATTCTTTGCTTGCGGAATGCTTATCAAGGGGAGGGTGTTAGCGAGTTGGCTTAAGATGGCGGCGGGCAAGCGGTTCGGGAGCACGGCCTAGCATACGCAGATTCTGGGCAAACCTCCGAGCACTCGCAAATCAGTCCAGCAAATCGCCGAGGCCTTCGGGGCGAAATGATGTGATGACAACGACTTGCAACACGGTAATGGAGCACCGATCCAAGATGCATTGGTACGGAATTGTGACTTTGAGCTGACTGTTGGAGGTGTCGGACGTACGCCACAGTCCTGTGGACCACTAATGAAGGTGGCCTGGGCCAAATGCTCTAACCTCGGGAGCTCCGGGCTGGCGGGAAAGAAGAGCCACATTGCCATGGTCAATCATGCGCGCTCAACCTTCACGGAGCGCGCTGCAAGGCAGTTGCGGCGGTCGGTTGGTGTCGGGTGTGCGATAGCAGGACGTGACATTTGGCTGCCGAAGTCGATCGGCGCCCAGGATCTCAACCAGAGCCAACGCAGAGAATGGAACCAGGGTCTGACAGTGCGGTCGTCGTAGGAGGCGGAATCGTCGGTCTCGCCACCGCTCTTGCCATGGCGGAGCGGGGACGTCCTCCGATCGTGCTTGAGGCAGAGAGTCGCGTCGCCGCGCACCAGACAGGGCACAACAGTGGAGTCATCCATTCGGGTCTCTACTACAAACCGGGCTCCCACAAAGCGCGCATGTGTCGCGCCGGGCTCGAAGCCATGTATCGTTTTTGCGCTGAAGAGAACATTCCGCACCGACGGTGCGGAAAGCTGGTTGTCGCTGTGAGCCAGGAAGAACTACCTCGCTTGACCGCTCTGGAAGATCGAGGGCGGGCGAACGGTGTGACTCTGAAACGCCTCCGAGCAGGCGAGCTAAATGACTACGAGCCAGAAGTCGTCGGCATCGCAGGATTATGGGTTGAAGAAACCGGCGTAGTGAACTATTCGCTGGTGACTGAGGCGATGAGCAGGCGCCTGGTGAAGATGGGCGGGGAAGTGCGAACGGATCATCGGGTATTGGCAATTCGCCGCGTCGGCGAAAGGGTGATCCTCGAAACCAGCGGCGGCGAGGTACGAGCCTCCAAACTGGTCAACTGCGCCGGCCTTCAGAGTGATCGCGTTGCCCGACTTGCGGGAGTGGAACCCGGCGTGCGCATTGTTCCATTTCGGGGCGAGTACTATGTCCTCCGATCAGAGCGGGCCAACTTGGTTCGCGGCCTTATCTACCCGGTGCCCGATCCGAACTTACCCTTTCTCGGGGTTCATTTCACCCGCGGCATCGACGATGTCGTCGAGGCCGGTCCGAACGCTGTGCTCGCCCTAAAGCGCGAAGGATATGGCTGGTCGGACATCTCCGTGAAGGACGTCATCGATTGGGCGATTTTTCCAGGGTTTTGGCGGATGGCGCGCGCGCAATGGAGAACCGGGGCTGCGGAGATAGCGCGGTCGCTGAGCCGCGCGCGCTTTCTTGAATCGCTAAGAGCACTTCTGCCGCAACTGACCGACGATGACATCGAGCGCGGAGGCACCGGAGTGCGAGCGCAGGCGGTGAGTCTCGATGGCAGACTCGTGGACGACTTCTACATTCAAGAGGCGCCCGGGATGGTCCACGTGCTGAATGCGCCATCCCCTGCCGCAACGGCTTCTCTCGCAATCGGACGCGAAGTAGCTGATCGGCTTTTTCGTTAGAAAACGGCACGGAAAGCAACGCAATTCCGCTTCGCCGTAATAGCGTCTTGTGCATCCTTGATTCAAAGTCATTCGGACGGTGAACGCGTTCCCGGAGTGGCTGAATCCGGGTGTTGTTTGGAATCCCGAACTGTGGGATTTCCGCAACACTTTCCTCGACGTTGATCGCCGAAACCGCCCAGACACGGGTGTTACGGCTCAATGTCCCGGGGCGCGTGAGTTGCCCAACGGTAGGACTGCCTGCGCTCGCCGATCGCAAGCTCGGGCACTGTCGCGAGTCGCCCGTCCGAACTAACCAAAAAGGGGATAGATCATGAACTCGGTATTTTTCGATTCCGCTGTCAGCGACGACGCGCGGCGCGAGTTGCTCTATAGTGGACAACTCTTCGTCTACACGGCCTCTCCTGGGGCCCGGAAACTCGTAGCACTAGCGCAGGAAATGGTCGAAGACGCGTTTGGCGCTCGCGATCCCGAGCTGGCACAACACGATATGCCGGTCGAGGAGTATGCCAAGTTGCTAACCGACCTGAAACCGAGATTCATCCACCATCCCAGCTCCAAGGCCTGCATCCAGCAGATCCTGGAAGAGTTGGGATGCGACTCCGAAAAGACTTATTTCGACGTGCCCAGGATGCGGACTTCCACGAGCGAGAATTACCTCACTTCCGGAATTGCATACGCTTTCCATCCGCACCGAGATACCTGGTACTCAGCGCCAATGTGTCAGATCAACTGGTGGCTGCCGATCTATCCGGTACTCCCGAACAATGCCATGGCCTTCCACCCGAACTACTGGAATCGGCCTGTGAAGAACGGATCGGCGATCTATAACTACGAAGAGTGGAACCGTACCAGTCGTCTTGAAGCCGGCAAGCACGTGAAAACTGATACGCGTGTCCAGCCGAAACCGGAAGAGCCAATGGAGCTCGATCCTCAGCTCCGTCTGTTGCCAGCGCCTGGCGGCATCATCCTGTTCTCGGGCGCTCAAATGCACTCGAGTGTGCCGAACGATTCTGGCCGCACGCGATTCAGCATAGACTTTCGCACGGTTCATCTCGGGGATGTGGAGGCACGCAAGGGTGCCCCCAATCTCGATTCAATATGCACGGGGACGACAATGCGGGACTATCTCCGCGTATCGGATCTTGCCCACATCTCGGAAGAGATCTGCTTGAGTTACGAATCCGGCACCCCCCTCGTTGGTTCCGAAGCAGAAGCATTGGCCGGCGTAGCCTAGATGCGTGTACTGATCACAGGCCACAACGGGTACATCGGCTCGGTCCTCGCGCCCATGGTGCAGTCAGCCGGGCATGAGGTCGTGGGGCTGGACAGCTTCCTTTTTGAACGGGGAACATTCGGGCAGGATAGCTCGGAAATCGATGCTATGCGAATGGATTTGCGCGACGTGCAAGTCAGCGATCTGCGCGGGTTCGACGCGGTGATGCATTTGGCGGCGCTCTCGAACGATCCTCTGGGCGACGTAAATCCTCAGATCACATACGACATCAATCACGTCGGCTCGGTGCGCCTCGCGCGCATTGCCAAAGAAGCGGGCGTCGGTCGTTTGATCTTCGCGTCATCGTGCAGCCTTTACGGACTCGCCGGCGACGAAATGCTGACGGAAGAGGCGGCGTTCAACCCGATCACCCCGTATGGTGTGTCAAAGGTGCTTTTTGAGCGGGACGTGGCCAAGCTCGCGGACGATGATTTCAGTCCCACGTTTTTGCGCAACTCCACTGCGTATGGGGTCTCCCCCCGACTGCGCGCGGATGTAGTGGTGAACAATCTTGTCGCCTACGCGTTCACGACCGGCGAAGTCCTCATCCAGAGCGACGGCACACCTTGGCGCCCTCTCGTTCACATTGAGGACATCGGGCGGGCATTCCTCGCCGTCCTCCACGCTCCGCGAGAATTGGTGCACAACGAGGCATTCAATGTCGGACGTTCAGAAGAGAATTATCGCGTGCGCGATCTTGGTGAGCTCGTAGAACAGGTCGTGCCGGGCAGCAAGGTGCGGTACGCCGAAGGTGGTGGACCGGACCCGAGATGCTATCGAGTGGACTGCGGAAAGCTGATGCGAACATTGCCGGAATACCGGCCACAGTGGACCGTCCGTCGCGGGATGGAACAGCTACGCGATGCGTTCGAGGCAAACGCTCTGAGTCGCGAAGACCTTCTCGGCGATCGCTATTTCAGGATCAAACGGATTCGCGCGCTCCAAACGGAAGGATTGCTCGATGCGTCGATGCGCTGGACAGCTGATCAAAGCCCCGTCCTCGTGAACGAAGCATGAAGGTCGTGATCTTTTGTGGCGGCCTGGGCATGCGCCTCCGCGATGTCGGAGAGGACATTCCGAAACCGATGGTGCCGATCGGCAACCGCCCGATTCTCTGGCATTTGATGAAGTACTACGCGCACTACGGACATAAGGATTTTATCCTCTGCCTCGGCTACCGAGCGGACGCGATCAAGAAGTTCTTTCTCAACTACGAGGAGACGAGCTCCAACGACTTCGTGTTGTCGAACGGCGGCCGCGAGATCGAGCTGATGAACCGGGACATATCCGACTGGCGCATCACTTTCGCCGACACCGGTGTGAGTTCCAACATTGGCCAGCGGCTCATGGCAGTGCGCAACTACCTGACAGGCGAAGACACCTTCCTCGCAAACTACGCCGACGGCCTGACAGACATGCACCTTCCGTCGGTGATCGATCGGTTCAAGGCGTGTGGGAAGATCGGAAACTTCGTGAGTGTTCGACCCAATTTGAGCTTCCATGCCGTTTGCGCTGGTCCAGATGGCGAAGTCAGGGAAATCAAACCGGTGATGGAAACTGATCTCCGGGTCAACGGTGGTTTTTTTCTATTTCGTCGCCAGATCTTCGACTTCATTCGACCTGGGGAGGAGCTGGTTCAGGAACCTTTTGAGCGGCTCATCGGGGCTGACCAGCTGCTCACCTATCAGCACGATGGTTTCACCGCTTCAATGGACACCTTCAAAGACAAGCAGCACTTTGACGAGCTCTACTCAAAAGGTCGGGCGCCCTGGGAAGTGTGGCGAAAGGACGTCCAGGCTGTACAGGAAGTACCTGCGATGTCCGCGGTGCTACCAGCTGATCCCCTTCATCAAGAGAAGCCAGCTGTGCGGCACGGTGGCCCCGATATACTGAGTCCCTTTCTTCCGCGACCGACTGAAGCGCCCGTTCGAGCTGGAGTTGGCCTCAGTTCCCCATGAAGGCGAACACGGACTCCATCGACGGCCCGCTCGTGACCATCGGGCTGCCGGTGTTCAACGCGAGTCGGTATCTGCCCGAGTGTCTCAACGCGCTGGTTGGCCAGACGTATCGCAACATCCGCATCGTCATCTCCGACAACGCGTCGACGGACGACACGTTGGCGATTTGCGACGAGTACGCGGCTCGTGACGATCGCATCGCGGTCGTTCGCACGGACAAGAACCGTGGTGCCGGCTGGAATCACCGGCGCGTGCTGGAACTCGCAACGGGCCCGTATTTCCGCTGGCAGGGCGCGGACGACACTATCGCGCCGAGCTTCGTTGCCACGTGCGTCGCCGCGCTCGAGGTGAATCCGCAGGCCGTCCTCGCGTACCCGCTGACGACGGTCATCGACGACAACGGCGTGGTCGTTCGGAAGACCTCCGATCGCTTGCCACTCGGCGCGTCGGATCCACGCGTGCGCTTCGCGGCGCTGCTCAGCTCCTGGTCCGTCACGCACAGCCCATTTTACGGCGTGATGCGTCTCTCAGCCACCGCCACGCTGCCGCCGTACGGCGCGTTTCTCGCCTCGGATCGAACCTTTCTCGCCGAGCTCGCGCTGCGTGGACCGTTCGTGCAGGTTGAAGAGTATTTGATGTTTCGGCGCTACCACGCGAAGCACATAACTCAGACCGACAAGTCCGAACGCGAGCACGCGGACCCGGAGATGGCGCACAAGTTTCGTCCGCGCGAATTTCGGGTGCTGCGCGAACACCTCGGCGCGGCCTGGCGGGCTGCGGCGTCGCCGACAGGAAAGCTTCGCTATTTCGCGGCGGTCGTGGCTTGGGTCATTGCCGGACGCAAGACCTTAATGATTGGAGCGCGCTTGCACGTCGTACAGCTTGCGCGGAGACGCGGCGCGTAGCGCGACCTGGATCGATCGGAACTCTAAGTTCGACTTGACGGAGAAATCTGCTTCATGGCATTTGGAAGGACGAAACAACTAGAAGTGCTCGGACTGCGCGTCGGCGAAGTTGTCGAGGTGAAAAGCAAGGAAGACATTCTTGCGACACTCGACGAGACCGGCGCGCTCGACAAATTACCGTTCATGCCGGAGATGCTGGCGTTCTGCGGCACGCGGCTCACGGTCACGCGTCGTGCCGACAAGTCGTGCGACACGGTGAGCGCCACGAACAAACGGCTCCGGCGTCTCGAGAACACGGTGCACCTCGACGACTCGCGATGCGACGGAAGCGCGCACGGGGGATGTCAGGCCGACTGCACGCTGTTCTGGAAGGAAGCCTGGCTGCGGCGCGTGTCGCGCGGCCGCGAGCGCGCCACCGGCGTACTCCGGCCGCCCCGTATCACGGCAGCCCGGTTGAACGACGCGTCGTACCGCGATCGGTCCGGACCGGACCCGATCTACCGTTGCCAGGCGACCGATCACGCGATGGCGTCGGAACCGATCGATTGGTATTCGCCGATGCAGTACGTGCGCGATGTGCGCTCGGGCAACGTCACGTTCGGCGAGATGATGAAGTCGCTGGTCTGGTGGACGCTTAGCCGCGCGCGCAGATCGATCCGCGGCTACAAGGCGCAGGTGTGGCTGTTCAACACGTTGAACCACATGCGTGGCGGCATGCAACTCCAATACCTCGCTGGCGACCGCGCGAAAACGCCGCGCGAAAAGCTCGACCTCGTTCAGGGTGAGCTCGTTCAGATCAAAACCGTCGACGAGATCAAGGCGACGCTCGACGCGAATCAGAAGAATCGCGGGCTCTACTTCGACCAGGAGATGCTCCCGTTCTGCACGCACACCTTTCGCGTGCGCCGGC
>Ga0193735_1000413_pt1 | contig 13505 bp, 6 predicted proteins | sample U1m2metaG_FD_145080 | JGI IMG/M metagenome (GOLD analysis project Ga0193735, IMG submission 145080) | Soil microbial communities from a riparian zone of the East river system, Colorado, United States - U1m2 | ecosystem: Environmental > Terrestrial > Soil > Riparian zone | place: USA: East River... | reverse complement strand
AAGCGATCGGGAAGCAAGGTCGACAACGGGCGTGCCGGTGATGCCGACCGGATTAATGTTTCCGCACGGAAGACCAGAGGTCACCGGCAGGCCGACATTGCGCTGCCAGATTATAGTTCCCGTGACGGAGTCGAGCGCATAAATGTTGTTCGATTCAGTTACGGCAATCACCATCGGCCCGTTTGGGCCGCCCTCGACGTAAAGCGGCTGGGCGTAAACGTTGCCGGAAATTGTGCCGTCGAAGTTCAGGTCGCGGGTAAGGTTGGCGGCAGCAGACGGGGTAAAGGCCGCATCGATGAAAAGGCCGTCGCGGGAAAGATTATTGTGCTCCTGCGTGACGTTCACCTGCGCGTTTGCCGGCAGAACCGCACTCCACAAGCTGGCAACAAGAATTGAAAAAATGCGACTCCAATAATCCATACGCCCGCGACTGATGAGCCCGCGCGATCCTTCTACCACAATGCGCCTCCCGTTTGTCAAGTTACACAATCGCTGGATTCCCAGCGCGGCAGCCACTGAAGCGGTTGCAGAGTACAGTCCCGCTCGCGTTTTGATCTCAGGGCGCCGTTTGTACACTTTTGACGTTGGAATTGGGGCTTGTAGCACACCCATTGTAGGCTCGTAATCGGTAATAGTAAGTCGTGTTCGCACTTAACCCGGTCACGGGGAAACTGGTCGTGATTCCGACGCTCAAATCCTGATAACCGGGTACGTAATTGACAAAAGAAGAGTCCGTAGCCACGTCCAACCGATAATCGGTCGCACCGCTTATGCTGCTCCAGTGCGCGGTAAAGCTGCTGGCAGTCACATTGGTTGCGCTTTGTGCGTTCGGGGCAGTAGGCGTGCAGAGCAGTGTCTTTACATTTTTGACGTTGGAATTGAGGCTTGTAGCGCACGCATTGTAGGCTCGCACTCGGTAATAGTAAGTCGTGTTCGCACTTAACCCGGTCACGTTGTAGCTGATCACGTTTCCGACGCTCAAATTCTGATAACCGGATACGTAATTGATGAAAGATGAGTCTGTGGCTATGTCCAACCGATAATCGATCGAACCGGCTACGCTGCTCCAGTGCGCGGTAAAGCTGTTGAAAGTAACATTGGTTGCGGTCTGTGCGCTCGGAGCCCTAGGCGTGCAGGGTGGCGTCTTTACATTTTTGACGCTGGAATTGCGGCTTGTACCGCACCCATTGTAGGCTCGTAATCGGTAATAATAAGTCGTGTTCGCACTTAACCCGGTCACGTTGTAGCTGGTCACATTTCCCACATCCGAATTCTGATAACCGGGTACGTAATTGATGAAAGATGAGTCTGTGGCTACGTCCAAGAGATAACCGGTCGCAGCGTTTACGCTGCTCCAGTGCGCGGTGAAGCTGCTGAAAGTCACATTGGTTGCGGTTTGTGCGCTCGGAGTCGCAGGCGGCGTGCAGGGCGTCGGCGTGGGTGTTGGTGTCCCCGTTGGAGTTGCAGTCGGACTTGGCGTCTGCGTCGGGCTCGCTGTAGGCGTGGAAGTCGGTGTAGGTGTGGGCGGTCCCACGATCCAAACGTCGGTGATAGGCTGGTAGGTTCCGCTAACTCCGGCATAAGGGAGGTTGTACATGTCTTCGAGGGTACGTAGAAGGTTGAAGTGGTTGATCGATTCAGAATACTGGCCGGGCACGACCATCTGCCCCACGAAGATGGTCGCTATGCGGTTGCCCTGGCTGCTATCGTCCTCGTCGAAGGTCATGATGAAGAGGCTATTGTGGGTCATGGCCCATTGCACGTACCCGTTCAGGTGCTGTTGCAGCCAGCCATCCCCCTGCTGGATCGTGCCGTCGTGCATGTCGTCGTTGAGGTTCGGTATCACGAATGAGACGGTAGGAAGGGTGGTGTAGTCGCTTGGGAAGTAACTGTAAGGGAGGTTTGTGGTTGTGGGTATATTGGTGAAGTTGACCCAGGGAGCGTGCTTGCGGGCATAAGCGCCCGACGTGCACACGGTTGAGCCGACCGACGGCAGGTCTTCGGAGTAGCCTGCAAAGGTGAGAGAGGCGTTGAGCAAGTACAGCCCCAGGTTGGCTGTGGTGAAGGAGTGGGGGCAGGAATCGTCGGTCACGCCCTGATTGGAGCCGGAGAACAAGTCGAGGTAGTTGGGCTGGCTTGGGTGCGTTATCGCGGATGAGTGGGTGAAGAGAGCGCCCTGGGCCGCCAGTGAATTGATGTAGGGCGCCGCCGAAGAGCCGATGATCTCGCTGTAGCCGTGATTCTCCTCAATTACAATCACGACATGATCGGGTCTAGGCACGCCGTTGGCTACCGGCGCTCGATAGCCTTGGTTGGCGGCAGCAGACGGGGTAAAGGCCGCATCGATGAAAAGGCCGTCGCGGGAAAGATTATTGTGTTCCTGGGTGACGTTCACCTGCGCGTTTGCCGGCAGAACCGCACTCCACAAGCTGGCCGCAAGAATTGAAAAAATGCGAATCCAATAATCCATACAGCCGCGACTGATGAGCACCCGCGATCCTTATACCACAACGCGCCTCCGGTTTGTCAAGTTACCACAAAATTATTCGCTGGATTCCCAGCGCGGCGGGCACTGAAACGGCTGCAGAGTACAGTCCCGCTCGCGTTTTGATCTCAGGGCGCCGTTTGTACACTTTTGACGCTGGAATTGGGGCTTGTAGCACACCCATTGTTGGCTCGCACTCGGTAATAATAAGTCGTATGCGCACTCAACCCGGTCACGGGATAGCTGGTCGTGTTTCCGACGTCCAAATCCTGATAACCGGGTACGTAAGTGGTGAAAGTGTTGTTTGTGGATACGTCCAACCGATAATCGATCGCACCGCTTACGCTGTTCCAGTGCGCGGTAAAGCTGTTGGAAGTCACATTGGTTGCGCTTTGTACATTCGGAGCCGCAGGCGTGCAGGGCAGCGTCTGTACATTTTTGACGCTGGAATTGGAGCTTGTAGCACACCCATTGTAGGCTCGCACTCGGTAATAGTAAGTCGTATGCGCACTTAACCCGGTCACGGGATAGCTGGTCATGTTTCCGACGCTCAAATTCTGATAACCGGGTACGTAGGTGGTGAAAGTGTTGCTTGTGGATACGTCCAACCGATAATCGATCGCACCGCTCACGCTGCTCCAGTGCGCGGTAAAGCTGTTGAAAGTCACATTGGTTGCGCTTTGTACATTCGGAGCCGCAGGCGTGCAGGGCGTCGGAGTTGGAGTAAACGTCGCTGTTGCAGTAGCTGTCGCTGTGGCCGTTGCGGTTGCCGTTGCAGTCGCAGTCGCTGTCGATGTAGGTGTCGGACTAGCTGTTGGCGACGCGCACGGCTGGACAATATAGCTCTGCCCGCCGATAGCGGCGCCACCTGATCCGTTACAGAAGTATTGGGTAAAATTGCTATTGTCCTTCTGCACCCCAGCTGTAGCCGATGTGTTGCCGTTAGTCACGGTGCCGTAGATGACGTCGAAGCGCTGCTGGTTCTCGTACAACATCAGCTCGAAGTTCGCCGTGCCCGAGCCCGGGTAGTACTGGTTGCGCCACTCAATGTTAAAGATGCGGTTGGGCGCAGTGCCACTGATCGAGGTAAAGATGCCATAACCAGCATTCACCGTGTACAGGTCGTCCCAGTATGGGAAGATCGCGTAGCCGTTGATGGTGGGCGAGGGCAAGCATTCGTTGGTGTAAGCTGTGGTGTTGGTCACGAACTGAGCATTGCCGTTGGATGACAAATTCACCGAGGTAAACGTCTGGTCATACAGCGTGTAAGAGAATGGCAGTGCAATGGTAGTGGTGCAGTCATCGCAATGGTTACCGATATCAGTTGTCCCAGGCACGATGCTGCCGCCTATCTGGCTTATAACATATTGGCTGACGCACGGCGTAGGCGTAGGCGTGTTAGTTGGCGTAGGGCTGGCTGTAGCCGAAGGCGTTGGTGTAGGGCTTGCGGTAGGTGACGCACCTTGGACCAAGTTGACGAAGACATCCTGTTGTGAGGTGTTGCTGATAATCGTCCGCCCATCGGTCCAGCCACCGATGGCCGTCGCCCCATTGGCGCTGTGGTAGTCGTAGTCCCCCTCGTAGGTCGCCTGCACCGACCCATCGGGCTGGGCGGCGAGCGGGCTTAGCGCCCGCCCGACCATGTCATCGGGCTGCCAGGTCGCGCCGTTGTCGAACGAGACCCGCCCCCAACGCCGATAGCAATTCTGCGTCGACGAACCGACCGTGCAGTTCAGGTCGGCCCCGCCGTTCACTTCGCGCTCGTCGTACCAGCTGGCGAAGAGCGTCCCGCCCTGCGTCGCCGTCAACGAGGGCTGCCATTGCATGGCCGTGCCCGTGTCGGTGTTCAGCTTCACCGGCGTGCCCCAGGTTAACCCGGCGTCGGTCGAGCGGATATAATAGACGTCGCCGTGGTCGGTGGCGCCGCTGCAAGCCACGTTCTGGCCGCAGGCCGCGTAGTCGAGGCTGACGACGTTGCCGCTGGCGGCCGGCTGCCCCCAGCCCATGTGCCGCCAAATGCTCGAGAAGACCAGCGCGAAATAGCCGCTGGTGGAGCGGCCCGGTCCTTGGAAGGCCGGCCCGGCGTTGACGCTCGTCCAGGTGACGCCGCCGTCGGTCGAGCGGTACATGACGTTCTGGCGGGTGCTTAGGCCGCCGCCGCCCTCATTCATCGTCGCCACGTAGACCCGGCCACTGCCTTGCAGGTCGCCAGTGACCTGGATGTCGCGGATGAAGCCGGGGTTGAGCTGCACGACGGTCCAGGTGGTGCCGTTATCGGAGTAGGTGACGTAGAGGGCGCCGCCGCCGATGGCAAAATCGTTGTAGGATATGTACATCCGCCCGTAATGCGGGCTGGCCGGATTGTTATCCACCCACATGCTCTCGCGGTCGTCGGAGGTGCCGTTGTGCGCGCAGGCCCCGACGGTCCAGGTCACGCCGTCCGGGGATGTCCAGAGGCCGATGCCCTGGCCGCCGCAGCCGGTGGCCAAGTCGCCAGCGAACCAGGTGTTGAGCGCGGCGTTGTACACCACGATCGGATCGCCGAAGTTGGTGCCGTGGCCGGAGCACAGGGGCTGGCCGGCGTGCCAGGTGGCCCCGTTATCGGTCGAATAGGAGAGGCCGCTGTAGCAGCCGCCCGAAGTGCGGCTGTCGTTGTAGTTGACAACCCAGGTGTTGTTGGGGCCGCCCCATTCCATGCTCTCCGACTGGGTCACTTTGGGATAGGCGGCGTCTGGGAGGATGACATCAGAGTCGGCGCCGCCGATGAACAAGGGCGCCGGCAGCAGGTTGCTAACCCACTGGGAGAGCCCGCTGCCGAAGAATCCGCTGCCGCGGGAAGCTGAACCGCCTTCTGCGAGGCCGCAGGCAATCATGATAGCTCCGGCCCGAAAGTTCTCTTGCCTGTCGATGCCCTTCTCGTAAATCTGGGAACAGTCAAATCCAGGCGGCAGCACCCTGAGATCGATCGAGCTGCCCGCAGGGTTATACTTCTGCTTGGCTTGGGCGATGTTCTGACCGGTTGCGGAGAACACGCCAACGCTCGCCAGCGCCAGAAAAAAACCGGCGAGGACGACGAACAGGCCGATTAAAACACGGAGATTAAAGAACCCGCCTTCGCTAAAGCCACGGCGGACAGGTTTGGAAGCAGATTTATTTTTCATGGGTGGTAATTGGGTGGAGACGACATCCTCGTCGCCCCTAAGACCGCGAGCAGGCGGTCCCGAGACAATTCGGGGGGTATCCAGTTGTTTGGTAGGGGTTAAGTTGTTTTGGGTTGTCTTTAGCTAGCTGCAACCGCGTGTATAGCCGAAGGGCCGAAAACGTGTCAAGCAGATTTCTTAAGAACTTTCTTAGGAAATCGTCGGAGCAGCAGACTCCACAGATGCCGAGGACGAGTGAAGGCGGCTCATGGTCGGGCGCCGCCGCTTGTTTCCTCATTCAGGACGGCCACCGCGCGGTCGTAGGTGGCCTTGGCTTCCTTGTGTGAATTACCCACTGCGGTCAGCCCCATTCTTCCGAGCTCGCCCAACGCGCTCATCATGTGAAACACCACGCCTGTCTGGCGGGTTTGGCCAAAGTGCAGGTTGTGCCGCACCACGATATCGAAAAGATCGTCCGGGGTCAGGGTGCGATAACGCGGTGACTCGACGTGGTCACTGGCAACAAAGAATTTGTGCCGTCCATTCGGCGCTGTGAAGATCGCGGTTTCCGGGTCATAGGTTCCGTCGGTAAGGAATTGCAGTGTCAAAAATGGATGAGTAGTGCCGCCTTTTCTCAAATTAATTTCGATGGCATACGGCTCCCACTTTCCGTTCGAGCGCACTACCACAAAATCCAAGGCGAAACGGCCTATGACGCCTTCTTTCGCGAGACGCCTGCCTACCTTTGCAGCTTCTCGGGTGATCAGCGCAGCGTAGCCCGTATCGGCAGGGAACACGCAGCCGAGATAGCTTTGGCCGGATGGCCCGCCCAGAAGCTGGTCGTGGGTCGATAACAATTCGACTGCATCCAACGGCGTCACCCGAAGCTGCACACTGGGGCTCCTAAACTCTTCTCCAATGATGCGTTCTTCGACGACTGCCTTTCGTTCTTGCAGCTTATTCATGTAACTCTCGTAAGTAGCTCCCTCTAACTCGAACCGCATCGCCCGAAGGCGTTCCTCTAACATAGCCGGCTCTTTTGAGCTACCAGGTGCCGGAAGTGCATTGAGATCGACAATGGCATTCCCCTCGCCCGAGACGCCTTCATTGAGCTTTACCATCCCCTGTTTGATCGAAGGCTTTTGCGTGCGCATCTGCGCGATTGCATTTAGCAGGTCTTCCTTGGTGCCGATGTCCTCATGACCCAAAGGATGCGGCACATTCTCTTCCATGAAAATTTTTCGGCAGCCGCTTTTTGTGCCCAGCGGGAAAAACTTAGGATCGGCGCCGTACATGGGGATACCCAGCCGCAGCGCCAGCTCCTTCTCGCGATTGGTGGTGTTGAAAGGAACAAGATGCGCGCGATCGGGATCCATTATCAAAGAACGAATCCGTTCGATCAGTCGTGGCCGTTCCAGGAGCTTATCGCTTAGCGGACGCACCGAACCGTCAATGGGCGAAATCAGAAACAGCCGCTGGCGGGCATGACTCGGGATAACCCCGGGCAGAAGATCGAGGTAATAATCGATGATGCTGGGCAGAATGGTTTGCGACGTCACATAGATCAGTCGCGCCCGCGGCTGACGCAATAGCAATAACAGGAACAGGAAACGTTCTTCGTACGCCTGCATCACCGCGCCTGAATTGACGGCGTCGATGGACATCGAGGGTACGACCACGATGGTTTGCGGGTCCTGGTTGAAGTGCTCGATTGATTTCCACAGCGGCACGAGCTTCTTCTGCAACCGATCAAATTCTGCCTGTGAGTCAGGCATCATTTTCTCTTCAGACATAAGACGAGCTATTAAACCTCATCTCGTAAACAAATCGAGCGATTTGGAGGGCGTTGTAGCTGGGATCGGTGATCCCGTCAGGGAAACAGGTTGATATAAGATTCAAACTGGTCGGCTACAACGTTAGCGATTCGACCTCTCCCTGCCACGGCCATTCATCAGACTTTTTAACCAAGTCGGCGCGCACTGGATTCTCCTTTACGTAATCCCACTTCTGGCTGTAGCTCTCGCTTGAGCGCAAGACATGGTCGAAGAACTCTTCCTGCCAGACAGTTCCGGATAAGTTAAGCTCGCGCTTTATCCGCTTACTAGTCCACTACTTCTACGCCTGCAGAAATACGGGCAGCGTTTTAGCACCCAGCTCTGCTGAACAAAAGAAATGCACATGGTTGGGCATGACGACATAGCGCCCGATCGCCCAGCCATGGCGATCATGAGCATTCCGCCACTCGTCGATCAGTATTGCTGCAACTTCTTTTGACGCCAGAATCGCCCGTCGTTTGAAAGTGCAGGTGGTTATGAAATAGATCGGCCAGTCGATCCAGACACGTTGGAGCCGGCGCAGATGCTTATGCATTTGCCTACCTGTAGCCGGCATCGGTGATGCCGGCGAGGCTGAATCTTGTAATCCCACCCTGCGTCCCGGCCGGGATCACCGATCCCGGCTACAGCTTCATCGCCTTCGTCCAAAAGAATAACCGCGATGCGTTCGTCCGCCGCCGATGGCGCGTTTGCCGCCTGCGGTTGCTTCCGGTTCAAACAAGACGGTGTAAATGTAAGCAAAGTTTTCGAGCTTCAGCCGCGGAATTTTCTGGCCAATGAAACGTTCGATTGCTTGCAGCGCCGGAAGTTCCTGGCCGTTCATGAGCGTGAAGGCGTCGCCGACATTTTGCGCGCGACCGGTGCGCCCAATGCGATGCACATAATCTTCGGGATGCTCGGGCACATCGTAATTGATCACGTGACTGACTCCGGCAATGTCCAGGCCGCGCGAGGCAATATCGGTCGCGACCATCACTTCGTATTTGCCGCTCTTGAATCCCTCGAGCGCTTCGATCCGTTCACGCTGAGTTCGATTCGAATGCAACACCGCGATGGAATGCTTTCCGATTTTTAATTGGTGCGCAATGCGATCGGCGCCGTGCTTGGTTCGGCAAAAAATCAGGGCGCTGTCGAAGTTTGTGCGTTCAAGCAACGCCATGAGCAGATCGAATTTTTGTTCAGCAGCCACGGGATAAACTGCGTGCGTGACCGTGTCCGCCGGTGAACGGCGCACCCCAATTTCCACCAGCTCAGGGTCACGCAGCACCCACGCGGCCAGCCGTTCGATTTCCGGCGGCAGGGTAGCCGAGAACAGAAGTGTTTGCCGCTTCGTTGCAACTTTCTCCACGATGCGGCGCACGTCCGGCAGAAAACCCATGTCCAGCATCCGGTCCACTTCGTCGAGCACGAGAATTTTTATCTCTTTGAGACTCATGGCGCGCTGCTCGAGCAGATCGAGCAGGCGTCCCGGCGTCGCGACAAGAATGTCCACGCCGCGCTTGAGTTCCTCGCGCTGTTTTCCGTAACCGACGCCGCCGTGCACGAGGGCGACTCGCAGGTCCGTGAAGCGCCCATAATCGCGAAAGGCCGTTTCCACTTGCGCGGCTAATTCGCGCGTGGGCTCAAGTACCAGACATCGGAAGCCGCCGTGCTTCGCCAGCAGCGTGAGAATGGGCAGAGCGAACGCCGCGGTCTTGCCCGTGCCGGTTTGCGCAGTGCCGATCAAATCTTTTCCGGCGAGAACAATCGGGAAAGCGCGGAGTTGGATCGGCGTTGGTTCGACAAATCCCATGGCCTGGGTGCCGCGCACAACTTCAGGCGAAAGTCCGAAATGATTAAATGACACGGGGGATAGCTTAAGGCACAGATGCGCTTTGCGCAGGTTAAAAAGGTTACAAGAGTTACAAGTGGGTTTCTTTTCTAACAGAAGGAAACGAAGGTAACGGAGGTTTTTCTGATCGTCGGCGGAACGGAATCTTTGTTTCCTTCGTTATCTTCTGTTTAAAATCGTCCGGACGAGTGCGGTAGATTTTGCACGAAGTGCATTGTGAGTGCGAGGCGTCTTCGCGTCGCTTTCATCGCTCGAGAGAAAATCCGAAGAACCATGAAAAATGTTGACGCGTGCCCCCCATTTCAGCTACGAGGCACCTCAGATCCCTCATAACCAATGCAGAAGAAATCCACTTCATCATCCGCCTTTTTTACCCTCCGCGCCTTGCTGATTCTGCTTCTTTGCGCGGCTGCATGTTTGACAGCTGCAGGAACGCTCCTGGCTTTCTTCCGTTCCGAAGGACAATCAAAGACTTCGCAGAGAACGTTAACTTTTCAAGAGCGAGTGGCCTACCAGCGCGCGATTGAAGACGTTTATTGGCGGCACCGCATCTGGCCCCGCAGCGGCGGGGAGCGTCCCGATGCCAAGCCAGCACTCGATGCAGTCATGTCTCAGGCGCATCTGGAAAGGAAAGTCGCCGATTACCTGCGCAGATCACAGGCGCTGGAGGATTACTGGCAACGACCGCTTACTGCCGATCAGTTACAAGCCGAAATGGATCGGATGGCAATACATACTAGACAGCCCGAGGTCTTACGCGAGCTGTTTGAAGCGCTCGGGAACGATCCCTTTATCATTGCGGAGTGCCTGGCCCAGCCAATTTTAGCGGAACGGCTTGTTAGCTGCCTAACGAGCGCTGCCCAACATCTGTCATTCCGAGCGAAGTCGAGGAATCCCGCGGCGCTGCCCACTGGTAATTCCACGGTACCCTTCGACTTCGCTCAGGATGATATGGCCACGAATCTGGACCATGCCGCCTACAAGCTGCCGGAAATCTTCATCGCCAATGACTGCATCGATGATACATGGACACCCACTAGCATCACCAACGCGCCCGATGCCCGAGCGGGTCACACGGCAGTGTGGACCGGCAGTGAAATGATCGTATGGGGTGGCAACGAGTTGAACACGGGTGCGAGATACAATCCGAGTACGGATAGCTGGACAGCTACCAGCACGACTAATGCGCCTGATGGCCGAGAAGCTCACACAGCAGTGTGGACTGGCAGTGAAATGATCATCTGGGGCGGTGACGAATACGAGAATGAGTTGAACACTGGCGGCAGATATAATCCAACCACGGATAGCTGGGCAGCCACCAGCACGGCAAACGCTCCTCTTGCCCGATCTGGGCACACGGCAGTCTGGACCGGCAGTGAAATGGTCGTCTGGGGTGGATTTAATAGCTCCTCGGGGGATTTGAATACCGGCGGGAGATACAACCCCGGCACGGATGGTTGGATAGCGACCAGCACCACCAATACACCGACTGCCCGGTACGCCCACACGGCAGTATGGACAGGCAGCGAAATGATCGTCTGGGGCGGACTTGGCATCGGCCTCGTCTTTTTCAACACCGGCGGCAGATACAATCCTAGTACGGACAGTTGGATAGCTACGAGCATAACAAACGCGCCGGCCGCTAGATTGAATTACACCGCGGTGTGGACTGGCAATGAAATGATTATCTGGGGCGGATATGATGAATCAGGCGTTATCAACACCGGCGGGAGGTACAATCCCGGGACGGATGGTTGGGCAGCCACCAACACAACCAATGCGCCCAGTGGTCGATATCTGCACACAGCAGTAGAGACCGGCAGTGAGATGATCGTCTGGGGTGGAGATAACAATGGTACCTTGTTGAACACCGGCGGGAGATATAATCCCAGCACGGATAGTTGGACGACCACCACCACTACCACCAACGCACCCGAAGCACGAGCGGGTCACACAGCAGTCTGGACTGGCAATGAAATGATTATCTGGGGCGGGGATAATCACATCAATTATCTGAACACCGGCGGCCGATACTGCGCCCAATCCGGTCCGCCACCTTCACCGACGCCAACACCAACGGCTACAGCCACTCCTACACCAACGCCGACACTCACACCAACACCTACGCCTACAGCGACAGCGACATCTACACCCACCACCACGCCACTACCCACATCGACTCCAACACCAACGCCCACTGCAAGACCCACACCGTCCCCACGGTCTAGCCCATCGCCAAGGTCTCGTCCAACTCCACCACCTCGCCCAGCGCTACTTGCGCGCTGAAAGGGCTGCCTTTTTTCGGCAAGCTCTGTCATCCCAAGCTCGTCCGGGAGCCGGGCGCCGCATCAAAAATCTTGACAACCTTCCCGGGTGACGGGCACCCTCAGGTTCGACCGCCCAGTTGGCGGAGAAGAGCAGACGATCGTGAAAGCGGGAAGTTTCATTCCAAGCATTGTTGCGATTCTTTCGTTTCAAGTGTTTTCTTCGTTCTCAAGCGCGTCGCCGAAGACCGCGACTACTGGAAACGCCAACGTACGAAGCGCGAAGAAAAGTGGCGGTGGGAGCGGTTGTTGGAATGTGATCCCCAGTCCTAACGCGAACGAGAACATGAATGACCTTGGTGCAGTAACCGGTAGTGGCAACGACGTGTGGGCGGTGGGCGAGTATGACTTGTTTGGTTTAGGCAGCTTTCGGACGCTGACAATCCACTGGGAGGGGAGCGCATGGTCGCTGATACCAAGCCCTAACCCAGGCGACTTCCGCGACTACCTTTTCGGAGCAACCGGCAGTGGCAACGACGTGTGGGCCGTCGGTATGTACAACAATCACGGTGACCAGCCAGGTGGGAAGCGGTGGCGCGCCATGCAACCCGACGGGATTCCTCCTGGCGGGCCTGGTATGACACTCACGCTGCACTGGAACGGTAGCGCATGGTCGCAGGTGACAAGTCCTAATTCATGCACGGACACCAACCTCCTTCAGGCAGCAACCGGTAGCGGCAACGACGTTTGGGCCGCTGGCTCCTGCACTGCAAGCGGCACGCCCGAACGCACTTTGACCCTGCATTGGAACGGCAGCGCTTGGACGGTGGTGCCAAGCCCTAACCCTGGCACAAACGGTAATCGCATTTACTCAATAACCGGGAGCGGCAACGATGTGTGGGCAGTAGGCATCTATTGGAACACTAGTTTCAATCCTCGCACCCTTACCCTCCATTGGGATGGGAGTACGTGGTCGGTGGTGCCCAGCCCCAACGTCGGCTCAGCTCAGAACTGGCTTGAGGGAGTTACTGGGAGCGGCAACGATGTGTGGGCCGTGGGATGGTACCAATCCGGTAATGTTTACCCCACACTAATTCTGCATTGGGACGGCAGCGCGTGGTCGGTGGTGCCAAGCCCCAATGTTGACCCGAACGAAAATATCCTTCGTGCAGCAACCGGCAGCGGCAACGACGTGTGGGCCGTCGGCGAGGTAGGCAACTTCCCCAACACCCAGACGCTGACATTGCACTGGGACGGCCGCACATGGTCGGTGGTGCCAAGCCCCAACGGTGGCAGTGGTAACAACGAACTTGATGGAGTGAAAGGAAGCGGCAGCGATGTATGGGCTGTGGGGGTGTTTGGCAGTCAGACGCTAACGCTGCATTGGACGAATCCATGCGGTGCAACCCCAACACCCATTCCTACAGCTACACCTACTCCGACGGTTACACCGACGGCTACGCCTACAGTTACGCCCACCGCAACGCCTACGTCTACGCCCACGGCGACAGCTACACCGACTCCAACACCGACGCCTACTCCAAGGCCTACTCCAACAGCAAGACCCAGCACGTCACCAAGATCTCGTCCCACCCCCGCGCCACGGCCGTAGACCCTGATTCCCTGGTGATCAGTGAGAAGTGATCAGTGATCGGTTGTAGCCGGGATCGGTGATCCCGGCGGTCGCAGCCTAGGGAAGGCGGGTGACTCGTAGGCTTCCAATCTCACATAACGCAACGAGATTCCCGCGATCGCATCAGCCTTCAGTACTGATCGTGGAGCCTTCACTCGGTTTCGCGCCTCCGATGCGCAGCAGCAGGTTTAGCCCCACAGCCAACACCGTGGCCAAAGTTAACGCGGACCCAAACAACGGGCGTAGCCACGGAACGACCTGCGCATATAACTCGGGCAACGTCTGTAGGCTGAGCCCGAAAATCAATGGAATGCCGA
>Ga0193735_1000412_pt1 | contig 13545 bp, 8 predicted proteins | sample U1m2metaG_FD_145080 | JGI IMG/M metagenome (GOLD analysis project Ga0193735, IMG submission 145080) | Soil microbial communities from a riparian zone of the East river system, Colorado, United States - U1m2 | ecosystem: Environmental > Terrestrial > Soil > Riparian zone | place: USA: East River... | reverse complement strand
GTTTGTTCTCCGGCATACGTCGGATTTTTGGTGCTGACATTGCTCACCGGCCTTGTGCTCGGGACGGCGCACGCGCAGAACGAACCGATTCTGGTGCCTGAGGCGGTCGATTATCAGAAGTTGATCCCCATTTTACCGGAAGCGCCACAGGGCTGGGTCGCTGAGAAACCGGATGGTTCCACCGAAGACGTCGGCGGATTCAGAATTACAAACGTGCATCGCGACTACCACAAGGGCGAAGGGGACAAAGTACCGACCGCGGCGATTAGCATTCTCGATTCGGTTGCCAATCCAGATTATGTCAGCGCCACCACCGCTGCATGGAATAGCAATAGCGAAAGCAGCGAAGGTTACAGCAAGTCTGTCACCATCGATGGCAACCCCGGGTTCGAAGCGTTCGAGAAAGAAACCAAACACGCGACCTTGTGGCTGATGATTGCGAATCGTTATTTTGTTCAGGTCGAGTTGCAGAACCAGGATCCCGCCCAATTACAGGAGTGGGTCAAACGCGTCGATTTGAAAAAACTAGCGGAGATCAAATAGCCGATCGCTGTAGAGTCCGCTGTCTCAGCGGATTTCGCATTGCCACGCCAGGAATTACTGCGCTGAGACAGCGCACACTACAGCATGCGCTGATCACGAATCATGGATCACTTCGGCCTCGTTGCTTCGCCGGACATTGGGACAAAGCGAACGGGCAAGGTGACACTTTCCTTCAATTGACCGTTTTTCTTTTCGAGTAGATAAAGCTGCTGAGCAAACCGGTCGCCGACGGGAATAATCATGCGCCCGCTCTCCTTGAGTTGATCGGTGAGGAGTTGCGGAACTTTATCGGGGGCGCATGTCACAATGATTGCATCGAATGGCGCATTCTCCGGCCAACCTTTGTACCCGTCGCCAACCTTCACGTGCACATTTTTGTAGCCAAGACGTTGAAGTGCAGCCTCGGCGCTTTGCGCAAGGGGCGCGACAATTTCAATCGTGTAAACCTCTCCCGCGAGTTCGGCCAGAATCGCAGCTTGATAACCTGAGCCGGTGCCGACTTCTAAAACGCGATCGGTTGGCGATAGCCGCAATTGCTCGGTCATAAACGCCACAATGTAGGGTTGCGAGATCGTCTGATCGTAACCAATCGGCAGCGGTCCATCTTCATAGCTGGCCGCGCGCGATTCCGGCGGGACGAATTCTTCCCGGGGCACTTTCGCCATCGCAGCCAGTACTCGTCCGTCCTTGATGCCGCGCGCCATCAACTGTCGCTGAACCATGCGCTGACGCTCGGCTGTAAAATCGGAGACCGGCACGGGCTTCTGACCGCAACCGCTCGCTGCCAGCAGAGCGAGAATCAGCCATTGCGAAATTCGTCTCACAGAAAAATGTAGTTCATACACAGGCGACACGAAAGGTGTAGCCGTCGAACTCTGCGCGACATAATGCCGCGCCTGGTTGCAGGATGCGGCTCTTGGAACTGTTCCGGCCAGCAGTGGCTCAAAACCCAAGCATGAGCAAGCCAGTCGTCGGACAGCTTTCTGTTTTTGAGAAGAGAGACGCTTGGCCTCTTGCGTGACTCAGTGGCTGAGCCGCCGCGGGCCAGACCATGGCGCCGCTCCGGCCGCCGCGGCGGCGCCGCCCCGCGGCCGTCGAGCTGTTTCACTACTGACCGCGGCTGGTCGGATCGACGCCGGCAAAAGTCAAAAAGTCGATCATGCGAAAACTTTGCGGCGTTCCGTCATGGGTCGGCAGTGTCGGTACCCAACTGGGTTGCACGCTAAAGTAAGAGTCAGGGTCTAGCTGGAGCAATCCGATGAATACTTCGGCCACGATACGCGCACCCATAGGGCCAAGACGTAGTCCATCCTCGCGCAGCTCAGCTTCTTTCAAGATATAATAGAAAAGTGGAGTCGATTCGACAAAGGAGGGACGAATCGACTGCAGCTCCGCCAGATCGGCGCTGCTGAGTTCCGGGATGCCCATTTCGCGCGCGATGCGCTGGCCAGACGGTAGCGACCATGTCAGGCACCTTAATAAATTGCGCTGCATCAGCGAGACCGGCGGCGTCCCGGCGGGGATCGTCTCCAAGGGAAGCTGGAAGAGCGGCGTGGAAATCTTTGTATCGATTCTTTTGTTCGGTCGCACATCGGCACTGAAAGCGCCGCCGAAATCGAAGAAAGTCTGCCAGCCGATAAAGCGCCTCGGAGCTCTTGCAAAGCCACGCAAATCCACGGGGTCGGTGCCTTGCTCCTCCGGGTCAAAAATCATACCAAAGAATGGTTGTCCGTTATCGCCATGGAGATTGGCGCGGTATGAAGGCCGGACCATGCTGTGCCCAAAGCGGTAGGTGATCTGGAACTCTACCGGAATAAACGCCTCGTTGTGTAGCGGGTTATAGAAATGGCGACCGCTTGTTAGAACGTCATCTATCACCGGCTGAGGGACAATATGCGGCAGGAACTCGTGAAGGATCATCCACTGGTAGTGCCACAATGTCAGGCGGCGGGCCTGGAGGTAAGCTTCGTTGTCGGGGATCGATGGATTCTGCGACCGAATGAAATCCACGGCATGGTTATGAAACAAAAGACAGGCCGCATGCAGACCGGCGATCATAATATTCTCATCGTTGCGCGGGTCACCAATAATCGCTGCGTTGTTGGTCGGATCTCGCGGTAGATCCTCGAACTGGCCGCCGCTTTCGACCCGGAGCTTGATCGGGTCGGCTTGATATAACTCCGGGTTACCGCCTGGTCCGCCGCCGTACACGGAGTCCAGATCAAAGAAGGGAGTGCGAGCGTTGGGTGATCTTATGGGTTGGGTCGGGAACCCGAGCCGGGACGTCAGGTCAAACGTCATATCATGGTCAAGGAACTGACCGAAAAACGTCACGCCAGCAGTGTGAGTTGGATTGTTCCGGTTGATCAGACTGAGATTGGGATCGACGATCAGCGCCACAGGACCTGCTGCCAAATCGTCGTCCGCATCCAGAATCCCACCGAGACTGCCCAGCTCCATAAGAGCATCGCGAACCGCATTCGTTGGCGGCGCGAACGGTGGCAGATTACGGAACATGCGCCCAAAACTTCCGGACACCGTCACATCGGGAGGCCCTGGGTCCCGATGCTGCGTGCCTTCCCCTAACAGAGCCGGCACGACCATCAACGCGGTGAGTGCAACGAGCGCCTGTGCGATCAGAAGCGGTGGAACTGATATTTTTTTGAACTGAATCAGCGGATTCATTGTTCTTCCTTTCTTTGTTGAGGCTGGATTGTTGTTGGCACGTTTGGATTTTCGCTGCTTCACCCTCTTTCTCTTTCTCAGAACGGGCAATTACGGGCAGGTAATTACTGGGCAATTAGCTGGCTGGTCAGCCTCGATCCTTCTGGGCGCGCCCGCCGGAACAATCTGGACCGCGACATCCATTGCCGGTTCGGTACCTTCGTTACGCACCAGGTGTACGTCCCCGCAGCCTATATCGGTAAAGCTTTCGCCTGTCTGATAAACGTGCGGAGTGCAGGTGGGGTCGTCGGCCTCGTAAACTGTGAGCGCTCCAGCTATAACCGTGATCAGGCTGGGACCCGGATGCGTGTGCCACCCAGTGTGAGCCCCGACTGGGAACGTGTGTCGGGTGACATAGACGTCCGAATCGCCCTTCACCTTCGTCTTGAGGTCCCATCTCGTAAGGGGGTCTTTGCACATCAAGTCGAGCAAGCCAGATGGATAGTGGCCTACCGCCAGTGTTTCAGTGTTAACCCCGCACACAGGGGTTGCGACGGCCGGCGTGACGACGACCAGCGCCAGTGCGATGAGAAGTGGCAGAATTAGTATTTTTTTGAACTGAGTTAGCGAATTCATGGTTTCCTTTCTTTGTTGAGGCTGAATTGTTGTTGGCATGTTTTGTGTGGTTACGGTTACAGATGTACAGCCGGAAATTCGGCCTGAGGTTACGCGGAAAGTTGTAGAGGTTGCCGTGCCGGCTGCGAGAAAGACGAGTTCTCCAAAGTGCAGGCGACACGCCTGGCACCGCACCTGTTACTTCAGCGGAATCGCTACTGCGGCGGCTACGATCTGAGCGAACTGTGCCGTTTTAACTCCTCGAAAACCTGTCGACATTCAGTCCTTCTTTTCCTCGCACAGTTTTTGGAAAGCGGGATCGGAGCGCAGAGGGTCCCAGAGTGGGTCGAGCCTAAGAAGGGCCAGCGTAACAGGCGTTTCGAAGTAAAACCCACCATAGTATGGCATTTGTAACAGCCGAGCGAGAGTCGAGATCGCCTGGCTATTCGCGCCGAACATTGTCTGAATTACAGCGAGGTTTTCTTCGAGGCCAGGTCCATACACTCGGTCTTTAGCGCTCGGTAAAAGCGCGATTGCACGTTCCGCTTCCTTTAAAGCTGAGTCCTTCTCCCCGAGCGCGGCATTAGCCAAAGACAGCAGTGCCGCAAAGTCGGGGTTATCTGGTTGATTTTTGCAAAGCTGTTCGAGCGTGTTGCGGGCTTGTTCAGCCGCAACTTTTGCGCCAGCCGTATCGCTCGCGACGCGTTGATGTAAAGCCAGTTCGACCTGAATAATGGCCTTGATGGTCTCAGAAACAGAGGGCGGTCGAGCCTGTCGCGCCTGCAGCAATCGAATCACCTCAGCGTAGTTTCGTTCTAGTCTCAATTGAGTCATTTTGATTCCGAGAGCAATCGGAGATGGAGTCTGCGCGTTGATCTGTGACAAGAATTTAGCAGCTTGCTCCAAGTTACCCTCGGCCTGATAAATGCCAGCCTTTGACGCCATCAGATTTGGCTCATTGGGGACGATGTCCAGCGCTCGATCGTAGAGCTTTAGCGCTGCTTGGAATTGTCGAAGTTCCGCGTGAGTCGATGCCGCCTGAACAAGTAACTCCACGTTCCGCGGATCGAGGGCGAGGGCTTGCTCCCAGTAGGCAACGCTTTGATCCCAGTGTCCCTCGCGTCGGCTAACTGCGCCGAGACCCACTATGGCATCGCTGCTGCCTGGTAATATTTTCTGAACGTGTTTGAAGGTGGTTTTGGCAAGCCCGTAATCACGCAGCACCCAATATTGGTAATAACCCAAGGCGAGCAGGGTTTCGGGCGAGTTCGGCTGGAGTTTCTGCGCAGTATCCAACGCACTTTTAGCCGCATCGCGCCGAGCGGCAGTGATGTCGCCGGCTTCGCGGAAGTAAAGAAGAGCGTGCCCACGAGAAAGCCGCGCCCAACCCAGCGCAAAATTGGGGTCGAGCTCCACCGCCTGTTCATAAGAACTGATGGCTTTTCCTAGGGCATCGAAATCGCTACGTGCTTCGAAAGCGAGGCCGCGCAAATACGCATCGTAAGCCTCCGGATTGTTTGTTGGTTTGACTGCCAACGCTTGTTCCTCGCGACTGGTGAGCTTTGCTTGCAACGACTCTGCAATTCCTTTGGCGATCTCGCTCTCGACGCTAAAGATGTCTGTCAACTTCCGATCATAGGTCTCGGCCCAGAGGTGGGAATCGGTCTGGGCGTTAAGCAGCTGAACATTGACCCGCACCTGATCGGCTGCTTTTTGCACGCTACCCTCAAGAATGTTCGCTACACCAAGCTGCTTCGCGATCTCGCGCAGATTCCTGGGTTTGCTCTGATATTGCTGCGTGGAAGTGCGCGAAATTACTCTTAAGTCTGCGATCTTTGCCAGACGCGTCAGAAGTTCCTCTTGAATGCCGTCCGCAAAATAGGCGTTGTCCGGATCGCGGCTTAAGTTTTGAAACGGCAGGACTGCAATACTTTTTTCGGCGAGTGAATTCGTCGTCAGGTTCCGATGCCAGTAGAACGGAAGAGCCAACGCCAAAGCCCCTATCGCCGCTGCGAGGGCGACCAGTGATGCCGCCAGCAACGCACTAGTTGGATTCCGCCGCACCCATTTCTTTCCTCGGGTGAAGATTCCCGTGCGCCGGGCACGGATCGGCTCGTGCTTTAACCAGCGTTCAAGATCTTCGGCGAGCGCGAGGGCCGAAGAATAGCGGCGTTGCGGATCTTTATCGAGGCACTTCAGGCAGATCGTTCCAATGTCGCGATCTATTTTCCGGTTCCAGAAACGCGGTTGCCGCGGCTCGGTGTCCAAAACCAGCCGGACCGTTTCATAGGTGGTGCCGCCAGCAAAAGGGGGGTGGCCAGTGAGCAATTGGTAAAGCACTGCGCCCAGTCCGTAGATATCCGTGGCGCTAGTGACGCCCGCGTTATTTCCCCCCGCTTGTTCCGGCGCCATGTAGCTGGGAGTGCCCAAAACTTCCATCGTGCGCGTGACGGTACTCTCCGTCTCGGCCAGCCGGGCCAGCCCGAAATCGGTGAGATGCGGTTCGCCTTTTGCGTCGAGCAGAATGTTTCCGGGTTTGATGTCTCGATGAAGGATGCCGTGCTCATGCGCATAGTGAACTGTGCGGGCCAGCTTGGCGATCAGTTCCGCTGCGTGACGGATCGGTATCGGTTCGCGCTTCGCGACAGCATCGAGTTGGCCGCCCTCCACCAGTCCCATGCTGAAGTAACAGGCACCGTCGCGCTCCCCGACTTCGTAAATCGGGACGATGCACGGATGGTTCAGGCTGGCGGCGGCTTCTGCTTCGAGACGAAACCGCTTCACGTGTGCTTCTGTCGCCCAGTGAGCGAGACCGATGACTTTGAGCGCTACAATTCGGTTCAGGCTTTTTTGTCGTGCCCGATAAACGACTCCCTGACCACCGCGTCCGATTTCTTCGAGTAATTCGTAATCGCCGAAATCTTTCAACATCCGCGCGACCGTTGGCTCGGACGCCTCTTCGTTTTCGTCTTCGAGTGAGGCAAGACCAGTCCGGACCAGGCATACACTGCAACATCCCTGCGGCGCGTCGGCGAACACCGTGGCCCCGCATTTTGGGCAAACTCTGCTGGCATTCGTCATCCTGTTTTCCGGCCGATTTATCGTCCCCATCTGTACTGCCGGAAATTCTTTCACAGGTTACGTTTGTAATACGGCCAGGAAATGCCGCAGCTCGTCCTCGACATCGTCCGGAGCCGCGACCGTGTGAGCAATCTCTTCGTGCAACAATTGCCGATAGCGATGGCGCAAGCGGTGAAACGCTTGTTTCACGGCGTTTTCGGTCATTTGTAATTCGTCGGCAATTTTAGCCTGCGAAGGCTGGCCGGATTCCCCGGCCAGTAATTCTTTCAAGCGATCGAATAACGCCAGTTTGCCAGCGGCTTCATATTCGGCTCGGAGCCGCACAAGCACTTGCTCCAATAATGTTAATGCCCAACGACGCTCGTAAATGCGATCCGCGCTCAATTTATGGGAAGGCTCCTGGTCGGTGCGTTCGCGCGCGAGCAAATCGTCCAGCGAAACCAAAGGCCGGCCTTCCCCTCGTTTGACGGTCATTTCGCGATGCCGCGCCTTGGACAGAAAATTCTTGAGCGACGCCAACAGATAAGAACGCAAACGTCCCCTCTCCTGCCTCACAGTTTCGAGGTCCCTCCGTTCGAGCAGCCGCGCAAAAAAAGCTTGAGTGAGATCCTGCGCATCCTCCGGTTTATAGCCTTCGCGTCTGGCGAAGCCGTAAAGTGGCCACCAGTACGTTCGGCAGAGCTTCTCCAGCGCCGCCTTAGCCTCCGTTGATTCGCCTTGCGCTGCCAGCACCACGCTCCAATGCGTGGTGGTAAATGCAACTGCACCGGTTTGAGTGATTTGATCAATCGCACTCCCCGACGCCCCGTTATCAACGGCAGGCACGCCACGATTTAAGTAAAAAGTCGTGTAGAAATCAAGCCTATACCTATCGCTTCAATTTTGCTGGTGCGGCACGTGACCCTGTCAGTAGCAAATTCTTTGTGTCCTTCGTGTCCTTCATGGTTAATTTCAGCCGACTTCGACAATGTCTGACGAACGAAAAACTTTAGAGCAGCGCGCACAGATGACCGATCTCGAGCGTCTCCGGCACTCGGCCTCGCACGTCCTCGCAACAGCCATTCTAAAAATCTGGCCGGAGGCGCAGTTCGCCGCAGGCCCGCCGGTGGAAAACGGTTTTTATTACGATGTTGATCTTCCGCACCGGATTTCCCCGGATGATTTCGAGAAAATCGAGGCAGAAATGAAAAAGGAGATCAAATCGAACCATCCATTCGAGCGGATGGAAGTTTCGCGCGACGAAGCGCTCGCACTCGGAACGAAAGGTCGGCTCGCGGCGCTGAGCGAACGTTCCGAGCCAAGCAAATTCAAGCTCGACATCATCGAAAACATTCCGCCGGACGAAAAGATCTCGCTGTATCGCAACGGCGATTTCATTGACCTCTGCGCTGGGCCGCACGTGATGCGCACGGGAAACATCGGCGCATTCAAGCTGACCACCGTTGCCAGCGCGTACTACAAGGGCGACGAAAAAAATCCGCAACTCCAGCGCGTTTACGGCACGGCGTTCAAAACGAAAAAGGAACTCGACGATTACTTCGCAATGCTGGAGGAAGCAAAGAAGCGCGATCACCGCAAGCTTGGCCGCGAGCTCGAGCTTTTCGTTTTTGATGACGATGTCGGTCCCGGATTGCCAATGTTTCTCCCGCGTGGCGCAGTGATTGCCGAGGAACTGGAAAAACTCGCGAAAGAAACTGAGTTCGCCGCCGGCTATCAGCGCGTGCGCACACCTCACATCGCGCGCGAGAGCTTGTACCGAAAGAGCGGTCACATTCCCTATTACGCTGAGTCCATGTTTCCGCCGATGGAACTTCGGGACGAAGCAGAGGTCGGAGTGAGTCTAAGTGCTGCCAAAGCACGCTTAGAAGAAGACGCGCGAACCTTTTACGAAGATAACAAGCAGCTAGTCGACAAGTTGGCGCCCGGGAGCGGTCGTGAGCAACTGATACGAGACTTTCGAGTCAATCTAGAGCCCGACCAGCTCGAGCGGTTCGACAAACTGGCGGAGCGGAGTGGGTTTGCAGCCGTCGTGATCGCCCAGCGTAAACCGGATCGCTACTACTTGAAGGCGATGAACTGTCCCCATCACCACAAGTTATTTGCAGCGCTGCCTCGCAGCTATCGCGACCTCCCGCTGCGGCTGGCGGAATACGGGACGGATTATCGATACGAAAAAAGCGGCGAGTTATTCGGGCTCATGCGGGTGCGTTCGCTACAGATGAATGACGCGCATCTTTACATGACGCCAGAACAGTTCGAAACGGAGTTCAACGCCGTGAACGAAATGTATCTCAATTATTTCAAGCTATTCGGGATCGACAAATACCTCATGCGTTTCTCGACGCACGATCCGTCCAAGCTCGGCCAGAAGTTCGTCGATGAACCGGAGCTTTGGAAGGCAACCGAAGAAATGACGCGCCGTGTGCTCAAGGATTCCGGAATCAATTATGTCGAGGTACCTAACGAAGCAGCCTTTTACGGACCAAAGATTGATGTGCAAGCGTGGAGCGTGATCGGTCGCGAGTTTTCCATCGCGACCAATCAGGTCGATTTCTCCCAGCCGCGCAATTTCGACCTTCGCTATAAAGACCGCGACAACATCGACAAGATCCCAATCTGCATCCATCGCGCGCCGCTCGGCACGCACGAACGCTTTATCGGATTTTTGATCGAGCATTACGCCGGCAATTTCCCGCTCTGGCTCTCGCCTGAACAGGTGCGCATCCTGACCATCGGCGATGAACCGAAGCTAATGGATTACGCGCGATCGATTCTGAAAGAGCTGCGCGCTCATCAAGTCCGTGCCGAAATTGACGAAAGCTCCGATAAGATCAACGGCAAAATCCAGCGCGCCGAGCAAATGAAGGTCCACACCATGTTTGTCATCGGCAAACGCGACCTAGACGCCGACGTCGTGAGCGTCCGTGTCCACGGCAAAGGCAATCTCGGCGCCAAGCCGCGCGCCGAAGCCATCGCCGAAGTCTTGGAGTCGATCAAAGAACGGCGTGCCTCGTAAGCCTGTCAACTTCGCCATTTCACTCAGGACAAAGCCGCAGAAACGGAATGCCAGCCATAGGCGGCTTATCGATACGAACGGGGTGTCTCCGCCGTTCAACTGCTTCGTCAAAAAGGCAAAGGCCGATCGCGATGGGAATTAACTTAGTCGCTCTGGAAGAACCGAATCGGGCGCGGATGATCAGATCGGTCGCTGGCTGCTGCACGTAGGGCGAACTGTGCCCCGCGTCGAGCACCAGCTCGCTGACCACAGTGTCGCCTTTGTTCTGCTCTTGAGTGAGCGAGAAATCCAAGCCGGTCGATTGACCTGGCGATAATGTTATTTCGGGAAGATTCGGATGTTCGGGGCCAGGTAAAAGCGCAAGGGGTGCGGTGGTCGCGTTCTTTATAAGCAATGCCTCACCGACGGTGTGACGAATCGTGACATTGGGAATTGGCTTGACCGGAGGGTTCTGCGAGACGCACCCGGGTAAACCGCCGAGGAGCAAGGCGAGGCCAAGCAGGTGGTAAATGCGGAGCTTCACGAGAAAGAAATATCTTCGACGAGCCGACGCCAAATCTTGGGATCGTTCGCGCGGGGATCGTCCGGCGCTACTTTCTGTGCGACGATGTCAGCCACCAGTTGATCGGCTGCCGCACGCGAGGCTTTCTCAAATCCCAGCGTCCGGTCTGCAGCCTTGATGGTGGCAGGTTTGGGCAGCTGATTGTCCTCAATCAAACGCTGGAGCACCTGCAGAGTCTCTTCATGCTCCACTAACGTGCCGTGATCACTCGCCGTCTTGAGCGGGTAGATTTGATTGGAGGGAGTTTGCGCAAGTCTTGCCGCCCAGAACGGCACCGTGCCATCGCCTGCGCCAGCCACCCGCAAAACGGGCGAAACGCCACTCTCGGGATCAAAGGACGCACCGTCGACCTGCTTCCATTTGAGCCGGGCACCGGTCGTTTTGTCCTGTCCCGAGCGGATGTGAAAAACGCGTTCGATAACAGCCTCAGGTAATGGCGCGGTGATGGTGCCGCGAATATCAACGGCGTCGGCGAGAAAGTCCGCGTTAACCCAAGGAGGAAAACGTGAAGCATTTGACTCGTCATACGGATCAGCAGGATCGCCCGTGTTCGCGTCTGTGATTGGATATGCTTTCAAGCCGAGCGCGTCTCCATCGCGATCCATCGTCGGACCATCAGCGAACATGAGAATATACGGGCCGGGGAGAGAACCAGCTATACGCGCGACGTTGCCATGGCCGTACCGAATCTCGAGAGGCTTTTGGCCTACATAGTACCTATCCTGGTGACTGGAAGTGCCGTAGAACGGAGTGCCAACGGTGACGAGTCGCTGGAAGCGAGACGCAACTTTGTCTGCCGTTACGTTGGGACTGGTGAACGTGCGCTGAAGAAAAACCTTTGCCACAAGCCCTCCCTGACTGTGCGCGAGCAGTGTCATTGTGGGCAATGGATCGACGTTCTTCCGCGCCTTCACTTCAGCGCTTAAGTCAGCCAAAAACTCCGCGAGGAAATCAGCGGCGACTGCAATCGGCCGGCGCCAGTCGTAGGCAAACACGATGTAGTTCCAACCCAATGTTTCGAAGAATCGCTTTGCGCCGTCATAAGCATTGACCGGAAAGAGAAGCGGTCCGTTTGGAACGACAATGTGATCATCCAAGTCTCGTTCGTTAGCCTGGATTGCGATGAATTCCAGGTCGCGTCCGAAGAAAATACCGAGATCGATCCAAACGTTTTGAAAGCCGGTGCCTAGCACAGAACCATCAGTGGTATAGGCCTGCGGTGAGCGGTCGAGTTGTGATCCCATCCCACCCGGAAGCAGGACGATCGTGGGGAATCCCGAACGATAACGTTTAGCGAACTCTACAATCCGCGCCTGATGCACATCGTGTATGATTCTTCGCCTCGTAGAGTCGTAGCTCATAGGCTATCTAAAGCTGATTTTTTCGGCGTTTCTGGTTTGTTTCGCAAGCCAAACACCCTGTACTTTATTTTGTCTCGGCTGGGCGGTTTTGTTTCAGGTTTGCGCGAATCCCTGCGGCGCGTTGCGAGACCGGCTCGGCCTTGGCCGACTCACCTTTGGCCCAGTAGAGCGCGGCGAGATCATCCAGGGTTTCGGCAACGCTGGAATGTCCGGGGCCAAGAATCTTCTCACGAGTCTTGAGTGCGCGCTGATAAAGCGGCTCTGCTTTTGCGTATTGGCCGGTCTCAAAATAAAGGTCGCCGAGATTATCAAGGGTCTTGGCGGTATCGAGGTGGTCCGGGCCGAGTTTCTTCTCCTCGATCTTCAATGCTCGCAATTCGAGTGGCTCGGCTTTGGCAAACTCGCCCTTGTCGCAATAAAGCCGGCCGAGGTTCCCGGCCGCCGTAGCAGTGAGGGGATGTTCCGGTCCGAGCGCCTTTTCATAAATTCTGAGCGCCCGCAGTTCCAGAGGCTCCGCTTTCGCAAATTGCCCCATGTGGTCGTACAGCCCACCGAGACTGGCGAGCGTTGCAGCGGTATCCGTGGAGTCTGGGCCGGAAACTTTTTCGCTAATCGCGAGGGCTTTCTGATAGAGCGGCTCCGATTTCGCATAGTCTTTCTGATAAAAATAAAGCAGCGCGAGTTCGTGCAGGTTGCCGCCTGCCGCTGCGCTCTCGGGCCCATGAACTTTCTCAGAGATAGCAAGAGCGCGTTGGTAAAGCGATTCGGCTTTCGCGTACTCATGCATGTCCTGATAATCCAACGCGAGGGCGCTTAACGTCGATCCAGTATCGGGATGATCAGGCCCAAGCATCTTCTCGCGAATCTTCAGGGCGCGCTGAAAATAGGATTCGGCCTCGGAATATTTTCCCATCGCGTGATAGACGGTGCCAATATTGTTCACTATCCACGCTGTATTGGGATGATCGGGGCCGGACGTTTTCTCGGTTACAGCTAAGGCACGCTGAAAGAGGTGTTCGGCCTTTTTGTATTGGCCCATGTCCCGATAGGTCGCCGCCAAGTTTTGCATAGTGACTGCGGTGTCCGGATGGTTGGCACCGAGCGATTTTTCGCGAATCTTCAAGGCGCGCTGAAAAAGCTTCTCGGCTTTTGCGTAATCGTCCTGTGCGACATACAACGCTCCGAGATCGTTGAGGGTGTAAGCTGTTTTCGGATTGTTAGGACCAAAAGCCTTTTCTCGAATTTTGAGCGCGCGTTGATAAAGGGGTTCGGCCTTGGCGTACTGGCCCATGTAATAATAGAGCGCCGCCAATGCATTCAGACTTTCCGCTGTCTCTGGATTGTCCGGACCGAAGGCGGCCTCTCTAATTTTCAACACTCGCTGATAAATCGATTCGGCTTTGGCGTACTCTCCAGTCTCGGAATAAAGTAGCGCGACATTATTCAAGACGGAGGCGACATCGGGATGCTCGGGGCCGAGCTCTTTCTCGAAAATTGTTAACGCACGCTGATAAAGGGGCTCCGCTTTCGCATACTGACCCATGTATCGATAAACCTCGGCCAGATTGTTCGCTGCGACGGCGGTCCCGCGATTATCGGGACCCAAAGTTTGTTCCTTGATCTGGAGAATTTTTTCCGCAATGGGCGCGGCCTTACTGAACTGTTTAGTCTGATAAAATTTATTGAACCTCGCCACCAGTGAC
>Ga0193735_1000411_pt1 | contig 13550 bp, 7 predicted proteins | sample U1m2metaG_FD_145080 | JGI IMG/M metagenome (GOLD analysis project Ga0193735, IMG submission 145080) | Soil microbial communities from a riparian zone of the East river system, Colorado, United States - U1m2 | ecosystem: Environmental > Terrestrial > Soil > Riparian zone | place: USA: East River... | reverse complement strand
TTCAGTGGTTACCAGTGGGTGCCAATGTCGCGGACTGACTGGCAACCACTGACAACTAACAACTCAAGACTGTCCACTCCAAACTTGCATCCCCTATAAGGGCCCTCGTAGCCTGTTTCCTCTATCTATCCGCCCGGATGCGAACCGCCTGCCCCCCACCCGGCGCCAGCACGACACTCAACCGCGTGCTCGAGCTCACGTTGCGCCTGGAGATCGCCACCGGAAGCGGATTACTCGACCAGTTCGCTCCGGGACCATCGGCGTAGATCTCCGCCACGTACCGTTTGCCCGGCGTGAGAAAGTCGAGCGGCACCGTGAACGTCCGGCCTTCCTCGTCAGTGATGGCGCCGAGGAACCAGTCGTCGCTGTTCTTCGCCTTCCGCGCGACGATCACGTAGTCGCCGATCCTTCCATCGATCGTCTTACTCGTTTCCCAATCGACCGCGACGTCGCGGATGAACTGGAACGCGGGCTTGTTGACGTAGTTCTCGGGGAGATCCGCTGCCATCTGAAGGGGGGAGTACAACACGACATAGAGCGCGAGCTGTTTGGCGAGCGTCGTCCGTGGATGCGACTCTTCCGGACGACGCGGACGCCCGGTGCCACGCTCGATCAGCAGATCGAAGATGCCCGGTGTGAAGTCCATCGGGCCGGCGAGCATGCGGGTGAAATAGAGATTCGTCTCGTGCTCCGGCGGATTGCCGCCTTCCCCGCCCCAGGCGTTGTATTCCTGACCGCGCGCTCCTTCGCGGCTCATCATGTTGGGATACGTGCGCCTCTCCCCCGTGTCGTGAATGGGCTCGTGCACGTCCAGCATGATGTGGTACTTCGCCGCCGTCTCGATCGCCTTCCGATAGTGGCGCACCATGAACTGCGAATGGTGTGAGTTGCCCTCGGGCGTCGTGTCGGTCACGTATCCGGACTTGATCGCGTCGAGTCCCAGCGAATGGTAGAGCGCATATGCGGCATCCATCTGCCGCTCGTAGTTGACGACTCCGCCCGACGTCTCGTTGTGGACGATCAGCTTGACGCCCTTCGACTGCGCGTACCTGGCCAACCCCGGAAGGTCGTAATCCGGATACGCCTGTGTGAACGAGAACGCGTTCGCGTTCTTGATCCAGTCGCCATCCCAACCGACGTTCCAACCTTCGACCAGCACACCGCCGAGTCCATTCGCGGCGGCGAAATCGATGTAGCGCTTCGTGTTCTCGGTAGTCGCGCCGTGCTTGGGTCCCGAGTTCCAGGTCATCGTGTTGATGTGCATCCCCCACCAGATGCCGACGTACTTCATCGGCTTGATCCAGCTCACATCGGAGAGGACGTTGGGCGGATTGAGGTTGAGACCAAGCACCGACGGCGACAGATCGACCGCCCGGTCGGCGAGCTGAATCGTGCGCCACGGCGTCATGAACGGTGTGCGACCGCGGACCTTGTCGCCATTCTGCCAGGGAGCGAGGGCGACACGCAGCGTACGGCTGTCCATGCGCGGACCCGCCAGATTCATTCGCGCGTAATCGACGAGATTGGCCTCGTGGATCACCATGAACGTCTTGCCGTCGCGCGTCTGCATGGTAAGGGGCGTCTGAATGCTGTCGATGACGCTCACGGGCGACGACGAGTACAGCATCTCCGACCGATCGAGTCTCGGCCTGTTGGACGGAATCCACCACGCTTTCGCGTCGTCCGCGAGGTTGAACTGGGTGAGCTCATCGGAAATCACGAAATCCGTGAGGGCGGGCTGCGCTGGAAACTCGTAACGGAAGCCGACGCCATCGTTGAATGCGCGAACCACAAAATCGAACTTACGTCTGGGCGCCGCGGTCTCAACGACTGAGACCCGCAGCTCGTTGTGGTGATCGCGCACCCGTGCCAGCTCGCCCCAGGGCTGGGTCCACGTCTCGTCGTGAGTGCTCCGTGCCTGTCCGGTAATCCGGAGGCTATCGCGGATGGGCGGCGCGCCCTTGAATTCGAAGCCGAGCATGGAGGGCATCATGATGGAGCGCCCGTCCCGACTCAGGATGTAGTAAAGCCTACCTTCGTACGTCGCGACGCCGACCTTGTTGCGGCCATCGGGTGAAGCAACGCTGATGGTATCCTGGGCGATGGCGACGGCAGCGGTGAGGGTCACCAGGAGTACGGTGAACGTCATTCCGCGGGTCAGGCTCCGCACGTACATCTTCATTTTGATCTCCGTTTATATTGCGCCTTGACGGGCAGAGGTAATGCTAGCATCTATGGTCAGTTCCTACGCCTAGTGCCAGGAGCAACTATGTCGTCCCCGCGTGTTGCAGTGTCCTGCGGTCTTCTCGCTGGGCTCATCTTAGGATGCGCCTCAGGTAGTACTCGCGACCCGACTGCCAACGTTGTGCCCCGAAACCAGGACGGCGGCACAATCGTAACCTCCGAAGATCTCGACCGCACCCCCGTCGAGTCGATCGAGCGAGCCTTGGCCGCAAAGGTGCCGGGAGTGTACATCTCGCACACCGCCGATGGCAGCATCGCCATCCGCATCCGCGGCAATTCGTCGATCGAAGGCAGCAACGAGCCGCTGTACGTGATAGATGGTACGCCGGTGAACGCCGGGCCGGGCGGTAGTCTCACGGGGATCAACCCGAAGGACATCGCCTCCATTGAAGTGCTCAAGGACGCCACCAGCACTTCTTTCTACGGGGTCCGCGGCGCCAACGGCGTGATCGTCATCAAGACCAAGCGCGCTTCTCAGTGATTTGAGCGGAAGATAAGCGGCCGGTCGTTGTTGCGCGCCACTACGTACACGCTTCCTGTTCGCATGCGAACGCGCTGGATGTCGCGCGCTTGCCCGGGGACGAAGAAACCGCTTTCCAGCTCCCGTTCGGGAGTGAAGTGTCCCTTGCCGTCGCCGCGCAGGTACAAGCCGTAGCCGGCGCTCATCTTGCCGATTTCCGGCTTGACGCCATCGAAGTTCCCCGCCAGTAGCAAGTCGGGCTTGCCGTCTCCATCGACATCGGATGCGAGCACTCCGTACACCGGCGCTATCTGTGCCTCGGTGGGAAGGGGTACCAGCGTGAACGTCCCGTTGCCGTTGTTCTTCACCAGAGTCGTGGCGAAGGTGTAGGCGTTCTTGACCACCGCGTCGGCGAGATCCTTCTGCGGGAAGACATCCGCCACGGTCTGCCTCGCGTAGTCCTTGTAATTGCGGTAGCGATCCTTGAGGAACGTGAGCGACCTGATGAGATCGTCGCGGAGGGTCAGCGGATACTCGCGCCCGTTGTGGCGGTAGGAGATGATCTGCTGCACGAATCCGTTGTGCGTGAAATCCTTGACGTACATCGTGACCGGCTCGTCCGCCCTGGCCTGGAGCCGGGTGTTGAGACCGAGATTCCCCACTATGAAATCCAGCCGCCCATCCCCCGTAAAGTCTCCGGCGATGATGCGGTTCCACCAGCCGTCGCTCTTTTCCAGGCCCGGCACGTTCACCTTCTCGAGGCGGCCGCGCCCGGTGTTGTGAAATATCGTGATCGGCATCCACTCTCCGACGACGACGAGGTCCAGCTTGCCATCGCCATCCACATCCTTCCACAGCGCGTCGGTGACCATTCCTATGTGCGAGAGCCCTGGCGCGACTTTGTCGGTGACATCGGTGAAGTGTCCGCGACCGTCGTTCCTGAGCAGCTGGCTCTGTGGATCGAGTCCATAGCTGCCAAGGACGCTGCGTCCGCCCACAAACAGATCGACCGCGCCGTCTCCGTCGAAGTCAGCCGCGGCCGCGCGTGAGCCGCTCAGGCTGGCTGCAGGCCCCGCCGGCAGTGCGCCGACCGCCTTCCTGAAAGTGGCCCCCCCGCGGGCGTCGTTGAGGTAGAGGCGGTCTTCGAGCGCCGGAGCGGCACCTGAGAATTCGGTTCCGCCTGTCACGACGTAGAGGTCGGGATGACCATCTCCATTGGCGTCGAAGAAGCAGGCGCCAACGTCCTCGGAGATGCTGTCCTCCGCGAGAAGCTTCTCGTTGCTCCGGACGAAACTGCCATTCTGTTGCTGGAGAAGGATCGCGCTCGGCTGATCCCTGGCCCCGCCGATGAAGATGTCGTCGAGTCCATCTCCGTTGACATCGGCTACCGCCATCGCCGGACCTTCGGTCGAGAGCATTTTCGGCATGAGCCTCTCACGATCGAAGTCGACGAAATCGTTTTCCTTGTGCACGAATGGAAGCGATGTCGCCTGGGTGATGTCTACCAGCAGCTGCCTCGCTGGCTTGGGCGAAGGCGACTGCGCCGCCGCCGAGTCTGATTGCTTTACCGTGATGCGATGGTTGGCGGCGACGTTTTTCACGCTGATCACCTTACCGTCGGGCCACTCGACGGTCACAGACGTGACCGTATCGACCTTCCCGAGGCCGAAGTTGAGAACATAGTCGACGCTCGACTGGAACCCGCGCGTGGGTGAGAGCTCCTGATAGAGCTTCTCCTTCCCGTTCTCGAGCGTGACTTTCGCCCCAACGCCAAACCGGTTGCGGCCGTTGCCCTCCAGCTTCACCTCGAGGTAGTGGTTCTCCTTGAGGAGAGTGCGCGCGTTGTTCCTGTAGACGAAGGCTTCGTCGTCGACGTTGTTGACGACGAGATCGAGCGCCCCATCTCCATCCAGATCCGCGTACGCGGCCCCGTTCGCGAAGCTGGGAGTGTTCAATCCCCAGTTGGCGGACTCGTTGCTGAACGTAAGGTCGCCCTTGTTGCGGAAAATGTAGTGCTGGAGCTTGGTCGACGTTGTCGCGTCCGTGAGCATCTTGAAGTCGACGCCCTTTCCTGTGGTGGCGGTCCGCATCGTCTGTTCGCTGGCGAGGAACGCGATGTAATCCTGCGACGTCACGTCCTTGGCGATACCGTTGGTGACGTAGATGTCCTTGTAACCATCGAGATCCAGATCCGCGATCAACGCGCTCCAGCTCCAGTCCGTGCGCGCCACCCCCGCCAGCTGGCCGATGTCGCTGAACGTACCATTGCCGTTGTTCAGCTGGAGCATGTTCCGCATCAGCTGGTAGTGAAAGCCGTTCTTCGCCTTGGCCTGATAGATGTCGTAGTCCTCGAACGAAGAGGTCGTTCTCAGCCTGTACTCGTCCTCCGGAAGCATGTCCGTCGTGTAGATGTCCGCCCAGCCGTCGTTGTTGACGTCGGCGATGTCGAGTCCCATCGAGAAGTAGGAGATGTACGGCATCTCCTTTTCGAGCTGCTCGGTGAAGGTCCCGTCGTGGTTGTTGATGTACAGGTAATCCCGCTCGAAGAAATCGTTCGAGACATAGATGTCCGGCCACCCGTCACGATTCACATCGCTCACCACCACGCCGAGGCCGAGCGCGATCTCGGCGCCGAAGATACCGGCCTTCGCGCTGACGTCCGTGAAATGCCCGTTGCCATCGTTATGGAATAGCTTGTCGCCGCCGACCTTGTCGCGAACGTTGCGGGTGTTGCGGAGACCGAAGCTGTTGACCGGGCGGAACGAGTTGTTGACCAGGAACATGTCGAGATTTCCGTCACGGTCGTAGTCGAAGAACGTCGCCTGGGTGGAGGTGCCCTCATCCGCGACGCCGTACTCGCCAGCCTTCTCGCTGAATGTCGGCACGCCGTTCTTGCCGGGCCCCTTGTTGATGTACAGCTCGTTCGCGCGGCGCTTGCCGGCGATGTTCCCGGCGTAGCAGACGTAGATATCGAGTAGTCCATCACCGTTCACGTCGGCGAAGGTGACGCCCGTCGCCCAGAATCCCTTCCCGCCGACACCAGCTTCGTCGGTGATGTCCTGAAACTGGAAGTGCCCCTTGTTGAGATAGAGCTTGTTCCCGCGCTGGTTCGAAGTCAGCATGACCTCCGGAATGCCATCTCCGTTGAGATCGCCGACCGCTACGCCGCCACCGTTGTAGAAGTTGCGATAAGTGAAGACGTTCAACTCGTGCGAGTCTTGGAGGCGATTGGCGAAGCGGACCCCCGTGTAGCTGGATGGCAGCATCGTAAAGAGACGTCCATCGACTGGCGGGGGAGGGGCTTTGCTACTCGATTGCTCCTGCTTGGGCTCGCTCTGTTCTGAGCATCCGGAGACGAAACACAGCGCGGGAAGAACGAACCAGAGCCTCAGCTTCAAGGCTGCATTCATCAATGATTGGGTACCTAACACATCATGGCCTGTTCCCTTGCGGGAACAGGCCATGATGGAAGAAGGAAAGTTCTACCGCGGATCAGTATCCCGGATTCTGCACGAGCAGAGGGTTCACGTCGATCTGCGTCTGCGGAATGGGGAACAGAATCTTGTAGGGCGGTGACTGAGCCTTGTAGCCCCACGCCACGTTGTACTTGTTGAGGCCACCCTGCGAAGCGCCGATTCTGATCAGATCCATGCGGCGCTTGCCCTCCGCCGTGAGCTCCATCAGACGCTCGGCGAGGATCGAATCGCGCAGCTGTACCTGGCTGAGCGCCAGCGACAACGGCTTGGGCGTCGTCGGGAATGCCCGCGCCCGCGTCGTCGTATTGATCAGCGCGATCGCCTGGACCGTCTGACCCAGCTCGTTCATCGCCTCGGCCTTGATCAGATCGATCTCGGCGAGCCTGAACGTCGCATAGTCATTGCCGTTGTCCTGCTGAGAATGGGCGGGATCGTTCGGCCACTTGGTGATGCGAACTCCACCACCTTCGCTCGCGCACGTCTCGTTGGGGCCGACGGCGCACGAGGTCGAATTTCCGATGTTCGGATCGAAGATGAGTGGGTTACCCTGGCGGTCCTTGACCGGTTGACCCGTCTCGACATTGTATTGAAGTCCGGCCAGGAAAATCTGGCGGCGGATGTCGTTCGCGTCGAATGCGCTGTAGGTCTCCGCCAGAGTCGCGTACCCGTTCCATGGCGACGGCGTGTACTGGTTGTAGTGCAGCGCGCGCATGAGGAAGTTCAGCCCCAGACCGCTCTGGTTGAGGAACTTCACCGCCATGATGATTTCCTTGGACGTGTTGTTGTCGGCGGTGAAGTTGTGTCTCCAGGTGGGGTCGAGCTGGTACCCTGCAGTTGAGTTCAGAATCCGATCGGAGGCAGTAATAGCGTCCTGCCAACGCGCGGTTCCCTTGGTCAGTCCGGTCGCGCTCACAGTTCCCGTGAACACCTGGGCGTTCAGATAGATGCTCGCGAGCATCGCATCGACAGCGCCCTTGGTCAGGCGGCCATTCCATTCTGCCGCCCACGAGACCGGGAGATCGGGGCGTGCCGCGGTCAGCTCGTCCTCGACGAACTTGAACACCTCCGCGCGTGTGTTCTGCGGTCTTGTCTCGATGTTGACGTCGGTGACGATCGGGACCGCACCGAACATGTCCATCAACATGTAGTAGTAATACGCGCGTAGAGCCCGCGCCTCCGCCACTACCGTTGGCTTGCTGGCGAAGCTGACGTTCTCGAGTCCGGCCAGCACGACGTTGGCCTTGGCGACTCCCGTGAACATGCTCACCCACGCGTTCTTGATGTTATCCAGACCCGCCGGGCTGTTGGGCGTAAAAGTATGGCGGTGGATGTCGAGCCATTTGCCGCCGTCGAGCCAATCCTGGCCGCGAGTCGGAACGATGATCTCGTCGGTGCTGACCTCATTGATTTCGTACGGGCCCTCGACTGTCTGTCGAAGCTGCGCGTAGACGGACGCGAGCCCTCCGATCGCCTCATCCTCGTTGCGGTAGAAGTTTTCGGGTGTGATGGCGCTTTGCGGAACCTCGGTAAGGTCCGTGCACGCCGGAGCGAGAAGCAGAGCGGTAATGACCGCCGCGACTCCCATCTTTTTTGTCATGAGTGGTTTCCTAGAAAGCGACACGGAGGCCTCCCGTAAATGTGCGACCGCGGGGATAGTGGAGGTAATCGATTCCGCGAGGGGCGAGACCAGGAAGTTGAGTATGGACTTCCGGATCATATCCGGAATAGTTGGTCCACAGGGCCAGATTGTCAGCCGAGAGGAATACGCGAGAGTTTCTCGCGGTGCCCGTGAAGCTCGGCAGGTCGAAGGTCCAGCCGACGGTGATGTTCTGCAAGCGTGTGTAAGTCCCGTCTTCGATGTACCGGGATGAATACTTCGCCGGCTCGTGGATCTCCGATGGATCAGTCAGGGCAGCCTCGAGGAAATTCTTATCCTGAAGGGCGTTGCCTTTCTGCTCATAAACCAGCCTGGTGTTATTGAAGATCTTTCCGCCCGACACTCTGTTGATCAGCAGGCTGAAGTCGAACTTCTTCCAGTTTCCGTTCGTCCTGAGACCCAGGCTGTAATCCGGGAACGCATTGCCGAGAATGACATCGTCATCGGAGGTCAAATCCTTTGCCTGCACCTGGCCGTCAATCGTGCGACTGCCGTCAGCGTTAATCGTGTAGCTGTTGAACAACTGGTGCCCACCTGCATCGAAGCCGACAAACTCCGGTCCCCAGAATGTGCCGAGCGGCTGGCCGGGCATGACTCGCTGAGTGAACTGGTTTGATTGGCCCTGACCACTCGCTTGCGCCGTCGGAATGAAACCCTTGCCGCCAAGATCGACGACTTCATTCTTGTCGTGCGAGAAGACAAAACCGGCCGATACGTTCATTTCCGAGCGCTGTAGGACGAGTCCGTCCAGTGAGAGCTCGATTCCCTTGTTCCGCATCCGTCCGACGTTCTCGAGGCGTGTCTCAACCACTGCTGGCTGGGGCACGTTGATCTCGAGCAGAAGGTCCTTGGTGTTCTTGACGTAGTACTCGAGGCTGCCGTTCAAGCGGTTGTTCAGGAACCCGTAGTCGAGCGCGAAGTTGGTTTGCGCCGTCTCTTCCCACTTGAGGTTGGGATTCGGGTTTCTGATCGGCGTCACGCCGGTGACCGGCCTGTCGCCGAACGCGTACCGCGAGCCACCGTCGGCCGCGAGCAGGATGAGGGAGGAATACGGGGCAACGGCCTCATTGCCCTGCTTGCCCCACCCGGCGCGCAACCGCAGCTCCGAGAAAGGTCCGGTCTTCATGAACGACTCCTGATTCAGGCGCCATGATCCGGAGATCGCGGGAAACACCGCCCACTTGTTGCCTTCTCCGAACGCGGACGATCCATCGCGACGTATTACGCCGGTCAGGAAGTACTTGTCGCTGAAGCCGAGGTTTGCTCTTCCGAAGAACGATACGAGCTTCCTGTCTGTCTTGTTTGAATAAGGCGGCTCGAGGCCAATTCCGCTGCCGAGGCTGTTGAAGGTGAAGGCATCGGTCAGGTAGTTCCGGGTCTGAACTCCGAACTCGTTGAGAGTGGATTCACCGAACTCATAGCCGCCGACGACGTCGAGCTCGCGGCTGGAAGTGAAGGTCGGGTGGAAGGTGAGAAGCGTTTGAATCGTCTTGGTGGTATTGTCGCGATTCGCCCGCTGCGCGAGTCCGTTGAAGATAGCGCCGGCGGCGCTGGCTCTCGGGAGGTAGGCATTGCGATCGCCAGCAGTGCGGTCGACGCCAAGTGCAACACGTGCGGTCAGACTCTGGAATATGTCGAAGTCAGTGGACATGTTGCCAAGCGTGCGGTCCGACGTGCCTTTATCGAGAACCTGATTCGCGAGCGCCACTGGATTGCGCACTGACTGCGCGCCGCTGCCGATCTCGTAGAATCTGGTGACCCCCGTTGCATCCGTGACCGTTACCGGGTGCGTCGGATTGAAGTTGACCATGTTGATGAACACGCCGCCTTCAAATCCGCCGTTCTCCTCGTACGGGAGATAGTCGTTGATGATGTGCGACCCCGTGAGGTTTAGTCCGAGCCGTAGCCGGCCTTCCATCGCATTGTGGGTCCCGTTGACACGGGCCTGGTACCGGCGCAGCCCGTTGTTGATGACGATACCCTGCTGATTGAAGTAGTTCAGCGAGGCACGGTACTGGGTGTTCGGGGAGCCGCCGGAGAAGGAAAGGTTGTGATTTATCGTAGGTGCGGTGCGGAAAAGCTCGTCCTGCCAATTCGTGTTCTCTGTTCCCTGGGCGGCAATTGCCACCGGCAGGATATTCCCGAGCGCCACCTGTGCCGCGATGAAGTCTCGATACTGGGGGCCGCTGACGAGCGCGAGTCGCTTCTTCGGCGAAGACATGCCCGCCTGGACCTCGTATTCCACGCTCGGTCCGCCCACGCCGCCTTTCTTCGTCTCGATCAGGATGACTCCGTTGGCTGCACGCGCTCCGTAGATCGCGGTTGCCGCGGCGTCTTTCAGAATCGTGATCGATTGAATGTCCGATGGGTTGATCAGATTCATCGGGTTTCTGGGCAGCGGCGCGGTGCCCATGATTCCCGCTCCGCCGGGCTCGGCGGATTCATCGGCGCTCAGAGGAACGCCGTCGACCACATAGAGGGGCTGGTTGCTAGCGCTGATCGACGTGCCGCCGCGAATGAGAATCTGCGCGCCGGCACCAGGCTCACCGCTGTTCTGCGTGAGCTGGACTCCGGTGGCGCGACCCTCGATCAGGTTGGTCACGTTGGTCTGCGACGCGGTGCGTGCCTGGTCCGCATCGATCGTCGAGATCGACCCGGTAATGGCGAGACGCCGCTGCGTGCCGTATCCGGTGGTCACGACTTGCTCGAGGACCGCCGCCTGGCGTGAGACGCCAAACACCACTGCGGCCGTTGATCCCGCGACGACGTTCACGACCTGCACCGGGGCGGAGAAGCCGATCCGGCGCACGCGTACGGTCTGTGCTCCGGCGGGCACTCCAACGATGGTGAAGGAGCCGTCGGCTGCGGTGACAGCGCCGCGCCTGGTGCCTTCGACTACGACAGCCACGTCGGCGACGGGCTGCTGAGTCTCGGCATCAATGACCCGTCCGCTGACTATTCCGGTGGGAGCTTGTGCGCCTAGTCGGACCGAACAAATAAGTCCTACGACCAGCGCGAGTAGAAAACGACGAACGACTGCCATACGGAGGTCCTCCACGGGGTGGGAATATGGAACTACCGCTTTGGTTGGATCGGATGCCGGGCGCGCGAAACTGGCCGTGTCGGCTGGAAGCCGGAACCGGCGAGGTCGTGCTGCACCGCATCACAAACGCATGACCCTAAATGCTGTCTCGTCATGGAATTGTCAAGAACGAGTATCAGCGGAACGGCGAAAGGTAGGTGCAAACCCGCGAGCGTTGCGTTCGGTGCATCCCGGGCCTAGAATCCCGGCGAGGAGGAGAATTCCGCATGAAACCGATGTACCTACGCTCGGTCGAGGAGTACGACGCCGCTGAGCCGCACGCCACAATGTTCAGCCAAATGCGGGGCGCCGGCATTCCGATACCGCAGATCCTGCATCTTTTCGCCTTCAAGCCCGAGAGAACGGACCATTTAGCGCGTTTCACGCAGGAAGTGATGCGCGGCCCTTCCCCGCTCCTTCCCGGTCAGCGGGAGCTGATCGCGGCGCTGACTTCAAAGCTCAACCAGTGCCTCTTCTGAATTGGCTCACACGCCGCGGTCGCGGCGGAGCTGCTGGGCGACAAAGATCTCGTTCAAGGCGTACTCAACGACGTCGCGACGGCGCCGATCCCGGAGAAGGATCGCGCGCTCTACTCGTTCATCAAGAAAATGGTCGAGGATTCCACGTCGATCGGCCAATCCGATGCTGATGCCGTTCGCAAAGCCGGCTGGTCGGATGAAGCGCTCTATGACGCCATCACGGTTTGCTCGCTGTTCCAGTTCTACAACAATTGGATCGACGCGACGGGCGTGAGCGATATGCCCGCGATGGCCTACGAGATGTCCGGTCATCGTCTCGCAACTCAGGGCTATGCGTCGAGCACTCGCGACGCGACTCGATAGCCTGTGGCTGCCAGCGTTGCATCTCTGCCGGTACGGCGGAGAGGATCCTCTACGGACGCAGTCCTCGCTTGCGGCTTCGCCGCACCGCGCCTCCGGCGCTAGCTGCGGGATAGCGTCCTTAAGACGACCCTCTCCGCCTTTCCAACCGGGTTCAACGTGGGCGAAAGCATTTTGCTCGTGCCTCGTGGCCCGCACTCCGAGTCCGTCGCCGCCCTCGTCGCGAGACTTTCTTCCACGCGCGGTAGCGCGCGGAGCGAAGCTCCGCACGCCCGTGAAAAAAGTGGGGAACGGGAAGCACTTCGCGGCGCGAAGCGCCGCTGCAGTTACGAAACCGTATGCGGAGGCGAGGGTGTCCTCGTAGGCGCTTTCCAAAGCGAGCGCGAGGAGGAGACCCGCGACCGAGCGGAGCGAGGGAGCGCTGTTAGGGGCTCCGACCAAGCGAGCGTAGCGCCGAAGAGGATACCCTCGCCGACCATAAGGAGAGATGCCGGTCGCAGCGGCGCGCTCTAGCTACTTCGCTATCGAATCGCCGCCCTTCAACCCGCGCTCTTCCAGTAGCGCCTCAACATTCGGATCGCGACCGCGAAAGTTCCTGTACATGGTCGCCGCGTCTTCAGTCCCACCTCTCGACAGTATCATATCCCGAAACCGCTGCCCGTTCTCACGCGTGAGGCCGCCGTGTTCCTTGAACCACGCGTACGCGTCGTCATCGAGCACCTCGCTCCACGTATACGCGTAGTAGCCGGCTGAGTAGCCGCCGTCCCAGATGTGGGAGAAGTAGGTCGTGCGGTAGCGAGGGGGAACTTCGGGAACGTCGACGTTGAATCGCTTGAGCGACGCCGCCTCGAAGGAATCGACATCGGGCTGGGCCGCGCTCGGCGGGAGCGTGTGCCAGGCGAAATCGAGAAGCGACGCCGCCAGAATCTCGGTCATCGAGAAACCCTGATTGAACGTCCCGGACTGCTTGATCTTGTCCACCAGCGCCTGCGGCATCGGCGCGCCGGTCTGATGATGCTTCGCGTAGTTCGCGAACACCGTCCGCTCGAGAGCCCAGTGCTCGTTGAACTGGGACGGGAACTCCACGAAATCACGCGGCACGCTCGTACCCGACAAGAGGGGATACTGCACACGCGAAAACATGCCGTGCAGTGCGTGCCCGAACTCGTGGAACATCGTCGATACGTCGTCGTAGGTCAGGAGCGCCGGCTGGCCGGCTGCGGGCTTGGTGAAATTCGCCACGTTGTAGACCACCGGCTTCCAGCCCGTCAGATTCGACTGATCGACGAACTGATCCATCCACGCGCCACCGCTCTTGTTGTCGCGCTTGAAATAGTCGGCGTAGAAAAGTGCCAGCGCCTTGCCGTCGGAGTCGAACACCTCGAACACCCGCACGTCGGGATGGTAGACGGGGATGTCGTGTCGTTCCCTGAACGTCAGGCCGTAGAGCTTGTTCGCGGCGAAGAACACGCCGTTCTGCAGCACGCTGTTCAGCTCGAAGTACGGCATGATCTGCGATTCATCCAGATCGTACTTCGCCTTCCTCACCTGCTCGGAGTAGTACTGCCAGTCCCACGGCTGCAGCTTGAAACCGCCGCCCTGCCCGTCGATCAGCTTCTGCATGTCAACCGCTTCCGCGCGCGCTCTCGCCGTCGCAGGCGGAACGAGATCGGTGAGCAGCTTGATGGCGTTCTCCGGGGTCTTTGCTCCCTGAGCCGCAAGGACATACGCCGCCCACGTCGGGAATCCCAGCAGCTGCGCCTTCTCCGCGCGCAGCTCCGCCATCCGGCGG
>Ga0193735_1000407_pt1 | contig 13648 bp, 13 predicted proteins | sample U1m2metaG_FD_145080 | JGI IMG/M metagenome (GOLD analysis project Ga0193735, IMG submission 145080) | Soil microbial communities from a riparian zone of the East river system, Colorado, United States - U1m2 | ecosystem: Environmental > Terrestrial > Soil > Riparian zone | place: USA: East River... | reverse complement strand
TTACTCTCGCCAAAGTTTGTGGCGCTTTCCGCGGGCACGCCCGGTGGTGAGACACTGGCAAACAACGCAGCGATCGAGGGCCATCCAGCTTACGGCCTCGAGCAGATCACTGCGGCAGCCGGCCCGCTATTCGAGAATGCGAACAAACTGCTCAATGACCTAAGTGTAACGGTGACAGGCTTGAAAAAAGATCTCGATAAGTTCACGCCAAAACTCGGGCCGCTGGCTGATTCGCTAAAGCTCGACGTGGACAATTTGCAGAACGTGATCACAAATCTTGACGGCGTAACTAAAGGCGCCGACACCTTCTTGAGCACAGGGAATACTTTCATCAAATCCACGGACAAGCAGCTTCAGGAACAATTAAAACAACTGCACGTGACGCTGTTGAATCTGAAAGTCGTCACCACATACGCCAAGGCGCTCGTCGAAACGCTCGCTGAAAAACCAAACCGCGTCATCTTCAGCGGCAAACCAGCCAAGCTCACACCCGAGTCCGAAATCCTCAAAAGCTCTAAACCTCTGCCGGCAAAAAAACCGTGACTCACGCTAGAACTCCTCTCGCATCTGATAAATGGGGCGCTGTCATGTTGAGCGAAGCGAAACATCTCTGGTCTATTTCCGTTGAGGATCGATCAAAAGTGATCCGAGATTCTTCGCTTCGCTCAGAATGACAATATGAGGTAGCTCGTAATGTTCGCATGGCGTTCGCAGAGCGCCATCCACCCCGCGAAGCGCAGATTAAAAGAAGGCCGCAGGCTTAAATTTGGACTTCTCTTTTATTCCTTGCCCGTTGCTAAAACCTCACGGTTACCTGATTAGAGCAGTTCTGTGTTCCCTGTTCGCACACCTGATATGTGAAGGTGGCCCTCCCTTTTTGACCCGTGCTATCGGTATAGCTACCGGGACTGCTTGGTACCGTGGCGATCACGACACCGTTGCGGTAAATGTCGACACTGGCCGAAGTCGCCCCGCTCCAGGAAAGATCCACCGTGTCAACTCCATGCACCTTGCGCCCTGACGCCGTGAGTGTGATCCCCGATGTGGGTGTAGGCGTGGGTGTTGCAGTCGGCGTAGCTGTTGGCGTCGCTGTAGCGTTTGGCGTTGCGGTCGGCGTAGGCGATGGCGCGCCCAGCGACTGCCTATCGTGGAAGGCATCCTGCTGGGAACTGCCGAGGATGCTCACACGTCCGTCGACCCATGCATGAAGGTGCTGGTTGGGCGAGGAGCTGGCGTAGTCGTAATCGCCCGCATAGGTCGCTTGGATGCCAGGATCGGGTTGTGCCGGTAACGGGCTAACTACGTCTGAGAACGTCTGGTCAGACAACCACGTCGCACCGTTGTCGGTGGACGTACGAGCCCACATCCTGTAACACGGAACGGCTGGATTACCGCGGGTGCAGCTGGCGCTCTCGCGTGCGTCATACCACATCGCGAAGACGGTGCCGGTCGGGCTGACCGAAAGGTTAGCCTGCCACTGAGGACGGGTAGTAGCATCGGTGTTCAACTTGAGCGGTGCACTAAAAGTCTGTCCCTTGTCTGTGGAGCGGATGTAATAGACGTCGCCGGGGTCGCTGCCGGTGCCGTGCTGGTCATAGACGTAGTGAACAACGCCGTTGTAGGCGGCAGGCTCACCCCAGCCCTCGTGGCGCCAGTAGCCACCGCCATCTGTAAACATGCAGGCGAAGTAGCCCACAGCAGTGACGCCAGGACCGGAAAAGCTGGGACCGGTGTAGGTGTTGGTCCAAGTGTTGCCGCCGTCGGTGGACCTGAAGATGAGGTTCATGTCGTTGTGAGGGAAGCCACCGCCTCCTTCGTTCATACCGGCGACGTACACGTCGCCTGTGGCCAGGTCACCGGTAATCTGAACGTCGCGGATGAAAGGCGTGCCGGTGGTTAGTTGTCGCGCATTAGTCCAAGTGAGACCATTGTCAGTGGAGTAGCGGATGAAGAGGGCGCCTCCCCCAACATTGAAGTCGTTCCAAGAGGTATACATTCGTCCGTAGAAGGGAGAGGATGGATTGTTGTCAGCCCAACCAGATTCCCGGTCGTCGTTGTTGCTGTTGTGAATGCAATAATGGGTCCAGCTGTTCACGTTCCCGGGAGTGGTGGATTTATACCCGCCCAGCCCTTGACCGCCGCAGCCTCCGTCCAGCCAGATGGTAAACCAAGTGCCGGTTGGGCGGTTGTACAGAATGACGGGGTCGCCCACGGTGTTTGAGAAAGGGCTTTGACCACTGGCATTGGTGAGCCGGGTGAAGGTGGCGCCGCCGTCGGTGGAGACCGATGCGCCTGAGATGTTGATGGGGCTGACGTTGCGGCCTCGTGAGTCGTTGTAGGCGACGACTATTTGATTGGGGTTATCTGGATTACTGGCAGTGAATGTCTCCGACTGGGTAACATTGGGAGAGGTCTCGGCGCCGGTAACCAGGTCCACATCGGTAGTACCATACGCAAGGGGTGCCAACAGGTTTTGAATAAGCTGGGCGAAGGCGCGGAAAGGGGAAGCTGAACCTCCCTGTGCCTCGCCGCAAGCGATCATAATGGCTCCGGCCCGCATGTTTTCTTGCTTGTCGATGCCGAGCTCGTGAATGCGGGAACAATCAAATCCGGCAGGGACGAGGGGATCGATGGACTGGTCCAGACTGTAGTTCTGCTGCGCTTGCGCGGTACTCGCAGCGGAGAACGCGCCAAAGCCAAGCAGTGCCAGAAGAACACCGGTCAGGAAAACAAAGAGACCGATTAAAACACGGAGATTAAAAAACCCGCCTTCGCCGAGGCTATGGCGGGCAGGTGCTGATTGTGAGGTGGATTTCTTTTTCATTGGGTGGAGTTTAGGCTGAGGTTGTAGTTTCTTATTTCTCTTCGCTTTTCCATCCGATTCCGGTCTTAGGTTTTTTTTCTAGTTTCTCCCTCTTTTTTTCCCTACTCCGAAAGAGAAACGCCCCGAAACCCCTACGCCTTTTTAGTCAGGATCGTAAAGGCAGTCAGAACTCTTCAGGATTTCTTGCGAACTTCTGGACTTTTTGGTCTCGAGAGGCCGGCCGAAATACCAGAGCCCAAATGACCTGCCTGGCGCTATGGACGCGGCTGCAGGATTGAGATTGGGGTCAGTAATTCAACTATGGCTACGACGACTTCGTGTGTCGATTCGCTACAGTTTGCGATAGCGCCACATCATTTTGTAAAAACGAATCGCATCGCGTAGGGGATGAATCTTGCTCACTTGATCTGTGTAAACGGTGGTAATTGGGACTGATTCGATCCGGTAACCTTTGCGGCTGGCGATGATGAGCACCTCGGTTTCGTAATCGAAACGGTGCCCGCCGCCAAGCAGCTCCGGAATCAACTGCCGATCCAACATGCGGAAACCGCATTGCGTGTCGGGAATTTTTTGTCTGCAAACGCGGCTGATGCGCCAGCTCATGTAACGATTCACGACGCGCCGGATGAATGGCATGCCGGCAAGATCATTCATGCGGTTGCCGATGAAAAACGAAGGCCGTGTGGCAGCAACAGCCGCTGCAACGAATCGATCAATCTCTTCAGGAAGATGTTGGCCGTCGGAATCGAGAAGGATCACCCACGTGACTTCTCGATCGAGCCAGTGCCCTAGCCCTGTTTTAAGCGCTTCGCCTTTGCCCCGATTCTGATCGTGAATAACGACTTCAGCTCCGGCTTCGCGCGCACATTGTGCGGTCCGATCTGTCGATCCGTCATCAATCACAAGGACGTGGTCGAGTCGCTCGCGGGTTCGGCGAACGATGTCCCCGATATGTTTTTCGTCCTGATACCCAGGAATAACCGCGGCGGTTTGCGATCTTATGTTCGTTTCTGTCATGTCAAGCGAAGTCGTCTGCCGAGCCGAAGCTTTAGGCGAAGGCTGGAGACATCTCAAATTCAAGTCCAGAGATTTGATTCGCTCACTTCCCGTTCGCTCAACCTCGGGTCTTCCCGTCTATGTCGCGGCTTCCCCAGGCGCTCCATTCTCGACTTCGCTCGGAATGGCAATAAATAAAACCGCTCGGGTAGTGAGCTCGCGTCCCGTCCACTATCGGCGCACCACTGGATGAAAATCGGCCGCGTGGTACGAGCTGCGAACCAGCGGACCGGAAGCGACGTAGAGAAACCCTTTTCTACGTGCGATGTGGCCGTAGTAATCGAACTGGTCGGGCGTGATGTATTCAACGACTGGCAGGTGTTTCGAGCTCGGGCGCAAATACTGGCCCATTGTCAGGACTTCGCAGCCAGCTTCACGCAAATCGTCCATGGTCTGAAAAAGTTCCGTCTCTTTTTCGCCGAGGCCGAGCATCACGCCGCTTTTGGTCACAACTGTGGGCGATAATTCTTTTGCTCGTCGCAAAACTCGCAGCGACGTGCGGTACTTTGCGCGCGAGCGCACCAGCGGTGTCAGGCGTTCGACCGTTTCCATGTTGTGATTGTAAATGTCTGGACCCGCGTCGAGCACGATCTGGATGCACCGACCCTGCGCGTGAAAATCCGGAACGAGCACTTCGACGATGATCGAGCGATCCATACCGCGGATCGCTGTGATCGTGCGGGCAAAATGATCGGCGCCGCCGTCCTTGAGATCGTCCCGCGCGACCGCAGTGATCACGACATGCTTTAATTTCATTCGGCACACCGCCTCGGCGACCCGCTGCGGTTCATCTTGTTCCAACGCGAAGGGTTTCGCCGTTGTGACGGCGCAAAACCCGCACGCCCGCGTACAACGGTCACCCGCAATCATAAAGGTGGCTGTGCCCTGGCTCCAGCATTCCCAGCGGTTCGGGCATTGCGCGCTCTCGCAAACCGTGTGCAACCGCAAATCGGAAATGAGCGCCTTGGTTGAAAAGAAAACGGGATTCGACGGCAGCCGCACTTTGATCCAAGGCGGCTTATGAGCCTGATGCAATGCTGGATCAATTTTCGCGCAGGACATCGAAGAAAGTTACAACGTTAAAAGAGTTACAAAAGTTAAAACGAGCGACGCGACCGCGCTCAATGTTGCTGCAAAGGTGTCATCCCGAACGGAGTGAGGGACCTCACATCCGCAGGGCCAGTACACGAAAGTTTGCGTAACCGTGTTCGACACTGTGAGGTCCCTCGCCGTCTTCGCGACTCGGGATGACCACGCGCTACAGTTTCGTGCGCCCAGAAAGCGCGGCGGAAAGCGTTAATTCATCAGATGATTCCAAGCCGCCGCCCGCTGGAATACCGCGGGCGATGCGCGTAAGGCTGATCGGCTTGTCCTTCAAAAGATCGACGATGTAATTTGTGGTGGATTCGCCTTCCACATCGGCAGGCAGCGCGAAAATAATTTCGGAAATTTTTTCGCGGTCGATGCGGTCAAACAATTCTTTGATCCGCAAATCTTCGGGCCCGATGTGATCGAGCGGCGAAATTTTTCCGCCGAGAGAATGGTATCGGCCGCGAAAGACGCCGGTTTTTTCCAGAGGCAGGATGTCGGTTGGCTGTTCTACAACGCAGAGCAACTCCGTCGCGCGCGAAGAATCGCCACATATTTCGCAGATCTCGCCAGCAGCAAAGAATCCGCAAAGATTGCAGGCTCGAATTGACTGGCGCGTTTCAATGACGGCGCGCGCAATTTGCTCCGGCTGATCGCTGCGCGCTCGCACCATCCAGAGCGCAATCCGCTCCGCAGAGCGAGGGCCGACTCCTGGCATTTGTCGCAGTTGCGCGATCAAATTCCGGATTGCCGCCGGATATTCCGTTCTTCTCAAAGCGCGCTGAGGTTCGCCACGGCGAATCTTCCGTTAGCAGATTTAAAGCGATTCCGTCAACTGAAGAACAAGCGGCTCCAGCCTGCGCAAATAAAATTGCAACGGCGGATCCTCTTCCTCCTCGGGGCCCCGCGCCTTTTGAAATTCATTGTAGGCTTCCGCCCAGCGCTTTTCACGATAAAGAACCACGGCGCTCCAGAAAGAATCCCGGCGCGCGATGTGTTCCGGCGTGGCTTCTGTGGTAAGCCAAAGCGGCTCGTAGATTTCAAGACGATCATGCGAATTCAGCCCACTCACAAAATCAATCGGACGCGCGACGACAGTCTCACTCACTCGGTCAAAGGTGGGTGTGTCGATCAGCGCGTTCGATCCGTAGAGATCGTTCAGAGCGCAGAATCTGCGGGCCAGTTGAATTGGTTCGCCACTCGTCAGAAGCAAAGGGCGCTGGCTGTCCTTCAACGCGCCGGCAATCATCACGCCAGAGCTAACACCGGCGCGGATATTGCAATTGCGAGAAATTTTTTCGTTGCGTTCCCGGCGCTCGCGAAAATTCCTTATCAAATCGAGAACAACGCGGACTGCTGTCTGCGCATGCTCAGGGTTCGGCACTGGAAATCCAAAGAAGGCGACCACGCCTTCACCGTCAGCGGCGTGCAGGTAAGCGCCTTCTTTGGTGAGGTGCGCGGCGGTCTCGCGAATAAATTTTGAAGTGGCTTCAGCGAATGCGGCCCGCTCAGAATCTTCCGCGAATGCAAGTCCGCCACTGCGGAGTCGTCCCGTGGCGAATTTGTTGCCGAGATCGCAGACCACAACGCTTACGTCGTATGCTTTCGCCTCCGCATCGAATGGAGTTGTGCCGTCGCTAAGACCACGAAATTCCTTTTTCGAAAGGCGATCGGCAAAGAATGTTCGCACCAGATGCGAGCGGTCTCTCCGCAAAAAAGCCGACCAGCCTTCGGCAATGGCCAGTGCGAATACCAGCGCAAGTACAGAGGGAATCGGCTGGAAGAATATCCGGTAAAGCGAGCAAACCCACGACAAGGCAAATAGCTCTACCAAAAACAAACCAACTAGGAGACGGCTTCGCGATCGTGGAACGTTGCTCAGAGTGAGCCAGGAAACAGCAACAGCGATCAGCAGGACAAAGACATATTGCCATTTTTCACTAACGATTCGCGTCGCGCCGGAATAATCGGAGACAAGCTGAGCAGCGACCGCTTCAAAACCTGCCATGGTCTTGCTGGCGTGCAGCGCGCCGACGCCGAAAGCGACGGCGACTCCAATTATGAGCGTTGTGATCAACAATCGCTTCATCAACAATCAACCTTTTTGTGCGATTGCAGCCGGATAATAGGATTGCACCACCAGTTCGCTCAGGAACTTGTCTGGAGCGTCAATTGCCTCGGCATTAAGAATAAATTTGGTTCGGCCCGTGTTCTTTTTGATCAGGTTCAAGCCGAATTGGTAATCTTTGAATAAATGAGCGCACAAATCGTTCATCGTCATCCGCTCCGTTTGCGCGCGCTCAACAAGCCGCCGTACGGCAGTCTCATCAAAAACAATTTCCACTCCGTGCTCGTTGCTAAATTTCTCGGCGAACTGACGGGCACCGGCTTCGAGCATTTGCGCCTCCAGTTTGTGTCCCTCGACCCTTAAGCGATCAAGCACGCGTTGCGGCTCGCGCACGAGCGCGGCGGTCACACGCAACTGGGTCAGACCCGAACCAGCCAGATAATATTTGTAGTCGCGGAACAGCTTCTCAAACACCGTGAGCAACCCACGCGCACCGGTCTTTTCCTTTGCGGCGGCCTCGGCCAGCAGTCGCAGCGCTTCGTCCTCGAAACTGATCTCGATGCCATACGCGCGAAACGCGCGCTCGTATTGCCGGAGCAAACTGCCTTCAGAATACTTCATGATGTTGAAAAGATCATCGGCGTCGAGGTCCTCACAAACCACGCGCACTGGCAACCGACCGATGAATTCCGGCTCGAACCCGTACTCGATGAAATCCTGCGTCGTCACGTGCTGGAACAATTCGTTGTCCATGACCTGAACCGGCTCCGCGCGGAAACCGATTTGCGCTTGCCGGACGCGCCGGGCCACTTGCTCCTTCAACTTTTCAAACGCGCCGCTCACGACGAACAGGATGTGCAGCGTATTGATCGTCTCGCGCTTTGCTTTGCCACGCCGTTGAAACTCGAACGCAGCCTGTAGTTGCGCCTGAAGATCGTTCATGCTGCGCACGGGCACTTCCGTTTCCTCCATCAATTTCAAGAGCGTGGTCTGCACGCCGCGTCCGCTCACGTCCCGCCCAATCAAATTTCCGGCCGCAGCGATCTTGTCGATCTCATCGATATAAATGATTCCGAATTGCGCCAGGTTCACGTCGCCATCGGCTTTGTGTACCAGCTCGCGCACCAAATCTTCCACGTCGCCGCCGACGTAACCGGTCTCGCTAAACTTCGTCGCGTCCGCTTTTACAAACGGCACTTTGATCAGATCAGCGATGTGTTTGATCAGATACGTTTTGCCGACCCCGGTCGGCCCGACCAGGATCACATTTTGCTTGATGTATTCGATTTCCTGCGCCCGCCTGGCGTCTTCTTTCTCGAGCCGGCGCAGGTAATTGGCGTGGTTGTAATGGTCGCAAACGGCAATCGCCAGGACCTTCTTCGCTTCATCTTGTTTTATGACGAAGCGGTCAAGATGCGCTTTGATGTCGCGCGGCAGAAGATTGAACTCGAATTCCTCGTGATCAGCCTTCTCCGGCTTTTCATCCTCTTCTGCTGTCGCCGGCTCCGGCTCGGCAAAAGTAGCCACTGAAACCCGATCGCCGAAGTTCTGTTTCATGAACTCCGTGATCTTGGTCTTCAGCTCTTCCGGTGAAGGAAATGGTGGTGGTGGGTCTTGTGCCATGTGCAGAAAAGATCGTGCCAAAGACGCTCCCTGGCAACGTTCGTCTAAAATCTGACTCTCAGGCGCGAGATTCGTTCATACCCCGCCCCGCTTCCCTATTCCTGCGCTTATTCTTGCTCATGCTCTTGCTCTGATCTACTTCGGAAACATTGAAAGATTCGAAGCCGATCGAGTTTGTCGTAACTGAAAACGACGCGAAGCTGCGCCTTGATCAGTTCTTGGTGAAGCGATTTCCGGAATACTCCCGGTCGCGTCTTCAGCAATTGATCCGCAGCGGGTTCGTTCGACTCAACGAGCAAACCACCCGACCGCGGCACATTGTCCGGCGCGGTGACAAAATTGATCTGAGGGAGCCGCAGCTGGAGAAGATCGATGTGCCGCCAGAGCCGATTCCACTCGAGATACTCTTCGAAGACGACGATCTCATCGTTATCAATAAACCGGCCGGCCTTACCGTTCACCCGGGCGCAGGTCAGCGCGAACACACTTTGGTCAACGCGTTGCTCGGTTACTGCGCCACGCTTTCAGGAATCGGCGGAAAAGAACGGCCCGGCATCGTTCACCGTCTCGACAAAGAAACAAGCGGCTGTCTGGTCGTGGCCAAAAATGACATCGCGCATCGCGAATTATCCAAACAGTTCGCCGCGCGCACAGTGGAAAAGATTTATCTCGCGCTCGTCGCCGGAAAGCTGCGCAAGGCAGCTGGCGTAATCGAAGAAAAAATCGGACGACACCCGGTGCATCGACAACGGATGCGGGTGACTTCCCTCCGCGGGCGGACAGCCAAAACCGAGTATCGCGTGCTTCGCTCGAGCGGCGATGCAAGCTTGATTGAATGCCGGCTGCACAGCGGACGCACCCATCAAATTCGCGTGCACCTTCATCATCTCGGTCATCCGGTGCTCGGCGATAAAGTTTATGCGCCGCGCGTTGCGAAAAATTTCCCTCGCCAAATGTTGCACGCGTGGAAGCTCGGCTTCTATCATCCGCGCACCGGCGAATGGAAACGTTTTGAAGCGCCGTTGCCGGATGATTTCAAGGCCGCGGTAAAGTTAACAATCGAATCTCGACAGGCATGAAGGAGCAAAAGTTTGGACGCGGTCATAGGCGAAATGTTTGGAGTTCCGCCTTTAGGCGGTTGTCATATCAGCGCCTCCCGCACCGCGCGAACGCTCGATTCGGAACCCGAACGTCCAAGTTATGTTTCCGCCCCGTCCCAACCTTTGCCGTAATCACGTATCGGATACTCCCGCCAAATACGTTTCGCCTCCTCCGTTCCTGTTTGCTCGAGGTAATGCGCTGCGCTGCTCCATGGCCAATCCGTCCAGCATGCCGCGTATCCGTGTTTGACCGGATTGTGATGGACATAGTTTTGGTTGAGCTGCCGCCAGAGATACCGCGCAGCGGACATACGTTGAGATCATTCTGAGCCGCCTGAAGGCGGAACTCCAAACCGTTCCCGCCTCGGCACCATTGCGCTGGCCAGCATTGTCTGCACGATTTCGCCGCGCTGATTGGTTGTCACATTACGCAGGCGAATAATCCCGAAGCCGGGCCGGGAACGCGACGGCCGCAGATCGACAATCTCCGTTTCTACAGTGAGCACGTCCCCCGGTCGCACGACATTGGGCCAGCGCAGTTCGTCCACCCCCAGGCCGATCGCGCCTTCGGCGAAATTCAAAGTTTGCACAAACAACCGCATGGTCATCGCCGCGGTGTGCCAGCCGCTCGCAACCAGACCTTTGAAAATTGTTCGCTCAGCTTCTTTGCGGCTGAGATGAAACATCTGCGGGTCAAACTTGTGGGCGAACTCGATGAGTTGTTTCTCCGTCACGTTTAGCGGCTCAGACTTAAAGCGATCACCCACTTTCAAGTCATCGAAGTAATGCTCTTTCATTGCGGCGAAGATCAAACCACATTCATGCGTCATCGCTCTGGATTGAGCAATCCGTAAATTCGGCGCGATTCGCTTAATCATAATGAACCGGCGCGGAATGCATTGACAGCTCTTTTCCAATGCCTCACACTTGATCGAACCACGAGAGGCTAACGCAATGCCCGTCACCAATACCACCGGAGAACAGGTTCTTGAAGCGGTCGTAGCCGGACCCGATGAAGCGAATCGATTGTTCACCATTACTGGAGCAGCGAGCGTGCAAATTTTTTTGCCTGGTGGTCAGCCGAAGACCGAGACATGGACTTTCCTTGTAGGCCCGACTCTTACACGTCGGCAGTTTTTTCGGGCGATCGGTACCGCTTCAGTGTCTTTCCAAAATCTAAATGTACAAACCGCGCCGTTCAGCTTCCAAGTCGCCATCAACTCCGTCGAGGCTGACTGGGACGATGAATCTGGAAGAGTCGAAGTGCGCGTTGAGGTCTTTCTCACTGCGAACGCAGGGACCCGCATGGACATCAACCAGCTTCGCTACTGGGTCACGATCTTGGCCCAGATCTGAACAGCGTGTGCCCACGCTCTCCGGGGTGCGTAGCATTAAAGCCCGACTTAGCTTGATATATGGCGCGCTGCGGGCGGGTTGCCCTCTTACTTTGCTCAGAACGCGCTCTACGACGACAATCAAACAATCTGGGGCGGTTAGCTCAGTAGTAGAGCGGCTGGTTTACATCCAGTAGGTCGGAGGTCCGAACCTTTACTGGCCAATTCTATTTCGGATTTCAGATTTTCGGTTGTCGATTGATTGAGATTTCGCGAAAAGATTTGATCGACAGTAGCCCGACATATTCCTGGTTACTTGGTTTTTATCGATCATGAAATCACGATCGGACCGGCACGCACGGATCGCGCCCGCGAAATTTACCATTTGGCAGGAGGCGGCGCTCATTGCGGCAATCGTCATCGCCGTTGCGGTGGTTTACCTCCCCGCTCTCCGGGGAGATTTTGTGTGGGACGATTTTCTCCTGATAACCGGCAACCCATTGCTGCAAAACTTTTCAGGCCTGCTGGAAATCTGGTCAGGCGGCAGAACGCCAGATTACTTCCCGGTCACGAACACCGTATTCTGGATCGAGCATCATCTTTTCGATGCGAATGCCACCGGCTATCACGCCGTTAATATCCTTGTGCAAATTGCAAACGCGTTGCTCGTCTGGCGATTATTAAAACGCCTGAACATTCCCGGCGCGTGGCTGGCCGGCCTCATCTTCGGAATCCACCCGGTTCACGTGGCATCAGTGGCGTGGATTTCCGAGTTGAAAAATCTACTCGCGATGTTCTTCGCGCTGTTTTCGGTCCTCTGTTTTCTTGAGCTCGACGAGAAACGGAAAAGTCTAGCGGCGGTCTCCGACCGACGGACGAATATTTCGGCGCTTAGAGAGCGCCGCTACAGCTCGGCGACCGCCTATGCTGCGTCTCTAATTTTCTTCGCGTTAGCGTTGCTATCAAAAACGCAAGTCGTGTTTTTGCCCTTCGTTCTGCTGTTGTGCGCTTGGTGGCGGGACAAAAAAACGGCTGGGACCAAAACCACCCAAGACCTCCGGCGGGACGTCATTCGATCCTGGCCATTTTTCTTGCTCGCGATTGTCTTGGGCCTGGTCACGCTGTGGTTTCAGAACCGCGGCATCGGTGAAGAGGAGATTATTATCGGGTCGCTCCCGCGCCGCTTCGCAAACGCCGCAATGGCGATATGGTGGTATGGTGTCCATCTCTTCGCCCCTGTCCGGTTGATGGCGATTTACCCAAACTGGCGATTCGATTCTCCCCGCTTTTTGGAATGGCTGCCTTTGATCGCCCTTATCGGTGTTTTGGCTGGCCTCTGGCATTGGCGGAATCGTGGAACACGCGGCGCCTTTTTTGCGGTTGCCTGTTTCGTGGTCGCGCTCCTCCCGTCGCTGGGACTTGTCCGAATGGCTTACGTGCGCAGCGGCACACTCGTTGCTGATCATCTCCAATATTTTGCAGACGTTCCTTTGCTCGCACTTTTCAGCGCTGGCATCGCATACGCGTGGAACCAGCGACAGCGCGCAACTAGAATTGCTACTGCGACCATTGTCACACTGCTGGTTGCCGCAATGGGCACATACGCTTTCGCCCGGGCGGAAGTTTATCGCAACGAAGAGGCACTTTGGCAGGACAATCTCTCCAAAAACCCCGACGCGTGGCAGGCTCACATCATGATGGCGCAACGTCGCTTCAAGCAGGAAAGGTACGCCGAGGCCGCTTATCATGCCGGTCGCTCGGCGGAATTGAAGCCGGAACTGGCCGATATCCATAATCAGCTTGGCCTGGCTTATTGCCGGCTGGAGCGATTTGAAGAAGGAATCACCGAGTATCGCAAGGCGCTGCAGTTGAAACAGGCGAAGCCGGCCACCGCCAAGAATGCCGGAGTCGCAAAAATCCGGGCCAATCTGGCAAACGCGTTGGCAATCACCGCAAACCATTTGAGCGAATCAGCTCCCACAATTCCAGAGGAAGCAATGCGCCGTTATGACGAAGCGATTCGCCAGTATGAGGAAGCGCTCGATCTCGACCCACAGCAGCCCGTGATCCATCGCAATCTTGGCTTGCTACTGGCCCAACTTGGCCGCTACGACGAAGCGATACCGCATCTGCGTGCGACGTTACAGATGGTGCCTAACGAACCAGCAGCCCGCGAAACGCTCAACGCGATTGAGGCAACTCGCCGGTGAATGCTACCAGTGATTATTTTCCAATACTTCACGCGCACCTAAATGCGCGATGAACGTATTTTGGAATCACGGACCATCTGGGATCAGCGGAGATTGATTACCCCGTGATCGCCGCCGTGACGGGCCCGGTCTTAACTTTCGCGGCACCCGCTTTTTTGGGCACGTACAGCAAAAATTGGCCGCTGCCAATATCAATGCTTCGCGGGCTGTCCCCCACACTGAAAGTACTTTTCTCGCCAAGGCGCGTGATCGTTTTATCCTTAAATGTCAGCTCACTCCGGGACTGGGCACCCGTCTGCACGGCGGTGCCCTGGCGAACATCTTCGTTCACTGCAGCCGGACGC
>Ga0193735_1000406_pt1 | contig 13658 bp, 10 predicted proteins | sample U1m2metaG_FD_145080 | JGI IMG/M metagenome (GOLD analysis project Ga0193735, IMG submission 145080) | Soil microbial communities from a riparian zone of the East river system, Colorado, United States - U1m2 | ecosystem: Environmental > Terrestrial > Soil > Riparian zone | place: USA: East River... | reverse complement strand
TTTAATCAAAATGCGTTCCTCAAGCGCTACGGCTTTGGTAGAGCCAAGTGGTGGTATGCAATCCACGACGGGAAGCAATACGACTCAAAGGCGATCGTAGGCGCCGCAATAGGCCACCAGACAGGTCAGCCGCTTCGCTCGACAGATTTTAGCGGCGGAGAAGGAAGCGTGCGCAAGCTTCGATCGCTTCGCTTTGAGGTTGTTCGGATGGAGATCAACGAAGGCACCGTAAAGCTTCCCGAGGAGGTCGCTGACAGTTTCGCTGAGGGCATGCGAACGACCGTGCTCGTGAATCGTGTAGAGCGCAGCGCAAAAGCACGGATAGCGTGCATTGAGGCTCACGGTAGCGCGTGTACCGTTTGCGGAGTACGCTTCGAGGACGTCTACGGAATTGAGTTCACTGGGCTTATTCACGTGCATCATCTTGTCCCACTGGCGAGTCGCAGCGGGATCGGAGATGAGATCACTCAGGCGGAGGCGATATTCTTTACGTGGAGTCAACACTGTCTCTACCGAAGGCTGGAAAGGAAGGAAAGAAGTGGCCATCGATCGTGGTCTTCGTCTTCTTGGATGCGTTGTTTCCAACCCGTACGTCGGCGCTCAGTTCTTGCAGCTTTGTACGGCAGCCGTCCTGGGATCCGCCTTGTAACTTTAAGCAGACAGTCTAACGACGATTTGCGTGGGCCCCGGAGCGACTCAGCACACGTGTAAGCGCAAAGCAATACGGCGCCTAGCCTGGGGGGACCAAAATATGGCCTGTCGCGTATGCCTAAGTCTCGCCGTCATCCTATTGGGAGTATCGGCCTGCCACACGTGGACGCACGTTCGCACGCCGCAAGAAGCAATTGCGCGCGCTGGGACGGGGACGATTCAAGTCACGAAGACTGACTCGTCCGTCGTATCGATCCAGTTCCCTGCGATCATTCAGGACACCTTGATAGGGACCTCGGCCGACCACGAGCACATCCGAGTGGCAATTCCGATGCGCGAGGTTAGCGGCGTCGCCACGCAGGAGGTCAGCCTGTGGCGAACCGCCGGAGCCGGCTACCTTACAGTCGTGGGTGCGTTGGGCCTCGCAGTCGTGATTATCTCCTTATTATGGGCGGTGAACTAGTCCCCTAAGCGGGGTTCGCTACTCTGCCCGTCGTTGTGACCCAACCGGGGCGAGCCGTTTCGAGTTGAGCTCGAACAAGACGGCTGAGCGGAGCACGCGCGGCATCCACCTGCCCCTGGCGCGAATGTGGGCGACGGCCAAGCTTCCGGAAGAGGCGAGAGATCGACGGATCAGTCAAGTGCAGTGGAGATAATTGAGGCAGGGTCTCCACTCCGACAATGCCGGCGAGATCAGCTAGAGCTACTAGCTCACACGCACGGCCGGCTCCTCAAAACAGTCGAGCAAATCCGTGGCAGCACCCTCCTAGGGCCGCCAGATGCCCTTCTAGTCTGCGCCCGTGGTGAGAATCTCGTTGTGCGGTCCTATGCCAGACCTCGTGGATTAACACGCGCCTTAGCTGTGGGACACTCAAATAAATTGCGCCTCGCAACAAAATCGCGAGCCGTCCGCGCGCGGAAAACGTCGGAGCGTGAAATAAAAAAGCCCGTTCTAAGGGAAAGAATAACCGAGCAGCATCGCAGTTTTTGTCCAGCGGGACTTTAGCAGGCCGCGTAATTGCTGCACGGTATCGCCAATTCGCAACTCGAGAGTCAACATGATTTCGCGTACTCAGAAACTTTTTCCAGCAATGGTGTTCGCTGGCATGTCCGTCCTCTGTGCGTGTTCGGACGCCCGCAACACTCTGTCCCCGCAGCGCCGCCTACCCTCGGAGGGTGGCCGCCTTCAAGCAATGACGTCCTGTGGAGCGACTTTCAGGGTGATTACGGATGAGACGGACAGCTTGATGACCGCTTACGGGATCGGCCGGACTTCGGACACCGTTGATGTGTGCGAAGCTTGGACCGGATCGGACTACGACTACCAGGCGACTGGGGCGGGCAGCTCGGACAATGTGCCGGGCTTTGGAGACACCGTGCAAACGGTCACATACCAAGGCGGATACGTCACTGGTTACACCCAGAGCGGAGCAAGCGCCGCGGATCCTAGCTCGGTAGGCTCGACAGCATTCGATTTTGTCCATGCAGATGATCCAACGCGGCAGGCGTCCTACGACGATCCTTACTATGGAGTAAGCTCGCACGATCCGAGCACTTGCCTGCAGCCGCCGTGTGTCGTGATGCTAAGGGCCGCAGGGACGACGCCGCCCGGAAGTGCATCGGCACCAACTCCTTCTGGAGTGCGCCTCAACGTAGTCGTACAGGATACACTGTTTACCAGGCATGGTCTTTCGCGCCGCGGCGTACGCGCTCTCGTAAACGAATCCGAAGAGATAACGCCTTCCCGTCAGGGCTATCGACGGTTTCGCGCCATCACTGGCGACGTCACGACTGTGCGAAGTATCGATCCGATAACTCAGTTGCTCATGGCCGAAGAGTCAACATCACCGAAGGAAACCATGACGGTAACTCATAAGTGGACCAAGGTGGTTGGAGGATACTTACTCGATCGGTCCGACTACGTGAGCATTGAGACGATAGATGGCAAACAAATCAGGAATTTCGGTACCGTCCAACTGAAGAACGTGCAAATAAGCGACCTTGCGTATTCGCCTTTAAATCTGCCAAGCCCGTCGAAATAGAAGAAAGACCTCCCTTTGAACTCCTCTTGAGAGACTAACATGTCTATCTCGGTGCAACGACAAAGCGCTCAGTCAGCGTTCAAATTCTCGAAAGTGTTCAAGGCCCCGAACGAACCCCGAGCAAATCTCAGTCGAGTCCTGAGGCGATTAGCCAGGGTTCTGCTTCTATTCGCCATTGCTTCGGCCCAGTTGCATGCGCAGCTGTCCTACGATCACACCAGTTTCTTGAACGGCACAGCAAGTGATTCTACGATCTGGACCAGATCATATGCCGACCTTCAAACCACCACATCAGCGTACCTGAGTCAGCGTGTCGTCTTGAGAATACCCGGTTATCCGAACGTCGACTCCCTTAAGCGGTATAGTGGGCTGGTCAGCGATATAGCGGCGTACTTGACGCTCGGAGGGCAGCACGTCTTGGTGGGGCACAGCTTGGGGTCACTGGTTGCGAGAGGAACATACATCGACAATCCTGGTATACGGCCTGATGTGGTGGCAATTGTTGCCCTGACCGCGCCGCATCAAGGGACGCGACTTGCAGATAACTTCGTTACGTTGAGAAGCTTCCTACGCGACATGCAGCGGCGCATCGACGATGCGAAGACCGCCATCGCCATTGAGACGGCCGTACTTATTAATTTGTTCTCGGTGTTTATTCCCGAACACAGAGCGACGGGCTTGGGACCTTCCCTCGTCGCATTTATGCTGATTAACACCTGGAACATTCCCATCGACGTCAATAACCTGAATCAGTTTGGGGCTGCTCCGGCCGTCGCTGATCAATCTCCGGATTCGGCTGCGATTCTTCATCTCAACGCGCGGTATGACGACGGCGCGATTCCTCGCGCGAATATTTACGGCACAATTCCATTTCGTAACGCCGCGCTGCGGCTCCTTGAATCGTCGCGGGACAGGGATGCAGACTTTCCCAGCCTCGTGCGTTGGCGAAACATTGGCCAATCAGCCTTCTCGGCGTGCAAATGGTTTGGATACGTGACCATCGTCCAATGGACACTGGGGCGACGTTGCGCGTATGCCCGCAAGACATTAGCGAGGCTTGATGACCGCTGGGCAAGGTATGTGAATGGTTGGGACGCGAACGGGAATACTCGGTACGTCCCATTCGACGGGGTCGTAGCAAATGAGCGCTCGCGCTATCCGACGACGAACGGATTAGCATTCGATCAGCCCGTCCCGCTAATCAACCACCTCAATATCTATAAAACACGGGCCGGCCTAGATCAGGCGGCTAACGGCATGCTTCAAGTTGGCATGGAGCGAGTCGGCAATCCTCCGCCTCCACCACCAACCTTGACGGCGTCCATCTCAGGACCTGACGCGGTGAACAATGACTGGTATTCAACGTGGTTCGCCGAGGTAAGCGGCGGTACTCCGCCATACAGTTACGGGTGGTCCGGACTTTTCTACGGTTACAATTCCAGTGTTTCTGGAAGTACCTCGGCGAGCGGCGATCTGATCTTGGATGTGTACGATGCCGTCGGTGCGCACGCCAGCGCCACTAAGTTTGTTACCGCTACGGGGTGTGGTGGGCAGGAGATCTGTTGATCTGAGTCCAGGGTGCAAATGAGCGAGTCTTCGAGGATCACTTTGACAACCATCCATCTCGCGGCACCCAAGAAACCCATTCAACGCGTCCCGAAAATGAAGTGAGCTCGAACCCATTTGGTCGCATGAAAGAATTCCTCTTTGCGCAGGCTCTACTAATTCCACTTCTTGCGGCGGTCGTTGGATCGTGCAGGGGTTCTTCGACTGGCCCGGGTGCAACCGGACTTCGAGAGCGTTGGTACCAAGCCCAACCGGGCTATGGCCGATCCCGGCCAGCGATTAACGGAACGATGGTCTACTTCGGGACGGGCGATGGCCAAATCATTGCTCGCGACATCAATTCGGGAGCGCAACTCTGGGCTGCTAAGGTAAGTCAGGAAGCGATCGAGGGCGCGAACCTGGTTGCTCGCGCAAATGTCGTAGTCGCGGTGTCGGTCTTTCACACTACAGGCCTTGACGCCCAGACTGGTCGCCAACTCTGGCGTTACGTATCCCCTAAAGATACTGTCGGTTGGTCACAGGCCACCGCAAGCCCCGGAAACCTGGTCGCTTCACGCGTCGACACCGACAACGACATGGTGTACATCCCCGCCTGGGGCGCGTCGGTCAGCGCCATTGATTTGCGTACAGGCGCTGTCCGCTGGGTCTGGCAACCCGGAGTCATTGCTACCGATACAGCAACATCCGGTATTTTCAGGTCGGGATCGATGGGTGTGCGGGTGAGCGGCGACACCGTTTTCAGCACGCTCTGGCATTTTACAAACAGGGCGGGTGGCAGCTCTGACGCATGGCTCGTCGCTTTGGACAGAAACACCGGTGGCGAGTTCTGGAGAGTCAGGATACCCGCGGAAGGATCTGGAGTGATGATCCAAGCCCCTCCGGCTTTCTATCATAATCTCTTAATCATACATACGGTTGCGGCTAGGACGTTTGCAATCGATCGCACTACTCGGCAAATCGCGTGGGAGTTTACTGCGCCTGGATACACGTGGTCAACCCTAGCCGGCCCGGAGGTTTCGGGTGACATAGTCTACGTAGATGGCGGCGATGGCCAGATTTACGCTTTGCGAGCCGCGGATGGTACGATCGTTTGGAAAGGAATGTTTGGAAGTGCGACAACGCGCGACCTGCTTGTAACCGATCGTCACGTCATATTTCCGACGGGAGCAGAACTTCACATTCTCGATCGACAGACCGGGCAACAGCTCGTGGTTGCCGTTCAGCCTCACACCTCCGAGCCGTTGTTTGCATCGCCAGCGGCGTCCGCGAATGGGCTCGTCTTCATCACCGTGGGCGATGCCGCTTTGTGTTTTGAGGAGCCCTAGGCAAATTATTAGGGCAGTTCGTCTCGTGATGCGGGCTGTGCTCGTTGGCGACGCTTTCGCGTGAGTACACCAGGCTTATACATCCACTCGATCAGGCGCAGCAGTACCTCCTCGGAACTCAGTGCCTGACTGAGTTCCCTTGGACGGCAGCCAACCACTGAAGCAATTTGGCGTGAAAAGCATTTCGCGTCAGAATACCCGAGTTTCTTGCGTACGAGGCGTTCAGGATATTTGGAGAATCGAAGGTAGGCGTATCCGTGAATTGTCTTGGCGCACGCAACAAGCTGTTTTGGAGGCCTCAGACCAGCTTTCGACAAATCCCGGTAGAGCTGCTTTACCGGAATTCCGGCTTCGCGCGCGAGATCTGCGCCGGTTTCATAGCGGCTGGGCCGCGCGAATAGGTCCGTTACCGCCTCAATCACTCTCGATGGTAAGACCGCGAGCTTGGTCTCAACAGTTGCCAACAAATCGAATGCTACGCCTTGGCCGGCAATTGAATCGACAGCTTTCGACAAGCTGACCTCTGACTTCAAATCCTGGTAGACGAAAACGTGTCGCAGGCCCGAGTTCGATAGCTGGAAGACTGCTCTCAGGTTTTGCGGAGTTGGCGTCACGTATGCCAGTAGAGAGATGCCTGAATGCTTCCGAAGTGCTCCCACTGCCTCTGCAACCCCGAAGGTGCCGTTCACGGTTGGATCAAACACCGCCATGCCAACTCCTTCGGCCAGCGTGGAGTCTAGTCCTTTCCAAGATGCGGCCACTCTTAACTCGTGCTTAGGAAGCAGTCGTCTCAGTCGGTCGGCCGACGACGTCGGGAGCAAAACGGCGATGATCACGGATGACTGAGGTCTAGGGCCATATATCGCGATGTCCCAAAATCGGCCGCTCCGCTGGCCATTGTTAGCTGGAACACGAGATACCGCCTGAGTCGTCAGGCTCGAATACCTGTAAGAAGCACGCCACACCGCCGCTCGGCACGGAACCAGATTCTCTCGGCAAAGTAGGATTTTCACACTTGGGAAGCGCGCCACGCCAGCCCTTTCTTCAGGGCGTCATAACTAGACGTCGTGGTCAGTTCCGGGGTTAGTTTCTCTCAGCAAATGTCGCTATGGATTACGGGAAGGTCCGGCTCCGGCGTTCGATCCTCCTATGAAGTCCGGCAGAATGTCGTGATTGTTTTAGTAGGTATCCCGTTTCGGGATCACCCGGATTGATAGGAAATCGACAGTAGGGTGATATAAAACAGACATCTTAAGCCTGGCGATGATTGAATGCATCGCTAAGGAGCAGGGAATCGATGACCTATCATCTCGTCGGCAGAAGCGTTCAGGGCTTCGACGGTCCGCTCAACATCACCGCTGGCGGGGCATTTGTCTCAGTGTACGAAATCCCGCAGTTGTGGATATCCGAAGAACCAGCTGACGACGTGCACATCACAATGCGTTTCACGTTCGTGGTCAACGCGGATGGCACCGTCGCGGTGGTCACAGGTGTTAGCTCGGCAGAATGCCAGAGTTAAACGGCGGATGCAAAAACGGCGCGGGATCACCGCGCCGTTCTTGTTAGAGCTGACTACTTGTGCATCAAGCGCAAACTAGCGCGGCAATGCCCAGGTAATTCCGAAGCCGAACGTGGTATCGTCGATCAGGTCCGCATCCCATGCAAGCGCCATGGAAGGACGAAGAACGAGCGAAGGCGTCAACTGGAACCCGGCACCAGCGCCGAGGAGCAGGTAGTTGTCGTCCGCCGAAGTTGAGTTGCCATTGAGCTTGGCGCTGACTCTCGTGTGACCGAACGCCACGTGACCGAACGCCACAGAGGCGAACGGGAGGAGATTCTTCGTCCTGCTCATTGCGACTGACGTGCCGAATGAAGCTCCGAGCGAGATCGTCTGCGAGCTCATCTTCATGCTGTTACCGCCGACGTCGATGCTTGGACCGAAGCCGAGCGAGAGAGTCCCGCCGGGGCACACCTGCCATTTGCTGCGCGCCTGTACCGGCATCGAGTAGCCGAGGCCACCACCGACGATAACGCTGTTTCCGCCGTTATTGTCGTATTGCAGCATACCAACCGAGCCGCCGCCGTACCAACCCTTCGCGTGCCCACGGGACAAACCGCCGGCAAACGAGGTCGCATTGTCGCTCAACCCGATCGAGCCGCCGACGTGCGTTGAGTGGCTGCGGAACGGGAGATCGCCTTGACACACTTGCGCGGTCGCCGCAGTCGCGCATATCGCGACACCTGCCACCGCTCCAACTAGAATAGATAACTTCACATGGCCTCCAGGCCAGAGTGACAGAATCGCGGGTTCGCATGATTTGACGGTCGAGCGCACCTCGCACTATCCTTTGGACGACGAGACTCCCCGGGAGTCACCTTGAGGGCCGCTCCCGGGGGTCACATTCCTGTGGCGCGCGACGTCCTCATTCGTCCGGCAATGCAGCTGACCAAGACCACCCAGGACCTCCCTGATTCCGCATCGGGCTACTTCGGCTCGATGGCGGAGTCGTACGACTCGCTGATCCACCGCGCCGTCCCTCGCTACGACGAGATGACCGCGCGGCTGCTCGATTATCTCCCCCGTGAGCCACACCGTGTGCTCGAGCTCGGGTGCGGCACCGGCAACCTCTCGCTTCAGCTCGCGAGAACATTTCCGCTCGCCGAGCTCACGCTCGTCGACGGCTCCGCGGAGATGATCGCGCTCGTTCGATCGCGAATCGACGAATCGAACGCCAAGCCACGTGCACGGGTTGCATACGTCGAGGCAAGGTTCGAAGACCTCCACCTTCCCGCGCGGTCGTTCGATCTCGTTGTCAGCTCGATCAGCCTGCACCACGTCCTGGACAAAGCGGGACTCTACACGCGGATCAGATCCCTGATGAGCGACGGCGGCCGGCTTTGCTTTGCCGACCAGATTCGCGGCGAGCCCGAATCCAATCATCAGCGCAACTGGGAGAGGTGGCTGGATTTCTGTCGGGAGCGAGGTCACTGCACGGACGACGAGATCGACAGCCTGCTGCAGCACGCCGCCGCGCACGATCATTACACAACCCTGAGCGAGCACTTCGCGTTATTGTCCAACGCGCGATTCTCGGAGCTCGATTGTGTGTGGCGAAACTGGATGTGGGGGATTGTCACCGCCACAGCGGCGTGACAGCAAACACACAGCGCACTATTGACAGATCTCGCGACTGGCAGTAAGTGGTGTAAACCCGACCGTCTCCCGAGCTGCGACCGCGACGCCCCCACCCGTCCCGCCATGGTCGCCTCGCCGAGTCGAAACGCGTCGGCAACAATCTCATTTGGTTGGGAGGCCTTATGCGACTGAGATGTGCTTTGATGGCAATCGCAGTGCTGCTGTTATCTGTTCCGGCAGCTGCACAGACCCGCACGGTGACTGGCACGGTCACCGATGCATCGACGGGACAACCGCTGGAAGGTGCGAGAGTCTCGGTGCGCGGAACGTCGCTCGCGACTACGTCCGGCGCGTCGGGACAATTCACACTCGGAAACGTTCCGACCGGTAGCATCACCATCGCGATTCGGCGCATCGGCAGCAATCCGCAGGACATCGTGCTGCCGCCGGGCCAAGCCGAGGTTCGCGTCAGCCTCACTCGCGATCCGCTTCGTCTCTCGGATGTCGTCGTGACGGGACAAGCGACGGGAGTAGAACGCCGTAACCTCGCAAACGCGGTCGCGACCGTGAGCGGGGAAGACGTCTCGCGGGTTTCGGCGCAGACCGTGGAGCAGGCGCTTCAGGGCAAGGTCATTGGCGCGTCGATCCAGGCGAACTCGGGGGCGCCGGGCGGCGGCATGCAGATGCGGATGCGCGGCGTGACGTCGATCAACGCCTCGTCAGAGCCGCTCTACGTCATTGACGGCGTCGTGGTGAGCAACGTCGCGATTCCCTCCAATCAGAACGCGGTGACGAAGTCCACTCAGGGGTCGAACCCGTCGCTGACTCAGGATAACCAGGTCAATCGCATCGCCGATATCAATCCCAACGACATCGAGAATATCGAAGTATTGAAGGGGGCATCGGCGTCGGCGATTTACGGCTCGCGAGCGTCGAACGGCGTGGTGATCATCACCACGCGGCGCGGAAGGTCCGGCGAGCGGCGGGTCAACGCCACGCAACGCATCGGCTTCTCCAAAATCTCCAACACCCTCGGCTCGAGAACCTTCACCACCCTGGCCGATGCGACGGCGGCGTTCGGAGCTTCTGCGGCGAATTATTTCACGAATTATTTCACGCCGGGCGGACCCGTGTACAACCACGAGGAGGAGCTGGCCGGTCATACTCCTCTGTCGAGCGAAAGCGTGGTGGACTTCAGCGGCGGCGACTCGGACACACGCTACTTCGCGTCGGGACTCTGGAAGAAAGACGGTGGAATCATCACCAACACCGGATACGGCAAGCAATCGGTGCGCGCGAATCTCGATCAGGACTTCGGAAAGCGGCTCAACTTCAGCCTGCAGACCCAGGCCTTGAAATCGATTGCGCAGCGCGGTCTCACCAACAACGACAACGCGAGCGTGAGCTTCTGGATGGTATTCCCATTCACGCCGAGCTTCGTCAACCTCGAGCGGAACCCCGACGGAACGTATCCGTCAAATCCGTTCGTGGCCAGCAATCCGCTGCAGACGGCAGCGCTGATGAAGAACGACGAAAAGGTGCAGAGATCGATTCTGTCCGGCCGGCTCACCTTCAACGCGATCGAGCGGCAGGCATTCAATCTCAAGTTCGTCGTCAACGGAGGAGCCGACCAGTTCTCACAGGAGAACTCGCTTCTCTTTCCGCCCGAGCTGCAGTTCGAGCCCACAGATGATGGCGAGCCCGGCACCGCACTTCTGAGCAACAGCAACAACCTGAACCTCAATCTCGGAACGAACGGAGTGTTCACTTTCACTCCGCTAAGTGGCGCGTTCACGGCGACTACGTCCGTGGGGGTCAACGGATCGAGTCGCGATCTGCGCATCTCACGCATCGTGAGTCGGAATCTCGTCGGTGGCCTGGGAATCGTCGGGGCAGGGACCGACGTCAGGGTTCTCGAGCAGCGGCAGCGCGTCGAGGACTTCGGCCTCTTTGCGCAGGAGGAGTTTCTCACCTATGGCGAGCGTCTGTTGCTCACGGCCGGGATCAACGCCGACCGCAGCAGTGCCAACAGCGATACGGAAAAGTATTTCTACTATCCCAAATTCTCTGGCTCGTTCCGCTTCCCCCAGCCGTTCCGATTCGTGGAGGAAGCAAAGATTCGCGCCGCCTACGGCCAGTCGGGAAACCAGCCGCTATTCGGTCAGAAGTTCACTCCGTTGAGCGCGATCGAGAACATTGCTGGACTACCGGGGCTCGTCGTTCCTGTGCAGGGTCCGGTCGGATCCACGAACCTGCATCCGGAGCGACAGCGAGAGTTCGAGGCGGGCGCGGATATAGGATTCATCGGAGGACGAGCGTCGCTGGAGGTCACGGGCTTCCGAAAGGACATCTCTGACCTGCTGCTGCAGCGGACGCTCGCACCGTCATCCGGGTTCGGCTTCGAGATCTTCAATGGCGGGAAGCTCCGCACAACCGGCGCCGAGGTGGGTGTGAACCTGGCGCCCATCCAGACACCGGACGCGGATTGGAGCTTCCGCACCTCGTACGCATCGACCCGCAGCAAGATTATCGCGCTGCCGGTTCCAACGTTCAGAGGGCTGGGTTTCGGAACCGCGCTGGGCTCGTTCCAGTTCGAGGAGGGTGCATCCCCTACTCAGATCGTGGGCAACGACAGCCTTCCCAACGGCTCGACGGTCGTCCGCAAGATCGGGGACGCGAATCCAAGCTTCACGATGTCGTTCGTCAACAACCTCAGGTTCAAGAGCCTGCGTCTCTATGGATTGCTGGATTGGCAGCACGGCGGGAGCATCATCAACCTCACCAAGTTCCTCTACGACCTCGGATCGAACACAGCAGACTACGCCGAGCCGATAACGGTGGGCACGTTGCAGACGACGAAGGGAGCGAATCGCCTCCGGCTGTTCCCCAAGCAGACGGCGATGTACGTCGAGGATGCGTCGTTCCTGAAGCTCCGTGAGTTGACGCTCTCGGTCGAAGTTCCGTCGACGATGGTGTCGCGATTCGGGCGTGGAGTACGGACAGCGGAGTTGAGCTTCAGCGGCCGCAATCTATGGACGCACACCGACTACACCGGGTTGGATCCGGAGGTGAGCAACTTCGGGAATCAGCCCATTGGGCGCAACATCGACGTTGCTCCCTTTCCACCGAGCCGGAGCTTCTGGTTCTCCCTGAGCCTGGGGTTCTGACCATGACCAATATGAGAATTCTTTCAATCAGAGCCACGGGCTTGATCTCTGCGATCGCCGTGATGCTCTTGGCCAACGCGTGCAAGGACCTTGTCGTTCCTGACTACAACAACACGAGTCTCGACGATCTGACGAACAACCCAACCCCGACGAAGATTGCCCAGTCTGCCCAGGGATTGCTGGTTGGGACGCGGGTCGGAATCGGTGAGCAGAACGGCTACATCTCCCTGTTGGGCATCATAGGACGGGAGTCCTACAATTTCGATCCCGCGGACCCGCGATTCATCACCGAAATGCTCGTTGGACCGCTCGATGGCGGCAGTCCTGCCTTCGGCGGAAATCTGTTCGCCGCTCCGTACCGCAACATTCGGAACGCGAACCTTCTCCTCGGAGCTGTTGACAAAGTGCTTGGGCTGTCGGCTTCCCAGAAGTCCGCGGTCCAGGGCTTCGCCAAGACGATCCAGGCGCTCGACTACCTGAATGTCATCAACACCCGCGATGACCTGGGCGCGCCGATCGATGTGAACATCGGACCGACGGATGATCCAGCGCCGATAGTTACGAAGGCGGCAGTGTTTACGCAAATCGCTACGCTGCTCGACGATGGGCTGACGGCGCTGAACGCGGGAGGAACCGCGTTTCCGTTCGCGTTGAGTCCCGGCTTTTCCAGCTTCGCCACGCCCGCTGAATTCGCGAAGTTCAATCGTGCGCTCAAGGCACGCGTCGAGGCATACAGGGGCAACTACGCCACGGCCCTCACGGCGCTCAGTGGGTCTTTCCTCGACACGAGCGCGCCGTTGACCCTCGGCGCTTACCAATCCTACAGCACCGGGTCGGGGGATACTCCGAACGCACTCTTCGATCCGACGGGCAGAGCGATTCTCGCGCATCCATCGATCCTGACGGACGCGGAGACGAAGCCCAACGGAACGCTGGATGCCCGCGCGCTCGCCAAAGTGACGCAGCTGCCGGACCCACATACGGTTCAGGGCGTCACATCCGATCTGGTATTCACGATCTACAATTCCAACACGGCACCAATTCCGATCATTCGGAACGAAGAGCTCATTCTTCTCCGCGCGGAAGCGCGCTACTTCACCACCGATCAGGCCGGGGCGCTGACCGATATCAATTTCATTCGGACAAACTCGGGAGGCCTTGCACCGCGGGGGCCGTTCCTGAACCAGGCTGATTTCGTGGCGGAACTGTTGAAGCAGAGGCGCTACTCGCTGCTGTTCGAGGGCGGCCATCGGTGGATCGACACACGACGGTTCGGCCTTCTCAGCACGCTGCCCAAAGCACTGCCGACGCATACAGTGCCGAGCCGATTCCCCTTCCCTGAGGCTGAATGCCTCGCCAGGGTCCCGGCACCAACCCAGGGCTGCACTTGAGATAGCTGCTCGGGCGAGCGGGTAACATGCACAAAAGAAAAACGGAGCGTCTTTCGACGCTCCGTTTCTCTTTTGGACTAGATCAGCCTAATTAGACGCAGGTGATTACACCGTTGACCATGGTGCAAACCTTTGCCGACTGCGAGTGCGTTGCAGTCGCGTCCCATGAAGGCGGCGGACCGACAGTCGAGTTCACGACGACGGTCACGTTCTGCGACGGGCTGAAACCCTGAAGGGGAGCCGCTGACGTCGCGGTTCCAGAGAAGTAGGCACCACCGTTGTCGGCGGCATACTGCTCTTCATAGGTCGCCATGTTGCGCAGGTCAGACTTCATCGCTGCGACATACGCCTTGTCCTTCGTGCTCGCGAACTTCGGAATC
>Ga0193735_1000403_pt1 | contig 13685 bp, 9 predicted proteins | sample U1m2metaG_FD_145080 | JGI IMG/M metagenome (GOLD analysis project Ga0193735, IMG submission 145080) | Soil microbial communities from a riparian zone of the East river system, Colorado, United States - U1m2 | ecosystem: Environmental > Terrestrial > Soil > Riparian zone | place: USA: East River... | reverse complement strand
CGAACATGTTCTCCTTGAAGTTCTCCAGATGTCCGGAGATCTGGAAAAGCTTTTCGTTCACGATGTGCGGCGTGTAGACGAGCTGGTACCCGTGACGGAGAATGAGCGCTTTCTCGTACTCCTCGATTTCGTTGCGGATGATCGCGCCCTTTGGGTGCCACAGAATGAGACCCGGCCCGACGCGGGCATCGGTCGAATAAAGATCGAGCTGGTGCGCCAGCGTGCGATGATCGCGCCGCTTCGCCTCCTCGAGCTGGTGCAGATGCGCCTCGAGATCCTCCTTCTTCCAGAACGCCGTGGCGTAGATGCGCTGCAGCATCTGCCGGTGCTCGTCGCCGCGCCAATAGGCGCCGGCGGTGTGTAGCAGCCTGAAGTTCTTGAGGTAGGAGGTGTCCGGAACGTGCGGCCCTTTGCACAGATCGATGAACGGGCCATCCGTGTAAGTGGAGATGATCTCGTCGGCCGAGAATTCCCCGAGGCGCTCCAGCTTCAGCGGGTCATCTGAGAATCGCTTCCGTGCTTCGGTTTGCGACACCTCTTCGCGGACAAACGGAAACTTCTCGGCGATGACCTTCTTCATCTCCGCCTCGAACTTCTCCAGGTCATCCGGAGTAAACGGCTCTTCTACCTCGAAGTCGTAGTAGAAGCCGTCTTCGATGGCTGGTCCGAAGCCGATTTTTGCCGTTGGACGGAGGCGGCGCACCGCGGTGGCGAGAATGTGGGCGCCGGAGTGCCTGAGCACCGCGAGCGACTCAGGGTCTTTCTCGGTGAGAACTCTGAAGTCGCCGCCCTTTCTAAGCGGAGTGTTGAGATCAACGACTTCGCCATCTATTTGGACCGCGATCGCGTCGCGCAGCAGCCGGGGTCCAATGGATGCGACGATGTCGCGCGGCAGAGCGCCTTCGGGAGCTTCACGGGTGGCGCCGTCGGGGAGCTTCAGCGTCAACATTTTGGGGATAATTTCGAGTACTGCGGATGGCCTTTATTTTGCTCCCTCGTAAGCTATCGTTTGCAGATACCCTTCGCCACAGGCACTCTATGTTCCCCTTCCGTTATCGTGACGAGCCAACTTACATCTACGACGAGGAGGACGAAGAGTCTTCCTCGCGCAGCGCACTCTACATCGCCATCGGCGCAGCAGCGGGCTTTGCGGCCGGCGTACTGATGGCAGAGCGATTCGGAGGCTTCAAGGGATTGACGGATCGAATCAAGGATACATTCGGCGCCGGCGGAGCCGGCGAAGAAGAAGAGGAATTCGACTACGAAGGATTGGACGAGGATGAGTTCGATCCGGATTTTGACGAGGACGACGAAGACCTGAAGCCATCGAAGGCGTCGCTCAACGGCGTCGAAGAGCTCGAGGAGAGGGTTCTCGAAGCGTTCCGGAATGATCCCATCCTCAGTGAGCGCGCGATCGACATCGGCGCGGTCGAGAACGGAATCATCGAGCTGACGGGTTGGGTAAACTCCGACGACGAATCACACCAGGCCGTGGTGATCGCGCGTGGAGTGCCCGGCGTCGATACCGTAGTCAACAGGCTCGCGATCAGGAGCGACGAGGATTTGTTCGACGACGCTGCCCACAAGTACGAGGACGGCGATCCGCCATTCACCGAGCGCCATTGGGAAGGCCAGCAGGTCGGAACCGGGCGGCGGAGACAGGGCAACTCGACGGAGATCGACCGCCACGCCGATCCACGCAACGTCCTCGAGGATCGCTCACTGAAGGAGGACAAAGCGTTCATGGCGGCTGCTGAAGACATTCCCGACGCTGCAGAGCGGCGTACGACGAAGGCAAAGAAAACCGCGCGGGGTGGCCGCAACGACGGCTCCGCAGTAGCGCCGAGTGGGGTGCCGATCCGGAGAGTCAACAGGACGACTGAGTCTCGCGGTCTTACCCGCGAAAATGGCGCCCGTTAACTTGCGCCAGAGATGAGCACAACACAGGAACTTCGCGATCTGCCGGCGCAGTACGACCCGGTCCAGACCGAACGCGCCATCTACGAGCGCTGGGTCGAGGCCGGGATTTTTTCCGCCGACGAAAAGCGCAGCCGGCGCAACGGCGGCGACCGCGACCCATTCGTGATCGTAATGCCTCCGCCGAATGTGACGGCTGTGTTGCACATGGGGCACGGACTCAACAACACCGTCCAGGATGTGATTATCCGCTGGCGGCGGATGGTCGGCGACGAAGCGCTCTGGGTTCCGGGGACCGACCACGCCGGGATCGCGACCCAGAACATCATCGAGAAGCAGCTAGCCGCCGAGGGCAAGACCAAAGCCGACCTCGGGCGGGCGGCATTCGTCGAGCGCACGATTGCATTCGTGGAGGAGACCGGTGGCGAGATTCTGCGTCAGCTGCGCGCGATTGGCGCGTCGGCCGACTGGAATCGCACTGCGTATACGTTGTCGCCGGAGCTGTCGCGCGCGGTGCGCGAAGCGTTCGTCCAGCTCCACGAGCGAGGACTGATCTACCGGGGGCACCGCGTCATTCACTGGTGTCCGCGCTGCATGACCTCGTTGAGCGACGAAGAGGCGCAGCACGGCGAGCAGATGGGTAAGCTCTATCACATCGCGTACCCAATCGTGGGCGCGAAAGACAACGCGAGTCTAACCGTTGCCACAACGCGTCCCGAGACGATGCTTGGCGATGTCGCCGTTGCGGTCCATCCGGACGACGAGCGCTACAAGAAGCTCGTTGGAAAGTCGGTGATGCTCCCAATTGCGAACGTCGAGATTCCCATCATCGCCGACGAATACGTCGACCCGACCTTCGGAACGGGAGTCGTCAAGATCACGCCTGCGCACGATCCGAACGACTTCGAAGTCGGGATGCGGCACAAGCTGCCGATGCCCGTGATCATGGCGCCCGATGGAACGATGGCCAACGGCACAGACGCGGACTCTCGTGTCCCGCCCCAGCTGGTCGGCGTCGACCGATTCGATGCGCGCGAACGCATCGTCAAGTCGCTGGAGAAATCGGGTCGCCTGACCAAGGTCGAGCCCCACCAGCACGCCATTCGACACTGCTATCGTTGCGAGACCGTTGTTGAGCCTCGCCTGTCGGACCAGTGGTTCGTGAAGATGGAGCCGCTGGCAAAACCTGCTCTCGAGGCAGTCCGCGACGGGACAATTCGCATTCTGCCGGAGCGCTGGGAAGCTGTCTACATCAACTGGCTCGAGAACATCCGCGACTGGAACATCTCACGTCAGCTGTGGTGGGGTCATCGCATCCCCGTCTGGTACTGCGATAAATGCGACAAGACGATCGTCAGCCGCACCGACGTCGCGGCCTGCGACAAGTGTGGCGGCCCGGTGCGGCAGGACGAAGACGTGCTCGACACCTGGTTCTCGTCGTGGCTGTTCCCCATCTCGACACTCGGCTGGCCCGACAAGAGCTCGGCCGCGCTCGCCGCATTTTATCCCACCGACGACCTCATCACCGCACCAGAGATCCTTTTCTTCTGGGTGTCGAGAATGGTCATGGCGGGCTACGCCTTCATGGATGCGACACCGTTCCACACGATTTACCTGCACGGCACCGTGCGCGACATGGACCACGTCAAGATGTCGAAGTCGCTCGGCAACGGGATCGATCCGCTCGATGTCGTCACGAAGTACGGCGCCGACGCCCTTCGCTATACCGTTATCGCGGGGATGGGCATGGGTGCGGATCTGATGCTCGATCATCGAGACCTCGAGCGCTCGTTCGCTCCCGGCCGGAATTTCGCGACCAAGCTCTGGAACATTGGGCGATTCCTGCTGGCGAACGTAGGTACCACTCCGGTGAAAAGCGTCGATGAGCTGCGCGACGACGATCTGACGCTGGCCGACCGGTGGATACTCGGCCGGCTCAACGCCGCGATTCTCGAATGCGACGTCGCACTCGGATCGGCGCGTCCCGAGAAGGGCAAGTGGCGACCCGAGGAGCGCTACGCCGGCATGCGTCTCAGCGAGTTCTCAGAGGCGGCGCGACGGTTCGTCTGGGATGACGTTGCGGACTGGTACCTCGAGACGACGAAAGGACGAATCGGTGCGGGCGGAGACGATAGCGAGGTCGCCCGCGCCGTGCTCACGCACGTGTTCGACTACGCATTGAGGCTGCTGCACCCGATCATGCCGTTCATCACGGAGACGCTCTGGCAGCGCCTGCCCTTCCCAGTGGCGACGGACCGTTGCGAGTTCCTGGCGATTGCGCCGTGGCCGATCCCTCACCCGCGATCGTCCGACGAGTCGGGCGAGATGGCGCGCTTCGACCTGGTGCGTGAAGCGGTCAGCGCCGTGCGGCGTATCCGTTCGGACTACTCAATTGCGCCGGGAAAGGTGATCGACACGATCATTCAGTCACGTACCAGCAGGCCGCTCTTCGCGCAGCACGCCGCACTGATTGGCCAGCTGGCGCGCGCAAACATCAACGTCGGCGGCGCGCCTGCCGGTGCAGGTGCCGCGCATGCGGTTCTTTCCGATGGGAGCGAGGTCATCGTCCCCCTCGGCGGCCTGGTCGATCTGTCGAAGGAGTGCGGGAAGCTGCGCGGCGAGCTGGGCCAGCTTCAGACCCAGCTTCAGACATTGTCGAAGCGCTTGCAGAACGACGGGTTCATCAGCCGAGCGCCGGCGACGGTGGTCGAGTCGGAGCGAAAGAAGCAACAGGAGTGGATCAAGCGGAGCGAGCAGCTCGCTGAAAAGGTGAAAGCGCTTTGCGGCGGCTGACCGCCGCGCTGCTGCTTGCCCTGGGGTGCGCCTCGCCCGGCATGCCGCCTGGCGGCCCGCCGGATGTCGCTGCTCCGCAGATCCTCGCGATCGTTCCGGATACCGGTACCGTCGGAATCGCGCCGAAAGAGGTGATCTTTCGCTTCGACGAGGTGGTGAGTGAACGCCCAGCGGGAGCCACGACCCTCGATGATCTCTTTCTCATCTCACCCCGCGATGGAACTCCGGAAGCCTCATGGCATCGCCAGGCGATCGGAGTCCGGCCACGCCGTGGTTGGCGCCCGAACACGGCATACACTGTGATCATGTTGCGGGGGATCTCGGACCTGCGGGGAAACGTGCGGAATACGGGAGCGTCGACTTTCTTTTCGACGGGCAAGACCGTTCCGCGCACACGTCTGACCGGGCGCGTTTTCGACTGGGTAGCGGGCATACCGGGCGTTGGGGCGCTGGTCGAGACATTCGTCAGACCCGACAGCCTCCACCCGTACGTCGCACTCGTCGATTCGAGCGGGGCATTCGCGATCGAGCATTTGCCACCCGGGAGCTACACCGTGCGAGCATACCTGGACCGAAACCGGAACCTCGGGATCGATCCGAGCGAGCCGTGGGACAGCGTCGCGGTCAACGTGAGGGACAGCGCGAGTGCTACTATCCTCATGTTCGTGCACGATACGGCTCCCCCGCGAATTCGCGACCTGGTGCTCCTGGATTCGGCGTCGCTGCGCGTGTTCTTCGACAAGCCGGTGGACCCGGCGCAGACACTCAGCGCGACCAACTTCGCGGTCATCGGGCCGGACTCGGCGCCGGTTCCCATCACGAGTGTGGGTGCCGCGCTCAAGGATACAGCGGCGAAGCCGGTGAATCCCCCGATCGCTGCTCCCCCGCCCCGGCCTGCCGCAGTACGGCCACCGCCAACTCGCGACACAACGACCGCGGTTAAACCGGTGATGCCGCGTCCGTCTCCGATCACCGAAATCGTGATAACCCTGCGGCGCGCGCTCGCTCCCAGCACGACGTATCGCGTGCGGGCGATCGGAATTCGCGGTCTGCTCGGGCATACGGGGAACAGCGAGCGGCCGATCGCCATACCAGCTCCGCAACCGCAGCCGACAGTGAAGCCGGCTGTTACGCCAACACCTCCTCCACCGGTCAAGCGATGACTGACGCCAGGCGGGAGCTGCCCAGCGTAAGTGCGCTGCTCGAGACCTCGGGCGTCCGATCGCTTCTGGCGCAGCACCCGAGAAGGGTGGTCGTCGATGCGGTGAGGAGCGCGGTGGAGACTGCCCGCACCGCCGGCGGTACGCAGCGTACCGAGGAGGAGTGGATCGAGACGATCACCTGCGCCGTTCGAGAGAGCACGCAATCTTCTCTACGAAGGGTGATCAACGCCACCGGCGTGGTGCTGCACACCAACCTCGGACGTGCTCCGCTCGCGGATGCCGCGCTTCGCGCCATCCAGCAGGTCGCGGAAGGATTCAGCAATCTCGAGTACGACATCGACACCGGTCAGCGTGGATCCCGCTACTCGCATTGCGTCGATCTGCTCCGCCAGCTCACCGGCGCTGAGGATGCGCTGGTAGTCAACAATTGCGCAGCGGCGATGGTGCTGGCCCTCAACGCGCTGGCGCAGAGAAAGGAAGTGCTCGTCTCACGGGGCGAGCTGGTAGAGATCGGCGGCAGTTTCCGCATCCCCGATATCATGGCGCGGAGCGGTGCCAGGCTCGTCGAAGTGGGCACGACCAATCGAACCCACGACGACGACTATCGGCGCGCGATCACGCCGAAGACGGGCGCGATCGTCAAGGTTCATCGCAGCAACTTCGCGATCGAGGGGTTCACATCCGAGGTGAGTGTCGACCGTCTCGCGTTCATTGCGGCCGAGCATGGACTGCCGGTGATCCACGATCTTGGAAGCGGCCTGATGCTGCCGCTCGACTCCTACGGTCTCTCGGGCGAGCCTACTGCGTCAAGCGCGCTCGCTTCTGGCGCCACGCTCGTTCTGATGAGCGGGGACAAGCTCCTCGGCGGACCGCAGGCGGGCATCATTCTTGGCGCTGCCGCTGTTATTGCCAAGCTCCGGAAGAATCCGTTGGCGCGGGCGCTCAGAGTCGACAAGCTGACGCTTTCGGCACTCGAAGCGACGCTTCGGATCTATCTCGAGCCTGAACGAGCCGTAAAAGAGATTCCGGTGCTGGCAATGCTCACTTCGTCGGTCGCTGAAATCGAAGCGCGCGCTCACGCTGTGGCCCGATTGCTCCGCGAAAGCGGGCTGGAAACACAGGTGAGGGCCAGCATGGCGAGCGTTGGAGGCGGAGCATTCCCGACCGCTGAGATCCCGTCGGCCGCGATTGTCCTGGCGGGGAACGCGGAGGAGATTGAGGAGAAGCTTCGGCGAGGGGAGCCGCCCGTCATTGCCAGAATTGCGGAAGGCAGCGTGCTCCTCGACCTGCGGAGTGTTCAGGCGCGCGAGGACGGGACGCTCACCCGCGCTGTTCTAGCGGCGCTGTCGTGACGAAGCTCCCGGACGCGGTGTTCCTCGACCGCGACGGCACCATCATGGAAGATGCTCACTACATCAAGTCGCCCAATCAGGTGCGTCTGATCCCGGGCGCGGCCGCCGCGGTCAAGCGGATCAACGATGCGAAGGTGCCGGCAATCGTGGTGACCAACCAATCGGGACTTGCGAGGGGCATTTTCACACTCGAGGACTACCAAGCGGTACGCCGTCATTTCGAGTCCCTGCTCGCGCTCGAGGGCGCATACATCGACGCGAGCTACTTCTGTCCGCACCATCCTACGCTCACGGGTCCGTGCACCTGCCGGAAGCCAGGTACGAAAATGTTCGAAGACGCGCTGCGTGATTTCCACCTGGAACCGGCCAAAGTCGCGTACATCGGCGACCGGTGGCGCGACGTCGCCGCGTCGAGGATTCTCGGCGGACGCGGCATCATGGTCTCGTCGCACATGACGAAGGATGAAGACCGCCGCAAGGCCCGAGAGGACAGAATCGAGACAGCTCCCGATCTGGCAGCCGCGGTCGAGATGCTTTTCGGCCTTACAGGCGAGTAGAGTTCGGCGTAAAATCGGGGATGCCATCGCGACTCGCCGTGCTCGCCTCCGGGCGCGGGTCAAATCTCCAGGCAATCATCGACCACTTCGACAATCTCGCGAGGGAACGCGTCGCGAAAGTCGTCCTCGTCGCCTCGAACCGCGCCGATTCGCCGGCGCTGCTCCGGGCGGCAACAGCTTCCATCGACACCGCCAGCTTCAACCCGAACGACGACGGATCCGAGCTCCTGGCTCTCCTCCAGAAATTCCGGATCGATCTCGTCGTGCTGGCCGGCTACCTGAAACGGATTCCACCGATGGTGATCGGCGAATACGCGGGTCGGATCATCAACATCCATCCCGCACTGCTTCCCGCTTTTGGCGGAGAGGGCATGTACGGTGCACGCGTTCACGAGGCGGTGATCGCGTCGGGCGCGACTGAGACCGGGGTCACAGTTCACCTGGTGGATGACGAGTACGACCGTGGACCTATCCTCGCGCAGTGGCGCGTGCGGGTCGACAAGTCCGACACCGCGGAGTCGCTCGCCGCGCGCGTACTCAACGTCGAGCATGTGGTCTATCCGCGCGTGGTTGAGATGGTTGCAATCCTACAACAACTCGAATCGAAGATTCCTGTCTGATATGCCCACTGCATTGCTATCGGTTTCCGACAAAACCGGCGTCACCGACTTCGCCCGCGGCCTCGCTGAGCTCGGTTGGAAGCTCATCTCCACCGGCGGCACCGCCAAGGCGCTCCGGGAGGCTGGCATCAACGTCAGGGACGTGAGCGAGGTCACGAACTTTCCGGAGATGCTCGATGGTCGAGTGAAGACGCTGCACCCGGCGATTCACGGGGCACTTCTCGCCCGCCGTGATCTCCCCGAGCACACGCGCGCTCTCGCGGAAGCGCACATCGAGCCCATCGAGCTGGTGGCGGTGAATCTCTATCCGTTCGAGGAAACGGCGGCTCGCGCCGGTGCCAAGCCCGAGGAGATCATCGAGCAGATCGACATCGGGGGGCCATCGATGCTTCGCTCCGCTGCGAAAAATTTTGCATCCGTGACGGTGATCGTGGATCCAGCCGACTATGGGCGCGTGCTCGCCGCACTTCAGGCTGGGGACGACGACCTGGACCTCCGTCGCCTCCTCGCCGAGAAGGCTTTTGCCCGCACCGCCGCGTACGACTCCGCAATCGCCCACTGGTTCGGGTGCGAGAGAGAAGAAATATTCCAGGAGCGAATCGCCATCCCATTGGAGAGAGCGACCATGCTCCGGTACGGCGAGAATCCGGGGCAGCGCGCGGCGTTCTACGTCGAGCGCAACAAGGATGGAATCGCGGCGCTCGCGCAGAAGGGCGGCAAGGAGCTCTCGTTCAACAATCTGCTCGACCTGGAGGGCGCACTCTTCGCCACCGATCCGTTCGAGGGCGAGATCGCGTGCGCCATCGTCAAGCACACCAGCCCGTCGGGCCTGGCCACGGGTACTGACTCACTGGAGGCGTACAAGAAGGCTTTGGCGTGCGACCCGGTGTCCGCGTTTGGATCCGTTATCTCATTCACGGCACCCGTGGATGATGAGACAGCTGAAGCGGTGTCGAGTCTCTTCGTCGAATGCATTGTCGCTCCCGGTTTCAGCGCTGGCGCACTGGAGATTCTCGGGCGCAAGAAAAATCTCCGGGTGCTGGAGGGTCGGGCGGAGTGGCGCCCTCACGCACTCGACTACAAGCGCGTGCGCGGAGGATTCCTGGCACAGGAACGTGCTGCCCGCGACAGTGCACGGGAAGAGTGGAAAGTGATGACGAAGCGCCAGCCGACGGACACCGAGCTCAAGGACCTCCAGTTCGCATGGCGCGCCGTGGGCAGCGTCAAGTCCAATGCGATCGTTCTCGCCCGCGACGGCGCGACGATTGGCATCGGTGCGGGACAGATGTCGCGGGTTGACGCCGCGTTCCTCTCCGTCCACAAGGCGCGCCTCGTCGGACATGACACGAAAGGATCAGTCATGGGATCTGACGCGTTTTTCCCGTTCCGCGACGGAGTCGAGCAGGCAGCAGAGGCCGGAGTGACCGCGATCGTTCAACCGGGTGGCTCGGTGAGGGACGAGGAAGTGATCAAAGCGGCTGACGAGTACAACATCGCGATGGTATTCACTGGCAAGCGCCAGTTCCGACACTAACGGTGACTGCTATTCCCGAAGTCCGCGACGATCTCGACTATCGGCCCTCCTATCGCGCCGCAGCGATCGTCTCGGCGCTGGTCTTCCTGCTCTACCTGCTGACGCTCGCGCCGTCCACGGCAATGTGGGACACCAGCGAATACATCGCCGCTGCGTACACGCTCGGCCTGCCACACCCGCCCGGCAATCCCTTCTTTGTCTTGCTGGGCCGCTTCTTCGCGATACTGCCGATCGCGCCGAACGTGGCGATGCGAATCAACATCCTCGCTGCGCTGTGCAGCGCCGGCGCTGCCGGCATGTGGTTCCTCATCACCGAGCGCGTACTGGTCGGTTGGCTGCCCGAGCGCTGGCAAAGAATCGTAGGAGGATCGCTCGCGGCTCTGATCGGAGCGACGGCATTCACCGTTTGGTCCCAGTCAGTCGTCAACGAAAAGGTGTACACTGTCTCGCTGCTGGGGCTGGCGCTCGTGTCGTGGCTGATCGTCCGCTGGTGCGACGATCCGGACGGGCCAAAGGCAGATCGCCTGCTGGTGCTCATCGCGTATCTGAGCGGGCTCGGATACGCCAATCACATGGCCGGTTTCCTCGCGCTGCCCGCTGTTGCGGCTGCCGTTGCGATCCGCCGGCCCAGGACGCTCCTTCGCTGGAGACTTCTCCTCGCGATCGCCGGCGCACTACTGCTCGGTATGACGCCGTTCCTGACGCAGCCACTCCGAGCCGGCCGTTTCCCCGCCATCAACGAGGGCGAGCCGACAGGCTGCGCGACGCGTATCGCCGTCGGCTGCACCTTCAGCAAAGCGACCTACGATCGCTTCATGTACAACTTCAACCGCGGCCAGTACAGCAAGCCCGCGCTGACCGACAGACAGGCGCCGTTCGAAGCGCAAGTCGGAATGTGGTGGCTTTACTTTCGGTGGCAGTGGCTGAGGGATCCGTTCAACAGCCATCCCGGCATTCAGATAATGCTGGCGACGCTGTTCCTTCTGCTCGGCGGACTTGGTGGCTACGTCCACTGGAAGCGCGACCGAAGATCGTTCTCGTACTTCGGCCCACTGATGCTGATGGTGACGCTCGCGCTCATCTACTACATGAACTTCAAGTACGGATCGTCGCAGTCGCTCGACCTCGGTGAATCCGTACCGCGCGAGGTGCGCGACCGCGACTACTTCTACTTGTGGAGCTTCTCAGCGTGGAGCGTCTGGGCGGCACTCGGCCTCGTGTACGTCTGGGAGACCGTCGCTGTGCTACTCGGCTCGGAGAAGATCAAACTCGCCGAGGAAACGCTCGACCTTCCACGGCGCCGCAGCTGGCTGCTCGCGAGCCCCGTGCTTGCGATCGCTCTCGTTCCGCTGCTCGGCAATTGGAAGTCGGCATCGCGCGCAGGACAGACCGACACCGCAGACTTCGCCGCCGACATGCTCAACTCGGTCGAGCCCTATGGCATCCTCGTCACGGCGGGAGACAACGATACTTTCCCACTCTGGTACGCGCAGGAGGTAGAAGGAATCAGGCGCGATGTCATCGTGGCGTGCCTGTCGCTCCTCAACACCGATTGGTACACGCGCCAGCTGTTGCGCCGTCCGATCTACGAATATGACTCGGTGAATGGTCCAAAGATCTATCGTGGCAAACAATGGAAGAAGCCGGCAGGCCCTCCGCTCAAGTTGACGATGGACCAGGCCGACGCGGTGCCGTCCGTCATTGAGCTCAACGCGCCGCAGGTTTTCCGGAAAGAGGGGACGGACATCGCCCTCACCATTCAGCCCCGTTCATTCGGCGACTTCGCTGGGCTCGAGCGATCCGATCTGTTCGTCCTCTACATGATTCGCGACGGTTTTCCGGACCGTCCTTTCTATTTCAGCAGAACCACCGGCGGATATCCCGACGACATGGGATTTACTCCGTACACGGTGACGACCGGACTCACGCGGAAGCTGTTGCCCGGCGTTCCAACGGCCGGCAACGGGATCGTCGCGGTGCAGGGCGAGGGTTGGTTCGACGTCGAGACGACCCGAACGCTTTGGGAAACGGTGTTCAAGGCACCCGCGTCCCTCGCGAAGCGTGAGCGGTGGGTCGACCGCCCGTCCGCGGGCATTCCGTATCTCTACCTGCGCACGAGCCTGGTATTGAGCTCGGCCCTCGCGCAGGCGGGACGCACGGACGAGGCCGCACGCGTGCGCGCCCAAGCCGAGCGAATAGCACGCGCCACGCAGCTCGAGGAAGTGCTGGCGAGCGTATCGAGATAGTGCGTTGCCCGCCAAGTCTAATCTTTTAGTTCTCTCCATGACAGCGCAATCAGGGCTCCCGCAATGAGAACCACCGCCAGGTCGACCGAGCTCTCGTGAGAGTTTGTTTCCCATCCGATTCCGAACAGCACGAGCGAAGCGAGTGCCAGGATCGCCCCTGTCCTGCGACGCTGCCAGAGCAGTCGCGCAGTCTGCAACCAAAGGATGCCAAGGGCGGAGATTATAATCGCGCTAGCGAACGCTCGAGTGCCAAGAGGTCCTGCGGCACTGATAGGCAGATGGACGAAGGCATACACTGCGGACGCGACCGCAAGAGCGCCGCATAGCCCGAAATAACAGGCTACGATCAATAGCCTGCTGGACGGTCGGGTGCTATACCACGGATGAATTACGTTTTGTTTCGTCATTCACCTAGGCAGCGCCGGTCGGGGCCATGATCCGTGCCATGGCTAGCCCTTGCCGCAACGATGACCCCAGAGCCAAACCGCAAGCGTTCGCGCAGAGGCAAATTGTGAAGAAGACAGCGGTTGAAGGCGGGAGGCGGCTGCCGATGACTTTTCAGATCCCGGGGAGCCCGCGGATGGGATCGCACTTCGGTGCGTCATGACGAAACCACGGGCCGTTTCGCCTATCCCGAACCCGATCGCAAACCCTTCCGTTTCGATTTCCTCGCCGTGCGCGTGCGGGGCCAGCAGCACTGTGAGATAAACTGGATGCCCGGCAGAATCATAGGTTGCGTCTATGGTGCGGTCCTCAATGAGGCCATCTCCCTCGAGGAATCGGATGGCAACGAGACCAGGGCGCAATGAAGGCTTGTCGGCACTCCCGAGGATACGGCACGCCAGTTTTGCGCGAGGAAGGTAGAGGGGATCAGACGTTGGAGAGGCCTGTCCGCCGACTGCGCTCGCGCTTCCCAACCACCAGGCTGCGGTTACAACAAATCTCAATGCGAAACCTACGCCACCCTCGCTCCGCAGTGTTGATCGGTCATTCCTATGGTTAATTAACATTTGCGATTAGAGAACGTACTCGCACGTTAGCACATCGAACCAATGCCATGACGCTCCACCGTCAGTCGAGATCTCCCACCTCTCTACGTTACAAACGCGATTGGTGCCGGCACCCAGCGAAGGACGTTGAGCGTCAGGCCAGTCGTTGCTCCAGCATCCGTAACCAGAGTACATGGCGCCGAGAATTGTTAGGCTCATCCATGAATTTTCAAATGCGTATGCATTTTGATCAAAATCCATTGCGAGTTCGGGTAACTCGTAGAGACGTGAGTGTGGGTTTCCAAACTCGTCCCATGAAAAAATGTGTTGCGTTATTTCGGCAAGGGTATTCGTGATGACGCTCCGAGCCGCGCGGTAAGCAGGCATTGCATCGTATATTGCCCGAGCTATATCCAAGCAGCTTGGCGGCCAGTCGGCTTCGGATGTCGACATAGGATCGCTAGCGGCGGGGGACATCGGGAAGTAGCGGTTTACACGGTTGGTCGGACCCTTT
>Ga0193735_1000402_pt1 | contig 13689 bp, 7 predicted proteins | sample U1m2metaG_FD_145080 | JGI IMG/M metagenome (GOLD analysis project Ga0193735, IMG submission 145080) | Soil microbial communities from a riparian zone of the East river system, Colorado, United States - U1m2 | ecosystem: Environmental > Terrestrial > Soil > Riparian zone | place: USA: East River... | reverse complement strand
ACGTGCGATGGTTGCTTCTTGTTTTGCGGTGTAGGCTTCCTGTTTTGCCACATTGGATTCTAATTCTTGGACTGTGCGGTGCTCTTTTAGAAACTCGTTGAGCAACATCGCGTTCACCTGCTCGTAGCGCACGCTGTAGGGTTTTCCCTCTTTGTCGCGCACTATTAGGTCTGGATTTACCTTTTCCACATCCTCAGCTACCAACCCAAACTGCCCTTTGCGGTCCGGGTCAATGTCCTGTTTGTAACGGAAGCTAACTGGCTTGAGTGAAAAGAGCGCTTCACTGGCTTTGTCCATTGGCTGGATGTCTTCCTTAAAGCGCTTTGAGGAAATGAGCGTCCCGAGCCTGCCCTTTTCACTGATGAGGACTGGGACTCCTGCGGGAGTGCCCTCACCGAAAATATTCCCGATAAAGCAGGCGTTGCTCACATTCGCACCAGCGGAACCGATGCAGATGACGTTACTTGCCGTATTGACGCTGAAACCAGCGCTAGAGCCCACGAAGGTGTTACGATTCCCCGTGCTGACGTTTTCGCCTGCTCCATCACCCACCAACGTGTTAGCACCCCCCGTGGTGACGCTAAACCCAGCAACGTTGCCCACAGCCACATTATTTGCGCTAGTGGTGGCGTTTTCGAGCGCCTGATTACCGACGGCTGTGTTAAAGTTGCCCTCTTCTTCTTCCTCCCCATTCAGGCTAGAGAGCGCATCCTTCCCGATGGCCGTGTTGCCGAAGCCATCGGTGTTGTCATGGAGCGCATTTGTCCCCACGGCGGTGTTGTCGAAGCCGTCGGTGTTAAAGAAAAGCGCGGAAGGACCGAATGCGCAATTGTCCTCGCCGCTAATGTTGGCAGCGAGCGCTGTAGCGCCAACTGCGCAGTTACTTTCGCCGTTGATGTTGGCAGCGAGCGCCGAAGCGCCAACGGCCGTATTTAGATTCCCCTCGCCATCCTCTCCTGGGATTCCGTTTCCGATGTTGAAAAAGAGCGCTCCTGCGCCAATGGCCGTGTTGGAAATGCCTCGTGTGTTGCTTGATAGCGCCCCCGCGCCAACGCCCGTGTTGCCGGTGCCCGTGGTGTTGTCCTCGAGCGCGTTAGAGCCGTTTGCGGTGTTAACCGCGCCGGCGGTGTTCTTCATAAGCGCTTGAAAGCCCGTGGCTGTGTTGGACTCGCCGGTTATGTTGAAGCGGAGAGCATCAGCCCCGAGGGCTGTGTTCTCATCGCCACTGGTATTGTTACGTAGCGCGCTAGCACCCACTCCCGTATTGGAGTCGCCGTCCGTATTGAGCGTGAGTGAAAAGAGACCGACTGCCGTGTTGAATTGCCCAGTAGTAAGGTTCAGCAAGGCGTTATTTCCCTCTGCTGTGTTTCCGTTTGGATAGCCTCCGTCCGGCGGCGGACTGACTGCTTGCGCGCCTGGCGATAGCGCGAAGCAAGCAAGCGCGAGTGGAATGAGAAGGAAAGCCAGCCGCAAAGGCGACCGGCAGATTGATTCTCTTAAGTGTAGAGTGGTCATATTTTGATTTTTCTAAGTGGATTGTTGAACTGCATTTACTTGCAATCCAGTTCCGCGCAGAACCAGAAATCATCCTCGGCGAGACTTTCTTCTAGAAAGCGCCTCACTTCGGCTGACTCGGGGCTCCAGTTGGATCTGGAGATCGCGTTAGGCGGTGTCTCAGCGAAGATCCAGCCCCTGCGGCTTATTCAGCCGTGCCGAAGGTAAGTTGAAACGTCGGATGACGTAATCGACGTTTACTTCATCCGCGACAGTTTGTCGAGCCTTATTTCACGCCCTCCGCAATCCCCTGGGCGTTCCGCCGCACGAATCACAGATTCGTTTCTTCATTTCTTAGCCACGGATGGACACCCGCACACGGCGGGCAAGCTGGGATGAACCACGGATTGGAATTCCAGAGGTAGTAGCGGTTGACCGCGTAGATAGCCATGCCAAGGCGAGTAGCTATTCATCTGTTTACGCCGTTGACCGTAATCGTCCGGATCTGTGAAAATCCGTGTTAATCTGTGGCTTCATTTCTTCTCCGGTGCGTGATCAAAACGCGCCAGAACGCACGCGAGTTCAAACAGTGGTGAGCGTTAACGTGGGTGAAACAAAAAGCCGCCACGCGGTGAAGCGTGACAGCTAATTGTGAAATGCTGCTGCTTTGTTTGAGCGGGTGCGGCTTTAAGGATCGTTGACCACTTGCGGTGCAGGTCCGCAAGTACGAATTCGTCCTGCGGAGAACTCGCTCATTTCAAACTGTTCACTCATTTTTTCGATCTGCGCATTCTGCTCGTTAACATGTGTCGTGAGTTGCTCGACGCGTGATGCCACAGCCGCAACCCTGCGGTGCTGTTTAAGGAACTCATTGAGCAACATCGCGTTCACTGCCTCGTGCCGCACGCTGTAGGGTTTGCCCTCCTTGTCGCGCCCCACCAAGTCAGGATTCACCTTTTCCACCTCCTCAGCGACCAACCCAAACTGCAGCGTGCCTTGAGGATCAATCTCTTTTTTGTAGCGGAAGGTAACCGGTCTAAGCGCGAGCATTGCTTCACTTTCCTCACCTATCGGTCTGATCTGTTCCTTGAAACGCTCTGATGAAGCTGCCCTGCCTAGTTGGCCGACGCTGTTTACAACAACTTGGCCGCCGCCCGCGAGTTCCGCGCCATGTATGCCAGCGATAAAGGTTTTCGTCTGGTTTGAATTGCCAATGCGAATTGTGCTGCTCTCACCAGCAACGCCCCGGTTGCCAATGTCAATGTTGTCACTGCCGATGATAACATTTTTGCCAGATTCATAACCTAAAGCGATGTCGTTACTGCCGGTCGTAATGTCTTCCAGCGCACCAGAACCGATGGCAGTTTGGTTGTCACCTTTGTTCGACTGGAGGGCGTGATAGCCGTTGGCTGTGTTGTTGTTTCCGCCAGAGTTCTCGAAAAGAGCCGCATCACCCGTAGCCGTGTTCCGGTTGCCGACACGATTGTTTCTGAGCGCAGTAGAACCAACGGCCGTGTTAAGGTTGCCTTGGGTATTTTCAGTGAGGGCTCTGAAACCGAGAGCAGTGTTGTCTTGCCCGACCGTTAGGTCCAACAGGGTCTGAGTTCCCACGGCTGTATTGCCGTCGGGATACCCTCCTTCTGGTGGCGGTGGCGGGAGATCGGCCTGCGCTGTCAGCAGGAGCCCAAAGGAGGCCAGCATAGCCGGGATAACAAGCAGCACCCAGTGGAGAGACAGAGGCGGCCGCTTCACCCATTTTCTTAAAGGTAAAAGTGTCGTTTTCATGTCGTTGATGGGATCTGCAGCTTCAATGCCTTACAACCACCTGGAGAGCACGTCCGCCAGGGCGAAGTCCTGCCGCGGCGAGCTGCTCGCCCATTTTTTGGACTTTTGAATCCTGCTCTTTAAAACGCGCGCTTAGCTCCTCGAGAGCGCATTCCAAGTCCTGAACTCGGCGGTGTTCCTTGAGAAATTCATTGAGCAACATCGCGTTCACCGCATCGTAGCGCACCGTGTAAGGTGTGCCTTGGTCATCTCGCTCAACCAGATCGGGACTCACCCCGGCCAGTTTCTCAGCGACAAGCCCGAATTGAGACACGGCGTTGGGATCAAGGTCCTTTTTGTAATGAAAGGTGACCGGTTCGACTTCAAGGATTGCTTCGCTGGCATTGTCCATCGGTTTGATCTGCTCCTTGAAACGCTCTGACGAGGGTAGCACGCCAAGTTGACCTACGGCGTTTACATAAACCGGCGAGCCGCTCACTGCCTGGCCACTGATGCCAGCGATAAAAGTTTTGGTTTGTGCTACGCTGCCAATGCGAATCGTGCGGCTCTCGCCAACAACACCTCGGTTGGCAATGTCGATATTGTCATTGCCTGCGATGATGTTCATGCCGGCGGCGAAACCCAGGGCAATGTTGTTATCGCCGGTAGTTGTATTCAGCGCAAAGGCACCAACGGCTGTGTTATTGTTCCCAACGTCCCCACTTAGTCCCCTGAGAGCCCAATAACCATTAGCCGTGTTGTTGTTTCCAAACCGGTTCTGGTCGAGCGCGTGAAACCCGGTGGCCGTGTTTCGAGCACCGATGCGATTCTGTTTGAGCGCGGCAGAGCCAACGGCGGTGTTAAGGCTGCCTTGCGTATTGTCAGTGAGGGCTCTGAAACCGAGAGCAGTGTTGTCCTGCCCGGTAGTGAGGTCCAGGAGGGCTTCCGTTCCTACGGCTGTATTGCCGTCGGGATAGCCTCCGCCCGGTGGTGGATCAACCGCTTGCAGTTTCGGTTCGGTACTGGAGAGACAAAGGAACGCGAGGAATAATCGAATCATGGTCTTCATAGGCACAGAGCGTCGAAAAATCTCGCTGATTTGTCGAGATCAAAATCTCAAATCGCCCTGTTTGTCAGCGCGCAACCTTATGAACCCAACCAGAGGTTGCATTGCGAAGCAGCCGATTAAATGACGCTGTCATCGGCGTGTACGACCGGCTGGCAACGTGATTGAGATGCGTGCGTATGCCGAGCATGCGAAACTTTGTTCGCGCTGGTCAAAACAATTTGCTATAGGCGTCAAATCGTGTCGGCTCAGATCTTCCGTTGCTGAAACGGAGCGTCCCGTGCTGGAAAGCTTACTACGTTGAGTGAACAGATTAAGACTGATTGAGGCGCACAGTACCGTTACGCCAAACATTGCTATGAAGTCCGAAACGTCCGGTCACCTTCGACGCGTTTTAGGCGTCGGCTTCGGTTTAGCGGTGAGTATCGGTGGTACGATCGGTGTCGGAATTCTCCGCACACCGGGCCTGGTCGCCGAGCAACTGCATGTGCCTTCGGCGATTCTTTTATTGTGGGTTGCGGGAGGTATATACACACTCGTAGGTGCAAGTTGCTTGACGGAGTTGGGCCTCATGTTCCCGCAAGCCGGCGGGTTCTATGTTTATGTACGCCGCGCCTTCGGCAACACAGCTGGATTTGCCGTGGGCTGGACCGACTGGCTTATGTACTGTTCCGTCCTCGGGTATTTGTCGATCGCCATTGCCGAGTTCATAACCGCGTTGGGGCTGATTCCCGGGGGTGCCATTCGATTCCTCGCGGTCTCAATCCTCATTAGCATTGTGGCGTTGCAATGGCTGGGCATTCGGATCAGCAGTCAATTTCAAGAAGTAACCACCTCACTGAAGTGCGTTGCGTTTTTGGTTCTTGTTTTGGCATGCCTCCTAGTACCAGCAGGCGAACATGGATCCGCGCGTATCCCACCGTCGGTGACGTTCAGCGGATTAACAGTCGCCTTGCAGGCCATTGTGATCACATACGCTGGCTGGCAAAGCCCCTTGTATTTCATAGAGGAAGATCGTGATCCTGCACGCAATCTTCCGCGCGCGATGATCGGCGGTGTGTTATCGGTGATTGGAATTTACCTGCTTGTTAATATTGCGCTGCTGAAAATACTGCCGATGTCGGAGCTCTCAGGTGCGACGCTCCCGGCGGCTGACGCTGCACGCGTCATCGCCGGCGCACGCGGGCGGAATCTTATCATACTGTTGTCAGTGGTCTCCCTTGTGCCCCTGTTGAACGCAGTAACGATGATGGGTACCCGCGTCATTTTCGGCTTGGGACGTGACCAGCTGTTCTGGTCGCGCACATCTACCGTGAACGCCGGCGGCACACCGGATACTGCAACATTGCTAACGGCCGCGGTCGCTGTGGGTCTCATCGCAACTGGCACATTTCAGCGCCTGATAGCAATGACATCTTTCTTTTTGGCGGCTAATTATAGCCTCTGCTGCGTCGCGTTGGTTGTATTGAGGCGTCGAGAACCTGACTTACCACGACCTTACCGGGCTTGGGGATACCCATGGTCGATCTGGTTGGTTCTGGCCGGTAGTGTGATCTTTTTGCTTGGAATGTTGGGGGGAGACATGTTCAACGGACTCGCGGCTCTTGGACTGCTCGCGATCGGTCTCATCGGACGTGCAGTGTTTACTCGGAAAGCTACTCCGTCGTGATTTGCGGCAGCGTAGCTCCCAGCGCCGGCGAACATACTTAAGGACAAACGGAACCAGCGCTGGTCTATCCCTTTTCAGACACGCGAGTACTGGGTGTCTCGGCAACGGGGCGGCGCTTTATCTGTTCCATCACGTCTCCGGCGATCATCTTGAGGAGGTCCTGTTCCTGCCTTGTTATCTCTCGTGGTTTTGTGTCGAGAATGGTGAGCGTCCCAATCGGAAAACCATTAGGCCCGCGCAAGGGAACGCCAGCGTAAAACCGCAGGCCACGCTCTTTCACAAACGGGTTGTTTGCGAAGCGGGGATCCCGCGCCAGGTCGCGCACGATCAACACTTCATCATTGGCAATAACGTGACCGCAAAGGGAAACGTCGCGCGAAGTGCAGCGAGCCTCGGCAAGATCGGTTGGCAAACCGGTTTGAGATTTGAACCACTGGCGATCCTTGTCGATCAGAGTTAAAAGCGCTATCGGCACTTTGAAAAGCTTCGTTAAGCGCTCTGTAACCCGATCGAACTCTGCTTCCGTGGGCGTGTCCAGAAGATTTAATCCGTTGAGTTCCGCCAGGCGCTCTTCCTCGTTAGGCGGCCTAGGTGCGGGCACCATTGCGTCCGTAATTGCCACGCTCATTTTGCAAACCCGTTGCACGGCGTCCGCCAGAGAAACGGCCACATCACTTACATGCGCTGCACGTAGACGTTCTCTGAGTTTCTCTGCATCAAATCTGGCACTCCATGCGCCAACGAGGGTTGTTACGCTTCCAAGTCGCTCGCGAATTGCCGAACACAGATGTCGACCCTGAGCTATACTTGTGGGCGGCAACACCGAAACGCAGACGCATTCGGGTTGAACCTCAACTGTGCGATCGATCAACTCGTCGTGTTTAAGCCGCGCGGGCAGGTTTTCAGCTTTGAATCCCTGGTTTCGAAGTAGCTGTGAAAGCATTTCACCGGCAAGTTCATCGCGATATGCGCTCGCGGGAAGACACAGAACGCGGCTGCCGATCGGAGGAGCGACTCCGGTGTGGTCGTCAGTTTTTTGCTCATCTTTGTCGTTATGTGAAGGCTCCCAGCCGCTGAAATCATCTATGATCTCGTGAATTCGCTGTAGCGCGGAGGTCCGTTGCTCCGCGGTGAGCGAGCCCCTGTGCGCGTCGATTTCGACTGCTCCGATCGCCGGAATCAAAACCGTGTCATAGAGCGCAGTCAGAGATTCCGTCTCCGCATATTTGGTGGCAAACTCTTCTGCACTGTCCATCGAGAACGACAAGAGCCGATGGTAAAACTCCTCATGAGGCGCCAGTGCTTGATCTTCGCTCAGCAAGATGCCGAGAAACTCGAGCCGCGGAACATGTCGCCCTATTACCGCCAGACATACCGTCAGAGGAGTGGAAAGCACGAGACCAACCGGGCCCCAAAGCCAGGTCCAAAACACGGCCGAAATGATTAAAGCAATCGGAGAAACTCCCGTGTTCGCACCGTAAAGCCAAGGCTCGACAAAGTTTGAGACGATCGCCTCTAACACAATGAACAAAGCGATCGTCATCAGCGGGGTGAACCAACTGCTCGAGATCGCAAACGAAAGTATCACCGGCAAGAGAGCGCCAGCCCACGGCCCGACGTAGGGGATGAACCTCAGCACTGCGGCCAACACTCCCCACAACGCCGCATTTGGCACCCCAATCAGATGTAACCCAGCAGCAACACAGATCCCGTAACATGTGTTGACGAGAAATTGCGTGATAAGATAGCGCGACACACGACGTCCAGCGTCTTCCATCGCGCGCGTGGTTGTGCTGATACGCCCCTGCCCCACGAGACGAATCAATCGGCCGCGAAGATCTTCTCTCTTCAGCAGCATGAAAATAACGAGCAACAGCACCAGAGCAGCAGTGCCGAGCGGACTCAGAATCGCACTAAGAGTCTCCTGCATTAATTGTGGAATCGCGCTTCGCCCCTCGATAATCTTCACCGGGATAGGACTCGCCACCGGCAGAGCCGTTCTGGTCGAAGAATCACCGCGAGCTCGGTCCGTTGATGGCGCAGGGCTGGGCGCGGCCAGTTCGCTTTGCAGCACGTGAACACTGGATGAAAATCGCGCCAGCGGGCCGCCAGCAGGAAGTTTCAGTGACCGGATTTTGGCGACGATGTTCGCCTGGTAATCGGGCAATTTGTCAGCCAGATCGATGATCTGTCGGCCGATAACCCAACTCGCTCCGGCGAAAAGGGTGAACATCGCAATGACCGTCACTAATACAGCCGCGATGCGCCCGATCCAACGCTCCAGGCGGGTGACCAACCTGGAAAGAAGAAACGTAATCAGCGTGGCCAGGGCGATTGGCACAAACACTGAGCGCCCGAAATAGAGCGCGGTAACGACAAATGCTAGAAGCAGCAGTCCCCAAATTGAACCCAGCGCAACGGCCGGAGTTAATGACGAAGATCGGGTTCGCATCCGTTAACGAACTAGTCCGCCGCAGGGAATCTTACCTGCGCTCCCCAATTGGTCTCGATCCGGAATGCAACGGCGAAGCATCTGTAGCCAAACACGTAAGCGGCTACCGCTACATTGCCGTAACGATTGAATCTTGTCTGCGATGTTTATGTGCAACCTCGCAATAAAAAAATCAGGATCAAAATTGGAATCGGGATGCCTAAAAGCCAAAGCAAAATGTATCCTGTTGCTCCCGCCTGTTCGATTTTCCGGGCCAAGTGCATCATTCACCTCCTTCGCGGCAATGAATCGCACGGAGCTATGGATGTGCGTGTGTTGATTTATTGCGCTGTAGTCGGAGTTGCGCCGGACGAGACGCTAGGTGCATGCGTCCAAACTCGACCGATCAGTGTCCACCCGTAACGGTGTATCCTGCGGCTCGTAAATCTTCAGCTAATTCTGATTCCATCTGGACCGCCGCTTCAAACGGCATCGGGTTCAAATGTTCGTAAAGCTCCGGCATGAGTCGCACGCCATATTTCCGAACGACCCAGGCTGATTTGTAGCCGTTCTTGTGATTTTCGAATCGGTGATCGACCGGAATTCCTGTCATCCCAACATAAATACACGGTTTCAGCGGATCGCGTTTAGGGTTGAGCCGCAAAATAGAAGAATGTTTTGCGACAGCGTCGCTCAGGAGAACCACATAAACGTTGTGGTGAAAGTGTTCTTCCTTCTGACGCGTTGATTTCTTCCGTTTCAATTCGCACGATAACAAAGGCGCGGTTGCGTCCGAGCGCCAGTCTTTCTCCCCAAGAGTCGGATGATTGCCGCGCGAACTCATTGCACGGTTTAGCTCGATCGCGAATACGAAGGATTCATCAGAAATGTTTTGGCTAAAACAGTGATTTGCCGGAGACTAGATGCACCAAAAATGTGGCGCTGTGTAGTGGCGATAACTTTGTTGTTCCTGATTGTGTGCGCGTCCGTAGCTCGCAGTGACTCAAAAGCAGGAAACACCGGAATCACAGGCGTGGTCCTGGTCACTCCAATTCGTCCTGGCCCAATCAGGGCCGGATCTGAATCTCCGACAGCGGCGCCGCTTCCAAACGCAACATTCACCGTTAGCAGCGACCGTGGCGCAGTCACAAAATTTACGACAGATGCAATGGGTCGCTTCAAGGTTTTGTTAGAACCAGGCCACTACGTTGTTTTGCTCGCGGAGATTCGGTTCCCAAAGCCGTGCGGTCCATTCCAAGTCAATGTCGAGGCAGGCAAAATGACAAATGTGGAATGGCGCTGCGACTCAGGAATGGGGTGAAACACTTTTCGTAAAAGAGTCTGTGTAGGTCGCACACCACTTCTGCTGTGTCGCGATCAGCACGGTTTCAATGAGCCAGTCGCGTCTGTGCGAAGCCGTTCACGTGTCCTCACACGGATAATCGTTATGCACACGCGAGGAACGTTGATTCGACTCGTGATCATCGATTTCTTTAGTCCGGATCAGCGAATGCGAAGGGGCGAATCGCCCATCGATCTCGACGTAGCCCTAAAGAATGACATCGGCTTCTTTGGCTGCGTTTCCCGTTGCGACTCACCATACGAATAGTTACAACGCTGTTACTTTAGGCTTTGGGTTACCTAGCTACGACACCGGACTAAGAACATTGCCCTAAGGGTTTTTGTGTTTTTTGCGAAAAAAATGTTTGACGAATTTTGCTTGAAAGTTATTAACGCCAAACTTGTGCGCGATTTCAAAAATTGAAGAGCGCGCAAGAAAACAAATCCACTTGAAATCTCTAACCTTAACCACTCAGCCGTTTGATGGCCTAAAAGTACATGAAGAAAAACTGCTCCACTCGATCCGCATTCTTTAATCGTCGAATTTTCATCGGCGTTTTCTTAATCATAGTTAGTGGCATCCTTGCGCTGTTGGCGTTCGGTGTGCGTTTGGACTCGCAGAAACTTGCGTCTCTCTCAAAACCCAAAGGAGGTGGCGCCGGTGTTCCAATCTCTAAGATCCCCGGAGAACCGCTCCAGGGGATACAGGATCAAACGCCTGCTAATTACAAGGGTCCGCGTCGCGATCGTCGGCCGGTGAAGCCAGTGCATACTCGGCCACTTCGTGACTTGCCGAAGATCCCTCCTTCATTAGCGATCCGTCGTGAAGTTCGGGAACCAGCGAGGCCTAAGCCGCCAACTGACACGCCAACCCGTAGCTTCATCCAAACCTTTTTAGGTCCAGCGCTTTCAGCGCCTACTCCAACAGGCTTAAATTTTCTTGGTGTCGGGGTGGGACTTGCCGGATTTGTCCCTTCGAGCAATCCTCCGGATACGAACGGTCGTGTGGGCGCGAAACAGTATGTGCAGTGGAACAATACCAGTTTCGCGGTTTTCGATAAAACGACGGGCGCAGTGCTTCTCGCGCCGGTTGCTGGCAATACGCTTTTCCAATCGCTCGGCGGAGATTGTGCAACTCACAACGACGGTGACCCAGTGGTCTCGTTCGACATTCTGGCTGGGCGCTGGGTCATTTCACAGTTCGTCGTCGGGGGGAGCCCCGATTTTTCGCATCAGTGCGTGGCCGTTTCTCAGACAGAGGACGCCACCGGAGAGTATTTTCTTTACGATTTCGTAACCGACCCCAACAACTTTGTTGATTATCCAAAGACGGGCGTGTGGCCGGATGGCTATTACATGACCGGTCGCATCTTCAATGCTTCTGGCACAGCCTTTCTCGCCGGAAGAATCTTTGTTTTTGAACGTGAGCAAATGGTGAAAGGCCTTCCGGCGCGGCAACTTCAGGCTGACCTGAAAAAGTATGGAAACAAACCGCAAGACGGAATGATTCCGTCGGATCTCGACAGTTTGACGCCGCCGCCGGCTGGGGAGGCTGCATTCGTGATCGCTCCACACCCGACCACTGTTAACAGGCTTACCTCAGCAAGAGTGGCGGTTACATGGGGCGGTGCGCCGAGGATTAGACTAACCGAAGATGTCATCAAGGAGACCTGGGGTGCGCCACCGTGTGTCAGCGACGCCACCGCCGATCATCGCGATTGCGTCCCGCAGCCTGCACCGGCTACCCCGACTGATTACCTTGATAACCTCGATTTGCGGCTGATGTACCGCTTGGCTTATCGCAATTTTGGCGGCAGTCCCGTGCAGGAATCTCTCGTCGGCAATATCACGGTTCCCGGCGCAAACAGCAATCCCAAGCATGGAGCGATCCGATGGTATGAATTCAGAAACGGAGCGAGCTCGACCACGACTCCTACCGTTTTCCAGGCGAGCACGTATGATCCCGACAGTGCGTATCGCTGGCTGGGATCGATCGCGATGGACAAAGACCACAACATCGCGCTCGGTTACAGCAAATCGAGCCTAACCGTAATACCATCAATATTTATCACCGGGCGCCTCAGCACCGATCCTCTCAATACCTTGGGCGCTGAGGCACAGGTCACTGCTGGCCTGGGCGTGCAGACCGCAGGCGCCGGAAACCGCTGGGGCGACTACAGCGCCATGACCCTCGATCCGGTCGACCAGTGCACCTTCTACTACACAAATGAGTACTTAACGACCAACGGCGCGTTCAATTGGTCTACCCGCATTGCGTCGTTCAGGTTCCCGTCCTGTACTTCTGCCCCTGCGTGGGGAACACTTACTGGAACCGTAACATCTTCACCAAGCGGCGCCACGCTCTCTGGCGTTGTCGTTACGTTGAGCAATGGATATGCAGGCGCGACTAACGCGGATGGTGTCTACTCGTTTTTGGTTCCACCCGGAACCTACACCGCAACGGCTGCCGACGCTGACCGCAACTGTACGAGCGCCTCGCCTGCCAACCCAACCGTCGTCATAACCAGCGGTGGCACGGCGAACCAAAATTTCACCATGGCCGGAACTTCAAACCTCCAGGAGAACGGCGTGACGATTGGCGGTGATGGCGTCATCCACCGCTTTGATTGCGTTAATCTGAATGTCGAATTGAAGAACAACGGCTGCGCAAATGCGACGGGAATCTCGGCAACGCTGACGACAACCACTCCGGGTGTGACCGTCATACAAGGCAGCTCGAATTATCCTGACATGCCCATTGACGCGACTGGCACGAATTTGACACCATTCCAGATCCAGACGGCCGAAGATTTCGCCTGCGGAACGGAGATTGAATTTGACCTGAATCTCACCTTCCCGAATGGCAGCAAGACTATCCATATTACCGTACCAACGTGCACGGGCGGGGCGGACCAGACAATTCCCGCAAACGTGCTTGACGCGAATGATCCGACCCAGCTTGATCGTCTCGGGCGTGATGGTCAGCCAAGCGGGTGCGGTGGAAAGGCTTGTCCTGGCGGTGGTTTCCCTGGGACGAAGCGCTTCCAGACGTTCAACTTCACAAATAATAGCGCTTCTGCCGCGTGCTTCACTGTCACGATCAATGCTGCGCTCGGAGGCGCTGGCGATATCGAAAGTGCGGCATATCTGGGCAGCTACGATCCAACAAACCTGTGCCTGAATTATTTGGGCGACACCGGAATAGTAGGTTTGGGAACAACGCTTGGGAGCGCCGCCTACTCGTTTACCGTTCCCGCAGGGGCGAACTTTGTCGTGGTCGTCAACACGACCGGGACGATTACGGCGTCGTCGGAGTTCAGTGGCACCGTTTCCGGCTTCGTCGACGATACGGCCGGATCTGGCCCCTGTCCGGCACATTAGGCCTGAGGAACAAGCTCACTTTTTTGGGGGAGTCTCTGCGCGGCTCGATCTTCGAGCCGCGTAGAGACAGGGCTTGTTCACTGAGTATGAACGCACCAGGTGCAAATCCCGTTGTATCATGTTGTGCGGAAAACGCGTTGCCGGCCCGTCACCGCACGGCAATGCTTTGACACACTCACATGAAATCAGCCGGCCTCGATATATCTTCTACGCTTTTACTCTGCCGTGACTGGTCGCCACGGACTAAAGCCTAACGAATCATTTCTCCAGCTTAAAAGCGACTATAGCCAACGGCGGCAAGTGAATCACGATGGAATGTTCGCGGGCCATCCACTCTCTACCTTCGCTGTGTACGCCGCCAAGGTTGCCTACATTGCTGCCGCCGTATGTTTCGGCGTCGGTGTTGATGAGCTCCCGATAAAAGCCGGATTCGGGAACGCCTAACCGATAGTTGTAACGCACGACAGGCGTTGCGTTCACCACGAATGCCACGATGTCGCCGTCGCGCGATTTTCGAAGGAACGAAACGACGCTGTTGTCGGC
>Ga0193735_1000401_pt1 | contig 13692 bp, 10 predicted proteins | sample U1m2metaG_FD_145080 | JGI IMG/M metagenome (GOLD analysis project Ga0193735, IMG submission 145080) | Soil microbial communities from a riparian zone of the East river system, Colorado, United States - U1m2 | ecosystem: Environmental > Terrestrial > Soil > Riparian zone | place: USA: East River... | reverse complement strand
CTCGCGAGTGAGAGGCCGCTCCCGCGACCCGATTCTCGAGCCCGAGGCGCCGTACGAGCGCGAAGGGTTTTTCGGAAAGGTCGTGTTCACTTGCGGAGCGCTGACCGACGGCGATCTCGTGCGCGTTTACTACGGCGCGGCCGACGGGGTCACGGCTGTAGCGGATCTCTCACTGCAGGAGATCCTTTCAGGATTGGCGGACGCGTGAGCTTCGAGCTGGGCATCAACTACTGGCCGCGGCGAAGCGCGATGTACATGTGGGAGGAATTCGACCTCGGCGAGGTGCGCGAGGACATGTCTCGCATTGCCGGCCTCGGCTTCGATGTCGTGCGCGTGTTCGCCCGCACCAAGGATTTCCTTCCGACTCCGGCGGCCGTGGATGGGACGATGATTTCGCGGCTCGTGGAGGTCGTGCGCGCGGCGGCCGACTCCGCGCTCAAAGTTGTACCGACGATCATCGTGCTCAACATGAGCGGCACGATCTGGTGGCCGGCGTGGATGCTCGATTCGAAGGGGCGTCCGAGAGACCTTTTCTCGGACCCCGCGATTCTCCGCTCTCAGGCACTGCTCGCCCAGACGTGCGCATCGGCCTTCGCGGGGGACGCTGCCATACGCGGCTTTGATCTCGCGAACGAGATCGACGACGCACAGCTGCCTCGATCGCGTGAGGTGGCTTGCGATTGGGCGTCGCTGCTGGCGAGCGCCATTCGCGGGGCCGCGCCCAACGCGAGAATCCGGATCGGAGCGCACCTTCCTTCGCTGACAACCGACAACAACATGCGCGTCGACGATCTCGCCTCGACCGTGGACGAAGACGTCATGCACGCCTACCCGCTGTACTCGGATTTCGCCCGATCATTTCTCGATCCCGAGCTCGTGCCGTTCTCCTGCGCGCTGACGGCCGGACTCTCGGGCGCGCGCCGCCGGACGCTGATGCAAGAGTTCGGGATGTGCACGGCTCCAATGGGATCGGCCGGACGTACGATCACCGACGATTTTCTGGGCACCCCGAGGTCGCAGTACCTCGCCTCGGAGCAGGAGCAGGCGAGCTACTACGAGACTGTGCTGGAACGATTGGTGAATACAGGCGCTGCTGGAGCGTATGCCTGGTGTTATGCTGACTACGACGCCCGACTGTTCAACCTCCCGCCGTTGGCGACCGCGGTGCGCGAGCGCACATTCGGGCTCGTACGCGCCGACGGAAGTGAGAAGCCAGCCGCAGACGTATTTCGAAGATTCAGAAAGCGTCGTGATGAGGGTGCGCTCGTGCAGGCGTCGGTACCGCGGGTGCTCGACGTGAGCGCAGACGAATACTATCGCGCGCCAGCGAAGCACTTCGGCCGTCTCTACGCGAAATGGGTAGCGCAGAGGCCGTCGTGATCGCGCCGCCAGAGCTGCTTATCCCGAGGCCTTTGTGATCGCGCCTCTCGAGCGTCTCGCGGCGAATCCGCTCATTCGCCCGTCGGACATCTCCTTCGTTCGTGCTAGCGGAACGTTCAATCCCGGAGTCACGGTCGATCTCGCGACGGACAAAGTCGTCCTCCTCGTCCGGGTTTTCGAGGAAGCCTCACGCAGATCGTTGCTTGGCCTTGCGCTGTCGGCGGACGGCGAGCGCGTCGACGAAATTTGGGATCGGCCTGCCGTTGCTCGTGATGCGCCATACGAGCACTGGGGTGTCGAAGACGCGCGCATCACTTATCTCGCCGACGAAAAGCGCTACGCCATCACCTATACCGGATACTCGCGCGACGGCCCGCGAGTGTGCCTGATCACCACTGACGATCTACTCTCGCCGACCCGCTACAAGCGTCACGGTCCACGCATCGCGGGCGAAAACAAGAACTGCGTGATTTTTCCCGAGAAGGTCGACGGCAAGTACGTGATCCTTCACCGCCCGATGCCGCGCATCGTCTGCATCAAGGTGTCCAAGCTCGAGAAGCCCTGGCCTGCCGACGGCGTGACTCTCATCGGACCTCGGCCGGGCACCTGGCGCAGCTCCAGGGTAGGTGCCGGTGCCCCGCCCATTCGAACGGAGATCGGCTGGCTGTTTCCATTTCACGGCGCGACGACGATCGATGAGGGGAACGTCTACTCGATGGGATGGTGTGTCCTCGACCTGAAGAATCCGGAAAAGGTTCTCTACGTGTCCGATACTCCCGCGCTCACGCCCGAAGCACCCTATGAGATCGAGCGGAACGAGATTCCCCAGGTGGACATGGCGAACTTCAAGACGGGGGTGCGCGTCGTTTTTCCGCAGGGATTCGTCGAGCGGGGCGAGAATTTTCTCGTCTACTACGGAGCCGCTGATGTCACCGTGGCGGCGGCGCGGGTGAACAAGCGCGAGCTGATCGCATCTCTCGGAGAAGCAATCAAGCTGAAAAAGGGTGGCGTTCCACTGTGAATCGTGCATTCGTCGCGGCCGCGGCTTTCTTTCTCTCCTCGCTCGGCGCGGCCTGCGGTCGCACCTCGGAGTCGCAGGCGGCGCCACGAGGTCCGGCTCCAACACGGATCACCCTGGATCACCTTCAGCACCTCGGCCTGAACGCCATTGTTCGCGGACGAAAAGTTCGCGTCGTCTCCCTTTACGCCGAAGCTCCCGACTATCGGCCGACCGGGTCTCCGGCGCGCGGTGGATTCGAGGGGATCGCGAGTCTGGACGACGCTGCGCGGGCTGCGGTCGTGTATCTCCGGGAGTACGAAGCGACGGGAGACTCGAGCGTCCGCGATGAGGCCGTTCGCCTTCTCAATTTTGTCACGGCGATGGAACAGGGCGATGGCGAGTTCGTCAATTTCATCGACTCCGCTGGTCGCCTCAACCGCGATGCGCCGAGCAGTCGGCAGAGCATGTCGTACTGGGCAGCACGCAGCATCTGGGCGCTGGGAGAAGCGGTGCGAGTCCTCGGGGCGAGAGATTCGACGCTACTGACGACGATGCGTCCTGTGCTGCGTCGTGCGATCGCGCGTATGGCTAGCGAAATCGAGGCGGAACGACTGATCGGCGGATCCACAACGGCAACTTCGGAAGCGTTGCTCGGACTGCTCGCTGCGCAGACAGCCAGGGACTCGACGGTGGTCGTGCCCCTGGCAACCCGGACCGCGCAGTTGCTTGCCCAACATTCCGCTGGGGGCAGCGCGAAGGCGCCGTGGGGCGCCTACGTCGATCGCGACAATGCCAGCTGGCACGCCTGGGGCGCGCGCGCTCCTGAAGCCCTCGCGATCGCCGGACGTGCATTGAAGCATCCAGAGTTCATTGCGTCAGCCAGAAAAGAAGCGGACGGATTGTGGGGACGGTTCCTGCTCGCGGGCGGAATGCCTTCGCAGGTCGCAGCCGACGGGAAAGCTACCTGGTACCCGCAGATCGCCTACGGCGTCGGGTCGATTGTCGGGGGATATCTGGCGCTGGCCGAAGCGACAGGTCAGCGCCGTTATGCCGTCTTTGCGGGACTCGCGGCGAGTTGGCTTCTCGGCGCCAATCCCGCCGGCGTCGCCATGTACGACGAGAAGAGCGGTCGCACTCTCGACGGCATCGATGGTCCGTCGCCGATCAAATTGAATCGGAACTCGGGAGCCGAGTCGACGGTCGAGGGATTGCTGGCGCTGCAAAGTGTCGAGAGCAACCCGGACGCGGCGGAGTACGTCCATTACCATCCCGTTGGCGATCTGTCCATTTCGCTCGCGAATGTTCCGGATCGGAGAGAATACGTCGGGCCCGGCGGCGCGCGTCTCATACTCCGTCGCGGGCCGGCGGGGATCGAGATCGCGCGGGACGATCAGGCAATCGGCGGTGACGAGGTCGCACTTGGCGATTCGAAGCCAGGTGCGAGCGCCGCCGCCGCGGACGCGAAGAAGCGGGAGACGAGCTCGGACAGTCTGCCGGCGCCGATCACACTGACATACTGGCCCGCGGCAAATCCCGCTGAGACCAGCCTCGCTATGCGTCTCACCGCGGCATGGAACGCCGCGAACCCCGGCATTCAGGTTCGCGTACAGCCGCTGCCGGCCGGGCGTTCCTCCGAGGAGGTCCTGCTCGCTGCAATCGTTGCCAAGGCAACGCCGGATGTCAGCTCAAACGTCTCGACGGCATTGTTGTCCCGCCTCGTTCGTGCCGGCGGAGTCGTGCGTCTCGACAACCGCGTCGCGACATCGGCGCGACTCAGGGAACGAACGAGCTCGGCGATGCTCGCTTCCCTGCGTCTGCCCGACGGCGGCATCTACGCGTTTCCGTGGAAGACGAACCCGATGATGCTGATGTACAACGTCGACCTGTTCAAAGCGGCGGGCATCGGACCGCCGCGCACGCAGAGCGAGTTATTGCAGGCCTGGCACAAGCTCGCCCGCGACACCGACGGCGATGGCCGCCTCGATCATTGGGCGATGTGGGCCACGCTCAAGACGACGTGGTACGAGCGTTTCTACGATTTCTATCCGCTGTATCTCGCGAGCTCGGACGGCACGACTATCGTGCAAAACGGGAAGGTCGTCTTCGACAACGACGCGGCCGTCGCTGCGCTCGACGTCCTGCGCCGAGGCTTTGCCGAGGGCGTGCTGCCCAAATCGAATTTCGCGGTGGGGCGCGATCCGTTCGCGGATGGAACCGTCGCGATGAAGATCATCGGACCGTGGTTCGTGAAGGAGCTGACCACCATCAAGATGCCGGGTCTGCGCTATGACGTCACGCCTGTGCCGAGCGCCGATGGAACGGATCCCGCCAAAGGCTACGCGTTCGCGGATTTGCGCAGCATCGCGATTTTTTCGACGACGCGGCATCCGGATGCAGCGGCGGCATTTGTCGCCTACCTCACGTCTCCCGCCGCGGATCGCCTGCTGATCGAGGAGGCGAGTCAACTGCCGTACCGTCGCCGTCTCGCATCGGACCCGCGGTTCACGGAGTCGCTCTCACGCTGGCCGACTCTGTCGACGTACGCGAACTACGTCGAGCGAACGCGCGATCTGGACCTCGATCCGGACGTAGTCGAGATTTTCGATCTTCTGTCGGAAGCTTATGAAGAGTCCGCCATCTACGCGACTACTCCCGTGAAGGACGCATTGAACAAAGCCGCACGCGAAGCGACCAACATTGTAAATGCGCGCTGAAGAGAAATCCGGATCTCTTATGGCGGGACCCTACGCGGCGTTTCTGCTGATATTCGCCGTGTACCCGATAGTGTTCGCGCTCGTACTCGTCTTCCTGCAGTGGGATCTCGTCACGACGCCGACGTTCGCGGGAACGGATAACATACGGCTGCTGATCCACGATGGTCGCTTCTGGCGCGCTGTCGCCAACACCTTCGTTTTTCTCAGCATTCACGTGCCGCTTCAGATCGTGAGCGCGCTCGCACTCGCGCTCGCGCTCAATCGCCAGCTGGCGGGTCGGTCTTTCTGGCGCGCCGCGTTCTTCCTGCCGGTAGTTATCTCAGGGGCTGTCGTCGCGATTCTCTGGAGTAACCTGTACGCAACCGACGTCGGGCTCATCAATCACCTGCTCGAGAAGATCGGCATATCGCCCGTGCCCTGGCTCACCGATCCCAGGACCGCGATGCCCGCGATCGCAGTGATGGTGACCTGGAAGAACGTCGGCTTCTACGTGATCATCTACCTCGCCGGGCTGCAGTACATCCCGCGAAGCTGTCAGGAAGCGATCGAGATCGAGGGCGCGACGGCGTGGCAGCGCTTTTGGTATCTCACACTGCCCTCGCTGCTCCCGCAGACGATTCTCGTCGTCACACTCTCGACCATCAACGGGTTTCAGCTATTCATCGAGCCGTACGTGATGACGGGAGGAGGACCGTTGAGGCGCACGTACTCCGTGGTGCTCTATCTGTACAACAACGCGTTCGCGTATCAGAAGATGGGTTACGCGGCGACGATCGGTGTCGCGCTGGCGCTGATCATCGGAATTGTAGTCCTCCTCCAGCGCAGGCTGATCGGCAAGGCGGAGGCTCTGTGAGGCCGCGTTACCGGCAAGGCGGAAGACGGTGAAGCCGAAGTTGGTAGCGCGGCGGATCGGACTATACGTAGGGCTCACCATCGCCGCCCTGACCTTCATCTATCCATTTCTCTGGATGGCGTCGAGCACATTCAAGCCGCCAACAGAAGTCGGGTCTCTCGCGCTCATCCCGCACGCGCCCACGCTCGACAACTATCGCACCATGTGGGCGCGTGCTCCGTTCGGACGCGCTCTCGTCAACAGCGTCTTTGTGGCGACGACGATCACGCTCGCCGTGCTCGTGTTCGGATCGATGACCGCGTACGCGATGGCGCGTCTCAATTTCCGCGGCCGGCCAGTGCTCAACGCGGCGGTCATCGCAGTATTGATGGTCCCCGGCCAGTTGACACTGATCCCCCTGTACACACTCATCGTTCAGCTCGGCTGGGTCGACACGTATGCGGCGCTGATAATCCCGTATCTGTTCAACGCGACGGCGATCCTGATGCTCCGGCAGTTCTTCCTGCAGATCCCGCAATCGCTGATCGACTCGGCCCGCATGGACGGAATGAGCGAGCCGCGCATTCTGTTCACGATCTTCTGGCCGCTCTCCAAGCCGGTGCTGTCGATCGTCGCGATATTCACCTTCATGGGCGCCTGGAATGAAGTGTTGTGGCCGCTGCTGGTTGTGCGCGAGCAGAATCTGATGACGCTCCCGCAGCTGCTGACGGTTTTTGCTCTCGGCGGAGGAGCGGGCACGGTCGGCGTGTCGCTCGCGTCGGCGATGGTGCTCGTCGTGCCGGTCGTCGTCGCCTATGCATTTCTCCAGCGGAACTTTATCGAGAGCATGGCCGGCTCGGGGATCAAGGGTTAGCGATGCCATCGGTCAACTTCGAGCACGTCACCAAGCGCTTCGGCGATGCGACTGTCATCGAGGATTTCGATCTCGAGGTTGTCAATGGTGAGCTGCTCGTGCTGGTCGGCGGGTCGGGTTCAGGAAAGTCGACGATTCTGAGGATGCTCGCAGGCCTCGAGACAGTTACCTCCGGGAAGATTCTGATCGATGGCCGAGATGTGACTGATCTCCCACCGCGAGACCGCGACGTCGCGATGGTGTTCCAGGATTACGGACTCTATCCACACATGACTGTGCGCGAGAACCTGTCGCTGGGTCTTCGCCTGAGAAAGATCCCGCGCCCGGAAATCGAACGACGTGTCGCGTGGGCGGGGGGCATCCTGGGCCTCGAGCCGCTGCTCGACCGCAAACCGAAGGCACTATCCGGAGGACAGCGGCAGAGAGTCGCGATGGGCCGCGCGATGGTGCGCGAGCCGAAAGTATTTCTGTTCGACGAGCCGCTCTCCAATCTCGACGCCGCACTGCGCGCGCAGATGCGAATCGAGATCGGAGGATTGCAGCGCCGGTTGAAGACCACCACCGTGTACGTCACGCACGACCAGGTCGAAGCGATGACGCTCGGCGACCGCATTGTCGTGCTCGCCGATGGCCGCATACAACAGATCGGGCGGCCAATCGATCTCTATCAAAACCCTGTCAACCGCTTTGTGGCCGGATTCATCGGAACTCCGGCGATGAACTTTCTTCAGGGAACGCTCGCGTCGGAAGGAGGTCGATTGTTCTTCAGCGCCGAAGCCGCGCGTCTCAAGCTGCGAAGTGGGACGGCAGCCGTCGCATCGACAGAGCCGGTGACGCTGGGCATCCGGCCAGAGGATTTGCAGGTCCACGCCATCGATCTCCCGACGACACGGGCACTAGACCATTCGCCGACGCAGGGAGCAAGCGATGGTGACACGTTGACTGGACGCGTGGTACTGGTCGAGCGCCTTGGTGGAACCAGCCATGTCCACTTTCAAGTGGGCCCCCACCGATTGCTGGCGTCAGTTACGAGCGATTCGCCGCCTGAGTTTGGGACCAACATCACGGCGCGGGTTCCAGCCGCTCGCGTGCATTTGTTCGGCGGAGATGGCCGCGCTATCGGTCAAACCCCGTCGTTACGAAGCTGAGACACGCCTTAAGTCACTAATTCGCAACATGAATCGTCTCTTGGTTGACACGTTTAACACGCTCCAATAGGTTGGAAGTGAGAGCATGATAGAGTGCTCGATCACAAATCAACGAACGCAAAATGATCCTCATCGCTCATAATCGCACCAACGCGAAGTCCGGCGCCGCCATGAATGGTGGCTGCGGGACGCGTGCTGGGCGAAGGCGACGGGGTTAACACACCTGATATACTTGCCAAGATTCGCCCCCGCGTCCTGGATCGATGCGGGGGCGTTTTGTTTAATCAAACGGTGAGCGTGAATCTGACGACCGTCAGAAACGCGCCGCCCTGAATGGAGGATAGATGAGGAAGTATTACCTGCTGGTGAGCGATTTCGATCAGACCCTGAGCTTCAACGACTCCGGGCTTGTCCTGGCAGAGATGCTGGGCATTCCCGATTTTCAGGCAAAGGTCGCTAACCTTTCGCGCCTCAATCTGGTGCAATCCGGCGCTGAGCTCACCTACCTGCTGCGGCACGATCCCGATTTTCGTCGGGTGCGGCAGGACGATTTAATCGAAGTCGGCCGCCAGATCCGCCTCAAGCGCAACATCGCGTTGCTCGCCGAATTCCTGAAGGACGGAATCGACGGGTTCCGCTTCGACTTCTACGTCGTGTCGGCTGCCCCTTGGCTTGTCGTCCACTCGGCGCTCCAGGGACTGGTGCCTCCCGATCACATCATCGGCGCCCACTTCGGCTTCAGTGCTGAAACGGGTGAGGTGGAGTCGATCATTCAGGTTCCCGCCGGCTACGGAAAGGTTGCGGCGGTAGACTCGCTGAGACTCCGCCTCGGTGTCCCGAGCGATCGCATCGTATACGTCGGCGACGGAAGCTCCGACATTCACGTGATGCTGCACGTGAACCGCGGCGATGGACTCACGATCGCGGCGTCGGAAGCCCGACACATCGCGCAGATCGCGCGGCGCACAGTGATCAGCGACGACGCGCTGAGCGTCCTCATCCCGATTCTCGAGGAGATCTGCGGCTACGACCAGTCCCAGATCCGCCAGGTGTTCGAGGATCAGGGGCTGTTGATTCAGGAGTGGGACAGGGTGCGGACGGACTGGCTCACGATTCGTGACGGGTCGGGGATGGCGGTGGAGCCTGCCGCGTGATACTCAACTGCAACAGCAACTACAACTGAACAAGACATCAGCTGGAGCCTGAAAGCTCCCAGCTGACAGGCTTAAAACGTCGAGACGTCATTGGTGGCGCGATGGTACAGGCGGTTGATTGTGGCCTGACTCGCATGATAGCGTCCCGACGTAGCGAGCCTGATAGCTGCTAGCTTAGAGCTCAGGCTGACGTCTTGTTCAGTTGCAGTTGCAGTTAGGTTTTGCAGTCATCCGCCCACCAATCTTACGATGATCCAGTACCTAGGCTACTTCGCCGGCACACTAACAGTCCTGTCGTTCATCCCGCAGGTCGTGAGAACCTGGAAGACCCATCACACCCGTGATCTTTCGTTCGGGATGTTCGCGCTGCTCGTCACGGCGAGCACGCTCTGGATCATCTACGGGATCGTCATCAAGGATTGGCCGGTGATACTCACCAATACCGGGATGGTGCTGCTGAACGGTGCGATCGGAGTCGCCAAGCATCGGTTTGGATGAGTCGCCGGCAACTGGTCCTGAGCTGGAGCGGTGGCAAGGACAGCGCGCTCGCGCTGCAGGCTCTGAGGGATGATCCGAACGTAGAAGTTGCCGCGCTCCTCACGAGTGTTACGCGTGAGTATGAGCGGATCAGTGTGCACGGCGTTCGCAGAGCGCTGCTGGAGCGTCAGGCCGAGCAGCTGAAACTGCCACTTTACACAATTGAGCTCGACCCCGTCACGACGAACGACGCGTACGAGAGCGCGTTTCTTTCCGGACTCGATCGCGTGCGACGCGAGCTGCCGGACGTCAGGACAATCGCTTTCGGAGATCTCTTCCTGGCCGACGTCCGTGCCTACCGCGAGAGACTCCTCGCACCAACCGACTTCGAGCCGTCGTTTCCAATCTGGGGACTCGACACCGCCACGCTCGCCCGAAAATGCGTCAGGGATGGCTTCGTCGCGCGAATCGTTGTCGTGGACACCACTCAGCTCGATGCGTCGTTCGCGGGTCACCCGTTCGATGACGCACTGCTGGACGAGTTGCCGCCAACCGTGGATCCCTGCGGTGAACGCGGAGAGTTTCACACCTTCGTCTCAGATGGTCCGGGATTCGAAGGTCCGGTCGAACACGAGGTTGGAGAGATCGTACTGCGCGATGGCCGTTTCGCCTACTGCGATCTGATTCCGATCATTGGCCGTTGAACGCTGAGAATGCGGGGTACTATTGTGCTTTCCGGGAATACAGGGCCATGAGGTTGCGATCTTGATGGCTTTTTCCAAGCTCTTAGCGACGGCGTTTCTTCTCGGAACTTGTGCCTGTGCTTCGACAAAGGGTCCATCCGAGTATCGACCAGTGATCCCTCTGCTATAGATTTCCGCCATGCGCATAGTTTCGTTCCTGCCCGCCGCCACCGAAATTACTTACGCCCTTGGTGCGGGCGCGGACCTCGTTGGACGCTCACACGAGTGCGACTACCCGCCGCAGGTGCGGTCGCTGCCCGTCGTCAGCAAACCCGCGCTCCCACTCGAGGGACTCTCGCAGCACGATATCGATCGCGCCGTCTCCGCGCACCTCGCGACGGGCGAGAGCCTCTATCAGGTCGACGAGGTCCTCCTCGACCAGCTCCGGCCCGACATCGTCTTCACCCAGGATCTTTGTCAGGTCTGCGCTCCGTCGGGAAACGAGCTTGGCAGAGCGCTGAGCGAGCTGTCGCATCAACCACAGGTGCTCTCACTCACGCCGCGAAACCTGGCCGAGATCTCGGAGAACATTCTCGCGATCGGCGAAGCGACCGGACGGAGGGATGCCGCGCTACAGTTACTGAAGGACGGTCGCGATCGCATTCACAGGGTCGTGTCAGCCGTAGAAGGCGCGACTCCTCGGCCGGTCGCGTTCCTCGAGTGGACCGAGCCACTATTCTGCGCCGGTCACTGGGTTCCCGAAATGATCTCGGCCGCTGGAGGAGACGATCCGCTGGGTCAGCCCGGCGCCGATTCGCGCCGAATGACGTGGGACGATGTCGCCATGTCGCCGCCGGAGATGATCATCGTCGCGCCGTGCGGTTACGGGTTGAAGGAGGCGGTCGCTGTCGCGAAGCGTCTGCCGCGTGTGGTCGAGGCCGAGATTTACGCCGTGGACGCTAACGCTTACTTCGCGCGCCCTGGTCCGCGCGTGGCGGAGGGAGTGGAGCTGCTGGCGCACCTCTTTCACCCCGACCGGTTTGCGTGGCCGCATCAGCACCAGCCGTGGGCGCGAATAGCATGACTTTGTCGTTATTGCGCGCGACGACGATCAGGCTCGTTCCATTCGCGGCTCGCAACAACTTGATGTCCCGCACCTGACCATCGATTACGAAGTCGCTCCGCTCCATGTCGACGGCGGTGAAACCGCCCTTCCCGTCCCCGCGCAGCAATAGGCCGTAGCTTGCATCGTAGCGACCCAGCATCGGTGTCACACCAAAGAGATTTCCGCCGACGAGCAGATCCGTTTTGCCGTCCCCGTCGAAATCCCCTGCGAGCGAGGCGTAGATCGGCGCGAACTGCGCCTCCGCCGGGAGCGCGTGCAGCGTAAAAGTCCCGTTGCCGTTGTTGAGAGCTACGGCACTCGCGAACGTGTACGCCTCGCGAAGCTCCGCCTGTCTGATATCAGCCGCGGGAAAAATGTCCTCGATGCGGCTCGCGCCAAAATCCTTGTACGAAGGATATTTGTTGCGGAGCGATGGAATCTTCTGGATCAGTTCATCCCTGCCCGCCACCGGATAGCTAACTCCGTCCCTGTAGGAAGTGAGTATCTGCTCCAGATTCCCGCCGCCGCTGTGCGAGAAATCATTGATATAGAGCTTCGCCGGCTCCTTTTCTGATGCGTGCAGATATGAATTCAGCCCGAGATTGCCCAGCACCAGATCCTTCCGGCCGTTGCCGCGCAAATCGACCGCCTCTACACTGTTCCACCAGCCGTTGGATCCGGATAGTCCCGCCTCCTTCGTTCGATCGACGAGCTTGCCGTTCTCCTGATGGAAGACGCGCACCGGCATCCACTCACCAGCTACGATAAGGTCGAGCTTCCCATCGTGGTCATAGTCGATCCAAACCGCGGACGACACCATTCCCGCCTCCGACAACGCCGGCGCTTTCTCGAGAGTCACGTCGGTGAATCGGCCGGTGCCGTCATTTTCCAGCAGATGACTCTTGGGAATGAGTCCGTAGCTCCTCGACACCACTCGGCTACCGATGACAAGATCTGGATAGCCGTCGCCATTGAAATCGCCGACCGCCACACAGGAGCCGTTCTCGAAGATGGCTGGCAGCGCATCACGCGCGCGCTGGAAGTTTCCGTGACCGTCATTCATATAGAGTCGCGGCAGCAGCGCGTCCTCATTCCCCCAGAATTCGTTCCCGCCACTCACGACGAGCAGATCCTGTCGCCCGTCCCCGTTCGCATCGAAGAAAGTGGCGCCGATATCTTCCGATAAACTGTCGACGGCAAACGCGGGCTGGCTGCTCTCGCGGAACGTTCCATCGCGCTGCTGGATGAAGAGCTTACCCGCCTGCCATTTGGCTCCGCCAACATAGAAATCGTCGAGCCCGTCACCGTTCACGTCAGCCACCGCCAGTCGCGGCCCCTCGGTGGACAACAAGTGCGGCATCAACGGCTCGCGATTGAAATCGTAGAACGTGTCTTCCTCGTGCTTGAAATCGACACGAGATTTCGCGGTGACGTCGGCGAACAATGGCGCGGGCTGCAGCGGCCGAACTGTGCCCGCCGATGGTTGCGCCTTTCCTGACCTGTTCGATGACGGCGCCGCGTATGGGTACGATTCCTTAGCGTCGCTCTGGGAGAGCGTCAGGATCCGATCACCGTCCAGGTTCGTCAGCGTCTGAAAGCGATGATCCGGCCAGATGACCGTGAGCGTGTCGATCCGGTTCGACGAGCCCAGCCCGAAATGTAGACGCGGATCGACAGACGAGACGAATCCGCGCGTCGGCATCTGTTCCACTACCTGTTTCGTGGCCGCCTGCGTTATCTCGACCCGCGCGCCGATCCCGGCCGTATTCGCGCCTGAACCGTGGAGCAACACAGTCAGGTAGTGATTCTTGTTGATCTCGCGCGCGCGACTTCTGTAAATGGATGCCGGCGCGTTGATGTTGTTCACGACCAGATCGAGATTGCCGCTGTTGTTCAGATCGACATAGGCCGCCCCATTCGAGAATCCCGGCTGCGCCAATCCCCAGGCCTCGGCGACGTTCGTGAACCCGTAATTCCCGTCGTTCCGAAATGCATATTTGGAGAGAGGGATCTGCGGCATTTTCTTCAGCAGGGCGAGGTTCGCCTCGGTGATCTTGTCGCCGAGGGATTTCTGAACCGCTTCGTTGCTGACATAGGTGATGTAGTCCATGTCGTTCGGACGGCGGTAGATGCCGTTCGTGATGAACAGGTCCTTGCGCCCATCGTTGTCGAGATCGGCGAATAGCGCGGCCCAGCTCCAGTCAGTGGCGAACACGCCTGCGAGATAGCCGATGTCGCTGAATTTCCCCTTGCCACGATTGAGCTGGAGCGCATTGCGCTCGTACTGCGGCTGATAACCGGCCTGAAGCCGCAGATTGTAGAGGT